>ENA-OPYW01000014-OPYW01000014.1-human-gut-metagenome-genome-assembly--contig:-NODE-14-length-20021-cov-1.410626_pt1 | contig 20021 bp, 20 predicted proteins | sample MGYA00242473_ERZ504483 | MGnify/ENA primary metagenome ERZ504483 (study PRJEB26092, sample SAMD00036221) | human gut metagenome | host: Homo sapiens | study: EMG produced TPA metagenomics assembly of...
AGACGAGGCTGATAGAGCGAGTTCATGCGCACTCGCCCGTTTCTTCGAACTTCGAGGTCTCAGCCATCGTTACCGACATCAGCGGCGAGAGCCACGAGGGCGTGATGAGTCTGCCTCTGGGCACCAAGCCAACCATCCTCACGGTGAATCTTCCTAAGCGTATCGAAACAGACAGTCTGAAGACGGTGACCTTCGCTTACCGCAATGCCAGTGGTATGCCGATTTCTAGTAGGTTGAAATATCGCATTGATAAGGGCGAATGGAAGGATGCCGAGGCGAATGCACCGGTTTCTATCAAGGAATATGCTTCTTCCTCTGCCTCTTCTTCCCTCGTTTGGAAATCTGGCGTTCATCAGTTGGAGGCAATCTGCGGACAGGATACCCTGCAGCAGAAGTTCACGCTCTTCAGCATGAAGGATACCCATCCGGTGGAGCCAACTACCGAATGGTATTATCAGACGGCGAAGACTTTCCCTCGTGATGGTAAGCCGGTCTATATTCAGGTGGGCTCTTCGGAGAACGGAGCGCACATCGTATATTCCATCATCGCTGGCAACAAACTGCTGGAGAAGGGCGCCTGGGAGTTGGGCGATAGCATCGTGACCCTGCCTTTCACCTACAAGGAGGAATATGCGTCGGGCATCGTACTGAACTATAGTTTCGTGAAGCAAGGTAAGTGCTATACCCGAATGATGAGCATCGCCCGTCCTTTGCCTGAGAAGAAACTGGATATCGCCTGGAAGACCTTCCGCAACCGTCTGACCCCTGGACAGAAGGAGGAGTGGACGCTGAAGATTACCACCCCTGACGGCAAGCCAGCCAAGGCGCAGCTGATGAGCGTACTCTATGACAAGTCGCTCGACCAGATAGCCCCGCATTCCTGGAAAATGTCGCTCGGATTCAGCCAATGGTTGCCAAGCTGCTACTGGACGAGTAATCTGTGGTATTATAAGATGGATTTATTGGGTGTTTATCCTACTAAATATTTTGACCAGAAACAACTGGATGTAGATAAGTTTGATGGCAAATACTTTAGCTATTATGCTTATATGCAAGCGGTGGAGCTGAGCAAGTTGGAACGTTCTTCTGGCGGAACCGTTGAGTCTGTTCGTATACAAAAAGACGAGGTGGTTCGAGAAGAAGCGAAAGGCATCTGGATTCGCAGCTCTAAAATGACCCGTGTCGGAGCGGCTGCTCCATCTGCCAACAAGGTTTTTGATGTAGTAGAGGAGATGCCGCAGTTTGCCGGTGGTTCTGGCTCAGATGCAGAACTGTTCCTCGACCAGGTGCAGGTGCGCGAGAACCTGAACGAGACTGCCTTCTTCTATCCTGCCTTGGAGAGCGAGAACAATGGCAACGTAGCCATCAGGTTTACCCTGCCGGAGAGCGTGACTACCTGGAAGTTCATGGGCTTGGCTCATGACAAGGAGATGCGCAACGGTTTGCTGGTGGATGAGGCTGTGGCTCAGAAGACCGTGATGGTGCAGCCTAACATGCCTCGCTTCCTGCGTGAGGGCGATAAGAGCACCATCGTGGTGAAACTCTTCAATACTTCCGACAAGAAGGTGAGCGGCAACACCCGTATGCAGATTCTCGACCCGGAGACCAACAAGGTGGTTTGGCAGAAGACGCAGAACTACTGCATTGATGCCGAGGGCTCTGCTACCATCTCCTTTGATGTCCAGGGACTGAAAGAAGGCGTATATATTAATAAGGTGGTGGCTGCCGGTAATGGCTACAGCGATGGTGAACAGCACTATCTGCCGGTTTTGAGCAACCGTGAACTCGTGGTGAACACCCTGCCTATCACCCTGCATCAGAAGGGTGAGCAGAACTTCGACCTGAGCAAACTCTTTCTGAACAAGGAGGGCAAGCAGGCGAAGGGTGCTGAAGAGGCAAAGGTAACCATCGAGTACACCAATAACCCAAGTTGGCTGATGGTGAAGGCGCTGCCAGCCATCAGTAATCCGGATGAGGAGGACGCCATCTCGCTGATGTCTGCCATCTATGCCAATACTATCACAAACCATGTACAGAAGCATCTCTCGCTGGAAAATCTCACTCAGGAGAGCATCCGCCTGCAGAATCAGGTGGAGAAGCTGAAGAAGTTGCAGAACCCTGACGGTTCCTTCTCCTGGTGGAAGGGAATGAAGGGCAGCCGGTATATGACTACATCGGTAGCCGAAATGATGGTTCGATTGAATGCCATCGCAGGTGTGCAGAAATCAACCGCCCGGATGCTGGCTTCCGCCATCGATTATCTCTCCTGGCAGACAGCACAGGAAGTAAGAGAAATGAAGAAGCAGGAGGAGAAAAAGCAGAAGGTGAATCCTAGCGAACAGGCGCTGCATTATCTCTACATCCTTTCGATGGATGGCAGAAAGATGAAGCAGAATCTGGAAGCTGACAAGGCTTATCTCCTGGAAAAGATGTCGAAGATGACGGGTGATTTCTCCATCTATGGCAAGGCGCGTGCTGCCGTGGTTCTCGCCAGAAACAGCCAGCAGAATGCTGCTTACCGCGAGAAGGCAGGCGAATATCTGCAGAGCGTGAACGAATATGCCGTTTACCGCGAGGAGATGGGCCGCTACTACGATACCCGCAAGGCACTCTACAGCTGGAGAAACTATAAGATTCCTACCCAGGTATCCGTGATAGAGGCGATGCAGATGCTGAAGCCGAACGACAAGCAGACCATCGAGGAACTGCAGCGCTGGCTCCTGATGTCGAAACGCACCCAGGTTTGGGATACGCCAGTGAACACCGTGGATGCTGTCTACGCCTTTATGAAGGGCAATGAGAGCAACTGGAACAGGAAGGCTGAGAATGCCGTTCTGAAACTGGACGGCAAGCTGCTGCCGATGCCGCAGGATTCCACTACTTTGGGCTATGTGAAGACCGAAAGACCGGGCAAGGCATCTAAGCTGAGCATCGACAAAAAGAGCGATTATACCAGCTGGGGAGCTGTCTATGCAGAGTTTAAGCAGCCTATCAGCGAAATCGGTTCCATGGAGTCGGGCATCAAGGTGCGCCGTGTCATCGTTCCAGCCGAATCTGAGAGCAAGGGCAATGCGCAGGTAGGCGAGAAGGTGAAGGTAACGCTCATCATCACCGCCGACCGCGACTACGACTTTGTGCAGATTACGGATAAGCGTGCGGCATGCCTGGAGCCGGTTAACCAGTTGAGCGGTTATCAGTGGAGCATAGGCTGCTATGTTTCTCCAAGAGACCATGCAACAAATTTCTATTTCGATCGTTTATCTAAAGGTAAGCACATCGTAGAAATGGAGTATTACGTGGATAGAAAGGGCGACTATCAGAGCGGAACTTGCATCGCTGAGTGTACCTACAGTCCGGAATTTGGTGGCCGCACAGAGACCTATGAATTGAAAGTTAATAATTGATAGTTAAAAGTTTATAGATTGATAATTTAAAATAGAATAGTATGAAACGGATGAATATATGGATGCTCTCAGCGCTGTTGGCGCTGCCTGCATCAGCACAGAAGATTACAACCCAGCACGAGGTGGTAGACTGCGGACAGGTGGTGTTCCACAAGCCTGTAACTGCCGAATTCGTGCTGAAGAATGACGGGCACAAGCCGTTGGTTATCAACAATGTATTGAAAAGCTGCGGATGTACGGAGGTAGATTATCCGAAGACGAGCATAGCTGCCGGCGAAAGTTTCGTCATCAAGGCGGTATACGATGCCAAGCAGATGGGTACTTTCACCAAGCAGGTTTGCCTCTATACCAATGCGGATGAAGAGCCGTTCATCCTCTCTATGAGGGGAAGGGTAGTGGGCAGCGTAGTAGATTTCGCTGGTTCTTACGATGAGATGCTGGGTGTCATCAAGAGTGATGTCCAGGAGGTGGAGTTTGATGACGTGAACCGTGGCGACCGTCCGGTTCAGCGCATTCATATCTTCAATCCTACCGACGAAGTGCTGGAGCCGGTAGTGATGCATCTGCCATCCTATCTTCATGCTTTCGTATCGCCTTCCAAGGTGGCTCCGCGTCATTCTGCCGAAATCAGTTTCGTGCTGGATTCCAAGAAACTGCGCGACCTGGGCTTGAACCAGACATCGGTTTATCTCGGTGAGCGTCCTGGCGATAAGATTGCGCCTGAGAAGGAAATCGTGGTATCAGCCGTTCTTCTTCCTGGTTTCGAAAACATGACTCCACCAAGAAGGCACTGGCTCCGAAGATAGAGATGTCTGCCACCGATCTCAATCTGGGTAGTTTCAATGGAAAGAAGAAGCTGAAGGGTGAGATTCTGATTACCAATAAGGGTAAGTCGGAACTGGATATCCGCAGCATGCAGATGTTTACGATGGGCTTGCAGGTGAAACTGAAGAAGAGTAAGATTCAGCCAGGAGAGACCGTTAAGATGAAGGTGACGGCTGTGGCTGCCGACTTGAAGAAATCGCGTGTCAGACACCCTCGTATCCTCATAATTACGAATGACCCTGACCATGCTAAGGTGGTGGTGAAGATTTATGTACAATGATTAAAAAATGAATATCGTGCAGATAGAAATAGATAACGGCAGTGGGTTCTGCTTTGGCGTAACCACTGCCATCAAGAAAGCTGAAGAGGAGTTGGCTAAGGGCGGTAAACTTTACTGCCTGGGCGATATTGTGCATAACGGTATGGAGGTGGAGCGCCTGCATGAAGCGGGACTCATCACGATAGACCATGAGCAGATGGAGGAACTGCAGGGCGTAAAGGTCTTGCTCCGTGCTCATGGTGAACCGCCTGAAACTTATGCCCTTGCTGAGCGAAACAACATTGAAATCATCGATGCTACCTGTCCTGTGGTGCTCCAGTTGCAGCGCCGCATCAAGAAGCAGTATGTCAACAATCCGGAGGCACAGATCGTGATTTTCGGCAAGAACGGGCATGCTGAGGTGCTCGGACTGGTGGGGCAGACGGAGAGTCATGCCATCGTGGTAGAGAAGTTTGAGGATGTGAAGCAGCTGAAGGAAACCGGTCAGCTGGATTTCTCTAAAGATATCTATCTTTACTCCCAGACTACCAAGAGTCTCGATGAGTTCCACCGCATCATCGAATATTGCCAGGAGCATATTGTTGAGGGCGCTGTCTTCAAGAGTTTCGATACCATCTGCCGTCAGGTGGCTAACCGCATGCCTAACATCGCTGCCTTTGCCAGCAAGCATGATGTCATCCTCTTTGTGAGTGGCAGAAAGAGTTCGAACGGCAAGGTGCTTTTCAAGGAATGCAAGAGCGTGAATGCCAACAGCTACCAGATAGAAAGTGCTGACGAAATAGATATGAACTGGTTCAAGGATGTGGAAACGGTAGGTATCTGTGGTGCTACCAGTACGCCGAAGTGGCTGATGGAAGAGTGCAAGGATAAGATTATCAAGGAAAACTCTGCTCTTTTGTAATAAGAGTTAAAATATTGATTATCAGCTACTTGATATACTTGGTACGGTGTTTCACCGTATATGGGTAGAGGATAGTTTTATCGTTGGTTGAAAAACTTAATATATTGGTTATTAATCAGTTAACCCATTTGGTGTCGTGTTTCACGACGTCAAGTGGGTTTATCTTTTATAAACTGTCTGAAAATAAAACAGGTGATAAATCTTCTCCCGAAGACCTATCACCTTCACAAAACAGTAATTAACTCAAAATTTATAATCTATATCATTACTACCTTGTTAATATGGTTGCAAAGATACTAAATTGAAGTTTTTTTTCAAATCTTTTTCATCGAATAAAATAAATTTATCGGCAAAAGTAGTATATTTAACGTATTTTTGCATTAATAACCCGGCAGTCTCTTCTCTGTAGCTTATTCTGCTATTGCTTTTTGATATTGTTCCATCAGCCATGCCTTCTGTTCAGAAATGGTCATGTTGCTGTTGTCGAGCGTGATGGCATCATCTGCTTTTCTGAGTGGGGAAGTCTTGCGGTGGCTATCGATATAGTCGCGCTCCTCTACATTCTTCAGAATCGCATCGAAGTCGGCTGGCATTCCTTTCTCCTTCAGTTCATCGAAACGGCGCTGTGCTCTCACCTGCGAACTGGCTGTTACGAAAATCTTCAGTTCGGCATTAGGGAACACGGTGTACCTATATCGCGACCATCCATCACGATACCCTTGTCTTCGCCCATCTTCTGCTGCAGTTCTACCAGCGCCTCTCTGACGAAAGGAACGGCGGCAATCGGACTAACGTGGTTGGAAACCTCTAACGAACGGATTTCCTTTTCTACCAGTTCGCCGTTCAGATAGCAGTCTGGGCGACCGGTTGTTGCATTAAACTTGAATGAGATGCTGATGTTCTTCATCTCCTTCTGCAGTTCTTCAGTCTTTACGGCTCCATCTGCTTCGAAGAGCTGATGACGCAGCGCATAGAGGGTTACCGAGCGGTACATGGCGCCCGTATCTACATAAACATAACCTATTTCCTTGGCAAGATCCTTTGCCATCGTACTCTTACCGCAAGAAGAGTATCCGTCTATTGCTATTGTTATTTTCTTCATAATTTCGAACTAACTTTAATGTATAATTTATAATCTGTAACTTACGTTCAGCATGAGACTGTTGCTACTGACGTGATATTTGCCGTAGGCAACGTTCAGATGGAAGCGCTCCAGGTTGATACCGCCACCCACAGAGAAACCGGCTCCATGACTGCTTTCCTCATCTTCTGAGGTGCTGATTTTCATCTCGTTGGCTCTCCGGAAGTTGTAGCCGGCACCTATCCACAGGCTCTCCGAAAGCAGAATGTCGGCACCTACTACGGCATGATCACGAAGACTGCTGTCCCAATGGTTCAGGTTGACCAGTGTGCTGATACCCTGAACGGTGCGTTGGCGAAGCGTTTCGTCACACCCAACTGCAGGTCGATCGGCATCTTCTCATATTCATTGTCGTAAGCTTTCAGCTGTCCACCCAGATTCTTTGCCGCACATGAAACCGACCATTCCGTTTCCGGGTCGTAATAGTTGATGCCCAGATCCACTCCCACAGCGATAGAATTGTAATCGCCAATATACGAAGTGATGAATTTGGCGGCAATACCACCCGCAAACTTTTCACCGAGCATATAAGAGAAGTAACCCGCAACGGCAATGTCCTTTGCCGAGAACTCACCCATCTGGATGTTGTTCTCATCCGTCTCTTTCATCTTGCCGTAGTCAACAAGCTGAGCCGAAACAGCCCACGAAGCCTTGTCGTTGACAATACGGTTGAAACTAGCCGAGGCAGTGTTCACCCCCGACATATAGTTCATATAATTGAGATTGACCGTCTTGTCGTTTACTGATGACAGGAGAGCCGGATTATGGAATATGAGTGCCTCATCATCTTCTATCAAGGTGATGTTGTCGCCACCCAGAGCAGCTGCATGGGCACTCACCGGCAAGCGAAGGAAATTATACCCCGTTTGGCTCTCTTGAGCATCAATAATTGTCGCAAAAAGCGTCAATATTGCGGAAATTACATATTTTTTCATTTAAATTTTCTAATTCTTTGGCAAAGATACTGCTTTTTTCAATAATAAGAAGTAATTTTGCAATGTTTTCGTAGGAAATAACGATTTTAAACGGTTTTTATTGTGGAAATTAAGAAATCAAATAGCGCACAACTGGAAGATAAGCGGGTTACATTTTTTCTGCTGGGGTTGCTGCTGGCTTTTACTTTCATCTTCGTAGGACTCCAATATCAGAGAGGTCAGCAGGGAGATGATGACTTGTCGGAATCGATGGAAGATCTCTCACAGGATCTGGAAATGTCAGCTCGTCCCGACCAGAAAGATATGGTGAGTGCAGAGGCTGTTTCGGCTCCTGCTTCTAAGTCAATTACCCAGGAAGTGAAGGCTGCCGAGCAACAGACTCAGAAGGCACCGCAGAAAATCAGTTCTACAACCAGCGAACTGGTTATCGGCGACGGCTCGGGTGTAGTGGATGGATCTGAGGTGAAGGAAGCGGTTCCTGAAACTCCCATTGAGAATCCGGGAGCTGAGGCTCCTATCAAACTGACCGTCGTGCAGAAGATACCGCAGTTTCCTGGTGGCTGGTCTGCCTCATGCAGTGGCTTACCAAGAACCTGAAGTACCCTGTAGCTGCTCAGAAGAGTAAGATTCAGGGAACCGTAGTGGTATCCTTTATCGTAAACAAGGATGGAAGTGTTGCCAATATCAAGGTAAGCACTTCGGTAGATCCATTGCTCGACAACGAGGCTTTGAGGGTGATGAAGATGATGCCGAAGTGGAAACCGGGCATCGATAAAGGCAAGGTCTGTCGCACGATGATTGCCATCCCGGTAGTGTTCCAGCTATAAATTATAAATTGTTCATTGTAAATTATACATTATAAATTATACATTATTATGAAGACAGCAGATGAAATTTTAAGCATGGTAAATGAGTTTCTGGCTAATTTGCCTTACGAAAGAAAGCCAAAGTCTCTTTATGAGCCTATCAGATACGTTCTTTCTATGGGTGGCAAGCGTATTCGTCCTACGCTCATGCTTCTGGGCTACAATCTTTTCAAGGACAATCCTGAGAAGATTCTGATGAATGCCGTTGCCCTGGAAACTTATCATAACTATACTTTGCTGCATGATGACCTGATGGACAATGCTGATTTGCGTCGCGGTCATGAAACGGTTCATAAGAAATGGGATGCCAATACGGCAATCCTTTCGGGCGACAGCATGCTCGTTCTGGCTTATGAGCGTATGGCTCAATGTGATGAAAAGCATCTTGCCAAGGTGTTGAAACTCTTTACTTCCACTGCCCTGGAAATTGGTGAAGGTCAGCAGTTTGATATGGAGTTTGAAAACCGTAATGATGTGAAGGAGGAGGAATATATCGAGATGATCCGCCTCAAGACCAGCGTACTCCTGGCTTGTGCCTTGAAGATGGGTGCTATCCTTGCCGATGCTTCTGATGAGGATGCAGAGAACCTGTATAAGTTTGGCGAGCAGATCGGATTGGCGTTCCAGTTGCAGGATGATTACCTCGATGTTTACGGCGATACCAAGGTGTTCGGTAAGGAGATTGGTGGCGATATCACATCCAACAAGAAGACGTATATGCTCATCAATGCTTTCAACCATGCCAACGACGCTCAGCGTGCAGAACTGCAGGAAGTGGTGGATGCCGAGGAGTTCGACCGCAAGGAGAAGGTGGCTGCCGTTACCCGTCTCTACAACGAGATTGGTATCGACAAAATGGCGCAGGATAAGATAGCTTATTATTTCGAGCAGAGCAAGAAGTATCTGGATGCCGTGAATGTGCCTGCTGAGCGTAAGGAGGAATTGGCAAAGTATGCTCAGAAAATGATGAAGCGACAGTACTAATTTCAAAGTTCAATGTTCAAAGTAATAGATACACATACGCATTTTGATGCGGAAGAATTTGATGAGGATAGGGCGGAGGCTTTCGCCCGAGCTAAAGAAGCGGGGGTAGGTAAGGTGTTCCTGCCTGCCATCGATGTGAAGACTACGCACGCTGTGCTGGCTCTGAGCCGGGAATATCCGGCTACGCCTATCCTATGATTGGCTTGCATCCTGAAGAGGTGAAGGAAGACTGGAAGGAGCAGCTGGCTGAACTCCGGAAGATACTGGAGGAGCATCGCATGACGGGAAATGCTGGGCAGACGGCTGATTCTCCACTGATTTCTGACTTTATCGCTGTGGGCGAGGTAGGACTGGATTATTACTGGAGCCGTGAGTTCGAGCATGAGCAGCTGGAGGCTTTTGAGGAACAGGTGAAGTGGGCGATAGAGACCCGCTTGCCATTGATGATTCATTGCCGCAAGGCACAGAACGAGATGGTGCATCTGCTCAGACAGTATCAGAAAGACCTGCCGGGCGGCGTGTTCCATTGCTTTACCGGCAATCAGAAGGAGGCAGAGGAACTCCTCTCGTTCGATAACTTCGTGCTGGGCATCGGTGGAGTTTCTACCTTCAAGAGCAGTCATCTGCGTGAAGACCTCCCTGCCGTGGTTCCGATGAACCGCATTGTTTTGGAAACCGACTCTCCATACATGGCTCCCGTTCCATATCGCGGAAAGCGCAATGAGAGCGCCTTCGTGGTAGAAGTACTTAAAACCTTGGCAAAAGCCTACAACGTGAGCGAAGAAAAGTTTGCAGAACAGACGAATAAAAATGTAGAAAGTGTCTTTCACTTCTAGGGAAATGCCCCACACGCCCTGAAGACTCAAAGCTCTAGAAGCAGCACGCCCTGAAAGGGCAGAAGCTCCTAGCCCAGGGCAACACCCTGGGTTATAATGGCAATCAGCAAAGCGCCCTGTAAGGGCAAAAGCTTTTGTAAATATATAAAATTTAATAAAAATAAATCCTAAACCAACTATTCATTATGACTAGAAAAATGTTGATGGCAGCCCTCCTGATGGCTGCATTTGCACAAGGCACTCAGGCACAAGACCTGAGCGGCCAGCGTTCTGAAAAGCAGGACGTAAACATGATTCCGGGTAAGAAACTGGATCATCACGGACTCATCGTGAGCCCTACACCACATCTCCTGAATGTGGATGCTGCTAACCGACTCGACCTGCAGAAGGGTGTCAAGGTGATTGACAAGAAAGGTAAGTTTGCGGATGATGTGAAGTTCCTGACCGCTAACGCCAAGGGCATTCGCCTGACCATCGATTTCGGTGAAAAACTTGCAGCTAAGGCTGGTGTGAAGCCGGTATCGGGTGCTTACAGCCTGAAGGCTGATGCCAAGGGTATCCAGATTGTGGGATACGACGAGCGTGGTGCATTCTATGGCTTGCAGACCTTGCGCCAGATTGTAAACAGCGAGATGGCAAAGGGCCAGATGCCTTATACCACTTGCAACGACTACCCTGATCTTCCAAACCGTGGTGTGGTAGAAGGCTTCTATGGCGAGCCTTGGTCTCATCAGGTGCGTCTTTCCCTCATCGACTATTATGGAAAGAACAAGATGAACACCTATCTCTATGGCCCTAAGGACGACCCTTATCACAGCTGTCCTAACTGGCGCCTGCCTTATCCAGAGAAAGAGGCTAAGAACATCAGCGAACTCGTTCAGGCTTGCCGCCGCAACCGTGTAGATTTCGTGTGGGCTATCCATCCAGGACAGGATATCAAGTGGAACGAGGAAGACTATCAGAACCTGGTTCACAAGCTCGATCTGATGTACGACCTCGGTGTGCGCTCTTTCGCCATCTTCTTTGATGATATTTCGGGCGAGGGTGCCAACCCAGTGAAGCAGTCGGAACTCCTGAACCGCCTGGCAAAGGAATTTGTGAAGGCTAAGGGCGATGTTACACCGCTCGTGATGTGTCCTACCGATTATACCCGTCTCTGGGCGAATCCAAAACCAACCGGTTCTCTGGCTATCTTCGGTAATACCTCGATCCATCTATCAATGTATTCTGGACGGGTGATGTGGTATGTAGTGACTTGACCCGCGAGACCCTCGACTGGGTGAACTCCCGCATCAAGCGCCCTGCTTATTACTGGTGGAACTTCCCTGTAACCGATTATGCACGCCATATCATCATGCAGGTCCTACCTATGGTTTGCAGACCGACCTGACCAACAAGGATCTCTGCGGCTTCGTAAGCAACCCTATGGAGCACGGAGAGGCTTCTAAGCTGGCTCTCTATGGTGTGGCTGATTATGCATGGAACATCGCCAACTATAATCCGTTGGACAACTGGGAGCGTGGCCTGGTAGATCTCACTCCTGAGGCACACGAGGCATATCGCACCTTCGCCATGCACTCTTGCGATACCGAGACCGGTTATCGCCGCATCGAGTCATGGGAGACCAAGAGCTTCCGCATCGACAACTTCACCGATGCTCAGTTCAATGCTCTGCAGAATGAGTTTGTAAGAGTAAAGAATGCACCAGCCCAGATGGAGGCAAACTGCAAGAATGCCCTGCTGATGAAGGAACTCCGCCCATGGTTGACAGAGTTTGGCAAGTTGGGTGAGCGTGGCTTGAAGACCATGAGTCTTATCAAGGAATATAAGGCTGGTAACGACCAGGCATTCTGGGAGGGCTACGTAAACAACCGCATGAGCAAGGAAGACGTGGCTGCCTACGAGAAGCATAAGTCTGGAACCATGGTATTGCAGCCATTCTACGAGCAGTCTATGGACGATATGGCATCTGGCTTCTTCAAGAAGTTGACCGGTAAGGTTCCTGCCTTCTATAAGGGTATCGGTACCTATGCCACTTTGAAAACCACCCAGAGCAAGGCAATGTTCGACAACGATTCTACCACCTATTATACATCGGGTAACGGTCAGAATACAGGCGACTGGATTGGTGCTGACCTGGGCTGCGTTCGTCAGGTATCAGAGGTAAGAATCCTCCAGGGCCGTAACTCTGTGGATGATGTAGATTACTTCGACAACACCGTATTGGAATATTCTGTAGACAGAAAGGAATGGAAGGCGCTGACAGGCGAGTTGAAGAAGCAGTATATCATCAACTGGAAGACCGATTCTCCTGTTGAGGCCCGTTATATCCGTATCAAGAAGTTGAAGTCAGACAAGCGCAACTGGGCAGCTGTCCGCACCTTCGAGGTGAATCCAACCACTCCAGAGCGTTTGAACTTCCCAGTAGAGGCTGACAATCTGGAGGCAGCGATGTATGGTTTCGATGAGAATCCATGCACCTCATTCACCAACAAGGGCACCCTTACCATGGGTATTGAGAAGGATGTAAAGAGTTACACCCTGCTGTTGAAGTTGGCTCCAGGCAAATCATTGGTATGTCGCCAGCTGAACGCCAAGGGCAAGGTTCTTGCCACTACCACCATCGACAGTTCATTCTGCAAGGTGGAATTGGTGAAGAAGGCTGCCAAGCTTCAGATAGAAGGCTCTGCAGAAATCTTCGAGATTATTCCTGAGAAGTAAAGGACTGAACTTTCGCAAGCGGGGAAGTCCGCTAGGTGTCTCGCCAGATTGTAAATCTGTCGGGACGCCTAGCGAGCTTGTACTCTTGGAGACGCCATACGCCCTGAAAGGGCAGAAGCTCCTAGCCAAGGGCAACACCCTGGGTTAAATATGCAACCAACAAGGCGCCCTGAAAGGGCAAAAGCTTTAAAATAGATGCTTTTGTCCTTTCAGGGCGCTTGTTTTATGTCATCTCTAGTTAAAGAAATGTAAAAAGCAAACGAATATGTGGATTTTCGAATAAAAAGTGATAATTTTGTACTTCGAAACAGGAAAGGTGCTCGAGTGGCTGAAGAGGCACGCCTGGAAAGCGTGTATTCCCCTAAAGGGAATCGGGGGTTCGAATCCCCCTCTTTCCGCTTTTATATATATAATAAAGTATATGAAGAAAAATACAGCTATTGCACGTTTTGCAATATTGGTTTTCACATGGATGTGTTCTCTGCCTATGATGGCTCAAGAAGAGAACATGGGATTTCATCAAGCTCTTAAGACAAAGTTTATAGAGGGTAATGCGGGATTTATGTCTCTCGTTGCCATCGCCCTCATCGTGGGTATGGCTTTCTGTATCGAGCGCATCATCTATCTGAGTCTCTCTGAAATCAACGCCAAGAAGTTGATGCAGGATATCGACCAGAAGGTGGCGGCGGGAGATGTGGAAGGGGCTAAGACGCTCTGCCGGAATACCCGCGGACCGGTGGCTTCTATCTGCTATCAGGGTTTGATGCATATCAGCGAGAGTCTTGATGACATCGAGCGCTCGGTAAGCGGATATGGTACCGTTCAGGCGGCTAACCTGGAGAAGGGCTGTTCCTGGATCAAACTCTTTATCGCTATGGCGCCATCGCTCGGATTCCTCGGAACCGTGATCGGTATGGTCATGTCGTTCGACCAGATTCAGCAGGCGGGCGATATCAGTCCTACTATCGTGGCTTCGGGTATGAAAGTGGCGCTCATCACTACCATCTTCGGTATCATCGTAGCCTCATCCTTCAGGTTTTCTATAACTACATCCTTTCTAAGGTGGAGCACCTGACAAGCCAGATGGAGGAGTCGGCGGTTACTTTAATGGATATTATTGCCAAGAATAAATAAACGAAGAGCGAAATGGTTAAATTTCAATTTTCAAAGCAGAAGACGAAGTCGGCCGAAAAGATATCGCAGCAGGTGTTCTATATCATGATAGGACTGGCGGTGTTGGTTTTCGGTCTGTTCTTTTTGGTAGGCTACGATTTGCCTTTCGAAGAGAACCCCGACTTTAATGCGCCTCTCTTTACCGATGTGCTCATCCTGCTGATGTGGCTCTTCCTGATAGGAGGTACAGGTCTGGCAGTCTTTTCGATGATCAGAGATTATCGCAGCAGCAAGTCGGAGGCTGTAGTGAATGGCATTCCCGTGCGTCGCATCTTCCGCATCACATGGATCGGAACTTTGGCAGTTTTGCTGCTTACCTTCTTTTTGGGCGGTTCTGCTCCGATGCTCATCAATGGCGAGAATTATGCCGACTGGCTCTGGCTCAAGCTTTCAGATATGTTTGTCATCACATCGCTCCTGATGCTGGTGGCAGGAATCGGTGCCGTCTGTTTCGGTGCCACACGTTATATTCGGAAGAAAAACTAAAGAGAGTGCTTTGGGCTCTCTATTCTATAAATAAGGATTAAATATGCTGATTAGAAGGAAGCAACACGAAACCCCGGGACTGAATACCACATCTACAGCCGACATCTCGTTCATGCTGTTGATATTCTTCCTTGTCACCACATCGATGGATGTGGATAAGGGACTGTTGCGCCAACTCCCTTCACCTGAACCGCAGAAGAAGGAACAGCAGTCGGTGGTAGACAAGGCTAACCTCATGGCGCTGCGCCTGACGGCTGGCGATACGCTTTTGGTCAACGATAAGCCGATGCAGGTGAGCCAGCTCAAGGAAGAAACCATCCGCTTTGTACACCGCCTGGGCAAGAAACATCTCATCTCTATTGAGAGTGACCGCGATGCCGACTATAATCTCTATTTCCAGATGCAGAATCAGCTGATGGAAGCATATAGCCAGCTACGCAACGAAACAGCCCAGAAGAAATATCACAGGGATTATGCCCTCTTGAACAATGACCAGAAAGAACAGGTGCGCAACATCTGTCCGCAGCGCATCACAGAGTCGTATGCCAACGCAATGACTCAAACCGACCAGCGTGTTGATGCCAATGCTGAAGAAAAGCAAGGGGAAGAAAATTCGGCAGAAACAGCTACTGAACAGCAGAAAGGAGGTAAACAATGATGAATTTTCATAAGAAATCGCATGAAGTGCCAGGGTTGAATACATCTTCTCTGCCAGACCTCATTTTCTCCGTACTGTTCTTCTTTATGATTGTTACCCACATGCGCCAGGTTACCTTGAAGGTAGACTGCCGTTTGCCACAAGGCAAGGAACTCACCCGCCTGACCAAGAAATCGGCGGTGAGCCATATCTATATAGGTAAGCCAACCAAAGAGATGCAGGCAAAGTATGGTACCGGTACCCAGATTCAGTTGAATGACAAGTTTGCTTCGGCTCCCGAAGTGATGGATTACATTTCGGCAGAAAAGAAGCGTATGTCACCGGAAGACCAGAAGCTGATGACCGTATCAATCAAAGCAGACCAAGAAACAAAGATGGGTGTGATAACCGACGTAAAGCAGGCTTTGCGCCAGGCAAAAGCACTAAAAATCAGTTATTCTGCCACAGAAAAAGGAAAATAATATTAATTTATCATGTTTTTCTCTTAAAAAATTGCTTTTATTAATTTTTTGTATTATCTTTGCAAGCAAATTATTAGTATTATGTCAAAACAAATTTTAGATTCATTAGATAGGCAGATTCTGAAGCTGATTTCTCAGGATGCCCGTATTCCATTTTTGGAAGTGGCACGCGCTTGCAATGTGAGCGGTGCTGCCATTCATCAGCGTGTTGCTAAACTTACAAATCTTGGTATCATCAAGGGTTCACAATTCATCATTGACCCAGAAAAGATAGGTTACGAAACTTGTGCTTATATGGGACTCTATCTGAAGGAGCCTGAGAAGTTTGACCAGGTTGTAGAGGAGTTGAAGAAGATTCCTGAGGTTGTGGAGTGCCACTATACTACAGGCGGCTTTGATATGTTTATCAAGATTTACGCGCTGAACAACCACCATCTCCTGGAAATCATCCATGATAAGTTGCAGCCACTGGGATTGTCTCGCAGCGAGACCATCATCTCTTTCAATGCATCTATCAACCGCCAGCTTTCTATGCAGGATCTCAAGAGTTTCAACGATGATGAAGAGGAAACTGATGAGGAGGCTGCAGCAGAGAAATAAGATATAAAAAGAAAAAAGCAGTAGCTCCCTGCGGGATTACTGCCTTCTATAAAGGGTGAGGAATGTGAACGGTAAGCCGTTTTCATTCCTCATTTCTTTTTCTGTCACTTCCCATTCTGCCGGATTGATTTCCGGAAAGAAGGTATCGGCATGTTCAGGTTCCTTTTCTACGATTGTGAGATAAAGCTTGTCTGCAAAAGGCAAAGCCTGTTCATATATGCTGGCTCCTCCGATGATGAAACATTCATCTGAAGCTTCTTTGCTTCCAACCTCTTCTTTGTTTCCAACCTCTTCTTTTCTTGCTGCCAGCGCTTCTTCCAGAGAGGTGTATACTTCGCACCCTGTTATCTGCTCTCTTGTCTTCGAGATAACAATATTACGGCGGTTGGGCAAGGCTCCGTTAGGCAGCGACTCAAATGTCTTCCTGCCCATGATGATCGTATGTCCGATTGTGAGCATACGAAATCGGGTCATGTCCGATGGGATGGCGTAGAGCAACCGGTTCTTGTACCCGATAGCTCTATGCACTTTGGATATACAGGCGATGATGCTGAGCATTTTTTATTTAGAATGTTAAGTGTTAAATGTTGAATTATTCATTCTTGCTGTAAACTGTTAACTATAAACAGCTCTCCCGTCCCGTGGCTGCTCTTGATCTTCCACTCCTGCGGATAGAGGTTGTTGGCACGGTTGCCAATGTTCTTTTCCCAGCCTATCGGAACCTGTCTGTAGGTTATCAGAACATACCCCTTAGGCGTATCGGCAGGCAGATTCACAGCCTCCTTGCGAAGGTAGCGGATGGCATCATCGTAGGATAATTCCACCTGTGGGAAGTGATCTTTGTTGAGCATCGTAGAGAGAGCGAGAGCCTGGTCGGGAATGAGACCCTTTCCCTTGTCTGTTCCCAGTTTCACACCTGCATGCAGCACCTTCAGGTTCTTTTCAGCCTGGTTGTAGATGTCTTTCCATCTGCCCGGAATGGCGTAAACCGTCTCGTTGCTCTCTCCAGGCATCCATTCCGTATCAGCCTTCAGCCAGCCGTCCGGAATCTCCGGTCCCTTTCCTTTAGCCACCTTCTTGTCTTTCTTCTTATCCTTCCTGTTCTCCTTGGCTGGTGAGCCGGCTTCCCATTCGGCCTCTTTCTTCAGAATCGCCATAAACAGACCTTCGCCTCGCGAAACGCCAGGAATAAATCGGTAAACAGGGAAGTCGGTGCCCGTGAGGTTGCGGGTGATGTTCCATGCATCTTCTACACCCTCCAGTGCCATCACTTCAGCGCCAAGTTCTTCGCATATCCAGTCCACGTTCTCCTCATCTTCGTGCGCATTGAAGGTGCAGGTAGAGTAAATCAGGATACCGCCTGGCTTCAGACAGTTCCATATATCCGATACGATTTCGCGCTGCAGCTGCCAGCAGTTGTTCACATTCTGGGTACTCCATTCGCCGATAGCCCCTTCATCTTTGCGGAACATTCCTTCGCCGGAGCAGGGAACATCGGTAAGAATCACATCAAACTGCAACTTAGATTTCTTGTAATCGCGGGGATAGTTGTTGGTAACAATCATATCCGGATGACCGAACTTCTGTACGTTTTCGGCAAGAATCTGTGAGCGGGTGCGCATCGGTTCGTTGCTGAAGAGCAGACTCCCTTCCGGCAAGGCAGCTCTTACGGCTGTCGACTTTCCGCCAGGGGCAGCACAGAGATCCAGCATCATCACCGGTTCTTTTACGTACTGTCGGATAGCCATATCTACAAACATAGATGAGGCTTCCTGTACATAATATAAACCGGCATGCAGCAGCGGATCGAAGGTGAATCCGGGACGCGTAGAGAGATAACGTCCGGTTTCCGGACACCAGGGAATCGGTTCGCCATCAGCATCCTTGCATTTAAAAGGATTGATGCGGATACTGGTTGGTGCCTCCTCTTCAAGGATAGCATGCTCCAGACGCTGATACAGCTTTTCGCCCATCAGTGCCTGCGTATATGTTCTGAAATCTTCAGGTAATGTCTTCATTCTGTTTCTTTTTCTTTAATTTGTTTGCAAAAATAAGAAATTTTTCGTTTCTTTGCAACTAAAATCGCGAAGAGATGCGTCTAAGAAGCAGAAATTTTTCAAATAACAAGGTAAAACAATAAAAAATAATGATATGAAGAAAGCAATATTGGCATTAGCGCTCGTTATGAGCATCGGAGCCACCCAAGTGTCTTTGGCGTCTTCTGCTCCAAAACATCGTTATCATCCAACTACCCAACAGGTAGATTCAAAGGCTGCTCCTGCATCTGCCGCACAGCCATCTGCTTCGAAGGATAAAGACGACGAGGCGTTGGAGGCTTATTCTGATACAACCAGTACAGATTCGGCCAACTATGATGATTATGATGAGAATGATAATAAGTCTGTTCATTCTAGATACAGTTTAGACAACTATGATGATCCGTTCGATTTCATCGGTTCGGTATTTGGTGGCGGAGCGCTGGCTGTTATGATCATCTTCTGTATCATCTTCGGTCTGCTGTTTGTCTTTGCTCCGCTGATCATCGTATTTCTGGTTATCAGATATCTGATTCGCCGCCACAACGACCGGATGAAACTGGCGGAGATGGCGATGGAGAAGGGCATCAATGTTCCGGAAAGCGACCGGCCGATAGACAAGCAGAGCGATGAGTATCTGGTAAAGCGTGGATTGAGAAATGCCTTCCTGGGAGCCGGTTTGTGCGCCATGTTTGCCTGGTGGGATGCTGATTTCCTGGCTGGCATCGGAGCCTGGTCTTCTTCTATGGCATCGGTCAGACTGTTATCGGTTCGCTTCCTGCCATCAAGGACTGGTGGAAGAAACGTCATGGCGATCAGGGCACAGGTTATAATGGAACTCCGGTATAAAAATCAAACAACAATTATTAGTTAATATATAGTGGAAAAGTTATCCGATATTTCTCTCGTCACGAAGGTGGTGATGCTTCATGACCGCAAGTCGTTCGACTTGCTGGTCAGGAAGTATCAGTCACCCATTCGTGGGTTCTTCCTACGGCAGACGCTGGGGGATGCGCAGCTGAGTGACGACTTGGCGCAGGATACCTTTGTGAAGGCTTATACCCATCTGTCGGGTTTCAGGGGTACAGCCAGCTTTTCCACTTGGCTTTATCGTATCGCCTATAATGTGTGGTATGATTATACCCGCAGTTATAAGGAAACGCAGGATATCGATACGCCGGCGGTTGCCCGACAGAATGCGCAGGGAGTGAATACCGGACTGAAGATGGATTTACTCAATGCCCTGCGGATATTGAGCGAGAACGAACGTACATGCATCACGCTGCAGCTGATGGATGGTCTCTCTATAGATAAGATTGCAGAAGTGACGGGAATGGCGCAAGGCACCATTAAGTCGCATCTCTCTCGTGGAAAACAGAAACTTGCAAGTTACTTAAAAAAGAATGGTTATGACCGATAAGATAAATGATAAGAAGTTGGAGAGCATGAAAGGGGAACCGTTGGCCCCTCAGGATGAAGAACTCTTACAGATGTTCTTTTCCGATTGCCAGATGTCAGAGATTCCTGATGACGGATTCTCCGACAGGGTGATGCAGGCCTTGCCGGCTTTACCCGAAACTGGTACAGCGATGTCGCTGGTTAAGCGCCAGCGTCTGGAACATTTATGGACGGCAGCCTGTGTGGCAGCAGGCATCATCATAGCAGTAGTCTGTCAGGGGATGGGGAGCAGATTCAGGGATGGCTTTTCTCTATG
>ENA-OPYW01000015-OPYW01000015.1-human-gut-metagenome-genome-assembly--contig:-NODE-15-length-19856-cov-1.408637_pt1 | contig 19856 bp, 19 predicted proteins | sample MGYA00242473_ERZ504483 | MGnify/ENA primary metagenome ERZ504483 (study PRJEB26092, sample SAMD00036221) | human gut metagenome | host: Homo sapiens | study: EMG produced TPA metagenomics assembly of...
TGATGAATATGAAAGTAGATCTGATCGAAAGCGAAGAAGGTCCTGGCTATGGAGCGGCAATCCTGGCAGCAGTTGGATGCGGCGTATTTGATTCGGTGGAAGAGGCTGCGAAGAAACTTGTGAAAGTAACAGGAACAGAAGAACCGGATCTAGAACTGGTGCAGAAGTACGAGGAAAGATATCAGGAATTTAAAGAACTGTATCCGGCATTGAAAGGAATTATTCAAAAGAAACAAGCATAATTTGCCGGAAAGATGGTCAGAGAGACGGGTCAGAGAGACGGGTGTGGAATACATTGCTCGTCTTTCTTTTATGTCGTATAATAATAACATGAGTGTCCCAAGACAAATAATATGTTGCACTTGCTAAAACAGTGAAAAAATGAACACAGATAACAGTACATGAATGGATAGAAGGATAAGAAATGCTTAAAATTGCGGTTTGTGATGACGATGAAAAGATATGTAATCTGCTGGAAAATTATATTAATGATTCCTGCAGGATACTCCATATAGAAGCTGAAACGGAGAGTTTCATTTCGGGGAAAGTGTTGAAACGGAAACTTCGGGAAGGGGAAAATTATCAGATCTATTTTCTGGATATTGAGCTCGCAGATGATACCGGGATTAGTGTAAGTGATTGTATCAGAAATGAGATAAAAGATGAAGCAGCTCAGATTGTATATGTATCGGGAAAGGATGGATATGACCGTCAGTTATTTGCCTTCAGACCATTCAATTTTATAGAGAAGCCATTTGACCAGAATATGGTGACTGCTACGCTTGAAAAGTATAACAGGATTTATGGGAAGAAGAATGATATATTTCACTATAAATATGGTCACGATATGTATTGTGCCCGTGTGAGTGAGATTCTGTATTTTAAAAGTAACGGAAGAAAAGTAAAGATTGTAATGCAGAAGTCAGAAGACGAATTCTATGGTTCGTTGGAAGAAGTCTGCGACAAATTAAAAGGGCAGGGAATGATTCTGACACATAAATCTTATCTGGTGAACTATCGTTATATCAGATCTTTTCAGGGGGAACAGGTTATTATGGTAAATGGTGACGTAATTCCTGTTGCCAGAGGCAGAAAAGAGGAAATAGCGAGAATGCAGCTTCATTTTGAAAATGGAGGGTTTGCACATGGTATTTGATACATATCATATAATTTATCTGCTGGCGAATTTTTTCCTGATATTTGTTGTCCATCGTTTTATGAGAGTTTTTTTTGAACATAGAAAATACAAAAGAATATTGGGAATATTAGCTTATTCCTTCTACTTTATAATGACAACTTTAGTATATCTTCTGATAGATATTCCGTTAATTACTTTGATTACAAATTTAATTACTATGTTTATTATTTCTTTAACTTACGAAGCAAGTATTCAAAAAAGAATTATTTGTGTTGTTTACATGTATCTTTTTATGGCAGCAGCGGAAATAATTGCGGCATCTATGACTGGATATATTAATTTTTCAGTTTTTTCACAAGGCGAGTTCAGAGATACTTTTGGTTTAATAGCCACGCGAATTGTTGCATATTGTGAAACGCTGTTGCTTGAAAATATAAAGTTAACAAGAAAGGGACGTAATATTAGTTGGATTTCCTGGCTGGCTTCAATTGTAATTCCGATTTCTACATTAATTTTGGAAGTAATTATTGCAAATCAGACCAATTTAACTAAGGTAGAGGCGGTGGGTTCAGTATTACTTCTGTTTGCAGTAAATATAATTGCATTTTATCTATATGATTCATTGGCAGAAAATTATATAAAGAAATCAAAATTGGCTCTTTTACAAAAAGAAAAAGAATTATACAGTAGACAGTGTGAGATTATGCAAAGTTCCACAGAAGATTTACAGGCATTTAGACATGATATGAGTAATCAACTTATTATTTTAAATCATTTACTGGAAGAGGGAAAAGATGAAGAGGCAAGAAGACAGTTGGATCAACTTTCTCGTTTCATAAAAGGAAAGGTAATTTATAGTACATCAGGAAATATAAATTATTGATGGGTTAGTTAACTATAAGCTTCAAAGTGTGGCGAGTGAAAATATAAAAGTAGAAACAGAAATTGTTGTACCGAAACAGTTAAACATTGATATAGCAGATTTTGTTACGCTATTGGGAAACCTATTGGATAATGCTTTGGAAGCATTGAAAAAAGTTGATCGGGAACAACGAATATTGACGATAAAGATTATGTTCAGTCAAGAGCGTTTAATTGGTCGGATCACGAATACTTATTGCGGAGAAATCTACCTGAAGGATGATAAGATATTAACTTCAAAGAAAGAAAAACAGAAGCATGGATATGGACTGAGTAATGTAGAGAAAATAATAAAGAAGTATAATGGTTATATGGAAATAGATTATGCAAACTGGGAATTCAGGGTGGATTTTATAATTTATCTGCCACAGAAAAATTAAATAAAGCAAAAATAAGAAGTCTGAAAAGAAACTGATGCATTTGACTACGAGAAATCCGCAGTTGATTACATGTTTTCGCACAGGCTTCTTTTTTATGGCATAATGTGGGTGCCAGGAAAAAAGGGGGTGAGCGTGTGAAGAAGTATTATAAAAAGAACATTATAAGTATTGTTATTTTATTGTGTATAGTTTTAATACTCTATTTTACACCACCAATAATGCTGGCTGATGGTTGGATCGAATTTGGGAGTAGAGCAGACAGCTTTGAAATGCACATGTTGAATGAGTACAACAATTTCCCTTTTAGACGAGAAGCAAGTAATTCAGATTTCGATAACTTTTATTTTATAAATCTCAGAATTTGGGAGAAAATGTCAATTACTCGAATTGTATATGATGGTGACAAAAATACAACGTGTGAATTAATATTTCCGGGAGTTTACAGAGTTGAAAATACTAGAAAAGGAGCTTATGTAAATTCATTTGAAATCAAACGTGGCAAGACATTATGGTTTTGCGATTATTATGCCAATGAAATGTAGGTAGGCTAAATGGATATTTTTGTACGGTTGCCGGAGAGACGGGTGTGGAAAACATTGCCCGTCTTTCTTTTATGTCGTATAATAATAACATGAGTGTCCAAAAATAATCGCCAGAAAGAGAACTGTATGGAGGTAAAAATTAAATGGGAAATTATTTGAACCCGGATATTAGTACTTTTGCAAGAGTTGTAAATTCAGAAATATATGTTGATAAGACGGGATTGATTGAATATACAAATAGAAGTGCTAAAACATTACAAAGTTATATTTGCATCAGTCGTCCACGCCGTTTTGGAAAGTCTATTGCTGCGAATATGCTTTCTGCCTACTATACGTGTGAGTATGATTCAAGGGAGCTGTTCTCAAATTTTAAAAATAGCATCATCAGATAGTTATGAAAAGCATTTGAATAAATATGATGTGATCTTTCTTAATATGCAAGAATTCCTGAGTCAAAGCTCCAATGTGGAGGAAATGCTTAGCTTGCTTAAAAAGAGCGTAATATGGGATTTGTTAGATAAATACCCGGATTTCCGATACTTTGATGAAACAAATTTAATGAGAACTCTTCAGGATATTTATAATAAGACAAAGAGACCGTTTGTTGTAATTATTGATGAATGGGACTGCATTTTCAGAGAGTATATAACAGATAAAAAAGCGCAGGAAAAGTATTTGGATTTTCTAAGAGATTTGTTGAAAGACAAAGGATATGTCGCACTTGCTTATATGACAGGAATTCTTCCAATAAAAAAATATGGAACACATTCAGCGTTGAATATGTTTGATGAATTTTCCATGATTGATCCGGGACCATTGGCGAAATATGTCGGATTTACAGAAGAAGAAGTAAGCGAGCTGTGTGAACGATATGGCATGGACATGCAGGAGCTAAAAAGCTGGTATGACGGATATTCTTTTGAAGGAGCACCTTCTGTTTATAGTCCACGTTCAGTAGTGAGCTGCATGCGATTTGGGAAATTTGGAAATTACTGGAATCAGACAGAAACGTTTGAAGCTTTAAAAATGTACATTGATATGAATTTTGAAGGATTGCGAGATGACGTGTTAAGCATGATCGCCGGGGAAAGTGTTCCAGTGAATACAGGAAGTTTTACAAATGATATGGCAACATTTCATACAGAGGATGATGTACTTACTTTATTAATCCATCTTGGATATCTGGCATATGACTACGATAATAAAACAGTGAAAATACCAAATAATGAGGTGAGAGCAGAATACGTTAGCAGCGTTTCGGTGTCGGATTGGGGTGAAGTTTCTAAAGCATTGAAAAATTCGGCAGATACATTGAATGCTATTTGGCAGAAACGTCCTGTACAAGTAGCAGAGGGAATAAGACAAGCACATTTTGAGACATCTCATTTGCAATATAACGATGAAAATGCATTGAGTTATACGATATCACTTGCGTTATATGCTGCAAGAAACTTTTACACTGTTCACAGAGAATTGGCCGGAGGACAAGGATTTGCAGATCTTGTATTTCTTCCTAGAAAAAAATTCCAGGAAAAACCTGCACTTGTGGTAGAACTTAAATGGAATGAAAGCGCAAACGGTGCAATTGAACAGATTAAGAAGAAAGAATATTGTAAAAGTTTAGAGGAATACAAAGGAAACATACTTCTTGTAGGAGTAAATTACAATAAAAAAACGAAGAAACATGAATGTATAATAGAGGAAGATATTAAGTAAAAGGAAACGGACCTCTAGTGAAAGTAAGTTAAAAAAGACGGGAATGGTGAATGGAACTCATCATTACCCGTCTTTTTCAAACTACGCTAAAAACAACGCATACAGTATCACAAGAATACCAAGCACGATTCTGTAATATCCAAATACTTTGAAATCATGTTTCTTAATATATCCCATCAGGAATTGAATAACGATAATAGAAGAAACAAATGCTGTTACCATACCAATCAGAAGAATTATTGCCTCTGTTCCGGTAAAGTTCAGGCCAAACTTCACAAGCTTCAGAAGACTTGCACCGAACATAACCGGAATCGCAAGTACGAAAGTGAATTCAGCAGCAACGGTTCTGGATACTCCAAGGATTAAAGCGCCGACAATTGTTGCACCGGATCTGGATGTTCCAGGGAAGATTGCAGCAATCAGCTGGAAAAGTCCGATCAAAAATGCAGTCTTATAAGTAAGTTCATCCATACTGTTGATCTTCGCAGGTTTGCCCTTGTGATTATTCTCAACAATGATAAAGGCAATACCGAAGACAATCAGAGCAATTGCAACGCAAGGGTAATTGTAAAACCATTTCTCAAACAGATCATTGAACGGCATTCCAATCACGATCGCAGGGATACATGCAACAAGGACTTTCAGCCAGAGGATAATGATATCCATCTTCACATAACTTAAAATTCCATTTCCGGATTTCTTTTTTCTATGTGCGTGTTTTGCCTGGCGGCGTCTGACAGTGTGACTTCCTTCCGGTGCACCAAATGGGAAGATCTGATTCCAGAATAAGATGACAACGGCAAGAATCGCACCTAACTGGATCACAACTTCAAACATGCTGTAGAATTCTTCAGAAACATTTAATTTCACAAACTGATTCAACAGGATCAGATGTCCGGTGCTGCTGATCGGCAGCCATTCTGTGATTCCTTCCACAATTCCAAAGAGGAAGGATTTCAAAAATTCAATCATTCTTAATTTATACTCCTTTTTATTGATGGATTGCAGCTATACTTATGTTCTAAAGCGGCTCACGGTTTCTTATTATAAAACGTTGACGAAAGATGTGCAAGAAATAGAAAGTATTTAAATTGTTAAATCGTCGATTTAAGAAATTTCTAATATTTTTCCAATCTATCTCTTAAAAACCATCAAGTATCATGTATACTATAGTTAGAACTTGATCATGTGATAATTATGTTGCTGCGCTGTTATCGGTGTCAGCAATTATCGAGGGGTATGTAAAATGTATAAAATATTAGTATGTGATGACGATAGAGAAATCGTAGAAGCAATTGAAATTTATCTTTCTCAGGAGGGATATCAGATCTTAAAAGCGTATGACGGGATCGAAGCACTGGAGATTTTGGAGAAGGAGAAGGTGAATCTTCTGATTATCGATGTCATGATGCCGAGACTGGACGGAATCCGTGCAACATTGAAGATCCGCGAGAAGAACAGTCTGCCAATCATTATCTTGTCTGCGAAGTCAGAAGATACCGATAAGATTCTTGGACTCAATATCGGTGCGGATGATTATGTGACAAAGCCATTCAATCCGTTGGAACTTGTAGCACGAGTGAAATCACAGCTGAGAAGATTTAACGAACTTGGCGGAACAGCACAGGAGCCAAAAGAGACAATTTATAAGGTAGGCGGCCTTCAGATCAATGATGATCTCAAGCAGGTGACAGTAGACGGAGAATTTGTGAAACTGACACCGATTGAATACAATATCCTTTTGCTTCTGATGAAGAATCAGGGAAAAGTATTTTCAATCAATCAGATTTATGAATCCATCTGGAATGAAGAGGCAATTGGTGCGGATAACACAGTTGCAGTTCACATTCGTCATATCAGAGAAAAAATAGAAATCAATCCGAAAGATCCACGTTACCTGAAAGTAGTCTGGGGTGTCGGATATAAAATCGAAAAAGCATAAAAAGGCATATAAGAAAGGATTAACAATGAAGAAATGGTACAGGAAGACCGTGACAAGGACAATTGTTCTTGTTGTGGCGATTCTTAGCGGAGCATTGCTTGTGACAAATTTGCTTTCTCTCCTGACACTGGCGGGGGGGGATGAGTTTTTCACAGATCCAAAAGATGAATACACAGTCTTTTGAAGAATCCGAAGAATTCAGCAAGATGGTCGAAAGTTACATGTACGATGTACAGGAGAAGCTTTATCTGCAGAATCTTTTTGAAAGTGACGGCGCCTACAATCCGAAAAAACTGGTGGATGTAATGGAACTGTCGAAGAAGGGAAAGATATCTGAGACGAATCTGTCCGGCGTCACGTACACAATGGAAGAGCTGGTGAACTGGGGCGAAACTTACAGTGGGACAGATAACGACAATCTTTACAAACAGAATGGCGTGATCGTCTGCCAAAAGCCAGACGGAAATTATTACTACTATTATATGAATGATTTCTTCTCTCTTGTAAATGCAGGAAAACTTCAATTTCAGATGGGCGAACAGGACAGAGATCAGTTCCTGGCAGGATTGCAGGCAGGTGAATTTACAACTTCCGGATATTATACATTTCAGATTACAGATGAAAATGGTGATCTGCTTTATACAGACTGCTGGAATTTTGGCCAGTCTCTGATAGAGAAATACGCACCGGTTGAGGCAGATAATCTGCTTCAGGTTGTAAATAACAATCCACAGTTAAATGGAAGATTGTCGCTGGTTTACGATAATATAGCCACAGCATTGCAAACAATCTATGAAGACTGGCAGGATTATGAAGGCGGTTGGGATTATCTGGAAGAGGGAAATACCAATTTTACCTATCTGTACGCAGATGAATCGACGAAGAAAGTTACTACAAATAAAGCAGAATATGCAAATTATGCGGATGTAAGAGATAGCATAGAGAATATAATAGCTTCTGCGTCTAAAAAATCTGTGAAATACATGGTGATCTATCCGGAGTTGAAAGATTTTAAGACGAATATGAATGTATCTTATTCTGATCAATGGCTTAATATTCGTTCTTATGGTTATTATTCCGGAGGAACAAAGTGGAAAGATGTTTTTGCAGTTGCGGTTGATACAAAATATCCGATTCAGGATCAATTTTACCAGAACAGTATTGAGTATCAGAATAATATTCCGCATATGAAAGCAGCATTGCATTTTATGATTTTCAGCGGACTACTCTTTTTGATCACAGTAGTGTGGCTGACATTGGGGGCAGGAAGAAAACCGCAGGATGAAGAACTGTATTTGTTAAAGTTCGATTCCTGGAAGACAGAGATTGCCGCTGCAGTTATTATTTTTGTCTGGGTGATTGGAAGTTATTTCTTTTTCGTAGCAGGAATCGATGGAATTCATATCTTATTTGATGGAATTACAGGGTTGTGTAGTTCCTATGGGGCTGTGGAAAGTGATACATTTATTCCGTCATCTTATGTTCCAAATGTATATATGCAGACTTTAAGTCTCGGAGAATCAGTGGGTGTATTTTCCTATGGAGTGTTCACATTTACTTGTTTCTTTGCCGGTTACCTCAGTCTGGTAAGAAGAATTAAAGCAAAGAGTCTGTGGGAGAACAGTCTGCTTCGAAGCGTGGGAGTATTTCTTGGAAAAGTATTCCGAGATGTGAAGCTTACAAAGAAAACAGCAGGACTTTTGATTCTTTATTTCCTGTTTCAGCTTTTCGTACTTTTGGATAGAGATTTCTTCCTGGTGCTTCTGCTGCTGATCGCTGACGCAGTGCTATTCTATTACATGGTTGCAGATGTGATGGAGAAGAACCGACTGAGAAAAGGAATCCAGGAGATTGCTGCCGGAAATATGAGTTATCAGATTCCAATTGACGGACTGCATGGAGAGAATAAAACCATTGCATTGATGATCAACGGAATCGGAACCGGACTTAATAAAGCAGTTGCTGAGGCAATGAAAAACGAACGTCTCAAGACAGATTTGATCACAAATGTTTCTCATGATATTAAGACACCACTGACGTCCATTTTGAATTATGTCGGCATCTTAAGACAGACAGATCCGGCGGATCCGAAAGTTCAGGATTATCTGAATATTCTGGAAGAGAAAGCTCAGAGACTGAAGACATTGACAGAAGATGTAGTAGAAGCATCGAAAGTCAGCAGCGGAAATATTTCGCTGGAATATATGGATCTTGATCTGTCGGAAATGATCCAGCAGACGCAGGGCGAACTCGAAGAAAAATTCGAGGTGAGAAATCTGGCGATCGTCACAGATCTTCCGGCAGAACCGGCTGTTGTGCATGTCGATGGAAGAAGAATGTGGCGTGTCCTGGAAAATATTTACGGAAATGCAGCCAAGTACGCAATGCCTGGAACAAGAGTCTATGCGACTCTGAAAACAGATGATACAAAGGTGAAATTTTCATTGAAAAATGTTTCCGAGCATCAGTTGAATATTCAGGCTGAAGAACTGACAGAACGTTTTATTCGCGGGGATATTTCCAGAAGTACGGAGGGAAGTGGATTGGGACTTTCCATTGCGAAGAGCCTTACAACGATGCAGGGCGGCACATTTGATCTGTATCTGGACGGAGATTTGTTCCGGGTAGATATTACATTTCCAAGAGTGAAAGCAAAAGGAAATGCTGCCGGGGCAACAGAGGAATCGAAAAAGAAATCATCAAGCGGTGTATCTTGACATTCTATTCGCGTTATGCTAACCTTTTTAAGGAATGAAAAGCAGTGATAAGCGAAACGCGATGAGGAAGAGAGTAGTCTGTAACAGATTCTACAGAAAAGTCCTGAAGGCTGTCAGGCCGGATGTTGAGAGGGATGGATGGAAGACAGATGAAGATGGCTTCTGAGCAGCGCAGATGAGCCTGAACAGAGTGAGCAAGTGAGTTGTTTAAGCGGCAATCTTGAATAAAAAGATCCGGGTTAGTCTGTGAAGGGATTCGCCCTTTATAGCGAAGAGTATCGACAGTGAGAAATGCCGTAATGTTCAAAGTGGTTTTGATCAACAAAGCAGTTTTTACTAACAAAAATGCAGATACTCCTAGAGGTTTCTTTCCGCGAGGAGGAACGAAGAGAAGTGGTAACACGAAAGTATGATTCGTCTTCTCAGGGATGCAAGTCCCTGGGAAGGCGTTTTTTATATATTAGGAAAGTTCTATCCTAATATATAAAAACGCTCCGCTTAGGATGCGCACTGCGGGAAAAGGAGGCAGAAAAATGTCAGAAAAACCAAAATATTATATAACAACAGCGATTGCCTATACATCAGGTAAACCGCATATCGGAAACACATACGAGATCGTGCTTGCAGATGCAATCGCACGTTACAAGAGAAGCCAGGGATATGATGTATTCTTCCAGACAGGAACAGATGAGCATGGACAGAAGATCGAGCTCAAAGCCGAGGAGGCTGGAATCACACCAAAGGAATTCGTAGATAATGTATCAACAGAAATCAAAAGAATCTGGGATCTGATGGATACATCTTATGACAAATTCATCCGTACAACAGATGAAGATCATGAGAAACAGGTTAAGAAGATCTTCAAGAAACTTTACGACAAGGGAGATATTTACAAGGGACATTATGAAGGAATGTACTGTACACCGTGTGAGTCTTTCTTCACAGAGTCTCAGCTTGTAGATGGAAAATGTCCGGACTGTGGACGCCCGGTTCAGCCGGCAAAGGAAGAGGCATATTTCTTCAAAATGAGCAAGTATGCAGATCGTCTGATCGAGCATATCAATACACATCCGGAGTTCATCCAGCCGGTTGCCCGTAAGAACGAGATGATGAACAACTTCCTTCTTCCGGGACTTCAGGATCTGTGTGTATCCAGAACATCCTTCAAGTGGGGGATTCCGGTAGATTTCGATCCAAAGCACGTTGTATATGTATGGCTTGATGCTCTTACAAACTATATCACAGGAATCGGATATGATGCAGACGGAAACAGTACAGAGCAGTTCAACAAGCTGTGGCCGGCAGACCTTCATCTGATCGGAAAAGATATCATCCGTTTCCATACAATTTACTGGCCAATCTTCCTTATGGCACTTGATCTTCCACTTCCGAAACAGGTGTTCGGACATCCGTGGCTGCTTCAGGGAGACGGTAAGATGAGTAAGTCTAAAGGAAATGTTCTCTATGCAGATGAACTCGTTGATTTCTTTGGTGTAGATGCAGTTCGCTACTTCGTACTTCATGAGATGCCATTCGAGAATGACGGTGTTATTTCCTGGGAGCTGATGGTAGAGCGTCTGAACTCTGATCTTGCAAATACACTTGGAAACCTTGTAAACAGAACTGTTTCTATGACAAACAAATACTTCGGCGGAACAGTAGAAGATAAGGGTGTTGTAGAAGATGTAGATGCAGAACTGAAAGCAGTTGTAGAGAATGCTTCTAAAGCAGTTGATGCTAAGATGGCAGACCTCCGCGTTGCCGATGCGATTACAGAAATCTTCAATCTGTTCAAACGCTGCAATAAATATATTGATGAGACAACTCCTTGGGTACTCGGAAAAGATGAATCCAAGAAGGATCGCCTTTCTACAGTACTTTGGAATCTGATCCAGAGCATTTCTGAAGGTGCAAGACTTCTTGAATCTTTTATGCCTTCTACAAGTAAGAAGATCCTTGAGCAGCTTGGTAACGGACATGTAACAGAGAAACCGGAGATCCTGTTCCAGCGAATGGATCTCGAAGAGGTTATGAAGAAAGTTGAAGAACTTCATCCGAAGGTAGAAGAAAAGAAAGAGGAAGAAGCTGTTATCGACATTGAGCCGAAAGATGAGATCACATTTGAGCAGTTCGGAGCAATGCAGTTCCAGGTTGGAGAGATCATTGCATGTGAGGCTGTAAAGAAATCCAAAAAGCTTCTCTGCTCTCAGGTAAAAGTTGGAAGCCAGGTAAAACAGATCGTATCCGGAATCAAAGCACATTACACACCGGAAGAAATGGTTGGTAAGAAAGTTATGGTTCTTGTAAACCTGAAACCTGCGAAGCTGGCAGGCGTACTTTCAGAGGGGATGCTACTTTGTGCAGAAGATGCAGAAGGTAACCTTGCACTGATGACACCGGAAAAAGAAATGCCGACTGGAGCAGAAATCTGTTAATTGAAATGTTTGAAAATTCAGATAATTATAACCAAAGCAGATAATAAATAAAAAATATAAAAAAATCAAATGAATATATTGACAAATTAGACGCCGAATGTTATTATATAACCATCAAAGAGAGAAAGAAATCTCCCAAAGATATTTAACTAAGAAGGCAAAAGTAACAGATGCCTGATTAGATTAAAAAATACAAGTTCAACAGGAGGTCAGTCCCATGGACAGTATAGTTTCAGATTTTTATCAATATGTCAGTGGTATGATGAGTGAAGGTTCCTGTGAAGAAAGAGACCTTTGCCAAGCGTAAAGTCCAGTAGAAAGAAAAGAAGATCAAAGATCGGAGAGTACGGAAACTGGAAGCAAAGAGAAAAAGATGAATCACTCATAGATGTATTGAATAAAAATACCGCATATAACATAGAATGAAAAATGTGTAAAGAAACATTGAAAGGACATGTTATAATCTCAGATTTGTTATAAAAGCAGGAATGACTTGACAGAAGATTTAATACATAAAGTATTGAATGGATATGAAAATCATTCAAGTGATAAAATAACAGACGACAAAGGTCTCACAGGAACGTAGAATCGCGAATAATCTCCGATACAAATATAAAATTATAATAATAATACAATTAAATAACACTAAAAATGCACTTTCAAAAGGAATTGAAGGTGCATTTTTTTGACATTACAGACCTCATATGGTAGAATAATGAAAGAGTATCGGCTAGTGCCTAATGGACACATTCAGACCAAAACTAATATTTCAATGACAATGAGGTGAGTACAGTGGATAAGTATGAATATAAGTTAAAGACAGAAGAGATGCTGGAACTTATGGAAGATGGAGAATACAGAAAAGCAGCGGCAGCAGCAGATCTGATTGACTGGAAGCGTGTCCGTAACGCAGGGATGCTGATGAATGTCAGTGATATTTATGAAAAAACAAAAGAGTATCAGAAGAGCTATGATGTGATGAATCTTGCATATCGCCGTTCTGAAGGAAGCCGCAAGGTGATTTATAAGTTATGTTCTCTTGCAATTAAGACAAAGAATATAGATGAAGCAATCGACTATTATGACGAATTTATCCAGATTGCACCGAAAGATCCGAACAGGCATATCCTTAGATATCAGATCTTAAGAGCGCAGAGGGCGCCGATCGAACAGCAGATTGAGGCTCTGGAGGAATTTAAAAAGGCAGAATATATTGAAGAGTGGGCTTATGAACTGGCGAAGCTTTATCGCGAAGCAGGTATGATGACAGAATGTCTGGAAGAGTGTGATGATCTGATCCTCTGGTTCAGCGAGGGTAAGTATGTTTATAAGGCAATGGAACTGAAGATGCAGTATAAGCCATTGTCACCATCGCAGCAGCAGAAATATGATCACAGATATGAGAAGCTTTCTTCAGAGACAGAAGAAATACCGGATCTGGCTTCCTATTTAGGAGAAGACGAGGAAAAAGATTCTGCGTCAGAAGGAGCTGAAGCACTTGGAGATACAAGATCAATCGGGCTGACAGAGCAGCCGGTGATGGAGAACGACAGTACTTCCGATGTGATTGACACGGATGCGGTTACTTTGGAAGCGGCAGAAGAGCCGGATGCCGAAGTAGAAAATCAGGAAGAAGCAGGAGTAGAAACAGCAGAAGTTATAGAAGTTTCCGAGGATGAGTCAGAAGTTCAGCCGGCAACGGTAGAGACAAGTGGAGATAAGAGAACACTTAGCAAAAATACTGCTTCCATACCGATTGTCAGTAAGAATCCGGTAAAACCAGTCAAGAAGAAACTTGGAGATACGATGCGGTTAGATGAAGCTCTGCAGCAATTACTCAATCCAAAACCGGAAGTTCAGGCAGAACCGGGAGAAGAAGTCGAACCGGATATGACAGATCTGGAAGAGGATATTGCAGCAATTGAGGATGTAGAAGATCTTGAGATCGTGAATCAACTGACAGAAGAGAAGAAAGCTGAGGAAGCCAGTAAAGAACGAGTAGTTCCATCAGGAATGAAAGAGCTGATACCGGAACCGGAGACAGAAGAAGAACTTATAGAACAGGCAGTGGAGGAGACTTCAGAAGATGTCCCAGAAGATGCAGTTGCTATAGAAGCAGAATCGGAAGAAGTTCTTGAAGTAGAAGAGGCAGAACCGGAAGAGGAAGAAATCCTTGAAATAGATGAAGCTGAGTCAGAAGATCTGACAGATGAATCAGAAGATTTGTCTGAGGTGGAGGAACTGATCTCAGAAACTGAAGTTGTCAATGATGAAGATGATTCAGAAGGAGCAGCAGTAAGAGAGACTATGGACAATAAAAATAATGAAGAACCAATTTTATCACCAGAGATACAGAAACTGATTGATGAGATTGAAGGTGTTATTCCGGAAGAGGAAGAAGTAGATGCAACAGTAAGTTCAGAAGAAGTTCTTGAGGTAGAAGAAGAACCACATGAAAATATGGGAGAGCTTGCGGATGATCTCAGACTCGGTGAGGACGAGTACGAAGATTATGATGCGTATGACTGGGATGATGCAGAAGAGTTTGACGAAGACGATATTTTAGATGATTATGAAGAGTCTGATGACGATTTGTTGGATGATTATGAAGAGTCTGATGACGATCTGCCGGATGATTATGAAGAGTCTGATGATGATCTGTTCGGTGAGGAAGAAGGATATGATGATCTGGATGCTTATGGTTATGAAGAAGACGATGAGGATGATGAAGTAATCAATCCAAGAGATCTTTTCACAGCGGAAGATAAGGTTTCAGATGATGATCTTCTTGGTCTGAATTCTTATGAAGAAGTGCCAAATTTTGAAGATGAATTCAGCGTGAATCCAGCGCATAGTGAGGAACCGGATGACAGAGAGATTCCGGATGAAGATGGCGGAATTGATATCATGTCTGCGACGACACCATTGAGCCGTAAAGAGACTGCAAAATTGATCGCAACAGGTAAGACATCACCATTACCGTTAGATGAGATTGCAGATGCAATGTCTGATACAGGATTTATCGTACATGGTCGTTATGATCTTGAAACACAGAGTGGAATCGGTACAAGAGCAGGGCTTACAGAGGAACAGAAAAAACTCTTCTCTTATTTTGTACCTGTGCGTGGTATGAGTGAGCAGCTGGTAGATGTACTTGAGCAGGATAAGAACTGTACAAACCGCAAAGGAACTTCCAGAACAGGAAACCTTTTGATCATTGGAAACAAAGGAAATGGAAAGACAGTCCTCGCTGTTGATGTTGTAAAGGCAATTCAGAAGCAGCGTGATATCCGTCAGGGTAAGGTTGCAATTGTGACAGGTGAGTCACTGAATAAGAAGAGAATCGGAGACATTTTCCGTAAATTGTACGGCGGTGCACTGATCATTGAAAAAGCCGGACAGATGAACGAAAAAACACTCGCCAAGCTGAACAAAGCAATGGAGCAGGATACAGGAGAACTTTTGGTAGTTCTTGAAGAGCAGAGAAAACCACTGGACAGACTTCTTTCTTCCAACAGAGAATTCAGAAGAAAATTTACTTCCAGACTTGAAGTGCCGATCTTTATTAATGATGAGCTTGTAACATTTGGACAGACTTATGCTCAGGAGAATGGTTACAGAATCGATGAGATGGGAATTCTTGCACTGTACAGTAAGATTGATTCTTTACAGAGAGAAGATCATGCAGTGACAGTAGCAGAAGTGAAAGAAGTGATGGATGATGCAATCGCTCATTCACAGAAAGCTTCCGCAAAGAAGCTTGTGAAGAGAGTATTTGGAAAGAATACAGATTCTTCCGACAGAATTCTGCTTTCAGAGAAAGATTTCAACATTTAATGACATATATTTGTTAAGAATTAATAGACAGTCAGTAAAACGACTGTCTATTTTTGTGCAATAATACATTTTCTCTTTCTTTTTTATACAGTATCAAGTATAATAAAACTATAGTGTTCAAGGGTAGAATAAAACTTTGTTACCAATTGAATGATTCGGTAATGTGCCTTGATCTATAAGAAATTGTATGGTTTTTAAATCATTACAATCAGGAATATATTTGAGCAGTGAGGTGGCTTTATGGTTAAGAAAAACAGCACGAAGACGAAAGTGCAGCCTTATGAGATCGGAGAACTTGACCATTATCTTTTTGGGCAGGGAAATCATTATGAGATTTATAAAAAGATGGGTGCCCATGAGGTGACAAAGAACGGAAAAAGAGGAGTATATTTTGCGGTATGGGCTCCTCATGCAGTAAACGTTTCTGTAATCGGAGAGTTTAATGACTGGGATGAGACGAAAGATAAGATGAAGAGAGGGGAGCCTCTCGGAATATATACATGCTTCGTTCCGGAGGCGAAGAAAGGGGATTTGTATAAGTTCTGTATAGAGACACAGGCGGGTGAGAAGATTTACAAAGCAGATCCATTTGCTAATTATGCAGAGCTCCGGCCGGGAACAGCTCCAGAATCACAGACATTTCTAATCTGAACTGGTCAGACAGTAAGTGGATGACTGCTCGTGAGAAATGGGATAACAAAGAAGAACCAGTGTCTATTTATGAAGTACATATGGGTTCCTGGATGAGACATCCTGGAAGAGAAGATGAAGGATTTTATACATATCGTGAGTTTGCAGAAGCAATTACAAAGTATGTAAAAGAGATGGGATATACTCATGTTGAGTTGATGGGAATCGCAGAGCATCCATTTGACGGTTCCTGGGGATATCAGGTAACCGGATATTATGCACCAACTGCACGCTATGGAACACCGGAAGATTTTGCATATATGGTGAATTACCTTCATAAGAATAATATCGGTGTTATTCTGACTGGGTACCGGCGCATTTCCCGAAAGATGCACATGGTCTGGCAGATTTTGACGGAACACCGACATTCGAATATCCAGATCCGAGAAAGGGCGAGCATCCTGATTGGGGAACGAAGGTGTTCAATTATGAAAAACCGGAAGTTCTAACTTCCTTCTGGCGAATGCATTGTTCTGGATTGAACATTATCATGTAGACGGACTTCGTGTAGATGCAGTGGCATCTATGCTGTATCTGGACTACGGAAGAGAAGATGGACAGTGGATTCCGAATAAATTTGGCGGAAATGAGAATCTTGAGGCGATTGCATTCTTTAAACATCTGAACTCTGTGGTTTGCGGAAGAAATAAAGGCGTTATGATGATTGCAGAAGAGTCCACAGCATGGCCGAAGGTGACAGGATCTCCTGAGGATGACGGACTTGGATTTACTTTGAAGTGGAATATGGGTTGGATGCATGACTTTACAGAGTACATGAAACTGGATCCGTATTTCAGAAAAAATGCACACCATATGATGACATTTTCCATGGAATATGCATATTCAGAGAACTATATTCTTGTACTTTCTCATGATGAGGTTGTTCATCTGAAATGCTCCATGTTGAATAAGATGCCGGGAGAAGGATGGGATAAGTTCCGCAACTTGAAAGCGGCATATGCATTTATGATGGGACATCCTGGAAAGAAACTTCTCTTTATGGGACAGGAGTTCGCACAACTTCGTGAGTGGAGTGAAGAGAGAGAACTGGATTGGTTCCTTCTTGCAGAAGAACCGCATCAGCAGATTCAGAACTGGTATAAAGATTTGCTTCATCTTTATAAGAAGAATAAGGCATTGTATGAGTTGGATAATGATCCGAAGGGATTTGACTGGATCAATAAGGATGATATCTTCCGGAGTATTTTCAGTTTCACAAGACATTCAAAAGATGGTAAGAAAAATCTGCTCTTTGTATGCAATTTTACACCGGTAGACAGACCAGATTACCGTGTTGGTGTTCCGAGAAGAAAGCAGTGTAAGCTTGTTCTTAACAGTGATGAGACAAAATACGGTGGATCAGGGGAAGAACGCCCATTGGTTTACAAGCCAGAGAAACAGGAATGTGATGGTCAGAAATATTCCTTTGCATATCCTCTTCCGGGATATGGTGTGGCAGTATTTGAGTATTAAGTTGCATAGTATGATATTTTCCACGAATAGATGGAACAGGAATTAGACATACATTGATTTGCCCCTGCATAGATTGTAAAAAACAAACTATGCAGGGGCTTTTCTATGAGAGAATATATTGAGGAGCGTGCAGTAGAAATTGCAAATTATATTATAGAAAATAATGCGACAGTGAGACAGACAGCGAAACAGTTTCGGATTAGTAAGAGTACGGTGCATAAGGATGTTACAGAACGTCTGCTTCAGATCAACCCATCATTGGCTCATGAAACGCGTAAGGTTTTAGACACCAACAAATCAGAACGTCACATCCGGGGAGGGCTCGCTACCAAAGAAAAATATTTACACTTGCATACTTCCAATTATTGAAGTTAATGTTACAATAAAAGAGGATATCCAATCGGAAACACGGACATTGAGAGGAGACTGTTCAAATGCGGGTGGCAATCATTGAAAGGAATGAAAAAGTATTAGAAGAACTGAAAAAAGGTTTGAAACGCGTAGATCCGAATTACGAATTAGCGGGGATTGCAGGGAACGGACAGTCTGCATATGAGATGATAACAGTTATGCAGCCAAACCTTGTTATTATGGATATTGGGCTTCCACGGATGAATGGATTAAATCTTTTGAGAAAATTACGCACGGAAGGACGCGAGTTTCGTGTGATTATTATAACAAAGGATGAAGATTTTCAACAGGCAAAGCAGGCAATCGATCTGGGGGTGGACGGATATTTAGTACAGCCGTTTCAGCCGATGGAGCTTAAGAAGGCATTAAGCCGTATTCATGAAAAAATCAGGAATGAGTATTGGATGCAGGCTTCTTTTACTGTTGAAAATGTTCTGTTGAGCTGCAGAGATGGAGAAATTATATCGAATCAGAAGTTAAATGAAATGACCATCCGGAGATTTGGTTTACAGTGGATGATCCGGGATATTTATTTACGGTTTCAATGGCAGACGAATACGAGGAGCAGAAGGAGAATGTACGTGGATTTCTCGAAGAAATCTGTAGACATGAGTGTGGATTTTCGGCATCTGTTATATGTTCGGATCAATGGAAAAAGGTGTACCTGATCATTTACCGGGTATATGAAGCCAGGAACTGGAAAGAATATTTTCAAAAAAATGTGGTTACTGGGTTATGTAGGAAGTTTCCGGGGACAATTATTTGTGTGTGGATAGAGACAAAACAGCTGACAAAGCTGGAAGAGGCAATGATTCAGACAGGGAGCCTTATGGAATGGAATCTTCTTCAGCCACGAGGAGTTTTGATCTGTCAGCAGACAGTTGAGAAATTTGAAGTTGTTCCGGTGCGTTATCCGGTAGAATTAGAACAACGAATGCGGGAAATGATTTTCGATGAAAACAAGAAAGAAATTGCCAGACAATTTCAACTTGTTTGTGAGGAAATGAAAAGAGAAAAATATTTTCCAAAAGAAATAAAATACAGTATTATTCGTTTTTGCATGGCAGCTGGATTAAATTATAGAAATTATGGCGGGCAGATTGACGAAACAGAAAATCCTGAGTCTTATGCAGCAGATTACATATGCCATCAGCTGGAAACAGATAGAGAAAGCGATTCAAGGATTGGAACGGATGATATCATATGAACATAAATTTGAGCGGTACAGTACGCTTATTCAAAAAGCAATGGAAATTGTAAGAAAAGAATATGACAGAGGTATTACATTGGAAGAAGCAGCGAGCCAGCTTTATGTATCAGAAGAATACCTGAGTTCTCAGTTTAAGAAGGAGACAGGATATAATTTTACAGAAACTGTGAGGAAATACAGGATAGAAAAAATAAAGGATCTTCTCAGGACAACAAAATATAAGATGAATCAGATTGCGGGGCTTGTCGGTTACTCTGATCCCAAATATATGAGTAAGGTGTTTAAAGAGGAGGAAGGAATTTTACCGACGGAATACAGACGTAACTCCAATGGGATTTCATAATCAAGAGTAATTTCATGCTGTTTATAGGAAAAAGTAGAGAATAAGTGGTATATTTAATTAAAAAAATACTCCTTTATAAAAAATTTCACCCTTTTAAATAT
>ENA-OPYW01000017-OPYW01000017.1-human-gut-metagenome-genome-assembly--contig:-NODE-17-length-19070-cov-1.372591_pt1 | contig 19070 bp, 14 predicted proteins | sample MGYA00242473_ERZ504483 | MGnify/ENA primary metagenome ERZ504483 (study PRJEB26092, sample SAMD00036221) | human gut metagenome | host: Homo sapiens | study: EMG produced TPA metagenomics assembly of...
CTCATAGTTTCTTTCATCATAACTCATAGGTTTCTTCCCGCATCTCATAGGTTTCGGCATCATATCCCAAGGTTTTCAAGCCCAAAAGGACTAAAAAAACAAACGGACAAATTGAATTTGTCCGGACAAATTGCCCGCATCCTCACAAGATTCTTATTTTCAAGAACTTACAAGCCACCGGACAAAGAGCCGGACAAATTCAATTTGTCCGTGTTTTAAAAATCGAGGCTATTCCAGCGTCAGCCACCCATCTTCCGTCCAGTTGACTTTCTTCTGAACCAGGATGCTGGCGCCATTCTTTGGCACGCTGTAACCATGACAGAAGAAGAAATCGCCATCAGGGAAAGAGTAGGCAGAGCAATGGCCCATCGCCTCATATTCTTTCTTATCGCCTTCCAGAATCAGCGTACCACCGCCATTGCGCATGTCCCTACCCTCCTTATCCAGATAAGGACCAGCCACCTTCTTGCTCCTGCCCACGGCAACACGATAGTTGCTCTTGATGCCACGGCAGCAGTAATCCCAGCTCACGAAGAGATAGTAATAACCACCATGTTTCATGATGAAAGGAGCCTCGATGGCATTGGTACCGGCAAACTTAGAAGTAGGATTCGGTTCTGCTGATGCATCGCCTACGGCATGACGGCGGGCGATGGTCTGAGGCTTGGCGCCTTTCTTGACATGCATCGTCTTCTTATCCAACTTGATCATCTGGATGCCATCCCAGAAAGAGCCCCAGGTAAGCCAAGGATTTCCCTTCTCATCAACGATGAAATTCGGATCGATGGCATTCCAGTTGTCTCTATCGCCCTTGGAGGCGATGAGGCAGCCCTCATCCTTCCATCCATCCTTATCAGATAAGGAAGTATTGCTCAGCAAGCCAATGGCAGAAGTATTCTTGCCAAAGGTGGAACAGGAATAAGCCAGATACCACTTGTTCTTGAAGCGGATAACATCCGGAGCCCAGATATGCGTGGTAAAACCAGGCACACTATCATGCGTCCATACCGGAATCTCGCTGTTCTTGAGCACGCCCTGAGGAGCAATGGTCCAATGCTTGCGGTCGGTGGAAGTCATCTGCGTGATGCCATGACCTGTGCAGTAGAGATAGTACTTGCCATTCTCATACGCCATTACAGGGTCGTGGACAAAAGGAGTATCTACCACAATCGGTTCCTGCGGAGCATTCTGTGCCATCATCTGGCAACCACCTTTTACAACAGGAGCAGCAATGAACATTGCTGCTCCCAATAGTATTTTAGAAATCTTCATATAATTACACCTTATTATATATAAGAGAATTACTTGTTCACAAATTTCTTTCCGTTCACAATCACTACACCCTTGTAGCTCTTGTCTACCTGCTGACCGGAGAGATTATACACTTGCCATCATCCTTCTTCTGGATGATGATTGGGTTCGAGATGCCTGTAGAAAGGCTTGAGCCGTCGATGTAAGACTTCTCGTTCACGAAGAAGAGGACAATCTTAGATGGCTTAGCCGTCAATGTGGTGGTATAGGTATAATGATATACCTTGTTGGTTGTAGTCGTGATGGTAGATTCCATCTTGAATACGCCTGCAGCAGTCAAGCTAACAGTCATATCAACCAAAGAGCCATTCAAATCTTTCTTAAGAATTGGACGGTCATCACCACCGCTCCAATCAAAATCATCGGTAAATCCTTCTGCATTGTGGTTAGCTCCCCAACCGAATTTATCGTTACGGATTACGAAGTACTCTTTATCTACTCCATAGCCAGCATCCTCACGCTTTATCTGAGTAGCCGCCAAGCACCAGTTGTTCCATACCGCAGACATATCACTATAGTTATAGAACTTGAACTGTATCTTCTTGCCAGCCTGCAACTCGTAGTAAGGAGAGAAGTTTGTCCACCAGCCTGAAGTTGTATTCTTCTGTGCAGAAACAGGATAGTAAACCGGAGTCGTTTCCTCTGCCTCAGCATCGATGTTCAGGGTATAATCCTTAGTATATTCATAACCGTCCTTGCTGACAGTCATGGTCATGGTTACCTTACCCTTGCCCTTCACTACGCCCTCATCGGTCAGAATAGAAGGATTGCTTGACTTCCATGAAATGGTAGCACCGAGATGCCCCTCTGTAGGGAGCTTTGGCATAGAATTCAAAGTAGCACCATCTGCGAAAGGAACGCTGGTCTTATCCAATGTATATTTGATAGCCGCCTTGGCATCAGCCTTGCTTCCCCAGATACTCAAGCCGCGAGTCTGCAAACTGGCACCACCCGATGTAGCCAAACCGTCAGAAGAACTGAGGCTGTAAAGCAGAGCGCCTTGATATTGGTATAATCAATGGTCTGCTCGGTAAGCACACCCTTGAACTTCACCTCAGCATTGGCTGTAGCAACACCCTTCAAGGTAAGATTGATGTAGCTTGTACCGCTCACCAGTTCCCATTTTCCGGTATACTCACCCGAGATAGAACCATCTGCATTGAGATGTATGGTAACAGGTTTCTCATAAGCCATTGCCGCTGTATTCTGACGGTAAGGATGAGCTATGATCTGATAATCTCCCTCTACCTCTGTTGCATCATAGAGCTGCTGAGTGGCAATATCATTATCGGTATAAGTTTCGCCACTAAACTCGTAAGGAGCAGCAACCAGCCAACCGTCCTGGTTAACGAAGAGCTGATGTACACGAACCTCATGCTCCTCACCTCTGTTCATGAAGCGGGTATGGTAAACGATGAGTGCACGTCCCTTATGGTCTACGATGGCAGAGTTATGTCCCTGAGCCAGTTCGGCATTAGGCATGGTTTCCCACTGGTAGTTGCCGAAGAGTTTCACACCCTCATCGCGCTTGGCATCGCCACCGAAGTTAAGAATATACTTGCCATACATGGCATCAATGCCCGTAGAGGTCAGACAGTCCTTATAAGGTCCGTCAGGTTTCTCCGAACGGAAAACACGAATCTGATAGCCACCAGCAGCCGTCAAACCACCATAACTCATAAAGAGATAGTAGTACTTGCCCACCTTCTGAATATAGCTAGCCTCCCCCCGAAACATAATATCCGCCGGCAATCTTCTTGCCGAAATAAGGATCACTGGTACAGTTGGCATTGGCACCCCCAGGAGTTACCGTCTTACCGCTTATCTGATAAGGGAAAGTATAGGTGTAGTCACGAAGACCATTGGTCTTGTCGAGTCTGATTATAAAAATACCACCCGACCACGAACCATAGCTCATCCAGAGATTGTCATCATCATCATAGAATACGCATGGGTCGATACAGTTAGGCCAGAAAGAGCCCCAACTATCACCCGTCTGATAGCGGGCAGGCAGAGAAGTTTCGCCTGTAGCTACAGCCAGGTCGGTATGCTTCCAGTCATCATCAGCAGTATAGGCATTATGAGCGAATGTGCCCTGGAAGCCCGAGAATACCACAGGTCCCTGATAGGCCCAAGGTCCTTCCAGGTCATCGGATGTGAAGCAGACAATGGAAGAGCACCAGTGGTCACCATTCAGACTCATATACATACACCACTTCTTCATGGTCTTGTTGTAGATGACATCAGGAGCCCACTGCATACCCTTCACGGTATTGCCCTTAAACTGCCAGCCATTGGCATCGAAGTTGCCGAAAGCCACTTCCTCGCCCTTATAGTTCTTCACCTTCTTGATGACGTGAGTGGTGTAAGCATCTTTAAAATTAATCAGTTTGCCATTCACATCAGCAAAAAGACTGTTGCTGGTACCGGTATTCTCTTCACCCGTCTTGAAGGTGTTCCATATCTGGTAGTTACCAGAAGCATCGGTCTTGGCTCTGCCCAGATGCGAACCGTAGATATAATATTTAGGATTGGTGGTAGAGCCCGTAACATCCATCACGATAGAAGGGTCATGCACAGCGATGCGCCCTGTTATCGTTTGGGTAGCGTATGCATTAGCCAGATCATTATCGCCGACAGGCGTCTGAGCCATAGCTCCGTTCATCGCCATCAGACTCATGATAGAAAGTAATAACTTCTTCATACGATTTCAAGTTTAAGATATGATTTTTTTAAACCAAGGAAGGTCTATGGTGTTTTCGCCATAGACCTCACCTAAAATATAATAATGTATATTGACAAAGATTACTTGCCGGTTGTTTCACCCTCAGTAGTCTCGCCACCCTCAGTGGTGTCGTCCTTCTTAGGAGCATCAGAGAGTTCCCAACCTGCATTCTGTCCTAAGTTAGGATTCTTCTTGTAAGTGTCGTCAGGCACTGGGAAGTAATAATTCTTAGGAGAAGAGAACGCACGGGTAGGATGGGTATTATCATTGCGATAAGTATATACCTGGCTCTCATCAGGAGTAACAACAACGCTATAGATGTTGTAAACCTGCTTGTAGCGTGGCTCACTCTTTTCTGTAGCAGCACTCTTGCCATCAAACAACTTCCAGCGGCGCTCGTCGAAGAAACGGTGATCCTCGAAAGCCAACTCGATGCGGCGCTCGTTGCGGATACGCTCACGAAGCTGCTCCTTGGTCATACCCTTGTAAGCAGGCATACCCACACGGGCACGAACCTGGTTACATAGTCGTAGGCAGCTTCAGGACCCTTTGCCTCGTTCAATGCCTCAGCAGCATTCAAGAGGATTTCAGCATAGCGGAAGATAGGGCATGCTGTGATATAAGTGGTAGGGTTCTTGAAACTCATATTGTGAACGAACTTCTTAGAGTAGTAACCGGTTGTGGTACCACCATGAAGTTCCTGATAGTCCTTACCGCCAACAGAAACATCAACGGCACGCTCCTCATCCTGGCTCTTATCACCCCAGATGCTTCCCTGATGGAAGATGGTCTGCTCCAGACGTGGGTCACGGTTCTGTAAGGATCCTGGTCATTGTAAGAAGGATCCTGGTCGATAGGAAGACCATTGATGGTCTCGTAAGAATCAACCAGATTCTGTGTAGGGTTTACACGACCGGTAGAGTTCACATTACCGGAGAAACCACAAGGAGTGTTGAACATCTCAATTTCTCGTGTATTCCACTCACTGCGGCTGAGGATATACTCAGGATTCAGGTGAGGGGTACTGGTGAAGCACTCATAATAGTTCTTGTTAGGGTTGTTATCGCTTGTAGTGTACAGACGATAAGGATTGGCAGAACTCTTATTGGCATTGATAAAAGCAAGGGCTGCATCAGCAGCTTCCTGCCACCAGGTAACATCATTTGTAGGATTGTTGAGTGCAGAAGCACGATAGAGCAATGCTCTTGACTTCAATGCATAGACAGCAGCACCATTGATACGTCCCCAGTTCTCATTCTCATTGCTGTAACGGAATGGGAGTGCACCACTCAGGATGATGGCATCGCATTCATCAGCAACCCATTTCAATGCTTCAGGAGCTGGAGTACGGGTGATAGAAGCAGCCTCAGCATTATCCAACACATGATCTTCGATAGGTACTGCACCGAAATAGCCAATCATATCGAAATGAAGGATGGCACGAATGAAACGCGCCTCTGCCTTGTAACGATCGCAGAGTTTGTTGTCGTCACCGCTCTTCTCTGCATTTCCGATGACACTCTCACGTGCCTTTGAAATGAAGTCGTTGCAGACACGGATGCCCTTCAGATCGTTGCTCCAATAACTATTGGCAAACCAGTGGTTCTTTGCATCGTATGAATCGTTCAACACACTGTGATAGTAATGCACATTCCAGTAAGAAAGGGCATTATCGGTCATACAGTCACGAGAAGCAGCACGGAACTGACCATCGGTATATCCCGCAAAGGCATCAGGCAAATAGGTATAGGCATTTGCCAAGACACCACGGGTACGGTCGTAGTTGCTGTAGATGTTCTCGTCAGTATAAGTCAAGTCGACTTCCTTATCGAGGATGTCGCTGCAGGAGGTCATACCTCCTACAGCCAGCATCGCCAATGATATATTAACTAATATCTTTTTCATATTCGTTTTTGATAAAATTGATTAGAAACCAATGTTAATACCAAATGTAAATGACTTTGTCTTTGGATACCACCAGCAGTAGCTCAATGGCTTCTCTGGGTCTACATCATCTGGCAGACTGCTAAAGGTAGCAATATTATAAGCGCTGAAGTAAACGCGGCACTTAGTCATCCACAACTTAGAAATCAACTTAGCAGGCAAAGAGTATCCTACCTCAATATTACGGATTGACCAGAAGTTACCATTACGTACCCAGATGTTGTTCTGGTAAGAGCCTGTAGCACGGTCTGAATCAACTGCATCGAATCCACCCCAAACAGGACGTGGATAAGTAGCATTCACGTTGCGAGGATCAGAAGGGTCATCAGTATAGTAACCCCAAGCCTTTGTTACCTCATGGTACCCATGTTACTCCAACCACATGTAGCTGATAGCTGGTGAAAGGAATACAGAGCGACGGAGATAAGCATTCACTATCATGCGGGCATCGAAGCCCTTGTACTCGAAACCGAAGTTGAAGGTAGGAATCATCTCAGGAATGATGGTGTATGAATCTGGTACCATATCCTTTGAGTCGATCACGCGGTCACCATTGATATCCTTAAACACCGCTGTACCCAACTGCTGTGCTCCATTAGAGAAGCTGTTGTATGGATACTTTTCCGGATGGTCGATGGCATCCTGCTGAGAGGTTGCAATCAGGTTAGGATCTGAAGCCCACTGGTCGAACTTATAGATGTTCCATCCACCCACACGGTTGGTACCTGTCTGAGCCTGCTCATAGAGTTCGGCTACCGAAGTGTTGTCATAGATTCTATGACCTGCCTTGCGCTGCCATTCTACATCTGGTGCAGTTTCATCGATATCGGTAACCTTGTTGGTGTTGAAGGTAAGCTGACCCTCAATGAAGTACTTGAAGTCCTTGCCGATATTGCCACGATGTCCGAGAACGAGTTCGTAACCGCGGCTTTCAACCTTACCATATGAATCCTGTGCTACAGGCACACCAAGTATGGTTTCTGGCACGGTTGAACGGGATACCAGGATGTTAGAACGCCACTCCTTGAAGATATCGAAGCTACCATAGAGCTTGCTGTTCCAGAGATTCCAGTCAACACCGAAGTTTACCATCTTGGAGATTTCCCACTTACTGTTGGCATTACCAGTCTTGCTCTCTGCATAACCATTCACAAAAGTTCCGTTATAACCGAAACCATAACCGGTAGCTGTACCATAGATACTCTGATATGGGTAACGGCCTGCACCGGTGGTTGACTGACCAGCCTCACCGTATGAAGCACGAAGCTTCAAGAGATTGATGAAACCAAGTTTCTTCATCCAGGATTCCTCAGAGAGTACCCATCCTGCTGATGCACCCCAGAAGGTTCCCCAACGGTCGTCTGGTGAGAAGTTGTCACATCCCATACGAGAGAGGTTGCTGATGCGATATACTTGTTGGCATAGTCGTATGTTCCCTGGAAGTTGTATGCCAGATAGCGGTTTGAAGATGCACTCTGCTGGGTAGAGTAATCTGAACCTGCTCCTCATTACGGTAGTAGCGGGCAAAGCACGGGCATCTACATTGTGCTTACCGAAACTGTTCTTATAACTTACACCACCAAACAGATTCAGGTTGTAGTAGTAACCACGCTGATTAGCTGATGGGTTGCTCAAAGCTGCCTTGGTTGTATATTTGGTATACTTGAACTGGCTGACATCGGTAACCGCCAGGTTATCGTAGTCGTAGTTCCATGAATCCATCTGAGCAGTCTGTGTTGACTCGAAAGTCTCGTATGCATCGAAGCTGACTGTACCGAACAAGCCTAAGCCCTTCAATACAGGACTCAAATCGTACTTGGCATTCAAGGTAGAATACAAGTTACGGCGACGGTTCTTCTCCAAACCGGAACCACCCAGGTAACGTACCGGGTTGTTGGCTGTAGATGAAGAATAGATACTTCCGTCAGGGTTATGGGTAGGAGCCATAGGGTTTGCCTCGATTACACCGAAGGTAACGAGGTTGAACACAGGCTCAGTAGGCTGAGAGATGTTATCTATACGTCCACCCAAGTCGAGAGATACGTTCAGATACTTGGATACATCGATATCAATGTTAGAACGGAGATTCCAGCGGTTCAGTACGTGCTGTGTGCTGTAACCATCATTCATTTCTGTACCCTCGGTATTCCACATACCCTCCTGGCGCAGGTAAGAGAAGCTTACATAGTAGCGGGCACGCTGGTTACCGCCACTAATCTGCAGGTTGGTGCGATACTGCGGTGCAGCTTCACGATACAACTGGTCTGCCCAAGATGTATTGAAGTACTGGTACTTGCGGATATCATCGTCAGCAAACTTTCCACCATCGCATACATACTTGTAGTTGTCGAGCTGCTCCTGGGTGTACATCGGATCCATACCGCTCAGATAGCGTACCTGGTTACGGGTCATCGCCATGTTGTAAGAGTTCTGAACCTCCATCTTGTTGGCGAGGGTCTGGAAACCGACTTCCTGAGTGAAATCAATCTTAGTCTTACCGGCATTACCGCGCTTGGTAGTAACCAAAATCACACCATTGGCACCACGCATACCATAGATAGAAGAAGCGGCAGCATCCTTCAGTACGGTGATGCTCTCGATAGGATAAGCATCGAGGAAGGAGAGGTCACGCTCTACGTTATCCACGATGATCAGTGGAGAACGGGCACTCTGGTTGGTGGTACGGATACCACGGATAAAGAGGAAGCTCTCCGACCATCCTGGCTCAGAAGACCATTCGTAAGTCTCCACACCATTCAGTGTTGAGGTGAAGGCATTCTGAAGAATAGTAACAGGATGCTTCTGCAATTCCTCGCCTGAAACAACCGAACGGGAATCAGTCAAGATTTTCTTTTTCTGCTCGCCGAAAGGAACAGGAGCGAGATGCTCATACTCGTCAGCATCATCTTCCATCTTGATGACGTATGTACCGTCAAAAGTGGTCACCTTCTCCTGCGCATTCTTGTAACCTACGCTACTTACGCAGATTTCATCGCTAGGAGTTACCTTCTTCAATGTAAAGTAACCTTCCTTGTCGGTCAGGGCAATGCGGCTTTCCTCTGCCACGTTGACAACAGCTCCAGGGATTGGTTCACCCTGGCTGTTGACGATTCGGCCTTTTGAGTACCTGCTCCTGTGCCAAGACTGAGCTTGAAGCACAGAGAAGTGCACTCAGCATCAAGACTTTGCTTGATAAAGATACCTTATTATATATATTCTGAATATTATTCATACGATTCTATCATTAAAAGAGTTATTCTTTCCAACCATCGTTCTGGAAGTCCTGACCAATCTTCCAAACCTCAGCCTCTGGGATTGGATAGAGGTAGAACTTGTCTTGCCACTTGCGCTGCTGGGCTACCTTACGGGTAATAGTACCATCTGCTGCCACATCTACACCATAGATATCACGGCCGAGTGCATCACCTGCCACATTCCAGCGACGAACATCCCACCAGCGGTGCTCCTCGAAAGCAAGTTCGATGGTACGCTCCTTGTGGATGAAGTTGCGCATAGCTGACTGAGAATTCAAGTCTGCACGGTCGGCTACATTACCGATGATACCGCCACGATGACGAATCTGGTCGAGCAGGTTGCAAACCTGTGTCTTGTTGCCTGCATAGTCAGCCTCGTTCAATGCCTCAGCATAGTTCAAAAGCAGTTCGCTATAGGTAAAGATCTTCCAGAGGCGCTTGGCTGTACCGCTGTGGTTGCTGCTCAGGATGGTCTCAGGAATATACTTGCGTACATAGTAACCTGTTGGAGTAGCATTCTGGGTTGCCGATAGGATTATCGCGATGACCATAAACCACATCAATGACATTGGTCTTGGTGCTGGTAGCCTGACCCCATTCACAACCATTGTAAAGAACGGTAGCTGCGAGGCGTGGATCACGGTTCTTCCACATCTTCTGCTCTGTATAACCGCTCTCTTCGTTGATGGTAGGCTTGCCGTTTACATAAACCGGAGCACCTGTTGCATCATACTGCTTGAAAGGAGCTGAACCATCTTCCATATCATACATATCTACGAGGTTCTGGCTTGGGCAAAGACCACCCTGTCCACCTTCACCTACTGGAGTATCAGTAGAAATACCGCTCCAACCGATGGCTACATCGTTGCGGAAGAAGATAACCTCAGGGTTCTTGTCGGTATAAGTGTTGAGCAACCAGGCATTGTTGTAGGCTGCTACACCACCGTTGGTACGGTCTTCCAATCTATAATTCTCACCATAGTCTGCGATGAAGCCCGCAGCTGCGTCTGCTGCCTGCTGCCAGGTAACACCGCTCTGTGCTGAGTAGCGTGGACTTGCCATGTAGAGCATCATGCGAACATAGAGGGCACGTGCTGTAGGCTGGTTCACCTCGCCTGCATAGGTAGCATCGCTGGTCTCTGCGTAAGTCTTCAGACTGCTCTCGCATTCCTTTACCTCCTTGAAGAGATAATCCATGAAGGTCTTGAGGTCAGGGCGCTCTGTATAACCTGTCATCAGGTCCCCGTTAGGGTCGAGCTCGGTTGTAACCAATGGCACCGGACCGTAACGGAGGAACAGTTCCCAGTAGAAATAGGCACGGAGGAAACGGGCCTCTGCAATATAGTTTGCCTTACGTGAATTGTAAAGTTCTACGTCAATATCTGCAGGGCGAAGCTTGTTCTCTGTGTCCTGCTCCAATGTGTTGATGGTGATATTGCACTTGCGGATACCACGATAGCGACTCTCCCAAGGAGAAGTCAGCTCTGCTGCACCGCCACCACCATAATAGTTACCGATATTGAATGTGGTACGTGTACCTGATGTACCGATACTTGATTCAGCCAGGTCGGTAGCAGCATCCATCCATGAGTTGTTCACGCGGTTGGCACCGTGAAGCAGGAAGTTGTAAGTATCATTGTGGTTCTCTTCCAACAGAGTGAAGTTACCCAACACCTCAGCTTTTGTCAACTCATTGCTTGGCTGCTTGTCGAGGAAATTGCCAAAGGCGTCTTCGCAAGAGGTGAGCGTCATTGCTCCCATAACGAGCGCCAAAGCAAATATACTATATTTCTTCATTTTCGATTCTTTTTGAATGTTCTTGAATTAGAATACGACATTGAAACCTACGTTGACGGTCTTCAAGAGTGGATAACGGTTTGAACCGTTACTCTCCGGGTCAACCAAGTCGTCGAGATGATCCCATGTAAAGAGGTTGTTGGCATTGATGTAGAAGCGGACATTGCTCATACCGATATGCTTGATCAACTCCTTAGGGAATGTATAGCTCAACTCGATGTTCTTCAGACGGACGAATGAACCGTTCTTCAGGAAGAATGAGTTCTGGCGCTGGTTGTGATCACCGTTGCTTCCGTAATGGAGCAATGGATATTCTGCTGTTGCCAGGTTCTCTGCCTCGCTCTTTGCAGGGTTCCAGCGGTTCAGGTGGATATCCTTTACCTTACCGTTGTTCTGGAAGGCGAACATCGCATCGCTGTCGTAGTAACGGGATACATGGTCTACACCCTGGAACATTACTTCGAAACCGATGCCCTTATAGTTGGCGCCGAGTGTCAGAGCGTATGTGTTCTCTGGAATATCACTGTAGCCGATGAATGTCTCATCACGGTCATCGATGAAGCCATCGTTATTCATATCCTTGTACTTCAGGTCACCAACCTTTACGTTCCGTAGGTTGATACAGGGAAGTTAGGATTATCCAAGTCGGCCTGTGTTACGAAGCCCTCGCATACCAGACCGAAGTACTGGTTGATTGGGTGACCTTCACGCTTGCGGTAAGCGGTCTTGTAAGCAGGCTCATCCATATTCTTGATCTTGTTGGCTGCATGAGAGAAGGTAACACCTACATTATAGGTGAAGTCCTTGCCGATGTGGTTGAAGTGATGGAGTTCCAACTCGTAACCCTTGTTCTGAGTTTTACCGAGGTTTCCGGCAGCCATCGTTACACCTACCCACTGTGGACGGCTCAAATATTCTGTCAGGATATCGTTACGGTTCTCAACGAAGTAGTCGAAGTTACCGGTCAGCATACCATTGAACAAGCCGAACTCCAAACCTACGTTGAACTTCTTGGCACGCTCCCAGGTTACACCATAGTTAGGATACTGGCTCTCGAAGATACCGGTTGTACCAGTATTACCGAAGTAGTAATCGTTTGTAATCTGGTTCCACTTTTCCTCATAGAGGAAGCGCTGAGCCACACCACCTACTGTATAAACGTCGTTACCAACCTCACCGTAAGATGCACGGATCTTCAAGTTGTTCAACCAGTTTTCTGTTGCTTCATAAACTCTTCCTGAGTTACACGCCAACCGAGTGAGAATGCAGGGAAGAAACCGAAGCGCTTGCCCTTGAGGAAGTTCTCTGAACCGTTGTAACCAACGTTAACCTCAGCGAGATACTTGTCATCATAACCGTAAGTTACACGACCTACGAGACCCTGATAGCGCTTAGCCAGGTCTGAATTGTAACGGTAGTCGTTCTGGTTGTAAAGTACCATACCTGTAACGTCGTGCTTACCAAACTTGCGGGCGTAGTTGATCTGACCCTCCATATAGAGTTTGTATGTAGTAGAAGAAGCCTTAGAGTAGGCCAGGTCGCCATCTACATTATACTTGGTATAAGCATCTGCACTGGTAAAGTTGTTGCGGTCGTTCAACTCATAAGTTGCAAAAGCCGCACCGAATGTCTTCTTATAATAAGAGTCATAGTCGAATGAAACCATACCGCGGGCAGAAAGACCAGGAGTCAACCAGTCCATCTTGTAATCAGCAATGAAATTGGTCTCATTGATGGTATTGGTTCCGCGATAGTATCCACCCTTGGCAAGGGCAGCCACTACGTTGTCCTGATATACGGCTGTACCACCATAGAGAGTCTTGGTTGTTTCACCATTCTCTACCTCATAAGATACTGGGAAGATCCAACCTGGAGTATGGTTGATACGTGCGAAGATATCATAGTTGGTAGAACTCTCGTTGGTGTTAGAACCATGACGGTTCTCGAAACGTGTACCGAAGTTTACGCTGAATGTCAAATCCTTAGAGAGGAAGAAGTCCATGTTGGCACGGAAAGCGTAACGGTTGTAGCCTGGGCTTGAAGAGTTACCGTAGGTATCCTGGCTGAGGTTCTTGATCAGAGAACCCTGGTTGTAGATTTCACCAGAGACATAGTAGCGCATGCGCTTCGTACCACCACGTACACTTACATTATAGCGCTGAGAAGGAGCCCAGTTGTTGAGCACCTCATCATACCAGTCTACATTAGGATAGAGAAGCGCATCAGCACCAATCAACTCACCGGCGCAGCTCTTGCGGTACATCTCGATATCAGAAGCAGAGTACTGTGATGGAAGACCATCATTCTTCAGAGCCTCCTCGAGGAGAGTTACAGAGTCATAAGAGTTCAGATAGTGAGGCTTACGGGTTGGAGTACCCCACATGAAGTTGCTTGTCAAGCTAACCTCTGGCTTCATATCCTTACCACGCTTGGTAGTAACGAGGATGACACCATTCGCACCACGCACACCATAAACGGCTGTAGCAGAAGCATCCTTCAATACAGAGATGCTCTCGATATCATCAGGAGCCACCTGAGAGAAAGCACGCTCTACACCATCTACCATGACCAATGGAGCACCGTCGCCAGCGAAGGTTGCACGACCACGGATGTTGATGGTAGCGTCATCGGCACCAGGAGCACCAGAAACCTGGGTTGTTACGACACCAGGAATCTTACCGGCAATAGCCTGTGTTACGTTGGCAGTAGGAGTATTCAAGAGGTCGTCTGAACTAACCTGAGAGATAGCACCTACGACACTCTCTTTCTTCTGATGACCGTAACCAACGACTACGACCTCATTGATTTTCTGACTTTCGTCCTTGAGAACCACCTTGATATTACGCTGATTGCCTACACGGATGTTCTGAGCAACCATACCGATATAAGAAATCTTCAAAGTAGCGTTCTCGTTCTTCACCTGAATCTTGAAGTTACCGTCGAAATCAGTAACAACGCCATTGGTTGTCAATGCTTCCATAACAGTAGCACCGATGATAGGCTCACCCGATTCATCTGACACATTACCCGATACGGTAACCTGTGCTGATGCTCCTAAAGTAAGGAGCACCAGTGTCAGGGTCAAGAATAACTTATGCAATATGTTATTGTTCATTGTTTATTCTATTAATGTTATTGTTGAAGTTCAGCCTCCTTTTAATACAAAGGCTTTCCAATATAGCAAGCTGCAGGATCCATCACAAGATAAGAACCATCAACGATCAGGAAGGCACGGAGCATCTCATTGGCATCGCTGCAAGGAGCAGTGAATCTTTCGATGTAAACCTTGCCGTTTGTACAGGTCTCTACAGCTACCACCTTAATGTCTGTACCAGAACGGGAAATGGTCATATCCACCTTGGCACCCTCCATATTCTGGCGGAACTCAGCCACTCATCATCATTGGCTGGATAACCTTCATTATCCCACTTTCCTGAGGCATAAGAACCACCCCAGCCATATGCATCACTACGGATAACAAAATACTCTGAATAATTACCACCAGCACGCTCATCATCGGTGCTGACACAGAGGTTCCAGTTGTTCCAGTTGCCAGCACCTGATGTATGGTTGGTAAACTTCAAGTGGATAGAACCATTTGCAGGAATACGATAGTAGTCAGAGAAGCTTGTCCACCAAGCAGCAGAGCAATCAGAAGTACCGATTTCGGTAGTAGGAGTACCATCCTCTTTCACAAACTCTACATTCTTGAAAGCTTCATCACCACCACCATTACCACCAATGGTCTTGTTCCAATCCTTCTCTTCCATCATGTTACGGATCAGGGTAACATTGTCGATAGATACGGTATTGGTCTCTTCGGCTGTCAACTTGCTGTCTCCACCTATATATATATAAGGTAAAGAGTTGATGGAATCAACCAAGGTCTTGTACTGGAAAGAGGTAGCACTTGATGATGTCTGATAACCAGAAAGGCTCTTCTTACCATCAATGTAGAGCTGGTAACCTTCAGTAGAAAGCTGAAGGGCTACGAAATGCCACTCATTAGGAGAGAGAATACCTGTCTTCACAGAAGCAGGATCATTCTCATTCAGGTTCAAACTCTGCAACTGGGTAGGCTTGTTGTAAACCACCTGACCATTGGCAGTGATATAGAAGTGAGCACTGATATCATTACCAGCTAGATCCTTCTCATCTGAACCAAATGAGATTAGAGGTCGTGTCAAGTCAACATCAGCGACTGTTCCGTCCTCAGCTACGGCTGCATCAATCTTTACAGCGAAAGTGATGGCAGCACCATTTTGCAACTTCACACCATTGAAAGGATTGGCAATCTTGGCACCACCCTTACCATTGATGTGCAATACATTACTTGCGAGGTTCTCATCATTGGTCACCTCACATGACTCATCGTGACTTATCATGTCTGAATACTCAGGTTTCTCTTCTGAATACTCAAAGTCATAAGTTGCCACTGTTGTCTTAGATGGGTAAATCTGTCTGCCAGCAGGATCATCCTGTCGGCCCCAGTCATCACCACAAGCAGTGAAACTTAATGCCACCATGATAGCACAAGCAAACGAAAGTAAAGTTTTTCTTAACTTCATAACTTAACGCCTTTAGGTTGTTTGTTTACTATTCAAATAGGTTATTTAAAATTCTTAAATCCTTTTTCAGTGGCAAAAGTACAATTAATCGGATTATATAGGGTGGACAAATGGATTTTATAGGTGGACAAAACGCATAAACAGTGGATTTTTAAGGATATTACGTGCTTATCCACCAGTTGTGTACCCACACATACAAAACAAGGGGTTACTTGACTTATATCAAGCAACCCCTCGGTTTTATTTTATTTACTTAACAAATTATCACATCCAGGAACATTATTTCTCCGAAGAATCCAAGGAGAACTATGCCATATCTGAACCCTGAGAATCCAACCTGATCCTTATATGCAGTCGGCGAGATACCAAACTGCTTGGTGAAGCAACGGGTGAAATACTTCGGATCGTTGAAGCCTACACGGTAGGCTATCTCCGTAATATTTCGGTTGGAAGTTTTATCAGCCATCATCTTGCGCGAGATGTCGAGACGGTAGTTGCGGATAAACTGGGCTGTTGGTAAGCCTGTCTCCTTGGAGAGATTCTTGCTCAGTACACTGCGGGATATACCCAAGGCATCTGCCAGTTCCTGTACACTAAACTCCGAATTATCGTAATTCTTCTCCATCACATCCATCACTTCTTCCATGAATGGACGCGTATTCTCCTCTACCATCTTCCTGTCAGCCTCAATGCTCTTTTTCTGACTGTCCTGATAACGCTTCTGGTTCTGCAGAATCATCTGGATGCGACTCTGCAGCTTTTCAGGTTCATCACTTTCCTTCATCGCTGCCTCGATAGGACGGTACAGAGCCTCTACTTCCTCTTCGCGCATCTTGTTGAGACGGCGCACATAAGCATATTGGAGCAAGGCGATGATACCTATTATAATAAGGGTAACAAACCACCAGCTCTTCCAGAAATAAGGAGTAATCTGAACTTCTACAGAGATCACCTGCTCCTTGTCGGAATTGATAGATGGAATATATTTCACCTCAAACTTATAGTCTCCAGCTGGCAGAGTGGAATAACGCACACTATGCTGACCAGCCTTGAGTTGAACCCACTCATTCTCGTATCCCTTCATGCGATAAAGGTACACGCCCTGTGTCTCGCTGCCATAATTGAGCGCTGAGAAAAAGAGGGTGAACGACTTATCACTCTCATGGATACGCAACTTTCTGGCGATGGAAATGTCTTCTTCCAGATAATCGCTGCCGGCAAAGACAGGCTGGTTATCTACCAGAAGTTCGGTAAAGCACAACTTACCCGTCTGATGCACAGAATGGTTTATGCCCTTTATAGCCATCATACCCGCATCGGTGCCCAGGAATATTTCGCCCTTGGCATTGCGGATGGCTCCATTGAAATAGAACTGCGAACTGATCAGACCGTCTTCACGGGAGAAACTGCAGAATGCCTCGGTCTTCGGATTGAAGATAGAGAGTCCGTTATCGGTAGCTATCCACAACATACCCTGGTTATCCTCTACAATACCCTTCACGATATTGTTGGCAAGTCCGTTATTGGTGGTATACGACTTCACTTGAGTCTTTCCGTTTTTATCGCTGGTATAGCAATACAGACCGTAGCCGTTACTGCCCATCCATATCTTTCCATCCTTAGCCTGGCAGAAAGACAATATCTTATCGAAGACTCCACTCTTCGGATTGTCGAGTTTATACTGATGATACGTCACAGCGAAATCGCCCTTGCCATGAGGACGCGACTTGAGGTCGACCTCTACCATTCCCTGCACACAACCCATCAGGAGTTTGCCCTTTCGGGTTATCAGAGAACCAATGCAGCCGCGCACATTCTGGCATCCCCTGAAAGGTTCGATGAGTTGATGGCGCTTCATATCATAGAAGAAGAGACCATCATTGGTTCCTAGCCACATACCATCATTGATAGGATCGTAAGCCAAAGCACCGGCAAAGTTGAGTAAATGCTGATGCTTTGCATCAACCATCAGAGGAATAATTTTGCCCGGCTGACTGAGATTCATCACAGCGATACCCCTTCCCCAGGTACCAATCCAGAGCTGATTGCGGTTATCAGCTGCAAGAACCGAGACGGTATTATGCGGCAAACCGGAATTTGCCACCGTATAATGAACAAAGTTCATGCTGCCTGGAGTCAAGGCATTGAGACCTCCCTCTACAGTTCCTACCCACAGGGTTCCGTCAGCTGCCGCATACATGGCATTGACTGCGTTGGGAGAGATGCTGCCTGGGTTGGCGGGGTCGTGACGGTAGAATTCCAAATTCAGCTGACGTGGAGCCAACTTGATAACACCACTCGTCTCAGAGCCTACCCATATCTGTCCGTTCTTAGAGAAAAGACTGTTGATAAAGTTGCTGCTCAGCGGATTCACAGCCGTAGCAGTGTTCCAATGTTCTATCTCTCCGGTCTTATCATTGAAGATATCTACGCCACAGAGCGTTCCTACCAGAAGTTTGTCATCTGGAGAAACGGCAAGGCTCGTCACTACTTCGTGCTGGAGCGAATGGTCGGTAGCAGAGCAATGGAATTCCTGCTTTGCACTATTAAACAATCCGCGATTCGTACCCATCCATATCTTACCATGATAATAAATAAGCGCCCCCCCATACCGACCTTCGAGCGGAGGGAACAGGGATGAGATGTTCTTTGCCACGAGCTGATTGTTCTTCACTGAGAACTCGCTCACCACTCCATTATTGCATAATACAACCGTTCCTCTGCGATAGACATCACAGATTCCGAGGTCGGGAGCATTATAAGGATAGGATGTGGACAAGACGCTGCTCACCTCGCCCTTTTCGTTAAAACCGAAACGGGTAAGCTGGTTGAAAGAAAGCATCCATATATTGCCCTTTGCATCACAATATATTCGGGTGCAAAGGTTCTTGAATACTTTGTTGAGTTGTGCCTCTACCTGGCTGTTCTCACAAGGTGGAACAACAGGCTGCATCGTTTTGAGGTCGAGCACCTGCGGACCTTCTTCGAAAGCTATCCAAAGACGCTTGAACGGATCTTCGCAGACATTACGGCAACTGTTGCTTCGCAGACTGATTCCTACAGCCCCCAAACCGAAGTTCATGAAATTGAAACCATCGTAGCGTACCAGACCACCACCATGCGTACTGATCCATACGAAGCCGTAAGAGTCCTGAAAGATATCATCAGCAAAATTATTCGGCATACCTGCAGCCATATTGAGATAGCTTACATTATAGCGACTAGGCAACCCACCTTGCGCCCAACTGCTCAAGGTTATGAAAAGAATGCTTATTATAGAAAAAATGTATCTAATCATTAACTATTCTTTTGCTCTTTTCTGTCTTCTATCTTAACGTAAATGAAAGAACCAACAGCAATCAAAGCCAGAAATATATACATTCCTAATAATCCGTAATCCATAATTTATTTTCCTTTCTTTTTTAAAATTCTCTTTTCCTCGTTTGACAAAATATAACCCCATTCCAAACA
>ENA-OPYW01000018-OPYW01000018.1-human-gut-metagenome-genome-assembly--contig:-NODE-18-length-18540-cov-1.486613_pt1 | contig 18540 bp, 14 predicted proteins | sample MGYA00242473_ERZ504483 | MGnify/ENA primary metagenome ERZ504483 (study PRJEB26092, sample SAMD00036221) | human gut metagenome | host: Homo sapiens | study: EMG produced TPA metagenomics assembly of...
CTGAAAGTTGCGATACTTATACCAAGTTGGCACGTTCAGAGAAGACTTTGGATAACGTGACTCCATTCCTGAATCGTGACAAGCGTTTCTACCGTACCTTCGCTTTCCCAGGCTTCCGTTGGGCTTACGATGGTAATGCGTCAGAGCGTGATGCCAACAACCCTTCTGATGGTGCCAACTATGTACTTTGGAACTATGTATGGTATACCAGCATGAATGATGCCGGCAACCCTGAGAGTGGTGAATCTTATGGTGCAGACAACCTGTTGAAGAGTCGTCAGGGTGTATATGTACGCAAGAAGAGTGATGATTTGGATGTTAATTCTTCTCCTCTTTATAAGTACGTAGCTCTTGATACCAAGGGTGCTGCTCCATTCTATTCTGCTGCTCCGTTGATTGAACTCCGTTATGCTGAGGTTCTCCTGAACCTTGCTGAGGTTGCAGCAGGTGCTGGCCATCTGGATGAGGCTGTAGGATATGTTAAGCAGATTCGTGAGCGTGCTGGTTATTCAGCTGCTAATTCAGAGGATGATGGTATCACACCTGCAGCTTACAATGATCAGGCTACCTGTATCTCTCAGATTCTCTATGAGCGCCAGATTGAGTTTGCTTACGAGGGTAAGCGTTTCGATGACCTCCGCCGTTGGATGCTCTTCGATGGTGGTACTGGCAAGGTAGAAGGTGCTCCTTCTACATGGACATTGACTGGTTGGGGTGGCAATACCTGTACATGGCTTGGTTTCAAGGCGTTGAACGGTCAGCGTCGTGAGAATATCCAGTATCGTGTTGCTGATAAGTATGGCGTAGGTGGTACAACTTTCAATTCTGACCCATTGTTGAAAGCTGGTACTGAGCGTCCTGATGGTGTTGATCTCCGTAAGGATGATTTGAATACTCAGCTCGAGAACTTGTCTACATGGTATAAGGACAACTTGGTAATGAAGGTACAGAAGGGTGACGGTTACGATTCTAACAAGAATCTCCTCTACATGAACTTCCGTCCTAAGTATTACTTCTTAGGCTTCACTTCTGGTGCATCTATCGCCAACAAGGCTTTGCCTCAGACTATCGGTTGGGGTGATTACAACAATGGTGGTGCCAATGGTACCTTCGACCCATTGGCTGAGTAATGTCAAGAGAGGAATGACGATATAGTCATAACATAATATATTAAGGTTGCGGGGTGTGTTTTCTTTTTAGAGAATGCACCCCGTTTTCTGTATCTGATATTTTCTGTAGGAGGGTATGTCTAAGTCTGGTTAATAGTTGGCGCACAACAGTTGACCACCGCATGCACATCACCTGTTGTGCGACCGGAGATACTAACTATCTCACCAACATATCCTATGTTTTCCAGCAACAAGAAGAGAGGGTGTTCCGTAAGTCCATAATACAGGCTCGCAAGTCCGTTAGGCGTAATAAGTAACGCGAGTCCGCTAGGCGTTCCTGCGGATTTGCAATCCGCAGACAAAAAAGGCTCGACCTCTTTATTGGGGATTTGTAATCCCCAGCCGTAGGCTTTTCATATCTCCAAGATCGTGATGCTGCATTCTCGCTTGAGGCGGATTGCAAATCCGCAAGGAAATAGGTCGAGCCTTTTTAAACGGCAGATTGCAAATCCGCCGGAACGCCTAGCGGGCTTGTCCTCAACTTCTGCCAAGAAGTCTGTTCGCTATAATATGGCTGGCCAGCAGGTGAATGCTTCTTATAAGGGTCTCGTTATCGAGAATGGCAAGAAGTTCGTTCAGAAATAATCTGACGTTATTCGGTTAGAATTTTAAGATAAAAGAAACAATCATAAAAGGGAGCGCATCACTAATGGTTGCGCTCCCTTTTTTGCATCTCTCAGAATGCAGAGTTATATGAAAATGCACTTTCTAAGGTGCAGATAACCTTATTGTATGCAAGTTTTCTTCGAACTGATTACCTTGCCATCCTTCAATGCCTTGATGATATAAACACCTGATGGGAGAGAATCGAGATTCTTGCCTTTTCTCACCTTGATACCTGCAGCATTGTATACCTCGTAGCTATCGGCTGCGGTTGAGGTCTGAATGTTTTGAATGCCTGTTGCAGAACCGTCTGTCAGATAGAAATGGAAGGTGCGGGTATAGGTGCTGATGTTGTCATCATCGCTTACTTTGACAGTATAATCTACGAGCGCCTTGCCACAATCTTCGTTGGCGGTGAAGATATATTCACCCTCGTTGGCACCCGTATCATGACTCATCTTGCTCATCGCATCACCCTTAGCCTCGCATTCAAACTGAGGATTGTTGGTGTAGCCGGCAAAGTATTTCTTCATGTCGATGGTTACGCTTTCGCTCTGCTTGAGGGTGAAGTGAGGCTCGGCAAGCCAGTTGAGATATTCTTCGAGATTGGTGTAGCCATCTGCGTTTTCATCGGTATTTCCATCACTTACGCCTTTCACTTCCTCCCACCAGTCTGGCATTCCATCCTGGTCGGTATCCCAGTTGGCTTCGCGCTTTGCCTCTGTGATATTCAAGCCCTTGAAACCTTCGCATCCCTTATCTTCCTCGCTGTCGATAAGTCCCTTCTTGCCACTCTGACTGCCTACTGTCGTGGTAGTTCCGGCTAACGTCTCGTTCACCATTCGGGTATCGTGATTATCCAGGAAAGGCTGGTTGGCTCCCACATCGCAGAGCACGTTCTTATAGGCTGCCTTGGCACTCTCGATAGCTGCCAGAGACTCGAAGAATGGTTTCGAAACGAATGGCTCCCAGTTTACTACCTGACCATTTGATGTTTCGACAACATAGGTATCTTTGAGTTTATCTTCTGTCAGGGCTCCATTGCCTGCAGCCTGACGGATATTGCCATGAACGTATGCACTCTGTGTACCGCTTCCAGTGCCTTCAAGCTGAAGGCGGAACAGTTTCTTCTGGGTGGTAGCTGGTCCCATCTTATAATAGTTGTTCACGAAGTTTACCTCGTGGCTGCCACCATCCGTAGCACGGCCGCCCCAGTTGTAAACCACATTATTAAATACATCGTGGTGACCATCGTAAGCTCCTACACCATCCAGTCCGCCGCTCAAACTCCAGTTTCTTCCTTCGCAATGAGCCAGCAGGTTGTGGTGATAAGAACCTACCTTAAGTGTTGCCGACATTTCGCCGCCGCCGATGGTTGCTGCATATCCGTGGGCTGTACCCGCACTATAGTTAGGATGACCTGCCACATTGAGCGCTTCGGAAATCAGGGTGCGCTGAAGGGTAAGACTCTTGGCGTTGCGGCTTGAAAATGCCTCATCGATGGTCCAGGAGATAGAGCAATGGTCCATGATGGCATTGTCGTTGCCTGCCATTCCCATACCGTCGAGTCCGTTCACCTTATCTTCATCGCTGATAGTTCCGCCGTTGGTCTCCTTATGTCCCAGACGCATGCGGAGGAAACGGGTGATGCCTTCGCTTGCCATACCGAAAGGACAGCCGCGGAGCATGATACCGTTGCCTGGAGCCGTCTGTCCGGCGATGGTAACATATTCGTCGCTGCAGGTGAGTCGTTTTTTCAGGTCGATGACGCCCGCCACATCAAAGACGATGGTGCGCGGTCCGGTAGCTTTCTTGATGCCGTAACGGAAGGAACCCTCTATCGGATTCTCATCATCGCCATTATCTTCGAGTGTGGTTACGTGATAAACGCTTCCGCCTCTGCCGCCCGTAGCATACTTACCATATCCTTCTGCACCTGGGAAGGCAAGATGACGGGGACGGAAACTCCAGACATCGCCTCGTATACATTACCGGCAGCATCTTCCTCGTCGATTCGCCAGTAATAGGTGTTGAGGTTGGATGTCTGGTTGAGCGTATATTTTGCCTCGGTAGTTGTGGCTACTTCTGTAAGACTGTTGGCATCTGTACCCATCAGAACATGGTGCTTGACGGCTTTTTCGGCTGAAGTCCAGGAGATGGTGAGCGATCCGTTATCGGCATCGGCATGATAATCTCTCTTCTCCGGATAAGGATCTGTAGCTGCTGTCTGTGGATTCGGACGGTCGAAGATGAGGGCGTTGATGGTGAGCGAGGTGGTATAATTGCCGCTCTTGTCATCGCTGGCACTCGGTGTGGTAACGTAAGAGATGACGACATCCTTTCCCTCTTCTGCTACAAAAGTTACGTACGACATGCCGCAGGCTGATGGAGTCAGGGCTCTGTTGGTCTGTGCGATGCCTTCCTGCTGCTTGGTGCCGTTGACGTATACATCGAGCTTCGGTGCATTGAAACCATCGTTGTTGTTATGGTAAGCCATCAGCGAGTGCTTGCCGGCGCTCAGTCCTTTGAGGGTGATGTTGAGGCGGACGGCACCTTCGGTTACCTGTGGGGTGTTACCGTCTTCGTAACCATAGATGGCAAAGCCGTCGGCGATGAGTTTGGAACTGCTGAGTCCGTTCTTGAACCAGCATGATTTCAGTCTTCTGCCTGCATAAGAGTCTTCATTAGCCAGCGTGATGGTGATAGGATTTCCGTCAGCATCTTCTACTTCCTTCGATTCTGTTTCGCAGGTGTTTACTGCCCATGCTGTGTACTCGGGTTCATTGACCTGTGACTCGGAACGACCTGCCAGATTGAAGTCGATTCTCTGTGCCGATGCTGTCAGTGCTGAGACTAAAGCCATCGAGAATAATACTTGTCTTTTCATGTTTTACCTTAAGTTTGAAAGTTGTTTATTTGTTTTTTATTGATTCTTCGGGATAAGATATTGTTTGGTGTATCATCTTTTGTGTTTCCACACCGCTATTGGGTAATAGCGATGTGGAAAGTACGTTGCAGGGATGCCACCTGGTCTTTGTCGGTTGCCTTCACCTTGATGTCGATGAGGCAGTCGGCAGCCTTCTTGTTGAGGCTGATGGTGAGGATTCCCTTCTTATTGAGTTTCATCTTGCCTTTCTGTGGCTGGATGCTGCTCTCCAGGGTGAAGACTGGCTGCTGGTTGTAACCGGCGAAATACTGCTTCAGGTCGATAGTCAACTTATTGCCTGCGGAGGTGACGAAATGAGGCTCTGCAAGCCAGTTGAGATAACGCTCCAACTGGGTATATTCGCCATCGGTCAACTCGTTGTTGTCGGCTGCTGACGGATTGGTACCAGCCAGCTTCTCCCACCAGTCTGGCATTCCATCCTGGTCGGTATCCCAGTTGGCAGGGCGACGGTTGGTGAGCGCTTCAAACTCCTTCCAGGCATCGTTGCCGGCATCCAGGTTATCATCTATCAGTCCTTTCTTGCCGGTCTTGGAACCAACATATTTATAGGTTCCGTTCAAGGTTTCTTCTACCATGCGCTGGTCGTGCTGGTCGATGCAAGGCTGGTTGGCTCCCACATCGCTCAATACGTTCTTGAAGGCAGCGCGGGCACTTTCTACCTTGGCATAGGATGGGAAGAATGGTTTGTCGGTAAATACCTTCCAGTTGACTACCTGTCCGTGAGAAGTGGTATATTTGTAGGTTTCGCCTTCCTTGTCGCTGACCAGTTCTCCATGCTTTCCTGCCACAACTCCTGCATTCTGTTTCATATCGCCCACGTAGTTCTGGCGGATATTATCGTGCATGTAGTAAGCCTGACTTCCCTGGCCAGTACCTTCCAGCTGGGCATTGAGTATATATTTCATGCTGGTGGCTGGTCCCATCTTGTAATAGTTGCCTACGAAGTTTACTTCGTGGGCTCCTCCATCACAGGCGCGGTTGCCCAGTTGTATACTACATTATTAAAGAGGTCGAGCCTTCCGGCATAATATCCGGCTCCGTCCAGTCCGCCACCCATACTCCAGTTTCTTCCTTCGTTGTTGGCAAGCAGGTTGTGGTGGAATGAGCCTACGTTGCCTCCGATGGTTGCGGCATAACCATGCTTGGCGTTGACATAATTCTGATGACCAGCCTGGTTGAGTGCTTCGGAGATGAGGTTGTGCTGGAAAGAGATGTTCTTGCCGTTGCGGCTGGAGAAAGCCTCGTCGATGGTCCAGCCTACCGAACAGTGGTCGATGATGGTATTATCGCAGCCTGCAGCACCCAGTCCGTCGAGGGTAATCGTCTTGCCGTTTTTATCGAGATATTTTCCCAGTCGGAGACGGATGAAGCGGAAGATGCCTTCTGATCCGAAACCGAAAGGATGCTCACGGAGAAGGATTCCCTTGCCAGGTGCAGTCTGTCCAGCTACCGTGATGAATGGGTCGGAACAAACCAGACGGTCTTTCAGGTCGATGATGCCGGCAACATCGAAGACGATGGTACGAGGTCCCTTAACCTTTGTGATTCCGTATCGGAGAGAGCCTGGCTGCGGATTCTCAGGGTTATCTTCTAAAGAGGTAACATGATAAACCGAACCGCCACGACCGCCGATGGCAAATCTTCCATATCCCTCGGCACCCGGGAAGGCGAGACGGCGTGGACGGAAGTTCCATACTTCGCCCTCTGAAACCTTGCCGTTGGCATCTACCTCGTCTACACGCCAGTAATAATCGTTGGCGCTGCTGAGACCGGTGACTTCGAAAGCGGTTTCTTCTGTGGTGGCAACCTTCTTCAACTGGTCGGCGCGCTGTCCTATATAAATAAGGTGTTGCTTGGCACCTTCGCCGGCTTGCCAGCGAAGAACAACCTTGCCTCCTTCTGCGTTGACATGAAGATCATCATCTGCAGGATAAGGGTTGAGAGCGGTGGCTTTCGGGTTGGCTTTGTCGAATACCAACCATTGATGGTGAGTGTGTTGTTTGCGTTATCCACACCTTGCAGCTGATAGTGGATAACTACAGGCTGGTCGTCGGTTACATCAAATTCAATGTACGACTGGCCGCTCTGCGATGCCTTCATCTCTCTTACGGTCTGCTTAATATCCTGTGCAAGAATCTCCTGCATCATGCTCTTCTGCTGGATACGCTTCTTGCCTTTCTTAACGGTAGTTATCTGTTCCTTCTCTCTGGAAACCTGGATAGAAGGAATATTGCCGGTAAGTCCGTCTACGATGTTGTGATAGGCAAGGAGAGAGTGATGCCCCGGTTTCAGACCTCGGATGGTGATGCGGAGCTGGGCATTATCGCCTTTTGACGGATATACTACGATACCATCGCTGGTGAGTCGGTCGCCCAACTGTATGCCCTGCTTAAACCAGTTGGATTTGATAATCTGGTCTTTTACGGGTGCGTCGAGCGTAATCTCCAGTTCGCTCAGAGCAAACTGGTATGTATTGCCCTGCTTCACACCAACAGGAGTGAAATTGAGGGCAGTAACTTCAGCAGCCTTTCTGCTGGCTATGTTGAAGTCAACCTGCTGCGCCTGGCTTGAAAGTGCCATCAGCGAAGCGGCAACTAAAGGAAAACATCTTCTGTTCATCATTTTTCAATTTTATGTTTTTTGTTTCAATAAAATAATAGATAAGTAACTTTCGTTATATATTATAGGTGTAAGACGTTCCTGCGGATGAAATGTCGCCACCTGTTCCCGAAAAAATGCGCATGTTCATTGAGGACAAAAGAAAGGGAAAGGCGTCTCTAAGATATAATGAACAAACAATATTAAAACAATGCAAAGAAGTAAGAAGATTTTCGCTGCGATGGCATTGACTATCTTGCCAGCAGCAACTTTCGCTCAGTATCCTACTATTACAAAGGAGGCTCAGGCGAAGATTGATTCTATGCAAGCTGCATGGACTGCCCATTCTGATTCTGCTTGGGCTGTGGCTTTCCCTATTGTAAAACAAGAGGCAATGGCAGGACGTCCTTATGTGCCATGGGCTTCCCGTCCATACGATTTGCGCCAGGCTAAGATTCCTGCATTCCCAGGTGCTGAGGGTGGCGGTATGTTTACCTTCGGTGGCCGTGGCGGCAAGGTGCTGACTGTGACCAATCTCAATGATGCTGGTCCTGGTTCTTTCCGTTGGGCTTGCGAACAGGGTGGTGCCCGCATCATTGTCTTCAATGTATCGGGAAATATTGTATTGAAGACTCCAATCATTGTCCGTGCTCCTTATATCACCATCGCCGGACAGACAGCTCCTGGTGAGGGCGTGATGATTTCGGGTGAATCTTTCCAGGTTGATACCCATGATGTCATCGTTCGCCACATGCGTTTCCGCCGTGGTAATACCCATGTATGGTATCGTGAGGATTCTTTCGGTGGTAATCCGGTAGGTAACATCATGATTGACCACTGCTCTTGCGAGTTTGGTCTGGATGAGAATATCTCTTTCTACCGCCATATGTTCGATTTGCACGACGGTAAGCCAAAACGCAAGGTGCCAACGGTGAATGTAACCATCCAGAATACCATCTCTGCCAAGCACTCGATACTTGGAACCATGCCTTTGGCAGTACAATCGGTGGAGAGAATTCTACCTTCATGCGTAACCTCTGGGCGGATAATACAGGCCGTAACCCTTCTATCGGATGGGGTGGTGTGTTCAACTTCGTGAACAACATCGTTTACAACTGGGTACATCGTACAGCAGATGGTGGTGAGTTCTCAACCATGAGCAACTTCATCAACAACTATTATAAGCCAGGACCTCTTACTCCGAAGGGTGCCATCAGCTACCGTATCGTGAAGAGCGAAAGCCGAAGCAACAAACTCTTCCCTTGGGCTCAGTATGGTCGTATTTATGCTGAAGGAAATATCGTAGAAGGCAACGAGGCTGTAACCAAGGATAACTGGAACGGCGGTATTCAGATTGCTGATAAGGATCTTCCAAATGGAATACCTGCAGATGTAAAGGCTCTGATGCGTTCTAACGAACCATTCGCCATGCCACACATGACCATTATTCCTAAGGACCAGACTTTTGATAAGGTACTTGAGAATGTGGGTGCAACCATTCCTTCCCGCGATATCGTGGACCAGCGCATCGTAGAAGAGGTTCGTACCGGTCAGGCTTACTATGTAAAGAAACTGCCTAAGAAGAATCCATACGGCGACTTCTGGGGATTGGCTGACAAGTCGAAGGCTGAAGATGGCAGTTTTAAGTACCGCCGTCTGGACAAGGATTCCTATAAGTTGGGTATCATCACAGACATCTGCCAGGTTGGTGGATTCCCTAAATATAAGAAGGTGAAGCCTTATGTAGATACAGATGGTGACGGTATGCCTGATGAGTGGGAGATTGCCAACGGCCTGAATCCTAACGATCCTAGCGATGCCAACAAGGATTGCACGGGTGACGGATATACCAATATCGAGAAGTATATCAATGGTATCAGCACCAAGGAAAAGGTGGATTGGACTGACATGAAGAACAACCACGATACTTTGGCTGAGAAGGGAAAACTCCTGTAAATCAGAAATGAATGCCCGGAGTTGTTTCTCCGGACTCATTTCTTAATGCATGACAAGAATATGAAAAAACTTTTGAGAAATAAGTTGTTAGGCGCAGCCTGTCTGCTCTTGCTTCCTTTGGGAGCAGGAGCACAGGTACAGCTCGACAGCGTGGGGCGTGATGCCAAGTATGTGAACAACATTATCGCCCGTTCGCAGAAAATCGTGGATGCGCTGCAACTGACTGATAAAAGCAGCAAGCAGAATGTGCTCCACATCATCTGTAACCGTTATTTCCTGCTGAACGATATCTATGAGAAGTTCGGCAAGAATAAGGCTGAGCGTGATGCGGAACTCTATAAGCACCACTTTGAATTTGCTGCCAATCTGGAAAACTATCTCTCAGAGAAGCAGGTAGAGCAGGTGAAGGATGGTATGACCTTCGGTGTCGTTCCGAAAACCTATCAGGCTCATCTGGAGATGATTCCTTCTCTGAAAGAAAACGAGAAACTCCAAATTCTCAATTGGTTGAAAGAAGCTCGCGAGTTTGCCATTGATGCCGAAAATTCCAAGGCTAAACATGGCTGGTTCGGAAAATACAAAGGACGCATCAATAACTGGCTCACCAAACGGGGCTACGACCTGAAGGCGGAGCGCGAGGGGTGGTATAAGCGTATTGAAGCGGCAAAGAAAAAATAAACAGTTTCCGTAAGGTTATAAAAACTCTGATGAAACAAGAGGTATGAAAAGATTATTTTCTATATGGATATTTACGTTAGTAGGGGGTTGTGCAAATCTTTGCGCAACCCTTCGCGTTTGATTTTAGCTACGTGGGCTACCAGCAGAGCGAAAAGGCGATTCCGGATGCGGACGTTGTGGTCTTCGTGAAATGGAAAGAAGGCGACCAGAGCGCTCGCATACAGAAAGCCATCGACTTTGTTTCTGCCCGCAAATGGATAAGAAGACGGGACTACGAGGGGCTGTCTTGCTCGACAAGGGCGTATTCGAACTCTCACAGCCACTTCGCATCCAGACTTCGGGCGTGGTGCTGAGAGGTACTGACCGCAACCAGACGGTGCTATATAAAAAAGGTGTAGACCGTGGGGCGGTGGTGTATCTGGAAAGCGAAAAGCAGATGCAGACATTGGGCGACCCTATGAAACTTTCTGCTCCCTGGAAGTTGGGAGAGCGGAAGGTGACGCTGCCTGTCGGCTGCAAGATGGGCGATGAGATACTGATAGTACGTCCTTCTACCAAGGAATGGATTCAGAAGATGGGCTGTGCTGACTTCGGTGCAGGCAAGGACCTGGGCTATTGGGGGCTGGCATCCGGGAGAAATCGATGTACGCTGGACCCGTAGTGTGGTTTCTGATGGAAAGGGAGGATTGCAGTTGGATGCTCCTTTATCCATGTCGCTCGGTCAGGATGATGCGGAATGCTTCGTTCAGCGCATCGCCGGTAATGACTGGCGCTTGAAGAATGTGGGTGTAGAAAATCTCACGATAGATTCTGAATATGATACTACCAATCCGAAGGATGAAAACCATGCCTGGGAGGGTGTATATATTAATAAGGTGAAAGATGGTTGGGTGAGAATGGTGAATTTCCGCCATCTGGCTGGTTCGGCTGTAGTAACCCAGCGTGATGCTTCCCGTATCACGGTAGAGGATTGCATTTCTCAGGCTCCTGTCTCTGAAATCGGTGGCTACCGTCGTCGCACCTTTCTCTGTATGGGCGAACAATGTCTGTTCCAGCGTTGCTATTCTGAACAGGGCATGCACGATTTTGTGGCTGGTCTCTGTGCAGCGGGTCCTAATGCCTTCGTACAATGTGATGGTTATGAATCGCTGGGTTATAGTGGTGCAGTGGGACCTTGGTGTACAGGATTGCTCTTCGATAATGTGAATATCGATGGCAATGACATCAAGTTCTGCAATCTCGGTCTCGAAGGTTACGGCATCGGATGGAATACAGCCAACAGCCTCGCTTACCAATGTACGGCTGCCGGAATCTTTGCCGACAGCATTCCTGATGGCAGCAACAACCATGTGTTTGCCTGTTGGGCGCAGTTTAACGGTTCTGGCGATTTCCAGCAATGTAACAATCATGCCAAACCATGGAGCCACTTTGCATCTCTTCTGAAGAAACGCCTGGGTAGGGATGTCTCAGTCCAATGTCGTGTGCTGGAGAGAGAACGCAACAATGTGAGCAACAATCCTACCTATGATGTGGCACAGAAGATGGTGGAAGAGGCGCGCAAACCTCGCATCATCATGCAGATGTGGATAGCAGACAGCGCCCGATTCATGGCTTCTGTTTCTCCTGGTAGAGCTATGGATGTGGATAAAATCAAGGAGTCAGCTCTTTACCGTTCTAAGAAAAAGGCGGATCAAGTTCCTGCCGGGAAGCCTGTCTTCGCGATAAAGGAGGGTAAGATCATGGTGGCTGATACGCTGTTGAAGGGTGCAAGAATGAATACTCCTTGGTGGAACGGACGTGTTCGTTACTCGGCTTTCCCTAAGATTGCCGATGCCGTGACCCGTTTTGTGCCGGGAATGGAGGGACAGGGCACTACCACCCGTGTGGATAGTGTGGTGGCTCATCTTCGTGATAAGCATGTGGTGCTCTTCAACCAGAACTACGGCTTGTGGTATGACCGCCGCCGTGATGACCACGAACGTGTGCGCCGCCGTGATGGAGATGTCTGGGCTCCGTTCTATGAGCAACCTTTTGCCAGAAGCGGACAAGGCACGGCTTGGGACGGACTGAGTAAGTATGACCTTACAAAGTTGAATCCGTGGTACATCTGCCGCATTAAGGAATTGGCAGAAAAGGGAGCCAAGAATGGTTTGCTGGTTATCAACCAGCACTATTTCCAGCATAATATCCTGGAGGCAGGTGCCCATTGGGTAGATTGTCCATGGCGCCCGGTCAACAATATCAATGGTACGGTATTCCCTGAACCTGTTCCTTTTGCTGGTGATAAGCGTGTATGGATGGCTGAATACTTCTATAATATAGATAATCCGGTGATGCGCCAGCTGCATAAGCAGTATATCATGAAGATGCTGGATGCCTTTGCTGATGAGCCGAACGTGATTCAGTCGATTGGCGAGGAATATACGGGTCCTTATCATTTTACGAAGTTCTGGTTGCAGACCGTTGCCGAATGGGAGGCTAAGACGGGCAAGCATGTCTGGGTGGCTTTGTCGTGCAACAAGGATGTGCAAGATGCCATCCTCCAGGATCCGGAGTTGAGAAAGGTGGTTGACATCATTCATATTGAACAGTGGTATTATACCCAGAAGGGACTTTATGCTCCTGAAGGAGGCAAGAATCTGGCACCTCGCCAGTATCAGCGTCGCCTCGTCCGGGCAAGGTTACCTATGATGATGTCTTCAAGAGTGTGAGCGAGTATCGTCAGGCTTATCCTGAGAAGGCTGTCATTTACAGTGGGGCTTCGGCACCCGAGAATGGCAAGGCGGTGATGGATGCCGGCGGCTCCTGTCCGAATGTGAAGTAATATGTAAGATGTAATAAAAATAGAGAAGATGAAAAGAATGATAATAACAGAATCTGTAAGAAATCTTTTATTGGATTCCGACTTTCTGGAGTCGGTACTCGGTTCTCCTATCGTAGAACCGGATGCCAACTCTGGGAGGCCGGCATCTTCTCGAAAGCTTGAGAAAATGTATCTTCCTGCCGAAATAGAGCAGGCAAAATATGTTCTTCTTCATCTTGACGAGATTTCTGACTTGTTGTCTGAAACAGATATAGAAGAACTGAAAAATCGCATAAAAAAGCCACTTGTACCCTTAAAATGGGAGGAAAAATACACTGAATACCAATTTTTCCCATTCATTTACCTGATTTTTCCTTAGAGTTTGCCGCATTTAGGCTACTTTTGCACCATCAACAAACAAAAGTACACCTAAGATGAAAACAAACTACAATAACATCAGAGAAAGAGAGGAAGCAGCACAGACGTTGCTCGCTGCCTATCGCCAAGGCGACCAGAACGCTTTCATGTCTTTATATGATATGTACGCGGAAATGTTGCTCAATTATGGTCTGTGTATTACATCAGACAAAGAACTTGTAAAAGATTGTGTACAAGATGTGTTTATCAAACTCATCTCTAAAAGCCAGGATTTACAAGTTACAAAGGTAACCTCTTACCTGCTCATTTCTCTCCGCAACAGATTGCTGGATGAGTTTCGCCGCAAGAACTATATGACGGAGACTGCGGTGGAGGATATCCGTATCTCTACAACTGTAGAAGATGTGGAAAACTCTTATATCCTTGATGAAAGTTCGCTCAATAATGTTCGTAAGGTACAGATCCTGATGGATGAGCTGACACCACGCCAGCGCCAGGTGTTCATCTTATATTATATAGAGCAGCGCAAATATGAGGACATCTGCGACATCATGCAGATGAACTATCATAGTGTACGCAACCTGGTACATCGTGGCATGTTGAAGTTACGTGCAGCCGTAGCAGTATAAACTCTTCTGAAGGAGAAAGGTGTTTGACTGATGTTATTGGTAGACCCGAAATAGAGATTTGCACTTTTAGGTTAGTGATTATCAAAAATAGGTTTATTATAGTTATAAAAAATAGGCAGGGGACTCCGTGAGGATCTCCTGCTTTTTGTTTTTATGTCTTGTTGTTTCGCTTTACCCCAGCAACGCTTCAGCTATCTTGATGTCGAATGGGGTAGTAATCTTGATGTTCTCACGATTACCATCAACCATCGCAACCTGGCAGCCAAGACTTTCTACCACCGAAGCATCATCGGTAAACTGCTCCTTGTATTCCTGGTTGAAAGCCTGCTTTGCCAGACCGATGTCGAAGGTTTGGGGAGTCTGCACCACGCGGTAATCGCTGCGCAGCACATTCTTTCCGCCTCCGTGCTGGTCGATATAGCGCAGGGTGTCGGTTACGGCATATACAGGGATGGCTGCATATTCTTCGCGAGCCGTCTCGAAACATTCTTCAATCACTTCCTTAGATACGAATGGGCGCACGCCGTCGTGAATACCCACTACGCCATCTTCATCATCAGGAATGAGTGCCAGTCCGTTTTTGGATGACTGGAAACGGTGTCGCCACCATTGGCTATCTGGTGTTTGATGCTGAAATGATGCTCCTCGCAGAGCTGGTGCCAGTATGCCTGCTGACTCTCCGGCAGAACCAGGATGATGTTCAATGCAGGGTCATATTCATGAAAACGCTCTATGGTGCGCATCAGGATAGGCTTGCCCGCTACCGGCAAGAACTGTTTGGAAATCTCACTTCCCATGCGGAGGCCCTTGCCTCCGGCTACTATGATTACGTAATCCACTTTGTTACTAATTAATAGTTTATAATTTATAGTTTATAGGGCTTACTTGCTTTTCATGAGATGATCATACATCATGCCATCCTGCAGGGCAGCTACAGTTTCCTTGCTTACGAAATAGCTCAATATCTTATAGGCGTATGGGAGGGTTGCTGCAGGACCTTCGCCTGTAATCACGTTGCCGTCTTCCTGGAAGAGGGTGGCGGTATATTCGGTGTTCTCGCCGAAATACTGCTCAAAGCCAGGATAACAGGTAGCCTTCTTTCCTTCGAGGATGCCTGTGCTTGCCAGAACCATTGGGGCTGCGCAGATGGCACCGATTCGCTTGCCAGTCTTGTGCTGTGCGATGAGCGCCTGGCGTACACCTTCGTGCTCGTTCAGGTTTGTACTGCCTGGCATTCCGCCCGGAATCATCAGCATGTCAGCATCTTCAAAGCTGGCAATATCCTCAAACTTCAGGTCAGCCTTGATGGTAACACCATGCGATGTTTCTACCCATTCAGTACCCGTTACACTTACAGTCTTGATGTCTACACCACCTCTACGGAGGATGTCAACCGGAGCCAATCCTTCGATTTCCTCGAAGCCATTGGCAAGAAATTCATATACCTTAGCCATAATTTATTTGTTTTTTGTCTTGTTATTCAAATAATATGATTACCTTTGCAAAAGTAAGAATAATTATTGAAATAACAAAATAAATGGCACAGCAACATTTAAAATTCGCAATATTTGGTAATGAATACCAGGCTAAGAAGTCGGCTTCGATAGAGAAAATCCTTCTTTATCTCGAAAAGAAGGAGGCTGAAGTTTATGTGGAGAATGCTTATTACGAGTTTCTTACCCGCGACCAGCATCTCGATGTGAAGGCGGCTGGGGTGTTCGAGGATTACAACTTCGATGTGGATTACGTCATCTCTATGGGTGGTGATGGTACCTTCCTGAAGGCAGCGAGCCGTGTGGGAGCCAAGGGTACGCCTATTATCGGTGTGAATATGGGCCGGTTGGGCTTCCTTGCCGATGTGCTGCCAAGCGAGATAGAGTCGGCGCTGGACAGTCTTTATGCCGGTGAATGTCTGATAGAGGAGCATGCGGTGATTCAGGTGGAGGCAGAAGGTGGCATACTTGCCGGCAATCCGTTCGCCCTCAACGATATCGCCGTGCTGAAGCGTGATGATGCTTCGATGATTTCCATCCGTACGCAGGTTGATGGCGAATTTCTCGTTACTTATCAGGCGGATGGTCTGATTGTTACCACGCCAACAGGTTCTACGGCATACAATCTATCTAATGGCGGTCCTATCATCATTCCGCAGAGTGGCAGCATCTGTCTTACTCCGGTGGCTCCTCACAGTCTGAACATCCGGCCTATCGTAATCAACGATACGGCAGTCATCACGCTCGATATCGAGAGTCGCAGCCACAACTATCTGGTAGCCATCGATGGACGTAGTGAGCGTATGACGGAGGAAACCCGCCTCATCATCCGCAAGGCTCCTCATGCTATCAAGATTGTGAAGCAGCGCAACCAGCGTTATTTCTCTACTCTGAGAGAAAAACTGATGTGGGGTGCTGACCAGCGCGAAAGATAATTAGAATAAGAAAGATAATTAAAATAAGAAAAGAGGTATATCCCGAAGATGAATCTTGGATATACCTCTTTTTCCTAACCTAAAACAACTAACTAATAATTTTGTTCACACAAAACTAAACCTAAAAACATAAACCTAAAAGCCTAAAACTGAAAAACTTAAACTATTCTTTGAACTTATTTGTTATATTCTTATCTGATAATCACTTTCTTTCCCTGGTGGATGTAAACACCGCTCTTTGCAGGCTTCTTACCCAATTTCATACCGCTAAGTGTATACCATGCATTGTCTGTTGTGGTATTGCTTATGGTTGGAGTTCCTGTGATGCCTGTTGGTGGTGCCCAGGTGGCGGTAACATCCTTGCAGGTGTATTTGCCATTACTCTGTGCAGTGGTAATCTCATAATACTTGGTGCTGTTGCCGGCATTCAAGTCTACGGTCTGCTTCTTGCCTTTCCCCTGATTGAAGATGATGTTTACGATAGCATCCTTGCTCTTGATCTTGAAGTCCATATAGTACCACTTCTTACCGTTCAGCGTCTTGGTTGCTGTGACAGCAGTACCTGGCCATTTTTCTGTGAGCTCTCCGCTTGTATTCCATGCGTAGAAATACATGACTGAACCCCAGTTGGTTACCTGGTCGGCATTGGCATATACGGTGATGGTATATGGCTCGAATGCCTTGACGGTATAATTGTAGGTACGGATACCTGTTACGGTTCCGTTGCTGAGCAAGCCAACCTTCAAGGTGCAGGTCTCATCTATGTTGATGGTGTTACCTGTAGCCACCTGCTTGCTCTTGGCTGTAGGGTCTGTGCCGTCAGTAGTGTATACCAATTTGGCATTGCTGTTCTGACTGACAGCCGTAAGCTTAGCCTTGAATCCTGCCTCGTATTCGCCTGATGGTATATTGCACCATGCGGTTTCTGCTGATTTAGAAAGATAATAACGGTAGTGGTATCCTTCGAGAATCTGTGCATAATCAGTGCCTGGAGTATATGCCTTGGTGTTGTTTCCTACAACCACGATGAGTTTCGCCTTGTTGCCAGTAGTCTCATTGGCAAAGCATGCGGTCTGTGCCATCTTGTTGGTATAATTGCTCATGTTGGTGATGCCTGCAAGTTTGCGGGCTTCAATCATGCTCTTGATTTCTTTTTTGTAGGTTCTCCAGTGTGGCTGGAACACGCAAGGAGTTCCCGGCATGGCGAGCATATAGGCATTGGCTGCAAGCGTATCTCGCTTAAGAGGATCCAGCGGCTCATCTTTAGAGCGGTATTGCATGTCGTGATTCTCTACGAATGTGATGGCATACTGACGGTAGGTTGCATCATGCATCAGGTTGTAATCGCTCTTCAGCTTCGACCAGTTTGGTGATGAAACAATCTTATTGTCTTTTACGCCTACTGCATCACGTACATTATAACGGAACTGGAAGTCGAAGGCAGCGCTCTTCTTGTTGGTGCTGTTTATCCAATTGATGATAGATGGGTTTCCGTCCCAATATTCACCCACAGAGAATTTTACACCTGTTGCATCATTGTAGTCAGCTACGTGAGAACCACTGAATCCCTTTACCATGTCGTAGCGGAAACCGGTATATCCCATATCCTCCTTCAGAAATTTCAGATATGCCTTGATAATCTTCTGTACGTTCTCGCTCTTATGGTCAATATCACGGCATCCTCCAAAGTCGGTTCCCTCATCATAGTTATTGCTGAGGCTAACCCCGTCTTTTTTTGCCTGTGTTGCCGTACTTCCACTATCATCATTCTTGCAGATATCGGTAGACAACATCTGGTAAGTCACTCCATTGTATGTCTCTGCAGGGAAGGTGAACCAGCCGTCTGTATTGCGGTGGTTGACCACAACATCTGCTATTGCGCCTATGCCGTTGGCTTTGAATTTGGCAATCAGACTTCTGAGTTCAGCCTCAGTTCCGAATGAGGAGTTCTGGTTGAAATAATAATATGGCTTATAGCCCATTACCTGAGTAGTTTCGATGCATTTACCGCTTTGTGGAAGCCATACAAGGTCGATGAATCCTTTCATATCATCGGCTTGCTTCTCTAAAACAGTCCATTGGGAGTAGTCGTAAGAATCCCATGAGAATCCTTGCAGCATGACGCCACTATAGTTAGCAGGCCAACCTTGTGCAAACATATTGATGCTTGCCAGTAAAGCGATAAGTGTAAAGTATATCTTCTTCATAATTATCATTGTATTTTGTGATTATTATTTTATCCTCAAATCCGCAACCTATAGGGTTTAGTGGGATTTTGCTTGCAAAGCGACAAAATTCATTTTATTGTACATATTTCTTGCACAACAGAAATGTCGCAGACACAAATCCCT
>ENA-OPYW01000022-OPYW01000022.1-human-gut-metagenome-genome-assembly--contig:-NODE-22-length-18236-cov-1.402673_pt1 | contig 18236 bp, 18 predicted proteins | sample MGYA00242473_ERZ504483 | MGnify/ENA primary metagenome ERZ504483 (study PRJEB26092, sample SAMD00036221) | human gut metagenome | host: Homo sapiens | study: EMG produced TPA metagenomics assembly of...
GGATGGTTTATGCTATAGACTGTAAACTATAAATTTTAAATTGAAAGCAAAATGAAGTATTGGTTCTGAACTGCGGTAGTTCATCTATCAAGTACAAATTATATAATATGGACGATGAGTCTGTATTGGCACAGGGTGGTGTAGAGCGTATCGGTCTTGATAACGCTTTCATCAAGGTGAAATTGCCTAACGGCGAGAAGAAGCAGATCATGCACGACATGCCTGACCACAAGGAAGGTGTGAACTTCGTGTTCAAGTGCTTGCTCGATCCGGAAATCGGCGCTATCAAGGATTTGAAAGAAATCGACGCTGTAGGACACCGTGTCGTACAGGGTGGTGACAAGTTCAAGGAGAGTGTTATCGTTGACAAGGGCGTAGAGGATGGTATCGAGGAACTTTGCGACCTCGCTCCTGTTCACAACGCAGGTCACCTGAAGGGTATCCGTGCCGTTGACTCCTTTGATGCCTGGCACTCCTCAGGTTTGCGTATTCGACAACGCATTCCACAGCACAATGCCTGACTACGCTTACCTCTATGCAATTCCTTACGAGTTGTACGAGAAGTATCACGTACGCCGTTATGGTTTCCACGGAACATCTCACCGCTATGTTTCTAAGCGTGTTTGCGAGATTCTCGGTCTCGACCAGAACAACTCTAAGATCATCACTTGCCACATCGGTAACGGTGGCTCTGTAGCTGCTGTATTGAATGGTAAGGTATTGGATACTTCAATGGGCTTGACTCCATTGGCAGGTCTGATGATGGGTTCACGTTGTGGTGACATCGATGCTTCTGCCGTTACCTACTTGATGGAGAAGTTGAACATGAAGCCACAGGAGATGGCTGACTTCCTGAACAAGAAGAGTGGTGTGCTCGGTATTACAGGTATTTCTTCTGATATGCGCGACATCGAAAAGGCAGCTAACGAGGGCAACGAGAAGGCTCAGTTGGCTCTCCGTATGTATGAGTATCGCATCAAGAAGTACATTGGTGCTTACACAGCAGCTATGGGTGGCGTTGACGCTATCGTATTCACAGCTGGTGTGGGTGAGAACCAGACCGACCTGCGCGAGGAAGCTTGCAAGAACCTGGAGTATCTTGGCATCAAGATTAACAAGGAAGTAAATGACAAGGTTCATGGTGAGGAAGCTATCATCTCTACTGACGACAGTAAGGTGAAGGTAGTAGTAGTTCCTACCGACGAGGAGATTGTTATCGCTCGCGATACAATGGAGTTGGTTGCTAACAAGTAATCATACGCTATATATAATAAGGTGAAGACTAGAAACATAAGTGAATGGTCTTCACCTTTTTAAATTTTTAGAATTATGAAAACAAAGATTGTAACTTTCGGAGAAATATTGCTTAGAATTTCTAAGCCTGGTTATCAACGTTTATTTCAGGGACATCATATGTTTGGCAATTATGGTGGCAGTGAGGCTAATGCAGCCATCTCTTTGGCTTATTTAGGCGATAATGTAGAGTATGTAACCCGTGTGCCATATGGTGAGATGGGTGAGGCCGCGTTGATGCATCTCAGAGAGTACGGTCTGAATGTTTCTCATGTTGTGCGTGGTGGCGAACGTCTCGGAACTTATTATTTCGAGGAAGCTGTAGCTATGCGCAATTCCCGTGTGGTTTACGACCGCAAGAATTCTTCTTTCTATACGCTGAAGCGCGGAATGGTGAAATGGGAAAAGGTGCTGGCTGATGCTGCCGTATTCCATTGCTCCGGCATTACCTGTGCTATCAGCCGCGATGCGATGGAATCAACTATGGATGCCATCAAACTTGCTGTTTCTGACGGGTTGACCATTGCCTGCGACATTAATTACCGTAAGAATCTCTGGGGATATGGTCTGGAGCCTCATGATGTGCTATTCCAGATGATGCAGTATAGCGACATCATTTTTGGTGACCAGAATGAGTGGGAGATAGCCAGCGGTGTGCCTCATATTCCTTTCGAAGCTTTGGATGCAGACTATGAGATTGACAAGGAGGCTTATCAGGAGTATTTCCGCAAGATGCATCAGCTCTTCCCTAAGTGTAAGAAGATGCTGATGGCGGTAAGAAATCAGATTGCCAGCAGTCATCATACCTTGAGCGGCTTGCTCTATGATGCTGTAGAAGATCAGCTCTATACTACAAGAATCTATGATATTGAGCCGATTGTTGATCCGATGGGTGTAGGTGATGCCTTTATTGCTGCCTATATTCATGCCCATCAGAAGTGGGGCGACAAGAACCAGTATTGCCTGGATTTCTCACTGTCAGCAAGCGCGATAAAGAATACGGTTCCGGGTGATCAGAATCTGGTTACAGAAGAAGAAATCATCAATAACATGACTTCTTCGGGAGGGCGCATACAGAGATAGTTTATTAGTTGATTATTTTATATGTTTATAGGGCAATCTGCTCTGAGATAGTTATAGTTGATAGTTAATAGTTTATAGCAGGAACCTCTTTAAGCAAGATTGTCCTATAAACTGTTAACTATAAACTATCAATATTTATTACGGTTGGCTTTCGCCTTCCACATATTCTTCCATAAACATGTGTTCGCCATCAAACACGGCATAGGTGAACTGCCATATCCAGTCGCCCAGAATCATCAGTCGGGTCTTTTTGCTCAACATCAGATCCAGTTCGATGTGGCGATGGCCGAACATGAAGTAATCTATATCCTTGTGGCCTTGCATATATTGTTTGGCAAAGCGCACCAGAAACTCCTTCTTTTCGCCCATATAAGGCTCTTCCTTTCCGTCAGCACGTTTCAGTCGGCTATGCTTAGCCCAGTTCAGCCCCAAAGCCATTCCCCAGCGGGGATGAATCGTATTAAGGAGGCGTTGGCAGGTCTGGTTCTGGAACATTCTTTTCAGAAACTTGAATTTTTTGTCTGGGTCACCCAGTCCGTCTCCATGTGCCAGATAGAATACTTTATCGTATATCTCTATGGTTTGAGGCTTGTAATGTACGGTAATGCCACACTCTTCCTCCAGGTAGCCATAGGTCCAGAGGTCGTGGTTACCCGTAAAGAAATGTACTTCCACTCCCATATCGGTCAACTCCGAGAGCTTACCTAAGAAGCGTGTATAGCCTTTTGGTACGACATATTTATATTCGTTCCAGAAGTCAAACATGTCACCCAGGAGATAAACTGCCGCAGCCTTCGTCTTGATGCTGTCCAGGAAACGGACCAGGCGGCGTTCTTGCATGCGGGCATGCGGAATGGCTAATGAGCCAAGGTGCGCATCTGAGAGGAAATATACATTTTTCATAAGCGATTCTTTTTAAATGAAGAGTGAAGAATGAGGAGTGAAGAGTTCAACAGCTTCGTCTTTATTCAAAGCCGAGTTCTACGCGAGCTTCCTCGCTCATCATACTCTGATCCCAAGCCGGTTCGAATACAAGGTTCACATTGGCAGATTTTACGCCTTCCACGCTGTCTACCTTGCTTCTTACATCCTCCAGGATGAAGTCGGCAGCAGGGCATGAAGGGGCTGTGAAGGTCATGTCGAGATCTACGGTGGCATCGTCCTTCACATCTATTTTATAAATCATACCGAGGTCCCAGATGTTGACAGGAATCTCAGGGTCGTAAACGGTCTTAAGTACATCTACGATCTTTTCTTCTATCTTTGTCTTTTCTTCTTGTGTCATAATAATCTTTGTTTTTGCCTACAAAGATAATAATTATTGCAGACAAAACAAAAAGAAAAGCTGTTTTTTTCTTGCCGAAGGTCTAATATACCCCAAATAGACTACAATTTACCTTTATCGTGATATGAATAAAAGGCACCGTCGGTTATGATGACATGGTCCATAAAGAAGAGGCGCATGATTTCGCAGGCTTTGGCAATCTTCTGGGTAAGTACATCATCGGCTTTGCTTGGCTGAGGATTGTTACTGGGATGATTGTGGCAGAAGGCGATAATAGTAGCGTTGTTGAGCACCGCTTCTTTTATGATGAGCCGGATGTCGGTTGCCGTTTCTGTAATGCCGCCTTTTGAGATGCAGCTCGCTTTGATGAGCTTGAAGTTCTGGTTCATCATCAGGAGCCATGCTTCCTCTGTGTCTAAATCCTGCATCTTCGGAAGCATATAGTTGTAGATGGCAAGGGATGAGCCTAAGTCGGGACGTGTGCCAATCTTATCGAGAGCACGGCGCTTGCCCAGTTCGCAGGCTGCAAGAATGGTGATGGCTTTGGCGGGTCCCATTCCTTTATATTGCGTCAGTTCTCTGATGGTCTTCTTTCCTAGCTGGTTCAGGTTGTTGTCGCAATCCTTCAGAATGCGTTTCATCAGGTCTACGGCACTTTCGTCAGTAGATCCCGAACCAATCAGAATACCTAAGAGTTCGGCATTGGATAATGCTGAGGCTCCCAAGCGCTCCAGTTTCTCGCGGGGCTTGTCTTCTTCTGCCCAATTGGCAATGGTTAGTTTCTCTGCCATAATAATAACTGATTAGTAGATTATTATTGGCTTCTCTTTTTGCGGGGAAGTCTTATTTGTAGAAAGTCTTGTTGTATGCGCTGAATTCGCTCTGTCCCAGTACGCATCTCTTCCACCATGCAGAAAGGAATCCACATCCGTAACCCATCAGCTGTGTGAAGGCAGCGCGAATGCTCAGCAAGCCTATCTTCACGCTGTGATTCTCTCTGCTGCTGTCGATAAACAGTGCGATGGTATAGAGAATGATGCCGGCGAGACCGATGCAGCCCAATGCTGCCATCGCATTGCCCAAGGTTGGGAATACGTGAACGGTGCCAAGCATGTATGGCAGGAAGCCGAAGAAGAGCAGAAGCAGCGTGCCTATTACACCCACGGTGAAGACCATAGGAAGGAGATGCACGAGTTTGAGACTCTCTGGATATTTCTTGTAGAGGTTGATGCGGGCGATGCCACTGTTGTAGACCTGTCGCCAGAACTTGCGGAAGTCGGTGCGGCGCTTATGCCATACCCATGCTTCAGGGAACAGACGGCAACGGCAGCCTGCCTTGAAGATACGGATAGAGAAATCAATGTCCTCACCGAAACGCATATTGGAAAAGCCATTCAACCTGAGATAAACATCCCTGCGGATGCCCATGTTGAATGAACGGGGATAGAACTTATCCATCTTCTTCTTTCCGCCACGGATGCCACCGGTGGTAAAGAAAGAAGTCATGGAATAAGAAATGGCTTTCTGAGTATCTGTAAATGACGAGTGCGCCTTGTCGGGACCGCCGAAAGCATCGGCTGGCTCACGGCTCAACTCATCACTTACAGCCTTCAGATAACCTTCTGGCAAGACCACGTCGCTGTCGAGTATCAGAAGATACTCACCCTTGGCGCGCTCGGCACCATAGTTGCGACTCTGGCCCGGACCAGAGTTCTCCTTATAGTAATAATGTATATCCATCATGTGCTCATATCGTTTGCACACATCCTCGCAGGGAGTCTGTGAGCCATCCTCAACGATGACAACTTCGAAGTCTTTCTCTGATTGATGAGTCAGACTCTCTAAAAGTTCGTCCACTTCGTCAGGACGATTAAATACAGGTACTATGATGGAATATTTCATTCTTCTTACTATTAAGGGTTTTACTCAATAAGAGCACAATCTTCCTGTTGGAGGATGTATTACTCGCTTACACGACCGAGGTAGCTACCGTCACGGGTGTCGATCTGGATAGTCTCGCCTTCGTTGACGAACAAAGGAACACGAACCTCAGCACCAGTCTCCAATGTAGCTGGCTTTGTAGCGTTGGTAGCAGTATTACCCTTTACACCTGGCTCAGAGTGAGTAATCTTCAAAGTAGTCTTCACTGGCATTTCAGCCAAGAGGATAGTACCATCAGTTGTATCAGTAACCACCTCAACAACGTCACCCTCCTTCATGTACTGGCCACCAGTAACGTTCTCCTTAGCGATAGGCACCTGCTCGAAAGTCTCCTGGTTCATGAAGATGCAACCAGTAGCGTCCTCGTAGAGGTACTGGTAAGGGCGGCGCTCAACGCGAACATCCTCCAATTTGAAACCTACCTGGAATGTACGTTCCAATACACGACCGTCGGCAACATTCTTCAATTTTGTGTTCATTACGGTGTTACCTTTACCTGGCTTTCTGTGCTGAAAGTCGATGCAAACCCATACTTTGCCATCCATGCGGATGCAAGTACCAATCTTAATTTCCTGTGAATTAATCATTTCTTGTTTATCTTGAATGTTATTATAATAATCTCAAAATCGAGTGCAAAGTTACGGCAAAAACATGAAAAATCAAAGGAAATATCGAAAAAACATAAATATTTAAGCTAAATTTGGTAGTTTTCTTGGTTATTTCAGAAAATATGCGTAATTTTGCAGCCCAAAAAGGGCGTGTTTTGCACTTTTGTGAAGAATATTAATTAAAAAATAAATAAGAAAAATGAAAAGAACATTTCAGCCTCACAATCGTCGTCGCGTAAACAAGCATGGTTTCCGTGAGCGTATGGCAACTAAGAATGGTCGTCGCGTATTGGCTTCTCGCCGTGCTCATGGCCGTAAGAAGTTAACTGTATCTGACGAGCACCACGGAAAGTAATTCCGAGGAAAGATTCGTCTGTTGACGATGACATTAAAAGCAGCAAGGATGTATTCTTTGCTGCTTTTTGTTGTTTATAACGTCCCTTTCTTTTCTGAGATTGCTCTTTTGGGAACAAAGATGTTTTGTTTTTATATCATAAAATTAGGTGGTGAGAGTGCAAAAACTTTCCTTTTTATTTTGTTCTTCCCCCAAATACTTGTATCTTTGCACCAAAAATAATATATGACTTCATCAGAGTTTATAAATAAGTTTAAGAGTAAGTACCTTTGGGGGAATATCGGTGCCATGATTCTGGTGCTGGTGTTGCTCTGTGCCGGTGTCAAGTACGGCATTGATATCTATACCCATCATGGTGAGGCCATCCGTGTGCCGGATATTCGATATAAGAATATCGATGATGCTACACATATCCTCGACGATGCGGGATTGGAAATTGTTGTAACGGATACGGGATATGTCCGCTCTTTGCCGCCTGATGTCATTCTGGAGCAGACTCCGGTTTTCGGAGAAGTGGTAAAGTCGGGACATGTAATCTATGTTACCATCAATTCTGATCATTCTCCACGTATCACCATTCCTGATGTCATTGACAACAGTTCGTTGCGAGAGGCAATGGCTAAACTTACTGCTATGGGATTCAAACTGGGTACACCTGAATATATTCCTGGCGAAGAGGATTGGGTTTATGGTATCCTCGTTAAGGGTAAGCATGTTGTAGCTGGTGATAAGGTTTCTATCGATGATGTGCTTGTCATACAGGTTGGTAATGGTAAACGGAGCGTTGATGATTCCATCGATGTGGTAGATCCGGTTTATCACGGCGAAGAAGATGTGATGGAAGGCGAAGGTGACATGAGCGGAGAAACTCATGAAGACAACTTCGAGGTGGTTCCTGGTACGGAAGCCACAGAGCCTGCTCCTTCGCATGAACACCATCAGAAGGAAGAGGTGGAGTAGGAGAAATGAAAAGTGAAGAGTGAAGAATTCAATAGTAATACGAATGATATTTTTAGATTATATATATAATAAGGTATATGCTCCTGTAGAGGATGACTTCGGGTTTGATGATGCAGGAGATATGGACGAACTGGATGATGAACTCCAGATGGAGGAAGGAAACGCTGCTTCTGGTGAAGGAGGAGATGAACTCTATGAGCACTGGAAGGTTCAGGTGGATGCCAACCAGGATCCGGTGCGTATCGATAAGTACCTGGCTGATAAGATGGCCTATCAGAGCCGTAACCGTATTCAGCAGGCTGCTGATGCCGGATTCATCCATGTCAATGGTAAACCGGTAAAGAGCAACTATAAGGTGCGCCCTAATGATCTGGTTACTCTGATGCTCGACCGTCCTCGTCATGAAACGAGTATCAAACCTGAAGAAATCGCTATCAATGTGGTTTATGAAGACGATCAGCTGATGGTGGTCAATAAGGAAGCAGGTATGGTGGTGCATCCGGGTGCGGGCAACTTTCATGGAACCTTGATTCAGGCGGTAGCCTGGCATTTAAGAGATATGCCTGAGTTTGATGCCAATGATCCGGAAGTGGGCTTGGTGCATCGTATCGATAAAGATACCAGCGGACTGCTCGTTGTGGCAAAAACTCCTACGGCAAAGACCGCACTGGGTAAGCAGTTCTTCAACAAGACTACCCATCGCAGTTACAATGCGCTCGTTTGGGGCAACATTGTAGAAGATGAAGGTCGCATAGAAGGCAATATCGGCCGTGATCCGAAGAACCGCCTCCGTATGAAGGTCTTCGATCCGGACAGCGGAATAGGCAAGACGGCGGTTACGCATTACAAGGTGTTGGAGCGTTTCGGTTATACCACCTTGGTGCAGTGTGTGCTTGAAACAGGCCGTACCCATCAGATTCGTGCTCACATGAAGCATATCGGTCATCCGCTCTTTATGGACGAAACGTATGGCGGAACAGAGATTCTGAGAGGTCAGCGCAGTAGCAGCTACAAGGCATTTATCCAGAACTGCTTCAAACTCTGTCCGCGTCAGGCTCTCCATGCCAAGACACTCGGCTTCGTGCATCCTACAACCAAGCAGCAGATGGATTTTGACAGTGAGTGGCCGGAAGATTTTAGACAATTAATAGAAAAGTGGCGCGGCTTCATCGCTGGCACCACACAAGATACATTCAAAAATATTTAGTAATTATGGAAAATAGCAAGAGAACGATAGCCATCGTATGTGGTGGTGATTCTTCTGAGCACGACGTATCATTGCGCTCAGGACAGGGTTTGTACTCTTTCTTTGATAAAGAGCGCTACAATATTTATCTCGTCGATGTGAAGGGCACCGACTGGCATGTCGCTTTGGATAATGGTGAGACTATCGAGATTGACAAGAACGATTTTTCTTTCGTTATGAACGGCAAGCATGTCTATTTCGATTATGCTTATATCACCATCCACGGACAGCCTGGTGAGAATGGTGTGATGCAGGGCTACTTCGACCTTATCCATCTGCCATACTCTACAAGCGGTGTTCTGGTAGAGGCAATGACTTTTGATAAGTATGTGCTCAATAATTATCTGCGCGGTTTCGGTATAAACGTAGCAGACAGTATCTTGCTCCGTCGCGGTGAAGCTTATGATGAAGAAGAGATTGCCAAGCGCATCGGTATGCCTTGTTTCGTAAAGCCTGCTGCTGACGGCAGTAGCTTTGGTGTGAGCAAGGTGAAGAATGCTGACCAGCTGGCTCCAGCCCTCCGTGTGGCTTTCATGGAGAGCAATGAGGTAATGATCGAGGGCTTCCTTGATGGTACAGAGATTTCACAGGGCATCTACAAGACAGCCGAGAAGACTGTTGTACTGCCGGCTACAGAGGTGGTTACCACCAACGAGTTCTTCGATTACGATGCCAAGTATAACGGTCAGGTACAGGAAATCACTCCAGCCCGTCTCTCTCCAGAGACTGCAGAAGAGGTTGCCAAGACTACATCACGCATCTACGACATTCTTCATGCCAACGGTATCATCCGTATCGACTATATCATCTCTAAAGATAAGGATGGTAAAGACAAGGTGAACATGCTGGAGATCAATACCACTCCAGGTATGACCGTTACCAGTTTCATTCCTCAGCAGGTTCGTGCAGCAGGTCTTGATATCAAGGATGTGCTCAGCGAAATTGTGGAGAATCAGTTCTAGAATAACAAACTCATATATGGTTCTGCGATTTTTTCGCAGAGCCATATATATATATTAAATAGGTATATATTATGAATATCCCTCAAGAATTTGATACCATCCGTCCTTGGGAGCCTGAAGATCTCCCAGAGGTATTCGACCGTTTGCTTTCAAACGATCAGTTTAAACAAGTGCTTGCCTATCTCTATCCACAAGTACCTTTCGAAATGATTGCCCAGAAGTTGAAGGCATGTAAGACCAATCTGGATTTCCAGCTGGCTTTTGCTTACGATTTTGTTCATGGCATTCTGAAGAAGGCAGCAACAGGCTGCGAGATGGATTGTACATCGCTCGATAATACCCGTAATTATACTTTCATCAGTAATCACCGTGATATCGTGCTCGATTCAGCCATCCTCGATGTCCTTCTTATCGATAACGGTTTTAAGACCACCTGTGAGATTGCCATCGGTGATAATCTCCTTTCTCTTCCTTGGGTCAAGGACCTGGTACGTGTCAACAAGGCGTTTATCGTAGAGCGTGCCCTGAGCATGCGCCAGATGCTGATGTCGAGCAAGCGTCTTTCCGACTATATGCATTTTGCCATCAAGGAGAAGAACGAGAACATCTGGATAGCCCAGCGCGAGGGTAGGGCCAAGGACAGTAATGACCGCACCCAGAAGAGTATTTTGCAGATGATGTCGATGGGTGGCGAGGGCAGCATTATCGACCGCCTGAAACAGCTTCATCTCGTACCGCTCTCTATCAGTTACGAATATGATCCATGCGATTTCCTGAAGGCAAAGGAGTTCCAGCAGAAGCGCGATAATGCCGATTGGAAGAAGGGACCTATGGATGACCTGGTAAGCATGCAGACCGGTATCTTCGGTTATAAGGGTCATGTGCATTATCATGCAGCTCCATGTCTTGATGATTATCTGGACAGTCTTGATCCTGATATGCCTAAGCAGGATATATATAATAAGGTAGCCGCCTACATGGATGAGCAGATATTCAAGAACTACCGCCTCTATCCGGGCAACTATGTGGCTCTTGATTTGCTTGAAAACTCAACTGCTCATCAGGCAGAATATACTGCCGAAGATAAGGCAAAATTTGAAAAATATATGGCTGGTCAGCTTGCGAAAATTGACCTTCCAAATAAGGATGAAGCTTACTTGAGAGAGAGAATTCTCGAGATGTATGCCAATCCTGTACGTAATTACCTTGCTGCTCAAGTGCGAGAAGTATACTTTTTGCTCAGAGTTAACGAAACATACATATATAATAAGTGTAAGAAAAACACAGAAGGTTAATAAATCTTTAGTATTTGTCGGGGTTTATTAAAAAAAATAACTAAAATCAAAATAATACTTAAAATCAGCAAAATAGTATCAGCTTTTTTCGTAAAAGAAATGTAACTTTGCAATCGAAAATCTGTTTGCCATTTTATAGTAATACTAAAAATGACTTCAGATTGATGATGAAATGAAACAACAATAAACAATATAAACATAAACAATAACCATTATGAAGATGAATTCAACTTAACCTGTTTGTTTCCTTCGTATCTGAAAGATATGTCGGGAACTAGAAAAATGACTATTTTTGATAGTCAGAGTCAACAAACGTTTAATTCTATTCAACCTAGAAAGTACTAAAGTATGAATTTGAACTTAAAAAAAATCAATGCTGCTTGTGGGAGCGTTAGCATCGTTAGGCTTGAGTTATACAACTGAAGCATGGGCGGCATCTCCTAGTCAGAGCGTAAATGCTGTACAGCAGGCAAAGAAAGTAACCGGTAATGTGAGCGATGCAGAAGGTCCTATTATCGGTGCAAGTGTAGTAGAAAAGGGCAACCCTGGTAATGGTACCGTTACAGATCTTGATGGTAACTTTACCTTGAACGTAAAGCCTGGTTCTACTATTGTAGTTACCTATATCGGTTACCAGAAACAGGAAATTGCTGTGGGTAACCAGTCTAGTCTCAAAATCACAATGAAGACTGACGACAAGACTCTTGATGAAGTCGTTGTTGTAGGTTATGGTGTCCAGAAGAAAAAGCTCGTTACCGGTTCTACCATTGAGGTAAAGGGTGATGATATTCAGAAGATGAATACCACACAGGTGCTCGGCGCCTTGCAGAGCCAGACTCCTGGTGTCAACATTCAGGCAGCTTCCGGTCAGCCTGGTGATGGCTTTAAGATATCTATCCGTGGTGCCGGTACCAACGGCAACACAGCTCCTCTTTATATTATTGATGGGGTAGCAGGTGATATCAATAACTTGAACCCTGCCGACATCGAGCGTATCGACGTCTTGAAGGATGCCGCATCTTGTGCCATCTATGGTTCTGCCGCAGCCAATGGTGTTATCCTTGTAACTACCAAGCAGGGTAAGCAGGGTAAGATTCAGGTATCTTACGATGGTAACGTAGGTTGGGCTAACGTATATCGAATGCCTAAGATGCTTACTGCCAAACAGTATATGGAGGTAATGGATCAGGTGCGTTTCAACAGTGGTGAAAGTGGCTATGATTGGAAGAGCATTATGGGCGAAGACCTCTACAACTCTTATATGGATGGTTCTAACGAAGGAACCAACTGGGTAGAGGCTATCCGCAACAAGAATGCTGTTACAACAAGTCATGCTTTGAATGTAACAGGTGGTTCCGACCGTTCAACTTTCTCTATGGGTGCCGGTTATCAGTATCAGGATGGTGTGTTTGGCAATGTTGTTAAGTCAGACTACCGCCGTTTCACCTTCCGCATCAATTCAGAGCATGTCATCTATCGCAATGACAAGGGCATGGATGTTGTGAAGATTGGTGAGAATATCTACTATCAGCACAAGCAGAATCAGGGTATCCAGATTGGTAACCAGTATAGCAATGAGCTTTCCAATATGCTCCGTGCTAACCCTGCTATCCCTATGTATAATGCCGATGGCAATTATACCACAGCCGAAGATTTGAAAGGCTGGGTGGATAAATACAACTCTTATTCTGTTAACCCTATCTATAAGATGTTGAATCAGCAGTCTGGTCACAACAAGAGTATTAATCATAACTTGCATGCTACTGGTTACTTGGAGATTCAGCCAATCAAGAATCTTGTATATCGTGGTCAGTTGAACTACAACCAGAATACTTATACCTGGCGTACCTTCCTCCCTGTATTCGATGCCAACAGAACCAATGCGGACAATTTCCGAACAGAGGATAAGGCTACAAATCAGATTGGTACAAGTTGGGGATGGAGTACAACCAATACCTTGAGTTATAAGTTTGACTTGCAGAAGAAGCACAACTTCGACATTCTGGTAGGTACAGAGTATGGTGAGAGCCGTCCTGACTTCGGTTTCTCCTTGAATGCTACATCTTCTAATTCTGTGTTTGGCGATATGACTCATGCTTACATGACCTATATGAAGAATAATAATGCTGCTGCCGTTACTGGTACTCCTTGTGATGATTCTCGCAGTATGTCTTACTTCGGTCGTGTTAATTACAACTTTGATGAGAAGTATATGCTTTCTGCCATCATGCGTGCCGATGGTAACTCTAAATTCGCTCCAGGTGAGCGTTGGGGTTATTTCCCATCTGTATCTGCTGGTTGGGTTATCTCTAACGAGAAGTTCATGGCAAAGACTGTTTCATGGCTCGACTTCCTGAAGCTTCGTGCTGGTTGGGGACAGAATGGTAATGCACAGACCATTAACAACTTCCAGTGGCAGGGTGCTTTCGCATACGATACAAGTAGCTATTATACCTTCAATGGTAATCCTGACCAGTATATTTCAGGTGCAGCTCCTTCCCGTCTGCCTAATGAGGATTTGACTTGGGAGACTTCTGAGCAGTTGAACATCGGTTTGGATGCTCGCTTCCTGAGTGGACGTCTGGGCTTCACCTTGGATTGGTATAACAAGAAGACCAAGGACTTGCTGGTTGCAGTTCCTGTAGATCCAACAACCGGTTTCTCTACCCAGATGAAGAATGCCGGTACTGTAGAGAACAAGGGTATTGAGCTTTCTCTCACTTGGAATGACAAGATTGGCAAGGACTTCCAGTACAACGTAGGTTGGAACATGGCTTACAATCACAATGAGGTTACAGAGGTGAAGTCTAACCAGACATACAACAATGGCGGTAAGGACCTCTTGGCTCAGAATACCGGTTATATGGCTCGTTTCGAGGAAGGTCATCCTATCGGTTACTTCTGGGGCTACAAGACAGAAGGTGTGATGCAGAATGAGGCAGACGTTCAGGCTTACCTTGACAAGAACTGCAAGGGCAATGCCGCAAACTCTAAGCAGGGTACCAGTATCAAACCAGGTGACTTGAAGTTTGTGGATGTAAATGGCGATGGTGTTATCAATGATGACGATAAGACAGAGCTTGGCGATCCACATCCAGATGTAACCATGGGTATCACTCTCGGTGCATCTTACAAAGGCTTCGACCTTTCTGTTACAGGTTTTGGAGCATTCGGTCAGCAGGTGGCTCGTTCATTCCGTAAGTTCACCGATGGTGAGTTCGAGAACTTCACTACAGAGGTGTATGACTACTGGCATGGTGAGGGAACTTCCAACAAGTATCCATTGCTCGCCCACATGAATGCAGGTCCAAACTGGCAGACCATTTCTGATATTTACATTGAGAATGCCAGCTACTTCCGTCTTCAGAATCTGACCGTGGGTTACGATTTCACTAAGATTTGGAAGAGCAGCCCATTCCAGCAGCTCCGTCTCTATTTCGCAGCCCAGAATCTCTTTACCATTACCGGTTATAAGGGTATGGATCCAGAGAATGGTACAGCTATCGGCTCAGACTCATGGGTAACAGGTGTTGATGTAGGTAACTATCCTCAGCCTCGTACCTATATGGTTGGTGTAAATGTAAAGTTCTAATCTAAAATTGAATTCACAATGAAAAAGTTAAATATATTATTGGCTTCAGCCATGGCGGTACTTAGCTTGGCGTCCTGCGACATCAATGATGTGCAGAATGTTGGCGAGTTATCTACCAGTACCTTCCCTGTTTCCAAGGAGGATGGTGAGGCTGTATTGGCTGGTGTTTACCAGAATTTGAACCAGGTTTGTGCAGACCCTCAGATGAGTTTCCTTTACTATGCCCAGTTGGCTAGTGATGATATGCTCGGTGGTGGTGGTGTCAACGATAAGTTGATGCAGGCAGATGATTTGCTCTGTAACTACAATGCCGATATGACCAACGTGTTCTATGAGGCTCGTTACAAGGGTATCAACCGTGCCAATACCCTGATAGAGGCTCTTCCTAATACCTCTATGAATGAGGATACCAAAAACTCATTGATGGGACAGACTAAGTTCCTGCGTGCCTTCTATTATTATGAGTTGGCTTCTATGTACGGAAATGTACCTATGCGTCTGAAACCAGGTTCTGAGGCTGTCACCCAAGGTAATATTGAAGACCCTTGGAAGCAGATTCTGATGGATCTTCGTGATGCTGTCGCTCTCTTGCCTGCTGCTAAGAGCACTGATGGCCATATAGATAAGTATGCTGCTGAGGCTATGCTGGGTCGTGCCTGGTTGTTCTATTCTGGTTTCTTTGGCAATGGTTCTACATTGGCTGATCTGACCAGCACTACTTACAATCCTCTGACTTCTGTGGAACTTCCTGATGGAACTACTTTGTCTAAGGAGGATGTCATTACAGCCATCGATGACTGTGTGGCTAACTCTGGTCGCACTTTGGTGGATAAGTATCAGAATCTCTGGGCTTATACCAACAGATGCACTGTAGAAGATTATGATTATACCAAGGGTCAGGGCTTCAAGTGGGTTGAGGATGATGCTTCTCAGAACCCAGAGACTTTGTTCTCTATCAAGTTCAATAAGTTCGCTTCCTGGAGTACAACGATTGGTTATGCCAATGGCTATGCACTTCACTTTGGTGTTCGTGGCGGTCAGGCTTATGGCAACACCTTCCCATTCGGTCAGGGTTGGGGTGCTGGTCCTGTAGCTCCAAATTTGGTAAAGGATTGGGCTGCTGCCGAGCCTAATGATGTACGCCGTGATGCTTCTATCCAGGACTGGTCTAAGGTAGAGACATATAAGAAAGGTGGTTGGGCCGACTTTGTTCAGGAAACTGATTTTTATGCCAAGAAGTGGGCTCCTGTTACCTGTAAGAATGATCAGTTGGAGGATGGCTATTCTTGTACTTTCGAGAATGTGATGTACCCAGGCAACTGGGATACTTCGGGAAAGGAGAATATGCAGTTGAATAATATCCACGATCTGGTACTCATCCGTTTCGCAGATGTCTTGTTGATGCAGAGTGAGTTGAAGAAGGATGTGGCTGGTATCAATGAGGTGCGTAAGCGTGCAGGTTTGAACCCGATTGGTGCTTATTCAGAGGAAGCTTTGAGAAACGAGCGCCGTTGGGAGTTGGCTTGCGAGGGTACCCGCTGGAACGACCTTCGTCGTTGGCATATTGCCGCTGCTGCTCTTGAGAAGCAGAATGGCGTTGCTATCTATTATTGCGGACAGCCTGATACGAATACTCCACACAATGGAGGTTATACTGCCCGTTACAATGCTACAGCCGGTTTCCAGAAGATGCCTGAGACTCAGGTAGCTTTGGGTACCGTAAAGCAGAATGAAGGGTGGACTGGTGCTGATTCTGAATATCAGGGCTGGAAGTAATCAATTCTTTAATCTTTTAAATGAATAAGTATATGAAAAAGATATTTTTTGCTTTGTCTATGCTGACATTGCTTTATACTTCTTGTGATCCTTCTACCGATTCTGGTAGCACAGGTTTCTCTGAGAATGTAACAGCAGAGAGCGTTGATGCGAAGGTAACACCTGTTCAGGTGAATGGTAAGAATAGCAACCGTATCATCATCGAGAATCATTCTCCTATCACAAGCCAGTGGTCGGTAGACCAGTTGGCAGAAGGTAAGGTAACCTCTTCCAAGGCATACGATACCATCTATGTTACCAAGTTAGGTGCCAACACCATTACTATGCACTGCAAGAATGTGGCTGTTGACTTTACCAAGGACTTCACGGTGAACGTGGATGAGATTACTTATCTCTCTGCAGAACTTCAGAAGCGTCTCTGCGTAACTGGTTCTGAGGGTAATTATACTTCTACTGTAGGTGAGTTCGATGGCCAGCCTGTACAGTTCGGTACTGCTTTTGATGCAGGCAAGGTAAAGGTTATTCAGGAGGTCAAGGAAGGCAAAAAGGGTAATGTCTTCACTGTTGAGAATGGTAACGGCGTGCTTTCTGACTGGGCTATTACTAAGGAAGGTGCCGATGAGGCTGCTGGTACAGCTTCTCTGAATGGTGATCAGCTGATGGTTGTAGAGGAAGGTAAGTTTAATATTACCTTGACTTATACCAAGGCTGATGGCACTCAGGAGACTTACAATGCTGGTTCTTTCGCTGTTGAGGCTTTAACTACCAAGCCAGAACTTCTTGAGTATCTCGCTGGTGGCGAAGATGGTGATGGAACTACTACCTGGGAATGGAACGAAGCTGCCGGTGCTGTATGGGGCAATGGTCCTTTCGGTAGTGGCAACAAGCCTCAGTGGTGGGCTGTAAACTATGGTGCTGATATTGATGGTCAGGCTGGTCAGAAGGTTGGTGGCGTAGCCCGTAACGGTAGCGGTGCATGGTTCACTATCGACATCACTAACAAGCAGGCAATCGGTTCTGATGGCGTCAAGCTTCCTATCTCTGTAAGTGTATTGGAGCACAAGGACCCAACCTGGGATAAGGGTACTATCTCATTCCCAACTGCAACCAATGACAACTTCGTTATCCCTATGGGTGTAAACGTGAATGGTGGCAATGCTGTATTCCAGAAGTATTATGTATTAGTAGCCAGCGATGATAAGTTGGTATTGACTGCAGCAGAATTACCTGAGAATGGTACTGCATGGTTCTATGTCTTCAAGAAAAAAGCAAAATAGGTATGTGAAATAATCGTTGTGATTATAATATAAATAAGGTTAGACCTCGGCTGTAGTGATACAGTCGGGGCTTTTCTTTTTTTGATTTGCTGAATGCTACTCTTATTTGTTTGTTTAAACCTGCTGTGAATTGGTAAAAAGAAGGCTGTTTAATACAGACAGTTAACTGGCAAACCGCAGACAGTCTACTGGCGCTTTAGCTGCTAGTGGGTTGTTTGCCTAGAACAGCTATCCCAAATGCCTTTGTTTCGTTTTTATACAAGGCTTACGAAGAAATACTCTTCACTCTTCACCCACTCTTCACCTCTCGGAATCTCCTGTGTTTATCGGCATTCTGAGAGTGAAGAGTGGGTAAAGAGTGAAGAGCTTTTGGCGGAATAAGGCTAAGTCCTGACTGCCGTTTCATAGTTGATACTTTTGTGTTGTATCAAGCGAAATAATTGCAAAAATATTTGGAGGTTACAATTATTTATCGTACATTTGCAGCAAATTTTAGAATATAGGGAATGGATGAAAATTTATCTAAAAATAAGATTCAGAGCGTAAACAGAAGAGAAATGTTA
>ENA-OPYW01000023-OPYW01000023.1-human-gut-metagenome-genome-assembly--contig:-NODE-23-length-18141-cov-1.183690_pt1 | contig 18141 bp, 16 predicted proteins | sample MGYA00242473_ERZ504483 | MGnify/ENA primary metagenome ERZ504483 (study PRJEB26092, sample SAMD00036221) | human gut metagenome | host: Homo sapiens | study: EMG produced TPA metagenomics assembly of...
TAAAATACAACTTTTTTAATACCTTTCATTTTTTATACCTTATTATATATAGGGGCTCTCCGCCCATGATTTAATCTATTATCTGTCAAATTCCTCACTCCACATGCCCCGCAAGAGCCGAAGTTTGAGGATGCTTTATTGGCTTTCAGGATGCAAAGTTATAACATTATTCGTAAATAGACGCAAAAACCTATTCATTATTTCAGTTTTTTATGAGATTTTCAGAAAAAGGCTTCCATGCAGTTCCTTCTGCTGCCTGTTCTTGCTCTTCGCCGTGCGAGCCTAAGTGGTATAAAACCCCTTCATATTGCTCTATTTCACCTTTTTATCTGTCAATATATGATGAAATTCCGAAGAATATAGGAAAACTATTTGGTTAATTTAATTTTTTAGCGTAATTTTGCACACTGAAATTTAAAGAAGAAACGCCCTTCTGCGGGCTTATTAAACATTAAGAGAATGAATAACAAGGGAAATCTTACCGACGAGCGGCCTCCTTTGCTGCCCGTCATCATAGGCACCGGTTTCGGCAGTGGCTTCTGGCCTTGGGGACCGGGAACGGCTGGCTCTGTATTGGCAACCCTCATCTGGGCAGCTTGGCTTACGGACTCGGTATTACGGGCGAGAGTCTGCAGAGTATCACCTTCTTTCTCGTCATTGTTTCTACCATTCTGGGCACTTGGGCAACAGCGCAGTTGCAGCCTTACTGGGGTGAGGATCCCAGCCGTGTGGTCATCGAGAGATGGCTGGCGTGTGGATTCCCCTGTCGTTGCTGACCCCGTTTACGGCACAGGGCGAAGTGAAAGATGTCTGGTGGTGGGCATTGGTGGCACTTGTTCTCTTCCGCTTCTTTGATATGGTGAAACCGCTGGGCATCAAGAAACTGGATAACAGGCAGGGCGCCTTCTACGTGATGGCTGATGATTTGCTGGGCGGCCTCTATGCAGCCGTTTCTTTAATCATCATCAAAATCATACTGGTTTCGGCTGGAATCATCTAGTCTGGCATTTCTTAAAGCAGACAATTTCTTAAGCAAGCGTTTTCTAAAACAGACAATAAAAAATAGATTAAAATATGAATTATAGAGATTTCTTACAAAAAGTTATCTATGCCATCATCAATCCACTTATCAAGGCGATGATAGCAGTAGGTATTACTCCTAACATTGTTACCTTCGTAGGATTCCTGGGCAATATCGTGGCAGCCGGTTTCTTCCTCGATGCTGCATGGATGCTCGGAACTGAGCAGGCTGATTATGCATCTTGCATGGTTACTGTAGGATGGGGTGGATTCATTATCCTTGCAGCCGGTCTCTTCGATATGATGGATGGTCGTCTGGCACGTATGAGCGGCAAAAGCAGTCTCTTCGGTGCACTCTGGGATTCTACACTCGACCGCTACAGCGAACTGGTAAGTCTCTTTGGCATCTGCCTCATTTTCGTACGTATGCAGGGCGATATGACCTGGTTCTGGATGAGCGTAGTCACCTTTGCAGCGATGATTGGTTCTGTGATGGTAAGTTATGTCCGTGCCCGTGCCGAGGGTTTGGATATTGAGTGCAAGGTAGGTTTCATGCAGCGTCCTGAGCGCGTTGTGGTTACCGCTGTTACTGCGATGATTACCGGCTTTACAGGCAATATCTGGTGGCTGGCTGGCGGAATGATCCTGATTGCCGTTCTGGCAAACATCACCGCTTTCTGGCGCATCTGGCATTGTTATGTTGTGATGAACAGCCGTAAATGATAAACTCAAATTCTATCAATAAAAAGTAGAAAAAAGTGTTTAGTATCTATCTGATTATCCTCCTGGCGGTACTCGCAGCCTGGAAGAAGACACGCCGTTTTGCCTTCTATTTTCTGCCTTGGTTCCTCTTTGGAATCATCTACGATTCGATGCGCCTTTATCCTAACTATATGGTGAACGATATTGACGTGGCGCATCTCTATCATGCAGAAAAGTCGCTCTTCGGCATTGCTGCTTCATCCAGCGCAGAACTGCAGGCTGTAGCCGACCATAGCCAGCTGATGATTCCGGGCGAATACTTCAAGGTTCACCATTGCGGTTTTGCCGATTTCTGGGCAGGCATCTTCTATCTCTGCTGGGTTCCGGTGCCTATCGCGTTTGCTCTTTATCTGTATCTTACGAAACAGCTTATATGGTTCAAGCGTTTTTCCTGGGCTTTCCTGCTGGTGAATGTCATCGGCTTCATCGGCTACTACATCTATCCGGCTGCTCCGCCTTGGTATGCGATGAATTATGGCTTCAAGGCTGTGCTCAATACACCGGGCAATGTGGCTGGTCTGGGCAGATGGGACGCAATGACCGGACTGCACGTGTTCCACGGACTCTATGGCAAGAATGCCAATGTCTTTGCTGCCGTGCCGAGCCTGCATGCTGCCTATATGTTCCTCACCACGATTTATGCTGTGATGAGCCGTAAACGCTGGTATACGGTGGTGCTCTTCGCCTGCATCTGTCTGGGCATCTGGTGGACGGCAGTCTATTCCGGTCATCATTATATCATTGATGTCATGTTGGGTATTCTTACTACGATAGTAGGCGTACTGCTAATGGAATCTAAGAGAATATGGGCAAGATTAAAGAAGAACTCGTAACCTTCGGCAAGGCGGAACTGACTGCCTCCTGCGCCTCAGTGGTAGACTTCGGACTGGCATTCTTCCTCTCAGATATCATCGGCATTTATTACGGACTTGCCAATGCGCTGGGAGTGATAAGTGGCGGCATTACCAACTGCATACTGAATTATCGTTATGTGTTCGGCGATTCCAAGAGCAAGAAAAAGAGTGTAGCCTGGCGCTATTTTATCATCTGGGGCATCAGCTGGATGCTCAATTCGGGCGGCACTATCGCCCTGACCGAATTTCTGAATGCGCACGAACATATTCAGCTGCATTACATGATTCCGAAGAGTATTGTATCTCTGCTGGTAGCGATATTCGTTAACTATCCCGGACAGAAGAAATTTGTTTTTAAGCAGTAATAACCATATCAGATGGGGGCAGTATTCAGTATGTGCCCTCATCTTTTTTTGTATCCTGTTTTTTGTATCCTGGCAGGTAATCTGTTGGCATCGGGACATAAAAAAGAGTTTGGACTGTCTCCCGACATTCCAAACCCACGCTTGTTTCTAACTAACTTATTATCAACTATTCATTACTTTTCAGTTTGCAAAATTACGAGTTTTTTCTTATACAATAAATTTTTTCAGAAAAATAATAACGTAAACGTTTGCGTTTTCGAAAGAAATTGTTATCTTTGCAAAGAATTCACTAACTTTGCTGTCGGAAAGACAAAATATGCAGAATTTGTGGATACAAAAATGTATGTCTATAAAGCGTAAACTAACAAATGAAAACAACGAAGAACATCTTTGAAAAGACCTCGCTGATCAACTTGGCGTCAGCATAGCAACTGTATCTAGAGCCCTGCGAAACAGCCATGAAGTGGGTGAGGAGATGACTCAAAAGGTGAAAAGCCTTGCCAAGGAGCTCAATTATCGACCAAACCCCTTTGCACAGAGCCTCAGAAAAGAAGCACCTAGGGTGATTGGTGTGATTGTGCCAAACCTGGTAACTCATTATTATGCTGCCGTGCTGGATGGTATAGAAGATTATGCCGTAAGGAATGGTTATTCGGTGATCAGCGCCAATAGCCACGAGAATACAGAACACGAGAAGAGAGCGGTAGAAAACTTCCTGAATATGCATGTGGAAGGCATCATCGCCTGCCTGGCACAGGATACGGTTGACTATTCTCATTTCGAGCAGTTGCATAAGATGGGCGTTCCACTGGTGTTCTTTGCCCGTTGTTGCTTAGAAGATAAGTTCTCCCAGGTAGTAGGCAATGGTGATATTGCCGCCCAAGAGGCTACCCAACATATGATAGATACCGGTTCGCGCCGCATCGCCTTCATCGGCGGTCCAAACCATCTCGATATGGTGCGCCGCAGAAAACACGGTTATCTGGAGGCTCTGAGAGAGAACCGCATCCCTATCGACCGTGACCTCGTGGTTTGCGACAGAATCGATTTCGATGTAGCCCGAAACGCTACCCTCCGTCTCCTCGAAAAGGAGGACAGACCTGATGCCATTCTCGCCTTTAACGATATTATCACCTATGCCGCCTTCGATGCTATCAAGAAAAAAGGGCTCCGAATACCAGAGGATGTTGCTATCATCGGTTTTACCGATGGTGATACTGCTGCCTTCGTTACGCCGAAACTCTCGGCTATCATGGACAAGGCACACGAACAGGGAACCACTGCCTGTGATCTACTCATGAGAAGCATCAATGGAGATGAAAAAATCTACAAGAAAGATGGTACCGATGATACTGAAAATACGCGAAAGTTCTGAAAAAAAACGACGTGAAATAAAACCTATTATAGAAATAAAATATCTATTCAGATAAATATATATAAACCTACAATTATGATGATAAAAAAACAAAACTACTTAAAACATGCCATCGTGCTGTTTCTGCTCTTGCTGCTCATGCAGCCGGAGAGGGCATGGGCTGCCTATGAAAACGTAGAATTCAGCAGCCTCACCAATCATGATGGACTTACGAACAGTCAGGTGGGTGCCATCCTCAAGGATACCAGAGGCTACATCTGGTTCGGTACCCAGTCGGGACTGTGCCGCTTTGACGGCTTCCGTATGAAAACTTTCTATTATATCAACACTGATGATAAGTCGCTGCCTAACAATTCGGTAGATGAACTTCAGCAAGACTATGGTGGAAATATCTGGGTGCATACCTCTGTGGGCTACTGCATCTATAAATATGATGAAGAGCAGTTTGAGCGCAAACCGGAAGAATGGCTCAAAAACATCCATGTGCAGGGACCTCCTTATAAACTCCTGATAGATAAGGATAAGAACATGTGGATAGCTGTCTACGGACAGGGACTCTACTATCATAATGCCAAAACCAAAAATACTTATCTTTTTAAATTTACCAAAAAGGCTCAGCCGGGCTGTCTGAAAGAGGGAAATATCAGTAAAATAACCGAGGTTGACGGCGATGCGCTCATTACCTATGGTGATGGTACAATCTGCCGTGTCAACGGACAGAAACAGAAGGCTCTCTGGTACAATTCCTTCCTTGCCACCCATAAAGTTGCCGGTGATAATGGCGCCTATACTTTCTATGATGGTATAGGTGGTTTCTGGGTTTCTGTAAGTAATGCCAATTACGTGTATCAGTCTAAAACCGGAAAATGGACCGATGCCCGTTCTTATCTTACAAATATGGGCATTGATATTCCTTGCCCAACCCGTATTCTGATGCGTGATATTGCCCGCGATAAGGCAGGCAATCTCTGGGTGGCTTCCGACCATAATGGTCTCTTCTTTGTAGATTTCAAACGCAAAATCTGCCGTCAGTATGTTCATTCCGAAGCAAAGGGAAGTATCATTGACAATTCCCTGCAGAAGGTTTATGTGGATGATGAGGGAGCTATCTGGTAGGTAGTTACAAGAACGGTGTGGCTTATTATTCGCCTGACGCTCAGAAATTCACAACTATTCCGCTTGGTGATGTGTGTACAATCACACAGGATCTGAATGGTAATCTCTGGTGCGGAACCAATGATAGCGGTATTATATGCTACAGTCCGCTTACCGGACAGAGCTGGCGATTCTCACAGGCTGAAACCGGTCTGGCTTCGGATATTATCGTCAGCAGCGTAACCATGAGTGATGGTACGATGTATTTCGGTACCTTCAATGGTGGACTTGCCCAATATAAAAACGGCAGATGGAAGAGTTTTCAGGCAGCTCCTGGCGGACTTGCCAATAACAGCGTCTGGTGTCTTGCCGAAAATCCGTATCACCATCTGATTATCGGAACCTTGGGCTCAGGCTTCCAGATTTATAATCCTGAGAGCGGAAAGTTTGCAACCTACAATGTTCAGAATTCAGGTATTACCAGTGATTTTATCAACTCGCTCTTCCTGCCGAATAAAGATGAAATTCTGATAGGTCATTCGCAGAACTATTCTATCTTTAATTTCGGAACCCGAAAGGTAACCAATGTGAATACAACCAAGGACGGACAGCCTTTCCCGAGTCCTTCTCTGAATTACATGATGAAGGATAGCCGAGGCATCTTGTGGATGGCCTCGCCTGCAGGCGTCACCATGTATGATGAGGCTTCAGGACAGTTGGAGTCAATCAATGACCTCAATGGAACGCAGGGCACGGTAGGCTGTATGGTGCTCGAAGATAAGCAGCATAACATCTGGCTGGTTTCTGAATTTATCGTTACCCGTGTTACGCTGGCCAAGAACAATCAGGGCAAATGGGACATTACGATGATCAGCTTCAATTCGCTCGATGGCTTGCAGAGCCGCCAGTTTAACCAGCGTTCTGCCTGTCTGATGAGAAATGGAGCCATCGCCATCGGTGGACAGGATGGTATTAATATCATCAATCCTGCCAAGATCCTTCCTGCCCAGAAAAATGCACATGTCTTGTTCAGCGGTTTCGTACTCTTCGATCATCCGCTGAAGGCAGGTGAGGAGTTTGAGGGAAGAGTGCCTCTGGAAAAATCGCTCGATACTCATCCAGAACTGGATCTCAGTTATAAGGACAAGGCGTTTACCATACAGTTCGCTTCCGACCAGGTAAGTATTCCTGCCCGTTGCCGTTTCCTCTATCGCATGAAGGGACTTGATGACAAATGGATGCTGACACCTGAGGGACGTCCGGAGGCTACCTTTACCAATCTCTCTTCAGGCAGCTATGTCCTGGAGGCAAAGGTGGTGAATGCTGATGGTAGTGTGAGCGAAGAGGTGAGCACGCTGAAGATTTATATTCATCCGCCTTTCTATCTCTCTATATGGGCGATTATCGTATATATTATATTAATAGGTGTAGCTTTCTATCTCTACCGTAAACGTATGCTCGAAAAGCAGCGTGTAAAATTCGAACTCCAGAGCAAGGAAGACAGTATCAAGAAGACCAAGGAGTTGAATGAACTCAAACTCAACTTCTTCACCAATGTGAGCCACGAACTCCGTACTCCGCTCACCTTGATTATCTCGCCGCTGGTCAATATGATTAGAGAAGAAAGAGATGAAAGTAAACGCAGAAAGCTGGAGATGATTCATCGCAATGCTACACGTTTGCTCAATCTGGTAAACCAGATTCTCGACTTCCGCAAGATAGACCAGAATAAGGAAAAACTTACCCTGTCGCGTATCGACATCGTGAGCTTCGTTGACAATATCTGTACTTCGTTCCGTACTTTGGCAAACAGCAAAGTAACGCTTGCCTTCGATTCTACGATGCCTAGTCTGCAGATGTCGTTTGATGCTGATAAGGTAGGAAAAATAGTGAATAACCTCCTGAGCAATGCTTACAAGTTTACGCCAGATGGAGGCTTTATCACCGTTTCTCTGAGTGTTGCACTCCGCCAGCTGTAGGAGACAAGGATTCGGATATGCTCCGCATCTCAGTATCTGATACTGGCAAGGGCATCAGCGATAAGGAGAAGGAACATGTGTTTGAGCGTTTCTATCAGGTCAATGGTACTGAAATGCAGCCGCAGGGTGGTAGCGGAATAGGTTTGAACCTGGTAAAGAAGTTTGCCGAACTGCATGGCGGTAAAGTAGATGTTACAGATAATCCAAGCGGAGGAACCATCTTTATGGTAGACCTTCCGATAGAGAGCAGTACCACCTCTAATTCTACGGCACATCTCGATCTCTGCGGAGCAGCACCTATCATAACCACGGTGCATCAGGCTACTGATGAGGATCCAGATGCAGGTAAGAACGTTCTCTACGGAATGAGTAAACATGCGCATCAGCCTGGAGAATCGATGATCAAGAAGCCGGTAGTGCTCCTCGTTGACGACAGTGAGGATTTCCGTGAGTTTATGAACGAAGTATTGACAGACTATACGGTTGTTGAGGCTGTCAATGGTCAGGATGCCTGGAACAAGATTATCGACCGTCGTCCAGACATCATTCTGAGCGATGTGATGATGCCTGTGATGGATGGTAATGAACTCTGCCGGATGTGTAAGGACAATGACGAAACAACAGCCATACCTTTCATCATGCTCTCGGCCCGTATGGGAGATGAGCAACGCAAGGAAAGTCTGAAGTGTGGTGCTGACGAGTATATTGCCAAACCATTCGATATAGATATGTTGAATCTCTGTATTCTGAACCTCTTGAAGAAACGCAAGAATGTGAGCACAGAATATGTAATAACAGAGGCCGACCGCAAATTTATAGATGAGGTGAATGCTTATATCCGCGATCATATGAGCAATCCTGAAACATCGGTAGAATTGCTCAGTACTCATCTTAGCATTTCACGCGTACAATTATATAAACGCATGATTTCGCTGACGGGTATTACACCTTCTGAGTATCTCAGAACCAAGCGTATCAAATTTGCAGAGCATCTGCTCCGCTCGGACGACTTGAACATCAGTGAAATAGCCTATAAGGTGGGATTCAATAATCCACGTTATTTCACTAAATACTTCCAAGACGCGTATGGCGTTACGCCGTCTCAATATCGTAAGAATCTGTCAGAATCAGAATAGTTTACGCTTCTAGTTAACATTTAATACATATACAGATAACATTTGCGCACAAAGATACGGGAATTTTCTCGTATCTTTGCCGCAGATTTTTAAACTTTCCTTTAAACATATAACAATGAGACTAACTAAAACATTATTGATTTCAGCAGTGCTGCTGATGAGTGCTACAGGCATGCAGGCAGCCGGTTTCAACCAGAATGGTAATTATCTTACTGTTCAGTTGAAGCAACACCAGAATTTTGGTCCTAGTCAGATTCGCCTCCAGGTGGTGAGCGATAAGATTATCCGTGTTCAGGCTACAGCCGAACAGAGTTTCCGTAACAAACAGAGTCTGATAATAGTGCCTCAAAACAGCAAGGCAAATTATAAGGTGGAAGAGCAGGGAGACAATCTCATCATTACCACTGCAGCTATGCGTGCTGTCATGAACGAGGCTACGGGTCAGATTACCTTCTATGACCTGAAAGACAATGTCCTTCTCAACGAGGTTGCTCAGGGTGGAAAGACTTTCAAGCCGTTCACCGTGCCTGACCGTGAAATCGGTGTAGACATTGCCAAGGTTCCTGAAGCACAGAAGCACGGATGGTCATGGCGCGCGCTCTTCAACTCTCCTGATAACGAGGCGTTCTATGGTCTCGGTCAGCATCAGAGTGAGGAACTCAACATGAAGGGTAAGAACGAAGACCTCTTCCAGTATAATACCAAGGTGAGTGTGCCTTTCGTCATCTCTAATAAAAACTATGGCATCCTCTGGGATTCTTATTCTTATTGCCGTTGGGGTATCCGGAAGATTATCTTCAGCTGAACCGTGCCTTCAAACTCTATGATAAGGATGGTAAGGAAGGCCAGCTGACAGGTACTTATGTGGATAAGAATGGTCAGAAGATTGTTCGAGGCGAAGATAGCATTTACTTTGAGTATGCAATGCCTGAGACTTCTGAGGTTTGCAACCAGACCGACAAGGGCGGCATTCAGAACTTGCCAAAAGGCTTCGCGCTGAATGGTTCCAAGGTGGTTTACGAGGGTTATGTAGAGGCTCCAACCAACAGCTTCTATCAGTTTATCCTCTACTATGCCGGTTACATGAAGATTTATATCGATGGCAAACTGGTAGTTCCTGAGCGCTGGCGTACAGCCTGGAATCCGAACTCTTATAAGTTTGAAACTCCTATCAAGAAGGGCGTAAAGACTCCTATCCGTATCGAGTGGCAGCCAGATGGTGATGTCTCTTACTGCGGACTTCGCGTAGCAGCTCCTCGTTCTGAGGCAGAGAAGAACCAGTTGAGCATCTGGAGTGAGATGTCGCCGGATATGGATTATTATTTCATCGCCGGTCAGAATCTCGATGAGGTGATTTCCGGTTACCGTACGCTTACCGGCAAGGCTTCGCTTTATCCTAAGTGGACCCTCGGTTTCTGGCAGAGCCGTGAGCGCTATCAGAGCAGCAAGGACATCGAGGACAACATGAAGAAGTTCCGCGACCTGCATATTCCTGTAGACAATATCGTTCAGGATTGGAACTACTGGAAGCTGGATTCATGGGGAAGTCATGAGTTTGAGGCGGCACGCTATCCAAACCCACAGGCGATGCTCGACAGCGTACATGCCATGAACGGAAAATTCATGATTTCCGTATGGCCTAAGTTCTATGATACGGTCAAAAACTATAAGGAACTCGACAGCAAGGGTTGGATGTATCATCAGGCTATCAAGGATGATATTCACGACTGGCTCGGCTTCCGCGGTTCATTCTATGATGCCTATTCTGCTGGTGCCCGCAAGATGTTCTGGCGCCAGATGGACGAGAATCTTTATACCAAGTATAAGTTCGGAATCGATGCATGGTGGATGGATGCATCAGAACCAAACGTTCGCGACTGTACCCCGATGTGGTACCGCAAGGCTCTTTCCGGTCCTACTGCCCTCGGTACATCTACCGAATATTTCAATGCTTACAGCATCGTGAATGCTGATGCTATCTATAACGGACAGCGCAGCGTGAACCCTAACCGGCGTGTCTTCCTCCTGACCCGTTCCGGTTTTGCCGGTGAGCAGCGCTACAGTACGGCTACCTGGTCTGGTGACATTGCTACCCGTTGGGAAGATATGCGTGCCCAGATGACAGCCGGTTTGAACTATTCTATGGCAGGTCTACCTTTCTGGGGAATGGACCAGGGTGGTTTCTGTGTAGAGAACCGCTATGTGGCTGCCCAGCAGGAGTTCGATAAGACCGGTAAGGAGAATGCAGACTTGAAGGAATGGCGCGAGTTGCAGGCGCGTTGGAACCAGTTCGGTTGCTTCGTACCTCTTTATCGTACTCATGGCCAGTGGCCTACACGTGAGGTCTGGAACATTGCTCCGGCAGATCATCCGGCTTACAAGACCATCGTGGCTTACGATAAACTCCGTTACCGCCTGATGCCTTACCTCTACAGTATGGCGGGTATGGTTCATTTCAAGGACTATACCATGATGCGTGGATTGGTAATGGACTTCAACGGTGATGACAATGTTTACGACATCAAGGACCAGTGGATGTTCGGTCCTGCTCTCATGGCTTGTCCTGTAGGCGAGTATCAGAAGTACAGCCGCAATGTTTATCTTCCTAAGCAGAAGGGCTGGTATGATTTCTATACCGGTAAGCACTATGCCGGCGGACAGACAATCGTAGCCGATGCGCCTTTCGATAAGATTCCAGTCTTTGTTCCAGAGGGCTCTATTCTTCCTGTGGGTCCAGAGATGGAGTGGAGTGATCAGAAGAAGGCTGAACTCATCGACCTCTATGTCTATGCAGGCAAGGACGGTTCTTATACACTCTATGAGGATGAGGGAACCAACTACAACTACGAGAAGGGTAAGTATGCTATGATCGACTTCAAATATAATGATGCTCAGAAGACCATTACTATCGCTGCCTGTAAGGGCGCTTTTGATGGTATGCTCCAGAAGCGTCGCTTCAATATCGTACTTGTTAGTGATAACAACCAGCAGGGTATCAGCCTCGCCAAGGCGCCTAAGGGCAAGATGGTGAAGTATGCCGGTAAGGCAGTTACTGTAAAACTGAAGTAATATGAAGAAGATATTTGCTTTAGCAATCTTTCTATTGGGCGCTCAGTCGTTGAGCGCCCGTGATCGCCAGTCTTTTGATAATGGCTGGCTTTTCACTTTAGCAGATAGTGCCAGAATGTCAAAATCTGATTATTCAGACCGACATTGGCGAAGTTTGATCTTCCTCACGATTGGGCGATAGAGGGCGATTTCTCTCCTTCGAATCCTTCGGGAGCCGGTGGTGGTGCATTGCCGGGCGGCATCGGATGGTACCGTAAGCATTTCTCGGTGAATCCTAAGGAAAAGTATGACCGCTTTACCATCACCTTTGATGGAGTATATATGAATTCTACCGTGTATATCAATGGTCATAAACTCGGAACCCGTCCTTATGGATACAGTACATTTGAGTATGATCTTACACCTTATATTAATAAGAAGGGTGATAATGTCATTGCTGTGAAGGTAGACAACAGCGACCAGCCTAACAGCCGCTGGTATTCCGGTTGCGGTATTTACCGCCATGTTTGGCTCACCAAAACCATGAAAACTGCTTATATTCCCCAATGGGGACAGTATGTGGCAACTTCTCCACAGGGTGATGTCAGGGTGAAAGTGGACTTCGCTGTTTCCGGTAAAAAGATGAAACTCTCTGTCCGTAATACAATCTATGATGCTGCAGGAAAGATCGTAGCCAAGAGTCAGGGTGTTCAGGAACAGAAACTCAAGGTGAAGAATCCGCATCTCTGGGACATCGGAAAGGGATATCTCTATACAGTCAAGAGCGAGCTGTTAGTAAATGGGAAGGTAGTGGATGTTACTACGTCAACTGCCGGTTTCCGCGATGTGAAGTTTGATGCAAGGAAGGGTTTCTTCCTCAATGGCAAGAATCTCAAGATAAATGGTGTCTGTGAGCATCATGATTTCGGTTGCCTGGGTGCTGCCGTTAATGAGGATGCGATGCACCGTAAGCTTACCATCCTTCGCGATATGGGCGTGAACGCTATCCGAAGTAGTCATAATCCTCCGGCACCAGAACTCCTGAACATGTGCGATTCGATGGGCATCCTCGTGATGGACGAGAGTTTCGACATGTGGCGCCGCAAGAAATCGAATGGCGATTATGCCCGTTTCTTTGATGAATGGCATAAGAAAGACCTGTCTGATCTCATCAAGCGCGACCGTAATCATCCAAGTATCATCATGTGGAGTATCGGTAATGAGGTTCTCGAACAATGGTCGGATGCGGCTGCTGATACGCTCAGTCTGGAGCAGGCTAACCTGATTTTGAATGCCGGTCATGATGCTTCTAGCTTGTCACATAGCGATGAACTGAGTGTCAATTCGCTTCTTACCCAGCATCTGGCAAAAATCGTGAAGGAGTATGATCCTTGGGGCACACGCCCTGTTACTGCTGGCTGCAATGAGCCCGACCCGAAGAATCACCTCTTTAAGAGTGGGGCTATTGATGTTATAGGTTTCAATTATCACCATCAGTGGGTGAAGGATGTGCCGAAGAATTTCCCTGGCAAGCCTTTTATTCTGTCGGAGAGTGTTTCTGCCTTGCAGACTCGTGGCTACTATATGATGCCTAGCGACAGCATTTATACTGCGCCAAAGGAATGGTGGTTGCCTTATACCGATCCATCGTTTATGTGTTCGGCTTATGATAATTTCCACGCATCATGGAGTAGTACCCATGAAGAAACCTGGGATGTGGTGAAGCACAACGACTTTGTGGGCGGACAGTTTATCTGGACCGGTTTCGATTATATCGGTGAACCTACTCCTTATGCTTATCCTGCCCGTAGCAGTTATTTTGGCATTATCGATTTGGCGGGTCTTCCAAAAGACAGCTATTATATGTATCAGAGTGAGTGGAGTCAGAAAGATGTGCTTCATCTCTTCCCTCATTGGAACTGGCTGCCGGGACAGACCATCGACATGTGGTGTTATTATAATCATGCCGATGAGGTAGAACTCTTTATCAATGGCAAGAGTCAGGGCATCCGTAAGAAGACTGTCTACGGTGCAAAGAACGAAGGCGATGCTTTCAGAAAGAGTACTGAATATCATGTGATGTGGCGGGTAAACTTTGAACCGGGAGAAGTGAAGGTTGTAGCCAGAAAGAATGGTAAAGTTCTTAGAGAGCAGGTTATAAAGACAGCAGGAGCTCCTCATCATCTTGTGTTGAAGAAGACTTATCAGGGCTGTCAGGCTTTTGGCTCTTCAGATCCGACTACCTTTGTAGAGGTGAATGTGGTAGACAAAGACGGCAATCTCTGTCCGAACGCAGATAACCAGATTTTCTTCTCTGTTTCAGGAGAACAGGATGCAAGTGGTCATGGTTTCCTGAAAACGCCAAAGATTCTGGGAACAGATAATGGATGTCAGACTTCTTTGGAGCGTTTCACCGATTCACATCGCAAGGCATTTTTCGGAAAATGTGTCGTTGTGATAAAAGGAAAGGGAACCCTCAAGGCACAGGCAGTAGACTTAAAGGATGCTTCTGTAGCTTTGTGATTATAGTAATATTCCGAAAATCAAAACATTAAGGATTTATATAGCGAAGAAGGATACACTCTTTCGGTGTATTCCTTTTTCGCTGTTAAAAACGAAAAAGGTTTTGAAGCATTGGGACCCAAGGGATTTGGGTATCTCTATTATGCTAGTAATAGAAATTTAGCTTCAAAACCTGCGGCAAAGATACATTTTTTTTTCGAATAAAAAAACTTTTTCGAATAAAAAAATATAAAAAAACTTGCTCTTATCAAAAAATATACGTAACTTTGTAAACGATAAGGCATCAAACCCAATCAGCAATCATGAAAAAAGTAATCTTTGTAGAATTTCCTCACGATGCTGGAGCATGAAAGAAATAACAATAATAAAACAATAAAATAAAAATAGTATAATGAAAATTCAAATAGAACAGGCTACGCCAGACAAGGCTTCGCATATCGCATCGCTTATCATGGAGGCGATGAATGCGCAGTGTTGTCAAAATTTTGCTGGTCCTCAGCATACATTGGTTGATTTTCACCGTATGATGACTAAACTTGTAGAGATGGAGGATAGTCAGTATAGTTATAAGAATACATTGGTTGCTATGTCTACTGATGGCATTCTTGTTGGCATCTTGGTTGCATATGATGGTGCTGACGTCAAAAGATTACGTAAGCGCTTTATTGAGGCTGCAATCGTGGCTTTTGGAATGGACTATTCGGCTATGGAGCTTGAAACAGAGGAAGGTGAGTTCTATTTGGATAGTTTGGCAGTTTCTAACCAATACCGTGGAAAAGGTATTGCGTCTAAACTGTTGGATGCTGCTATCTCTCGCGCAAGAGAATTAGGACTTCCTGCTGTAGGTTTGCTTTGTGATAAGGGCAATCCGAAAGCGGAGCGTCTCTATACGAAGGTTGGTTTCCAATATGTCAATGATACCACTTGGGGTGGTCATGCAATGAAACATCTTCAGTATAAATTGTAATCTGATAGGGCAAACTGTGCAAACGTTTGCCCAATAAAAGTATAGAAATCAACAGAAAATGTGCTGTTTATTGCGCAAACGGTAGTATCTTTGCACCATAAGTTCATAGCGAATAGGTTTTTTGGTTTTTAGAAAAGATATTTTATTAGTTTTTGTTGATTTAATAATAAAAGCTCGTTCTGCAGTGATGCAATGCCGAGCTTTTGTATTTTTACTCCCATTCAGGGTATTTTCTTTCTGTGTCTTTTATTCTAATTCCTCTATTTCTTTTTCGTCCATGTCTTTATCTAACTGGTCTCTCCACAGATACTTTCTGGTTTCATGCACTATGATACCACTTAGGCAGAGCAAGGAGATAAGGTTTGGTATGGCCATTAAAGCATTCATGCAGTCGGCAATGTTCCAAACCAGTCCCAGACTGATGACACTACCCAGGAAGATAGTAGCAATATAGACTATGCGGAAACAGAGCATCCACTTTTTGCCTTTCAGATATTCTACACACCGTTCTCCATAATAACTCCATCCCAATGTTGTACTGAATGCAAATGTTGCCAGTCCGATAGTCAATATCGGAGCTCGATATATGGAATCTTACTGAAGGCAGCCTTGGTGAGTGCAGCTCCGTTATGGTAGTCAATGTCTGGGTATGCTATGATACTTGAGGTGATGACGAGACCTGTAAGGGCACAGATGATGACAGTATCCCAAAAGGTACCGGTAGATGAAACCAATGCCTGACGCACAGGGTTACGGGTTTGGGCTGCTGCAGCAACGATGGGTGCCGAACCCAGACCACTTTCGTTAGAGAACAATCCGCGGGCTATACCATAGCGGGCTGCAATCATCATGGTACTTCCAGCGAAGCCGCCACCTGCAGCCTTTGTTGTGAATGCAGAGTCAAAGATTACGTGGATGGCAGGCAATAAATAAGCATGATTTACACAGAGAATGTAGATGCAGCCTAATACATAAAAGAGTGCCATGAAAGGTACCAGCATGCCACAAACCTTGGAGATACTTTTCACGCCTCCAAGAATCACAGCTGCTCCTAAAGCCGTAACGATTGTTCCAGTAATATATGGAGAAATGCCGTATTGGTTTTCTACCAGGGTAGAGATGGCATTTGCCTGTACCGTGCTACCGATTCCGAATGATGCCAATGCGGCAAAGAGGGCGAACAGGACTGCAAGCCATTTCCAGCCCAATCCTTTTTCCAGGGCATACATAGGACCACCCAACATCGTGCCTCGCTTGGTCTTTACGCGATATTTTACGGCGAGTAATCCTTCGGCATATTTGGTAGAAATACCAAAGACACCGGTTAACCAGCACCAGAATACGGCTCCTGGTCCGCCAAGAGCAATAGCTGTAGCCACACCGATGATGTTACCGGTACCAATTGTAGCTGCCAATGCTGTTGCCAGTGCTCTGAACTGTGAAACATCTCCTGTGGCATTCTTGTCTTTCTTTACAGATAGTTTGATTGCCTTGAAAATCTTGCGTTGTGGAAAGCGCAAGCGGATGGTCAGAAAGATGTGGGTTCCCAACAGCAGGATAATCATAGGCCATCCCCAGAGGAATGAACTAAATGCGGTGAAAAAATCGTTTATTGCATCCATCTCTTAAAAATTTTATGTTTATCTTATATCTATATTTTTTATACCTGATAACGCAGTTACTTGTGTATTATAACCTTGTTATTTCTCAAATTCTATCTTTACGTTTTTGAATCCCATTGCTTTCAGCATCTCTCTAAACTGAGTCTTGGCATTCGTCTGTGCAGTATAGATATTGGTGCGGTTTAAGCAACGTTTCTTCATGGCTTGATAAGCACGCTCATACATAGCCTGTCTGTCGCTGCCTGTCCATTTGCCTTCTTCAAAGAAACTCTTGGTCTTCGCTTCGTCAATGAAGTTATGGTCTAGCAGTTTGATAGGAGGTAAAGTGCATACGATGCTGTCCTGGCTGGCTTGTAGCCATCCTTTTTTTACATCCTTCATATCAATACCCAAGCGCAGCGTTCCGTAATAGATACGTACCAGTTGGTCATCGCCCAAAAAGCCATGGCGTATTGTATCTATCAGTTCTTCATCACTTACAGATAGAAATTCCCATTGACCGATATTCTCGATGCTTTCTACTTGAGTGGGTGAGAGGGTTGTCTTATCTTCCTGTACCACGCTGACCTCATTGTCTTTGGTGAGCCAATAGAAGGCTCCACCCAGAATAAGGATCAGTGCTAATAGTATGATGATTTGTATTCTTTTCATATCATTGTTCTCCTCGCTTAGTGATTCTTTTCGATAGTTGTCTTATCCAGAAGAGTCTTCAGATCGTTGAAAGTGAATTTCTTTCTGAAACTGATTTTGATATTCTCTTCTGCAAATCCCATGTCCTGTAACATCGGAATCAGGGTGTTTGCTGCACTTTGGCGTGCCTGTTCAAGAATATCTAGGTTCGGGATATCGCGAATGATACTTTCCCTGCCTTGTTGTTCGAATTGTGACAGTTCTGCATCACTGTAGTTTCTTCTGGTGAGTGAAACGAATTGTCTTACACCTTCGTGATTGATTTTACTGCTGGTGAGCATCACTTTTGGGTCTGGTAAGATGATTTCTATCTTGTCGCCTTGTCGGTTTACGTTCTTTGCAGAGAATCCTGAAAAGTCTACATAAGCTTTTAATGTCGCATCCATCGGAATGGCCACCTTGCGGTTAGAGCCAGGAACATGAATATTAAAGTCTTTCTTGAACAGTGAACCCTTCAGATTGAGCTGGTCATCATGTGTTATAATCTTATGAACATGAGCTTCTGCTGTATATAAGCGATTGCATTTCTGTATCTGCATCACCATCACAGGTATTGTGTCGATGACTTGCTCCTTCTTTTCTGTTTGCTGATGCGAACATGAAACGAAGGCAAAAAATACAGAAATGATAAATATTAACCTCTTTTTCATACTTAATGTCTTTATTATGCTGCAAAGGTACGGCAAATTGTTCGAAAAACAAAAC
>ENA-OPYW01000025-OPYW01000025.1-human-gut-metagenome-genome-assembly--contig:-NODE-25-length-17604-cov-1.412428_pt1 | contig 17604 bp, 17 predicted proteins | sample MGYA00242473_ERZ504483 | MGnify/ENA primary metagenome ERZ504483 (study PRJEB26092, sample SAMD00036221) | human gut metagenome | host: Homo sapiens | study: EMG produced TPA metagenomics assembly of...
GGATGGCCTGGCAACTTCCGCTTTACCTTCGAGGTAGATAACGTGGGAGCCTCGTGTTATCCCCGCCATCAATCCATACGCCTCTAACTATAAGCTGAAGGCTGGTGAGACGTTCACTACCCCTGAGTTTATCTTTGCCATGAGCGATAATGGTATCGGTGAGGCTTCCCGTAATTTGCACAATTGGGCTCGCCAGTATCAGGTGAACATGGGTATGGAAGATCGCCTTACGCTCTTGAACAACTGGGAGAATACAGGCTTCGATTTCAACCAGCAGAGTCTTGCTGAGTTGATGAAGGATGCCAAGGACCTGGGTGTAGATATGTTCTTGCTTGATGATGGTTGGTTTGCCAACAAGTATCCTCGTAAGGACGACCATGCAGGTCTCGGCGACTGGGAGGCTACCAAGAGTAAGCTGCCTGATGGCATACCTGGATTGGTAAGAGATGCCAAAAAGGCTGGTGTAAAGTTTGGTATTTGGATTGAGCCAGAGATGGTGAATCCTAAGAGTGAACTCTTTGAGAAGCATCCCGACTGGGTGATCATGCAGCCAAAGCGTGATACCTATTATTACCGCAACCAGCTGGTACTTGATATCAGTAATCCTAAGGTACAGGATTATGTGTTCGGCATCGTGGATCGTATCATGACGGAGAATCCGGATGTGGCTTACTTCAAGTGGGACTGCAACAGTGTGATTACCAACATCTATTCTCCATATCATAAGGAGAATCAGGGTAATTTCTATATCGATCATGTCCGTGGTATCTACAAGGTGCTTACCCGTATTCATAACAAGTATCCTAAGTTGCCGATGATGCTTTGCTCTGGTGGTGGCGGCAGAATGGATTACGAGATGCTGAAGTATTTCACTGAGTTCTGGTGTTCAGACGATACTGATCCATACGAGCGCCTCTACATCCAGTGGAGTCTGTCAAAGTTCTTCCCAGCCAAGACCATGGGTTCGCATGTAACTAACTGGAACAAGAATACCAGTGTGAAGTTCCGCACCGATGTTTGCAGTTCATGTAAGTTGGGCTTTGATATCGACCTCAAGTCGCTTTCTGGTGATGAATACAAGTTTGTGCAGAATGCAGTCAAGAACTATGATAGCATGAAGCCTATGATTCTCGAGGGCGACCAGTATCGCCTGGTTTCTCCATACGAAGGCAACCACTGTGCCATTAACTATGTAAGTAAGGACAAGCAGCGTGCCGTTCTCTTTGCTTACGACTTGCATCCACGCTACAAGGAGCCTGTGATGAATGTGAAGATGCAGGGATTGGATGCCGATAAGGTTTATACCGTAAAGGAGACCAATCTGATGCCTGGAAAGGAATCTGATTTGGAGTGCAATGGCAAGCAGTATAGCGGTGACTATCTGATGAAAGTTGGCTTGAATGTATTCAGCCAGACCGATGGAACGAGCCACGTATTGGTATTAGAATAACGTATCAACTATTCATAATAAAAACGAAAAGCAGCAAAGTCTATAATAGGCTTGCTGCTTTTTTAGGTTTCTGTATTTCTTATCCCTAATGATTTTACTTGTTTAGCGGTCTTGCCACAAACTCAGTATGGAGGGTTTCCATCGGATGCTCCTTCAGATTGATGAGGATGTTTGGCGTATTGCCGTTGGCGATGATTACCTTGATGCCGGCATTGGCTACATCCTGGGCGGTCTTTAACTTGGAAATCATGCCGCCTCTACCATGGCTACTCTTCTCGTCGCTCACATACTCGCTCACGTCTCGGTCGTAATATACCGAAGGGATGATGCGGGAGGTCGGTAGGGAAGGGTCGCCATTGTAGATGCCATCCACATTGGAAAGTAAAACTAAGGCATCGGCATTCAGCATCCTGGCTATCAAGCCTGACAACTCGTCATTATCGGTGAACATCAATTCGGTGAGGCACACGGTATCGTTCTCATTCACGATAGGGAGCACGCCGTTCTCCAACATCAGTTCCATACAAGCCTTTTGGTTCTGGTATTGTTCCTTGGCGAGGAAATTTTCCTTCATGGTCAATACTTGTCCCACCTTGATGTTGTATTCTCTGAACAAGTCGTAATACAATCTAATCAGCTTGCCTTGACCTACCGAAGAGAACAACTGTCGCTGTTCTACACTGTCCAGCTGGTGGTCTACCTGCAATTCGCCCCTGCCTGCCATCACGGCACCAGAAGATACGAGGATCACCTCGTAGTCGTGCCTTCTCAACCAAGCCAGTTGGTCTACCAAAGCCGACATTCTTGTTACGTTCAAATGTCCATCCTCTCGGGTCAGTACGTTGCTGCCCACCTTTACTACTATTCGTCTCATAAATTCTTTTATGTTGACATACTGGGTGAGGGTAGGAAACAAAACCTGCCCTCCCAGCGCATTCTTCTTTATTTTTTATTGTCTTTTTCTCGAATCTCTACTCTTCGAATCTTGCCGGAGATGGTCTTTGGCAGTTCATCTACGAATTCGATGATGCGAGGATATTTATAAGGGGCAGTCTCGTGCTTCACATGATCCTGCAACTTCTTGATGAGGTCTGGACCTGCCATACTCTTGTATTTATCCTTCAGTACGACGGTTGCCTTGACTACCATACCGCGGATTGGGTCTGGCACACCGGTGATGGCACACTCTACTACGGCAGGGTGAGTCATCAGGGCATTCTCTACCTCGAAAGGACCGATACGGTAGCCCGAACTCTTGATCACGTCATCGATTCTTCCCTCAAACCAGAAGTAGCCTTCCTCATCACGCCAGGCCATATCGCCCGTGTGATAGTAACCATCATGCCAAACCGATTTGGTCTGCTTCTCGTCACGATAGTAATATTTGAAGAGGCCGATAGGCTTGTCGTCGCCGATGCGGATGCAAATCTCGCCCTTTTCACCATCCTCGCATTCCGTCATGTCTGGGCGAAGGATGTGAACATCATATTGTGGGTTTGGCTTGCCCATGCTTCCTGGCTTTGGCTTGATCCAAGGGAAGGTTCCGAGTGTCATCGTGGTCTCTGTCTGTCCGAAGCCCTCGTAAATCTGAACACCAGTAAGTTTTTGGAAGGTCTCTGCCACGGATGGGTTCATTGCCTCACCCGCTGTGGTGCAGTATTCAAGACTGCTGAAGTCATACTTAGAGAAATCTTCCTGAATCATGAAGCGATAGATGGTAGGAGGGGCACAGAAAGAGGTGATGTGATACTTCTCAATCTGGCGCATGATCTTATCCGCCGTAAACTTCTCGTGATCGAAGACGAAGACGGTGGCTCCGGCAAACCATTGTCCGTAGAGTTTGCCCCATACAGCCTTGCCCCAACCGGTATCGGCTACGGTAAGGTGGATGGAGTTCTCGTGGAGATTGTGCCAATATACACCCGTGGTCAGATGACCGAGCGCATAGAGGTGATCGTGTGCCACCATCTTTGGCTCGCCTGTGGTTCCCGATGTAAAGTACATCAGCAGGGTATCTTCATTAGAGTTTACATGTTCAGGGCGAATGAAAGGAGCGCATTCGTTCCATTCCTTCATCCAGTCGTGGAAACCTTCAGGGATGTCCGGACCTATACTAATCAATGTCTTGACAGTCGGACTCTCTGGCATAGCCTGATTAACCTGCTCTACCACGTAATCATCGCCGCAGCAGATGATAGCCTTCACGCTTGCTGCATTGTTGCGGTAAACGATGTCGTGCTTGGTAAGCATGTGGGTAGCTGGGATGGCTACGGCACCCAATTTGTGGAGACCGAGCATGGCGAGCCACCACTGATAGTGACGCTTCAGAATGAGCATCACCTTATCATCGTGACCGATGCCGAGACTCTGGAAGTAAGCAGCAGCCTTGTCGCTCTGCTCCTTCAGGTCCTTGTATGTAAAACGGATTTCTTCGCCACGTTCACTTGCCCAAAGCAGTGCCACGTGGTCTGGTTTGATCTTTGCCCATTCGTCCATCACGTCATAGGCAAAGTTGAAATCTTCTGGTATGATAAACTCCAGATGCTCCTTGAAGTCTTGCTCTGAAGTGAATTTTGTCTGTTTTAGAAATCTCTCGATCATAGTTACTCTTCTAGATAATTATACAAAGGAACTTGGCTGGCTCATTGTTGAGTGAGCGGAAGCAATGCGACTTTCTACTGTCGAAGTAGATGCTGTCGCCTGGATTCAGCACCATCACCTTTTCTTCGATGGTTACTTCGAGCTGTCCCTCAATCACATAATCATATTCCTGTCCGTCGTGTCCGTTCTTGTTTGGCTTCTTGTCGCCTGGCAACGGATCCACCTGTACCATGAACGGATTCACCTTTCTATCCTTGAATCCTACGGCAAGGCTCTGGTATTTATACTGGTTGTTGCGATCAATCTCCGGTCCCTGTCCCTTGCGGGTTACGTAGTATCCCTTCATGCGAGGTTCCTCGCCGAAGAGCAATACGTCGAGGTCGATGCCGTATCGCTTAGAGATTTTTGACAGGCGATAAACAGAAGGATCCGCCTCACCGGATTCTATCTTGAGGTAATGATCAAGACTGATTTCGCACAGTTCTGCAATTTCCTCGGCAGGAATATTGAGAACCTCGCGGAGACCTTTCAGCCTTTCACCGATTTGTTTGATTGCTTCGTCCATAAAATATTCTTTTTATTGTTTGCTTTGATAATACATCGAACAGTTGCTGATGGGCAATTTCGAAATGTAAGCGCAAAGATACGAAAAATATTTAAAACGGCTCAAAAAACTTACGTTTTTAAAACTCTTTGTGCTTATAAAAACGAAAATGCTGCACAAATAAAGTAATCTGTGCAGCATTCATTGTATCATTTTCTTATTTTTTCCCTGCCAATAAGCCATTGATTACTGCGCTGGTAAAGCCGCCTTGTTCCATGGTATTCAAGCCCTTGATGGTGCAGCCGCCAGGAGTTGTTACTTTATCAATGGCAGCCTCTGGGTGTTCGCCAGTTTCCTGAAGCAGCTCTACGGCACCCTTGATGGTCTGCAAGACAATCTTCTGGGCATCCTTTGCCTTGAAGCCCATCTCTACGCCGCCTTCTACATTGGCTCTTACATAGCGCATGGCGTAAGCGATGGCACACGACATAGCGGTAGCTGCTGGGAAGAGACGTTCTTCCATGATGAGGCTTTCGCCCAATTCATCAAAGATTTCTGTAATCTGCTGGATTTCTGTAGCAGATGCATCTACAGGAGTGATGAAGGTCATCGACTGCTTGTAGGCGATGGCGATGTTTGGCATCACGAGGAAGAAGGTTGGGGTGATACCATCCTTGTCCAGCCACTCCTTGATGTTGGCTGATGGCACACCGGCTGCTACCACTACGAGTTTCTGACTCTTGTAGTTGAGTGCATCCTTGATTCCCTTTAATGTCTTCTCTACGCACCATGGCTTTACTACCACACAGATGATGTCTGCGCCATGGCAAGCCAACTGGTTGTCGAGAGTTACGCTGGCTCCTTCGCTTGCGAAGTGATCCAATACTGGTTGGTTATGGTCAGATACCGTAATATCTGATGGAGTGAACTTCTCGCTCTGCAAGAGTCCTTCTGCCATGGCACCGCCCATAGCACCTGCTCCGATAATTGTTATTTTCATTGTCGTCTTATAGTTAAAATGCAATTATGGTGCAAAGATACTACTTTTATCTGAAAATAGCGTGTTTATAGACGATTTTTTAAGAAAGTACGCTTGTTTACTGACGATTTTTTAAGAAATTCGCTAGTTTACTCCCATTCTGGAAGTATCCACGTCCTTGGTTCTCTTCTTCTTGTACTTGCCTATCTTATAGATGATGGAGATGAAACTATGTAAATGATATTCTAGAAATAGACAATCAAGAAGAAACACCCATATAATGGGGAAAGAAGAGATTGAAAATTTTCCCTTAAGAGATATTTTCGCTATATCTTAATCTGTAAAGTTATATCACGGCTCGGTTGTTCTGGCAATGCGCCTGAAGGAGTTCCTTCGGCATGAGCGTAGGCCAAGGGATGGAAAATTTCTGAGTTATGCGACAAATTGCTTGCGAAATGTAGGAAAATAAGTGAAAATACCATGAATATATTAAGGAGATGGTGTCGCATCGTAACCTTTTTGATGGGTTTTCTGTCTAATATCTAGACAGCAGTGTCAAGTATTTAGACAGGTCGTTTTATGGACTTTGTTTCTATATATTCTGATAATCAATTGTTTGTGTTTTTGGCATAGTCGTTGCCTTGTTATTTAGCAACAAATAAGAATAGTAACAACATAAAGAATTGTAAGAAAATGAAAAGACTTGCATTAGTAGCATCCTTCTGTGGCATTACCATAACACAGATGATGGCACAGAACATCAACGGCGAACAGATTTCCGACACGACCCTATTTGATAAGTTCTCCAAAGAACTTGGCGAAGTGGTGGTGAAAGCTCATCTTCCTCAATATAAGAAGACCCACGAAGGACTGCTGACCAATGTGGCAGGAACCGTGCTTAGCAAGATGGGTACGGCAGAAGATGTATTGAAGCATGTGCCGAGTATCGTGAAGAAGAAAGATGGATATGAGGTGGTCGGCAAGGGTACACCTATTATATATATCAACGGCAGGAAGATGTAAGACATCAGTGAGTTGGATAACATCAAATCTTCCGACATCAAGAGTGTGGAAGTCATCCAGAATCCTGGAGCTACCTACGATGCTTCGGTAAATGCGGTAATCAAAATCAAGACCATCAAGAAGAAAGGCGAAGGTTTCGGCTTTGATACTCGCTCTGTGTATTGGTACAATAAGCACGACAATACCATCCAACAGGTTAACATGAACTATCATCATAATGGACTGAATCTCTTTGCCACTTATAAGTTCTCTGATGCAACATGGATGCAAAAGGCCACCTACAATCAGACTGTACATGTAGATACGCTTTGGCAACAGCATAACAACAACGAAGTAACAGGTCGTATAGAATCGCACCGTCTTATCAGTGGTTTTAGCTATGATTTCAATGCTAATCATTCCATTGGTGCGAGATACACCTTGACCTCGCCAGGCTATTCTCGCTCAAAAGATTTTTTCGATAGTCAGGTAACTGCCGACGGTAAGTTTTACGACTATATCAAAACCGATGGTCTGACGGTCGACAAGAACAACCCTAGCCATCAATTGAATGCCTACTACAACGGCATTTGGGGCAAGACCACTATTGACCTGAATACCGACCTCTATTTCAGTATAAACAGGGCTTATGCCTATAGCGATGAACAGAGCCAGGAGCACGATTCTCGTAACATCAACTCCAAGAATCGTGTGAGCAATAAGATGGTAGCCACCAAACTCGTAATTACCTCTCCTCTCTTAGGAGGTAATCTCTCCTATGGAGCTGAGTATATCCATACCCGTCGCAACGATGACTACGAAGTGAATCGCACCGACCTCCTCGCCAACTCTTATAGCAAGTTGGAGGAGCAGACGGCAAGTCCATTCATCCAATATGCGCACCTCACCCCGATAGGAAACATCACGGCAGGATTGCGATACGAGTATGTAAGATTCAAGTATTATGATGCAGGCATCTATCAGCCCGAGCAGAGTCGCTCCTTCCGCAACCTCTTTCCTACCATCAGCTATGGTGCGAAGATAGGCAAGGTAATGGCACAGTTGAGCTATTCGGTAAAGACCTCTCGTCCTTCATATAGTCAACTGAGCAACAATGTATCTTATATGAATCGATTTACTCGCCAGACTGGTAATCCTTATCTCGACAACGAAACCAATCACAGAGTGGAATTATCGGGTGTATGGAAGTTCATCCAGTTTATGGTCAACTACAAGGATTCTCGCAATGCCATCATCTATTGGGCAGAGCAAATTCCTGAGGACGAAGCTATTACCATGATAAGTCGTAAGAACGTGAAGAGTCTCAAGAGCATGACCGCCTACATCAGTGCCGCTCCAAAGATAGGCATTTGGGCGCCACAAATCAACTTGGGCATGCAGAAGCCCTGGTTCACCCTCCATACTGATGTGGCATCTTATCGCTTGAACCGTCCTATCTTCATGGGCAACTTCAACAATGCCTTCTCCTTGCCATGCGGCATCACCCTTAACGTGGATTATCGCTATCAGAGCAAGGGTAACACGATGAACGTATATCTTGCCAAAGAGCAGCATGTACTGGATGTCAGCATCAGTAAGTCATTCCTAAAGGATGCCCTTACCTTGGAAATACAAGGCAACGACCTGCTTTATAAATGTTGGGATGCCGACTTGCTCTATAACCAAAAAGATGGAACTTTTTGCAAGTATCTAAGCGAGGTACGAGAGACCTGCAACTCACCCTTCGCTATAAGTTCAATACCACACGTAGCAAGTATAAGGGAACTGGTGTCGGTAATGCAGAGCTGAATCGACTATAAATATCTTTTATTACTTTTATTCGAAAGTAGAGACATTTAAGATGATTTCCTATAAGGGGAACAAAAAAGCAGCAAACCGCAAAGGGCTTGCTGCTCACGATAGGAGTGATTCCTATTTCTTTTATGGGTTGAGTTTTCTTTATATTCTTATCTCAATGGGTTTATACTTCCTTCAATACGGTTTCCAATCTTCCGATGAAGTCATCCACATTCTCCTTGGTCAATACCAATGGAGGGAGGATACGGAGGATGTTGGTGCCGGCGCAACCGGTGAAGCAATGCTGCTCGTGGATGAGCTTGCTGCGAACTTCCTTGTGAGGAATATCGAGTACGGCTCCTACCATTAAACCACGGCCACGAACCTCTGTGATGTGACTGTTGCGCTTCTGCAACTCCTTCAGCTGGGTGATGAGATATTCACCAACCTCATGCGCATTCTCTACCAGATTCTCTTTTTCGAATACATCGAGAACGGCGAGAGCTGCTGTACATGCCAGGTGGTTGCCACCAAAGGTTGTACCCAACTGACCATATACAGGAGTAAACTCTGGAGAAATCAATACGCCACCCATAGGGAAACCATTACCGATACCCTTGGCTACGGTGATGAGATCTGGCTTGATGCCCAACCACTGGTGAGCGAAGAACTTACCGCTTCTGCCATAACCACACTGGATTTCATCGCAAATCAGGAAGGTGCCGTATTTCTTGCAGGCTGCCTGTAATCCCTGAGCAAACTCAGGAGTTACCATGTTGCAACCACCTACGCCCTGAATAGCTTCGATGATACAAGCACATACATCGCCCTTGGCAAGTTCCTTCTCCCAAGCCTCCAAATCGTTGATAGGAAGATAGGTTACGTGACCATTATCATTGATAGGAGCGATGATCTTAGGATTATTTGTTACCTCTACGGCAAGGGATGTTCTGCCGTGGAAAGCCTTCTCTATAGAAAGCACGCGGGTTCTTCCGTTGGTGAAAGAAGCCAGCTTCAAGGCATTCTCATTTGCCTCGGCACCTGAGTTGATGAGGAAGAACTGATAATCTTCATAACCGCTTATCTTGCCCAGACGCTCTGCGAGTTTCACCTGCAACTTGTTGATGACAGAGTTGGAATAGAAACCCAGATTGTTCAACTGGTTGGTGAGCATCTCCACATAATGAGGATGGCAATGACCGATGCTGATAACGGCATGACCGCCATAGAGGTCGAGGTATTCTTGCCCCTTGTCGTCCCATACCTTGCAGCCCTTACCTTTTACAATATTAATATCGAAAAGAGGATATACGTCGTAAAGTTTCATGTTAAATCTATGTTTTAAGAAAGACAACTCATAGAGTTATCTTATTACAAACTATTTTTTATGATAGAAGAACGAATGATTTTTCATCCGTTCTTCCGAATTCTTTTATCTAAAATGCTGATGGCTTGAGTTTCAAACCTGCTGTCTGGTCGAGACCAAACATGATGTTCATGTTCTGAACAGCCTGACCTACGGCACCCTTCAGAAGATTGTCGATGCAGGAAGTAATCAGGAGCTTATCGCCATACTTATCCACATGAACCAGGCACTTGTTGGTATTCACCACCTGCTTCAGGTCGATTGCCTTATCCACATAGTGAGTAAACTTGGCATCCTTGTAGAACTCCTTGTAACCTGCCACGATTTCCTCGATAGGCTTGTCGGTCTTTACCACTTCTGTAGCGAAGATACCGCGGGCGAAGTCGCCACGGTAAGGGATGAAGTCGATGGCTGCATCGAGATAACCCTGTGTCTGCTTCAGACTCTCACGAATCTCTGGTACGTGCTGATGGTTGAATGCCTTGTAGATGCTCATGTTGTTGTTGCGCCATGAGAAATGGGTAGTGGCACCTGGCTTTTGACCAGCACCGGTGCTACCTGTAATGGCGTTGACAGATACATCGCTGTTGATGAGGCCCATCTTAGCAGCAGGCAACAAACCAAGTTGAATGCAGGTTGCAAAACAACCTGGGTTTGCCACGTGCTGAGCTACGGCTATTTTTGATTCATTTATTTCTGGAAGACCATATACAAAATTGTGAGCGGCTGGGGTTGGCTGCTGGGTAGCAACCACAGTCTTTGGGGCAAGACGGAAGTCCTGTGCCAGATCGATAATCTTCACGTTCTCCGGAACATTGTGCTCCTTCAGGAACGCCTCGCTCTTGCCATGACCGAAGCAGAAGAAGATAACATCCACCTGGTCGAAAGGCATCTCGGCGGTAAACTTCAAGTCGGTCTCGCCATACAATCCCTCGTGAACCTCAGCCACCAGGTTGCCGGCGTTACTCTCGCTGTTGGCGAATACAATCTCTGCCTCTGGATGGTTGATAAGGAGGCGAATCAACTCACCTCCTGTATAACCAGCTGCTCCTAAAATACCTACTTTTACCATATTATCTTTCCTCGTTAGGTGCATACCATAATAAACACGGAGTGGGGTAGAGCTTACCTTGATGAAGCCCTTTGCATCCTCGGCTGTCCAACCGTGCTGCATCTCACCATACTCACCGAGCTTAGACTTGGTCAAATCGTCTGGTGAATCGACACCAACAGTCTGGAAACTGTATGGACGGAGTTTCAGGATAGCTGTACCGTTTACGTTGCGCTGAGAAGAAGTCAGCATCGCTTCGATATCCGGCATTACTGGCTCCAGGTACTGACTCTCGTGGAGGAACATTCCGTACCAGTTGCTACCTGATCCTTCCAATACTGCTGCCACTTGCTCAATGTGCTCTTCTCCAACAGGCGGTGAGCTCGATGATGAGCTTAGGAGCCGCAGCCTCGAAAGCTACACGACCCTTGATACCGATGATGGTGTCACCCACGTTGCAGTCGCGACCGATGGCGTAAGAAGCACCAATCTCCTCAATCTTCTGGATGGCAGCAATCTTATCATCAAACTTCTCGCCGTTGACAGCCACAATCTCACCCTTCTCGAAGGTAATCTTCAGTTCAGCCTCTTCTTCCTTGGCAGTAACGTGCTTCAGGTAAGCCTCCTCAGGAAGACCCTGGGTTGGGTCGAGAATCTCACCGCCGCAGATACTGGTTCCCCAGATACCTACGTTATAAGAATACTTCAACTTGGTGAAGTCTGCAAAGAAGCCGTGCTCGTTCAGATAATCAACCTCCTCCTTACGAGAAAGCGCCTTGTCACGAGTCAATGTGATGATCTCTACACCAGGAGCCATAACCAGGAAGGTCATGTCGAAACGAATCTGGTCGTTGCCGGCACCTGTACTTCCGTGAGCGATAGCATCTGCACCAATCTCCTTGGCGTAACGAGCGATGGCGATAGCCTGGAAGATACGCTCTGAAGATACAGAGATAGGGTAGCAGTTGTTGCGGAGCACATTACCGAAAATCATGTATTTCAATGATTTCTCATAATATTCGTGGGTAACGTCGAGAGTGACGTATGCCTTGGCGCCCAACTTATATGCGTTCTCCTCGTTGGTCTTCAACTGCTCGGCAGAGAAACCACCTGTGTTAGCGCATGCTGCATAAACATCCCAGCCATCCTGGGTCAACTTCATTACTGTGTATGATGTATCGAGACCGCCGCTAAAAGCGACTACAACTTTTTTATTTGCCATTTTATTTTATGTTTAATATGGATGAATAATATTTAGATGGCATTCTTGCCAACACCTTATTATATATAAGGATTTAGATTTCTGCAGAAGGACCGTCAATCTTGCGGATTCTCTCAATCACTTCCTGAGGAAGCTTGATAGGCAGATGCTCCTCTGGGTCGAAGAGCATGGCGGTGCAGATGCAGTATTTGCGGTTGGTACGATGGAGGACATCCACGTTGATGCAACCCTCGCAACCACGCCAGAATGACTCATCATCGGTCAGGTCGGCGAAAGTAACAGGAAGATAACCCAGCTGGGTGTTCATCTTCATAACTGCCGAACCGGATGTCAAAGAGAAAATCTTGGCATGAGGCCATCGCTGTCGGGCAAGCGTAAAGGTAAGGTTCTTGATGCGCTTAGCCAATCCCAAACCACGGAAGTCTGGGTGAACGATCAAACCTGATGTGGTAACATAGTGCTTGTTGCCCCATGTTTCGATGTAGCTGAAACCTGCGAACTTTTCGCCCTGGAGTGCGATGACCGCCTTGGCTTCGCGCATCTTGGTGGCAACATACTCTGGTGAACGCTTGGCGATACCAGAACCACGCTTCTTTGCAGCTTCTGCAATTGTAGTCAGAATGGTGTCGATGTACTTGATGTGACTTTCGTCAGCCACCATTACTTTAACTTCTGCTTCTTCCATTTTTTCTCTTCTATCTTAAAATGTTTTTGTTTTAATATTCTTTCTTTATATATAATAAGGTGTATGTTTTGCATAAAAATTCAACCACCTTATACATATTTATGGTGAACGTCTGGAATTACCTCTGCTAGTGCATTGATGATTTCCTCTTCTGTGGTACCTTTCTTTTTAACCAGGAAGATAGTGTCGTCACCGGCGATGGTTCCAAGAATTTGAGAAATATCACTATTGTCTATGTTATAGGCAATGCTGCTTGCATATCCCGGACGGTTTTGATCACGACCATGTTTCCGGAGAAGTTGATAGACTGGAATCCGGTATTCACCATCATCTTGCTCACTGGAATATGGTTTGATACTCTCTTATATAATGTATCATTGGGCAGGACATACGCATATTTTCCACTCGAAGATGCTGCCTTTGCTACCTTGAGCAGTTTTAAGTCACGGCTCAATGTAGCTTGCGTAATCTTAAAGCCTTCTTTGTGAAGAGCCTCCAAAAGTTGGTCTTGCGAACTCAACTCCTGACTTGATATAAGCATCTTCAAAGTTTCCAATCTGCTATTCTTTGCCTTCATATGCTGTATTTTTATTCGTTTAACGGCTGCAAAATTACAATATATTTTATAAATAACCAAATAAAATGAAAGAAAAAATGCATGAAATAACATTATTTTGTCTTTTGTTATGCATAAACATGGAATAAATATGCATGTATTGCCTTCTTTCATACAAATATTTTACACTTGGCTTTTGATGCAGAATAGCTTTTTTATCCATTTTAAGCTAATTATTGTAAATTATTGAAAAAAAGTCTACGAAAACCACATCGGTTCAATTAGTTTTTGTTATCTTTGCAGACACAATTCTTAGATTATAATCAACTTGATATAAAATAAACCTTTAGAAAATGGAAAAAATGAATGTTAAACCAGCAGAAGGTAAGCTGGGAATCTTGGTTGTTGGTTGTGGCGCAGTAGCTACTACCTTCATGACCGGTGTTTTCATGACTCGTAAGGGACTTGCTAAGCCAGTAGGTTCAATGACTCAGTACGACAAGATTCGTGTTGGCAAGGGTGCAGACAAGAAATATTTGCACTACAAGGACATCGTTCCTCTTGCTGACCTTAATGATATCGTATTCGGTACTTGGGATGTTTATCCGCAGAATGCTTATCAGGCAGCTATGTATGCTGAGGTATTGAAGGAGAAAGATATCAATCCTGTACGCGAGGAGTTGGAGAAGGTAGTACCAATGAAGGCTGCTTTCGACAAGAACTATGCAAAGCGTCTTGATGGCGATAATGTGAAGGATTGCAAGACCCGCTGGGAGATGGTAGAGGCTCTTCGTCAGGATATTCGCGACTTCAAGGAGAAGAACGGTTGTGCCCGTATCGTTGTTATCTGGGCAGCATCTACCGAAATCTACGTTCCTGTAGATATGGAGATTCATGGTACATTGGCAGCACTTGAGGCTGCAATGAAGGCTGACGACCGCCAGCATGTAGCTCCATCCATGTGCTACGCTTATGCTGCTTTGACAGAGGGTGCTCCTTTCATCATGGGTGCTCCTAATACAACTGTTGATATTCCTGCTATGTGGGAACTCGCAGAGAAGACCAAAATGCCTATCGCCGGTAAGGACTTCAAGACAGGCCAGACTCTTGTCAAGAGTGGCTTCGCTCCTATCATCGGTACCCGTTGTCTCGGCTTGAATGGCTGGTTCTCTACCAATATTCTCGGCAACCGTGATGGTCTCGTTCTCGATGAACCAGCTAATTTCCATACCAAGGAGGTTAGTAAACTCTCTACTCTTGAGACAATCCTGAAACCGGAAGCTCAGCCAGATCTCTATGGTCATGGTAACGATGAAGATACTCAGTACTATCACAAGGTACGTATCAACTATTATCCACCTCGTAACGATAACAAGGAGGGTTGGGATAATATCGATATTTTCGGCTGGATGGGTTACCCAATGCAGATTAAGATTAACTTCCTCTGCCGTGACTCTATCCTTGCTGCTCCATTGCTGCTCGACCTTACATTGTTGAGCGATCTTGCAGCTCGTGCAGGCCGTTTCGGAACCCAGCGTTTCTTGAGTTTCTTCCTCAAGGCACCTATGCACGATTATACTAAGGGTGAAGAGCCTGTGAACCATCTCTACCAGCAGTACACGATGCTGAAGAATGCTATCCGTGAGATGGGTGGTTACGAGGCCGATGAGGAAATCGACTAATTAGGTTATTTCATTTAATACTACACCTTATTATATAAGGCATTAATTTATATCATGCACACCTTTGGAATGTTAGAATATCTTTCCATAGGTGTGCCTTTTTGTTTATTTATATAGAAAGTAGACATGGATTCGGTAACGAGTTTTATTTATGGTATGAGCATGATGTTCTTCTCCATGATGGCTTTCCTGTTTTGGAGAAAAGGAAAGGAGATGCTCTTTCGGATGATTATGTGGCTCATGATCGTGGTCGACCTGCAGTTGGTAAAGGACATGGTTTTCTTTCTGATTTATGGTTTTGACAACGAGCATGCGTGGTATCTTACGTCTTCGTTGGATACGATGATTATTCCGTTCTACAGCTTTGTGTTGATGGACCTGGTGAAGCCGGGCTGGTTCAGATGGCTGAAAGCTTTAATGCTGGAATTGCCTTTCCTCTTGTTGCCGGTGTTCTATATTTTTACCCATAATATCATCTGGTTTTATGTGCTTTCTGTCTGGGGAGCCATTTATGGATGCTGAGCAGTTTCGTTATTAAAGTGGATTACGACAATATCTATATGGTAAGCTCTCTGATACTCTGGATGCTGATAGATTATTTTGTTTATAGGCATGAGTCAGTGATAGAAGAGTTGAGCGATATTGAAATTGTACCGTTAGAGCAGAACGAAGTTGATGTTTCGGGGATGGCTGCTGAGGTGCAGCGGTTGTTCGAGGAAGATTAAATCTATCTCAATCCGAAACTGAAATTGTCTGATGTGGCGCTGGCTGCTGGTACGAACCGTACTTATCTGAGTCGCTATTTTAACCGGCAGAATGGGTAGACGTTTTATGATTATGTGAATACTTATCGTATATAATATGCAGAGAAATTGTTGAAGTCAACGAACTATCCTTTGCCGGAAATCGCCATCAAATCGGGATTCAATTCTATTTCTACGTTTAGAAGAGTATTTTTTTTGCCTCTTTTGGTTGCTCTCCTAATAAATATAGAGTAAATGCATAAGTTGTTGGTGTATAGGTAGTTTATAAAAATCAGCGGCACACTGAAAAATGTCAAAAGACACTTTTTGTCTATTTGAAACTTATTTTTACTATTTTGAACCATGGTTCTCGATTTTTTCTATCTTTGCACCATAGAACTTTTTGAAGAGAATATAACTCTAGCATTTACCTTTTCTAGGAATTAAAAAATAAAGGTTGGCCAACCCGTTGAGGGCAAGCCAACCTTTCTCGTTATGTATGTTATTCTTTGTTTTTTTACTTTATTCCCGGTTCTCGTTTTCATTATTCCTTGTTGCTGCTTCCGAAGATGCGGAGCAAGTAGAGGAAGAGATTGATAAAATCGAGATACAGGGTCAAGGCTCCGATGAGTGCCAGTTTCTGTGCGCCCTCGCTCATGTCGTATTGTGTCTGGAGCATCTGCTTGATTTTCTGACTGTCCCAAGCGGTCAAGCCAACGAAGATGGCTACGCCGGCGTAACTCAAAATGTAATCAAATCCCGAACTCTTCAAGAACATGTTTACTATGGTAGCAATAATCAGACCAATCAGCGCCATGAAGAGTATTTTTCCTAAAGAGGTCAAATCCTTCTTGGTTGTGTAACCATAGAAAGCCATTGCTCCAAATGTGCCGGCTGTAATAAAAAATACCTTGGCAATACTGGTCATCGTATATACTACGAATACGGATGAAAGCATGGCACCATTCAAAACCGAGTAGACGATGAAGAGTAGGGTGGCCGTAGTCAGGGAAAGTCTCTGTAGGGCACCGGTAATGATAAATACCAGAGCGAGCTCTGCGATAATCAAGCCAAAGAGCAAGCCGCGGCTTGTCATCAAGGTCATCAGCAGGGTAGGACTGCTAGCTACACCATAGGCAGTAACGCCCGTAATCAGGAGAGCTAAGGTCATCCATGTATACACTTTGCGCATCAAAGCAGAAGAAAACACCGCTTATACCTCGCTCTTTCTCATTAACAGCAAAGCCATTGCTCTGCTGGTTGTTCTGATTATTTATCAGATTGTACATTTCCTTTTCTGTCATAATTCTATTTTCTTTTGTTATTTATGGTCTATTGAATAATATAATAAGCGCAAAGATAATGCCAATTATTGAAACGAACGATAATCTCTGCGCTTTATTAACATTTATTCCGTAATTTTACGTCATTCATTCCTTTATTTAAGGGCTGTCTTCTTTACGGCTATCTGTTTTCTGCCTCGTGTTACCTCTACGGCTACAGTTCCATTTACTGGTGAGCGAAGCAGTTCTGTATCAGATTTTGCCTGTTTCTGAAGTGCCAGGACACCTGAGGCTCCGTATATTCTGATGATGTCGTTCTGTTTCAGACCCTTTATCAGAATATGATAGTTGCCGCTGGGAATGATGGTGATGTCTGACTTCATGTCAGCCTCCTTGCGGTTGAAACTGATCTGCCATTGCCATCTTAATCTCTTATCTTCTCTTTCTTCTACCAGTCTCATACGCTATTCGTTTTATTTCGAATGTAAAGATACGTCTTTTCCGTTTTCTACCTATGCGATTTGTGCGATTTGCGTGGATTCGGGAAATAAAGTGCGAAAAATATCATGGAATCATTCAGAAAAAATATCTCCGAAGGATAAGATAATATCTCCGAAGGATAAGAAAATTATCTCCGAAAGAT
>ENA-OPYW01000026-OPYW01000026.1-human-gut-metagenome-genome-assembly--contig:-NODE-26-length-17466-cov-1.177000_pt1 | contig 17466 bp, 17 predicted proteins | sample MGYA00242473_ERZ504483 | MGnify/ENA primary metagenome ERZ504483 (study PRJEB26092, sample SAMD00036221) | human gut metagenome | host: Homo sapiens | study: EMG produced TPA metagenomics assembly of...
TGGCACAGCACAATCAGTAGCTTACTCATGTCATGCGTGCTTGGCATAACGCGCTTCTTGCAAGAGTTTATACCCACCCTGTCCATCCTCTATCAGCTTCATGGCATAGTGATTGGTGAGTTGAGTGGTCTGTGCCTCACACCTATAGCAGTGCCTAACATGGCACAAACCAAGCATAATAAAGATAAATATTTTTTCATTTTCGGAATCTTATTAGCAAATCATTTATGTTTCGGCAGTTCTGCCAAATGGGGTTAGTGACTGATCTGAACGTCGTAATAAGGCATCAACAGAGCACTTTTATCCGTCATTCCCAGCTGATAAGCCAGTTTGGTATAGTTTTTATTTCCCAAAGCCTTTCCTGCTTCGAGCAAGATTGGAGTAGCACGTTGGGCATCAAACTTTTTTGATTTGCTTGTAAGTCCACTTCTCTGGCGACTTGTAATAAGGATACAAGAAAGCAACGACATCTGCCAATGACTTTTGCGAAGCAGTCTTCATAGTCCAGAGATTTTCACCTATACCTGCAGCTATAAAAGAAGCCTGCAAGGATGCCTCACAAACAAAGGTGGAATAGTGCAAGGACAAAGTGCGAGCCAACTCCTGTGGCAGTGAACCATTCTCAGCTATCTGATTGTTGAGTTTCTGCATGAAGTCGTCGCGCAGCACTTCTCTGATTCGATTTTCGTAACCCAAGAAAGCTAATAGTTCCATGTGCGTCACGTCAAACCACAAGCCATGATTGTTTTTAGCTCTACGCTCCATTTGTCCCTGAGTGCTGTGCTCCATCCAATACAAGAAAGCTTTCCCCATTCAGTGAGTTGTGTCTGGTCATGCTCTGTCCATCCAGCATAATCCTTGATGAGAGCCGACATACACAGAGCTCTACAAGCATGACGCGCATCCAGTATGCCCGTACCACGAAGTTTGGTGCGTCCAGGGATGAACTGCGAATAAGTCATATTGGGATTCATACCCGTGATGCTGTCGGTAAACCATGCACGCAGATAACGCGCACAATGTTCAGCATACAAACTCTTGCCTGTGACATAATATAACAAAGAAAGACAGTCTACGGCATTAGCCATTTTCACCATAGCCTTCTCGCTCATATAAGAATCGATTTCAGGATTCACCTTACCATCATGTCGCACATAAGGGAGTCCGTCTTTCTTTGTCGTATCCGGCCACCAGTAGCGAGACAAAGAGATGTAATCACGAGCATCATTAGAGGGAGGTAATATCTTCGACTTGACAGTAGGAGCCTTGTCCTTCATCAGTTTAACCGCCATCCCCTCATAGAAGCCAACCATCTTAACAGCCTGCTCATTGTTGTGCAGATAAGCCTCTTTAAGAGCAGACAGTCGCTGCTTGTCAAGAGGCAGAATCTGAGCCTTTGCAGAGACCAAAGCCCCTGCAAAGACCAGTAATACTATGAGTTTTCTCATTTATTATCTACGATTTATTATGAGAAGAATACACCACCATTGATATCGATGTTGGCACCTGTGATGTAAGAAGCCTTATCGCTTGCCAAGTAGCATACCAAGTCAGCCACCTCATCAGCCTGACCCTCACGACGCAGAGGATAGTTTCCCTTCATACGCTCACGATTCTCAGGAGTGTTGAAGATGTCGTGGAAAGATGTAGCTATCGTACCAGGCAAACTGCGTTGACACGAATGCCATCAGGACCCAACTCCTTAGCCATAGAACGAGTAAAGGTAGAAACCGCAGCCTTAGATGTGGCATAGAGCGAAGCACCAGCACCACCACCATCACGAGCAGCCAAAGAAGAGAAGTTTACAATAGAAGCACCAGCTGTCATGAAAGGCACAACAGCACGAGTAGCCAACCATACAGAACGCATATTAACATCCATTACGATGTCATACCAGTCGTCTTCCTGCTCGGCAATCTTCTTACGGCCAACCATACCGCCTACTACGTTTACCAAGACATCAATCTTTTCGCCAAAGGCTTTCTGAGTCTCTGCTACAAGATTCTTCACATCAGCCACCTTGGTCATGTCGCCTTTCACGAGAATGCACTCGCCACCTACCTGACTGATTAACTCAGCAGTCTCCTTGGCAGCTGCCTCATTACCGAAATAGTTAACGCAAACCTTGGCACCATCGGCTGCCAACTGCACTGATACTGCTCTACCCAAGTCTCTTGAACCACCAGTAACGATGGCTACTTTATTTTCAAATCTTTTCATATTAATTTTAATAATTTTAGTTATTTTTGTATTTAATTGTATTTTTTTCTATTTTATTTATCTATTTTGTTTGATTTCACCCACTGTGAGGAAGATGGCAAGCCAAGACAATGGAACCAGCGCTCCCAACAAGCTGAACAAAACAGCCCAGTTGGTGATATAGCTTGAGAACAAGATTGCCAAGATGGTGCCAAGCACAGCAGATGCACCACCCAGTCCTGCCAACGAACCAACATTCTTACCACGATGCAAGTCGCACGGAATGGTTTGCAGATTGGTCATAAAGAACTGGAATCCACCCAGCACAAACGCCATCCATACTACAGCCAACACAGCTGAGGAAGACATAATGGCCAAGATGATGGAAGGAATGATGATAGCTCCACCCACTAAGATGGCATTTTTGCGTGCGTAGTTGATGGTATGTCCACGATTGATAAGCCAACAAGAATACCAACCACCCACGATACTTCCCAAAGCTGCTCCCGCATAAGGAACCCATGCAGAGAAAGCCACCTCTTTAATATTAAGGTGGAAAACATCAGCCAGATAGAGAGGCAAGAAGGTGACAAACATCCACCAGATAGGGTCGAGGAAGAAACGTCCCAAGATGACCGACCAGTTTTTCTTTTCGCTCAGCAACTCACCCCATGTCTTACAATGAGTATCTGCCTGAGGCTTTTTCTCCGGTTGATTGCTCAAGATGTAATGGCGCTCTTCTTCTGTAATCCAAGGATGCTCCTTAGGACCTTTCTTGTTGATAACGAGCCAAGGAATGAGCCACAACAAACCCAACGAACCAACACAGACAAAGGTTACCTTCCAGCCGAAACTGATAAACAGCATCAGGATGAATACAGGAGCAAAGATGCTACCTATAGATGCTGCCGCACCGAAAAGTCCCTGTGCAAAGGCTCTCTCCTTCTGTGGGAACCATTCCGCATTGCTCTTTGTAGTGCCAGGCCAAGGTCCTGCCTCGCCCAGTCCGAGCATCATTCTGAAAGCCGTCAGCGAGAACTTGCCAGTAGAGAATGCTGCCAGTGCGTCAGCCAATCCCCATATCAGCACACTACCAAAGAATCCCTTACGGCAGCCCACCTTATCATATAATCTGCCCGACACGAGCTGACTGATACCATAAGCTATCATAAAGAAGATGGTGATATCGCCCAAGATATCTTTTGCCTTCTTCGAAGCGTCTGGATCGTTGCGGTCAATGAGTCCCAGATCAATGGCTATTCCCTCCTTGTTGGTAACTATCGTTACAGCATCTTTCTGCTTGATGGTCACACTACCCTCATCTACTATCATGTCATCGCCACGCGTAGAGAAAAGGCGATAGCCTTATCTGTTTTCACAGCCACATTCGAACTCATATCGATAGGCTGTTTTTCCACCAGCTCATAATCGATATTAGCCACCCACATATAGTTCAGGGTGCCACGATCCAAATAGTTGATGATGGTTATCATCATGATAAGTCCGATGATATACCATCGCAATCCTTTTATTTTCATGCACTTATTACTTTAAAAAGTCTGCCCTCATCGGACTAAATGTATCTATCAAGATGCCAGCCTCCAGGCAAACACATCCATGCAACTCATCTGGAGCTACATAATAACCATCGCCTGCCTCTAAGATACGCTTTTCATCGCCAATGGTGAGTTCAAACTTGCCACTTGCCACATAAGTAGCCTGGCTGTGATAATGCTCGTGCATGGTACCTACGGCTCCCTCTTCGAAAACCACCTTTACCATCATCAGCTGACCATCATAGCCCATAATCTGACGCTTGATACCAGGACCAGGATTCTCCCATCCCATTTCCTTTGCAATCTGAAATACTTCACTCTTTGTTTTCATATCTTTTCGTTTTTATTAATAATTATACTGAATATCTACCCTTCCACTCCATCGGAATGTCTTGTTGCCTACCTGTACGGTATGTTCATGAGCCTCATCGTCAGCCAACAGCAAGAAGAGGTCGTGACCAGCATACACACCATGCAACACCAACTGGGAGTCGTCCTCAAACAGAATCTCCAGTTTCTCGCAGGAGGTGATGAGATCGCGAGAGGTTTCGCGCAAGACATCATACTCTCCATGAGTCTCTATTGAAACCGCAAAGGTGTGGTTCTTCTTGCCTTTCTCGCGGATGATATAGCCCGAACGATGTGTAAGTTGAAGTCAGGGTCATTAGCTCCCAGGGCTACAAACTTAAATTCAGAAGTAGGGCTGCTGGCATAATTGACTGAATAGAATCGATTGGCCTTAAAGAACGTAAGGCATGAAGTCGATGAAGCGGTATTCTGTCCTGTAGCCTCAAGCCATAGATGCTGATAACCCGCTTTCTGACCCAGAGGCGCCATCTGATCTAAGTTACGCTGATAAGGATAATTCACCGATACCAGATGACCATTATACCACAACGGATAATCGTAGTCGTGCACCTTGTCAGACTTCAATCTGAACACATCGCATATCAGAGGGCGTTCGAGGAAGGGCACCTTGGCATAGACGATAGTTCGCAGCATGTCTACACCAGGATAGGCATTGGTATCGCGAGCCATCACCATCTGCCAACCATCATGAGAGAAGTCAGCTTCAACAATGTTAGCATGATACTGCTCTGCCACCTTCAGCTTACCGCCATAGTTGCTGTTCTGATCCACCACCACCGTGTTATGAGCAATGGTCTGCTTGGCATAGGTATTGTTCTCCTTGGTGTAATGTCCGCCATGCTTTGCCTCTATGTTGAGGAATCTCGAAGCTCCATAGTCGGTCAATATTTCGTGTCCATTGTCGTAGTAAGCCATGGCAAGTTTGTCGTAGTGTCCATGTCCCATACCTTGCGATGTAGCCTTCAGTGTGATGGCACTATTGTACTCAGAACTGCGTGGTCGCATGATAGCCAAACCGCCATCCTTACCATCTCTTCCGTCGCTCAACACACAACTGCGCTGTACGAGGGCATGAGATTCCTCCTTTGCCATATCGCGCTGCGCCATAAACCCTCCAGCTATAGGCAGAACATAAGTCTGATAGTTTTTCATCACAGCCAACAGCGACTTGTTTTCAGGAAACTTACCATAGATGATATTGGCAGCATAAACCATCTCCTGAGCAGAAAGACCTTTCTCCAGAGCATCGTTGATATGAAAGAACTCTCCCTCGTATGACATCTGCACCAAAGCATCTAATGCCTTCACAAGGATTCCGTTACGACGATGGAAGACGTTAAGCTCGGGCATACAATGATCGATGCATTGAGCAAACACCACAAAGGGCCAGATGGCATAACGCTGATAGTAAGCCCCTTCGGTGTAATAGCCGTCAGGAGAGAAGAGATAGTCCATCTGGCGCAAGAATCCACCATTCTTGCCTGTTTCATCCGTGCCGTACAAAGCCTTGCGCACCAATGATTGGTTGCCAGTAGCCATGCCAACCATACCCACTGCCGAAGTGGCCCATGTGGCATGGTTGTGCATACGGTTGAACATCTCATGGTTGCGCTTATGCTCCCCATAGCCGTTCATAATGAAGTCTGCCATATTAAAGAGTAAGTTTTTCTCTATGAACTTACGCTGCTTGGCAGACAGGGCATCATACACACAGTCGTACGCCATTGCGGTATGAACGAGCCACACGCTCTCATTGAGCGTCTGCCAGAAGAGACGACCAGGTACTGGCGACAAGCTGACAGGATGGAGCCCCCACTTAGGATATTTCTGCGCATACTCCATAAGCATCTGAGCCACGAAGTCAGCATATTTCTTGTTGCCCGTGTACTGATATGCCAATCCTGCATGAAACATTGCATAGTAGTTGCTTTTATGCTGCTCGTGTACTGCACCTCCACCTCCGTCGATGGGAGTAGGAACTTGTATGGCTGCAGCACAAGCCTCATCAGCTTTTTGCACCAAGTCGTCTACCACTCGTCCGAAAGCAGGAACTTCGTTTATATGTTTTTTCATATACCCCAACTCCTCTTGAGTAAGCAAGAGTTTGGGATGCTGCGCCATGGTAGCAACAAGCCCCAAAGCACAGAAGAAAAAGATTAATAATAGTCGTTTCATATTACAAACCTTGATTTTGTCGATTCAAATATACTTCTTTTCGCATGGCAAGTACCGCACCTGAGTTCTCGAACTTGCAACGCTCTATCACCACATCCTCCCAAGAAGTTTCGTCCAGGCGAACACTTACTCCGCCTCTACCACTATTGAAGAATTGGCAGTCAGAAACACGCAAGTATTGTGGCCCCATCAATCGCAAGACGCTACCACGCTGCTTGTTGCAACAATCGTAGAAGAAACAGTTGCGCACAGTGACGTAAGGTCCTGCCGTACTCTCGTCGCTACCGCCACGATACACATTGACAGGTGTGCCCAACAAACGACGGAACTCGCAGTTTTCGATCAGCATATTCTCGGCGTTGTAACGTCCCTTGTCATCCTTCTCGGATGCAAAGTCGACACCACCACCAGAACAGTCGGCAATGAGACAACCCGTAACAATCAGACTATCGGCAAAGGTGGATTTCTGTCCACGAATAGCAGCACAGCCATTCTCACCAAAGTTGATAAACTTACAGTTGTTTACCTTCAACTTATAAGGAGTTGTCATGGTCTTGGCTGTAGAGATACCTGTCTCTGGCGAAGACCCGCCAGGTTCTAAGCGACCATCAAAGACAAGGCCTTCTACTTCAAGACTTCCCCCATTATCTATGGTCATGAGATGGGGCACTGAGGTCCCCACCGAGCGAAGCAACGTTTTGCCAGAAGCCGAGCGTATAGTCACATTTTTCTGCACCAAGACGGTCTTCACCAACTTGTACTCATCGCCTTGCAGCACAAAGGAATCGCCATCCTCAGCCTGAGCCAACACCTGAGGAAGGTCGGCATCCTTGGCTACCATGACAGTGCGAGCCTCTGCCTTAGCGGTTTTCGCTGTCTCACTCAGCTTACCTATCGTCCTACTAATCATCTGCTGATAAGTAGGCACCATAGGCAGCTTCACCTTTGCTATTTTTATTCCTGAAGGCAGACCTTCCAGATTCTTATTCATGATATTGTCGGCGAAGCGAACTTCAGATGCCTTATCTACCATCTGGAAAGGATTCTGCGTGCCGCTAACGAACAAACGGTTTCTCTTGAAGTCGATGCTACGAGGAGCCGAAGTGCGTTCGGCATCAGCACCCGTACCAAACTCCAGATTCGTGCAGTCGACGTACACATTGTCGGTTATTGTAATGTCAGAGACTTGCACATATCGATTGGGCAGAGAGTTGGGTACAGCATTCATAACTCCTAAAGCAGAGAAAAAGCGCTGACCTGCCAAACTAACGAAAATGTTGTTGCGAATGACATGATCGGAATCTACCACTCTCACACCGCCCGTATTGCGCTTGCCATTACCTACAAAGGTGTTGTTCTCTACCAAGTTGCGCTTGCCATGACGCAAAGCCACCACGCCTTCACACTCCCAGAGGTAATTGCCGCGCACGATGTTGTCGCAAGACTTGATAGATATCACTTCCACCTCACCAGAGCATCTGTCAAAGAGATTGTCACAAACCGTAGTTGCTGAGGTTCATAGCTCTGCAGAGAAGTACCGATACGCATAGTCTCTGCACCGTTGGATCCATATACCTCACGAGGACCAAAATAGTTATGGTCTATCTGATGATGATTGTTCAGATTGTTGGCACCATTGAGGTTGACAAGGAGCGTTACACCCAAGTTGTACTTGCGCAGCAATTCGCAGTGATCCACTCTGTTGCGCTGGCCAGATAGATAAACATAACTCTTTGACTGCGAACGGTCTCGGTATTATAGTTGTCTATCACACAGCGAGTCAAATTGCAATCTTGTGCGAAATCTTTGCCACCAGCAAACTCCACTACTGAGCGGCGAGAAGGATAACCATTGCGAAACTCCAGTCCGCTTACCACAAAATGCTTGCCACCCATGACGAGCGAAGAACGCCCTGTGATAAGCACTGTGCCCGGCTTTGCCTCCACAGTGATAGGAGCCTGCTTCGTACCTACAGCCTTCCACTTGAGGTCGACGTCACGATAAGTACCAGCCTCAATGATGACACGGTCGCCAGCCACAGCCTTCTTCAGACAGTCAGCCACCCCTGGCAGAGAGGTCACATAATCACGTGCCTCGCCTGTCATAGGAGTTGCCAACATAAGAGCCAGCACACCTTCATATAAATGCTTTCTTACTTCCATTCTTTTTTCGTTATATAAACAATACTTAATACTGATAATCGTGCTTCATCCAATACATATCAAAGGTGACTCTACTTGAAGAAGGCGCCTTAGTATTATTGTACAATTTAAAATCAACATGCTTGATGTGCAAGAAACCAATGCGCTTGATATTTTCGGCAGCATTAGCCGCTTGTCCCTTCACATTATAATAAATAACCAAGATGAGGCATCTACATCGGCTGACTTCTCTGCTCCTACAGCAAAGACTCCAGGAGCAAACACAGTATTATTAACCGACTGCTTAACTGCCCCGACGCTGATATTGCCAATCTTCTTTCCGGCTACATCAATAGGGAATGTATGCTCGTCAATCTTCTCCAAAGCACCATTCTTAATCTGGTCGATGATCGCCTTGTGAGTAGGCTCTGTAGGGTTGAGATAAACAAAGCTGAGACATGGAGTTCCATAACAGTTGCCATTGGCTCCCGTCACACGATATTCGTCGGCAGAATTGTTGATCATGTAGAAGTTACGCAACTGTGTGTTAGAACCAGCAGGCGTATTGATCTGCAACGTACCAGCACTCACACCAGAGAAGAAGAAATAAGGATTTACCGAATTGTATTCCTCCTCAGTTACCTTAGGTAGATTCTTACCAGCACAGGTATTAGCTTGATACTTATAAGATATAGGGTCGACAGCTGTTCTCCATAAACTATTGGCATAAACCAATCCTGTTTCTGGCGAGAAGAAAGAGGCTAATGACTCTACGTCACGTCCCTGTCCGTAAATCACCTTGTCCTTCCAGAAGTAAACGAAAGGCACATTCACACCAAACTGTTCGGTAAGGGTGCGTGTCTCGATGCCATCGAAATAAGTTATTGACAGCGAAGTCTGGTTATGTCCGTCTACAAACTTATCGGAATAAGGAACCACAAACTTCAACGTATTCTCTGTCTGCAAACTTACCATACACTCTACATCACCCACGAACACCTTATTAATCTTGTTCAGATAAGAACCCGTGAGAGTTATCTCATCGCCCACACTGTTGTCACCAAACTCTGTAGTAGTTATCACAGGCTGATAACGCTTCACATTGAGCATAGGCAAGAGGTCGGCAGCTGTTTCCTGAGTGGTGGTACCATCGTAGTAGGCAAAGGTGACATGAGCATCGTCTTTCTCTACATAAGGTACCGTGAACACAATCTCGTTGACATTCTTGCTGATGACAGTAGCCTCGTGCTTCACTGTACCGCCATTAGCCGTAAAATACACAGCAGAAATGACATTCATGTTCTTACCGCTGATGAGCATTTTGTTACCCATCTCCACCTCAGTCTGCACCGAAGAAGCCGTAGCCAAAGGAGCAGGATATTCTACAGCAAACTCGCTCTCAGAAACTCCCTCACCCTCGGCATTGACAAGTGTTATCTTGCCAGTACGCGCCTCATTAGGAACCTCTATCGTGAGACTCGTATTAGAGAGTCTTTCCACGATTTCACATTCTTTTTCTCCCAACAAAGCCTTGGTGACTCCGTTCAGAGCTTTTCCTGTGACAACTATCTTGCTTCCCACACTGCCTTGTGCTGGCATAAAACTCTCTATAACAGGAGCACTGGCTATCGTCTCGTTCATCGACAAATCATCGCACGAAACGAGAAAGCATGCTGCAAGTAGGAATGTGAATATATATTTCATCTTTTTCATAAGATTCTCTTTTTATTCGTTAATATTAATAACCAGCATTCTGAGCTACATCAGGATTGATATTAGTCACAGAAACAGGGATAGGTAGATAGGTCTGCCAGTTGCTGATGGGGTTTACACGATAGGTATATCCCGCATAGAACGACTCGCTACTCAGATATTCGTTGATGGTCTCAGTGACAACATCCCAACGTTTCAGGTCGAACCAACGCTGATTCTCGAAAGCCAACTCCAGACGGCGCTCGTTGCGCACTGCCATACGGAAGTCATACTTGTTGCCTACTTGCTCTAAAGCATAAGGAGCAATACCAGCACGCTCTCTTATCATATTGACATATTTCAATGCCTCGGTAGATGGTCCTGCTGTCTCATTGAGCAATTCAGCATAGAGCAGCGCGATGTCGCCCACACGGATAATAGGCCAATCGCTCTCACCATCAAAATTTGTTGTCACAGGGTTGGTGTACTTGCAGCAGTAAGTAGCCTCCACCCATTGACCTGTCGTTGCATTGTAATATTTCTGAGCGATATTGACGTTGCGTCTTGTCTCGTCACCTTCCATAATATAGGCATTGATGAGATTGTCGCTTGGAGAGTTAAACCAGTTGGCTGTTCCTACGATGACGTTAGCTCCATTGTTTGATAGGTGCAAAGAGATTGCCGAAAGGTGAGCCCAAACCTATTTTGCCAGAGAGGTATCTCACGGCAAAGATAATCTCCTTATTTATCTCGTTATTGATGTCAAAGACAGAGGCATAAGGTACTAAGTCGGCAGCAGTCTGTGGATTGCCCACCGTCTCGCTTCCCAACACATCCTTACACAAGTTGAGTGCCTGCTGATACTTCTCATCGCCCACTGCATAATGGGTGGCATAAACCTTAGCTAAGAGCGCCTTGGCTGCATTCATATCGGCTCTACCGAGAAGGGCGTCAGGCTGCTTGGCTGGCAGCAGCTGTTGGTCGACGATTGTCTCCAAGTCGCCCTCGATGAGCGCATAGACATCAGACACAGAAGAGCGCTGCATATTGCGAGCCACGTCAGACGGAGTCTTGCTGGTTACGATAAATACAGGTCCCCAAAGTCGCACGAGATTGAAGTACTCCAGCGCACGCAGGAATCGTGCCTCACCTTCATACATCTTCTTATTGGCTTCGTTCTTCACCACCTGCACACTGGCAAGTACATTGTTGGTTCTTGTGATGAGCGCATAGCATGCTTTCCAATAACTCTCCACCCACTCGTGCTCTGTGTTGATGACGCTTTGATCGAGCTGCTCTATCAGCTTGGTCGTGTTGGAGGAAGAGTTGTTATTGTACATTCTGGCATTATCAGAACGCAGTTCTGTCATCGCCCATTCGTAATACATCACGTCATGAAGACCATTATAGCATCCCATCACGAGATCGTTGACAGAGTTGTCATCAGTCACATACTCGTCAGATGCAACCTCCGAATAAGGATATTGGTCAAGGTTACATGAGGAGAAGCTGAGGGCTCCCACGATACCTAATATTGCAAATATTCTTGTTTTCATCTTGTTAGTTGTTTTTTAGAAGTTTACGTCAAATCCTACAGATATGGTTGATGTGAGAGGGAAACCTCCACGCTGATAACCATCTATCAGGGTGTTGGTGTAAGGTCCTGTCGTGAATCTTGACTCTGGGTTGATACCACGATAGTCGCCACTCCATATATACAGCAGGTTGTTGCCCGAGAGATAGAATCTCAAGTCGTTGAGATGCATTTTCTTGACAATGTCCTTTGGCATGGTGTAACCAATGGTAAGGTTGCGCAAGCAGGCATACGAAGCGTTCTGCAAAGGATAGTCGGTAAGCAAGAGGTTATGACCATTCTTCTCATAAGGAGTCTTGCCGTCACCTGGGTGCTCTGCACTAATCCAGCGGTTCTTAGCGTAGGCCTTGTTGTAACGTAAAGTTTCGTTATAGTACACGTCGCCATTGAAAACTGTAATACCCTGCACGCCCTGAATCAGGATAGAGAAGTCGAAATTCTTGTAGCGCAAGTTGTTGGTAAGACCCCATGTGAAGTCTGGATAAGGATTTCCGAGAGGCACACGGTCGTTAGCATCGAGTGTTCCACTGTTGTCAGTGTCTACGATGCGGAGTCCACCTGGAACATCGTCAGCAAAGTGTGGGTTAGCATCTATTTCCTCCTGAGAATTCCATACACCCTGGGTCTTATATCCATAATACTGGATAAGTGGCGAACCCACCTTAGCGATGTAGCACTCATTGCGCTCACCCTGGCTGATGATTTGGCTCTCTCCTCCGATTTCCAACAACTTATTGCGTGAAAGCGAGAAGTTAAAGTTGGTTTCCCAACTGAAGTTTCTATTGCGAATATTGTGTGTATCAATCTGAATCTCCACACCCTTATTGCTCACCCTTCCGATGTTGTTCCAATAGTTGGAATAACCTGTAAACGACTGAGTAGGCTGTGCAAAGAGCAATGCCTTGGTCTCAGAATAGTAAGCATCGAGCGACAAGTTGATGCGATTTCTGAAAAGACCTAAGTCGAAACCAAAGTTAAACTCATTGGTCTTCTCCCAAGTAATGTTAGAGTTTGCCAAAGTAGAAGATGTATTAGCCATACCATTCACCAAACTTCCATTGCCTGCGCCCAAAGCGTAATTGGCAGAGTTGAGCACCTCTAAGGCTGCCTGATAAGAAATCTGATTGTTACCTGTCATACCATAAGAGGCACGCAACTTCAGATTAGAAATAGCTTCAATAGACTTCATGAAGGCTTCTTCGCTGACACGCCAACCCAAAGATATAGAAGGGAACCAAGCGTTGCGATTGCCCTTAGCGAAGAGCGATGAACGGTCAAGGCGCAAAGATGCTGACATCAAATAGCGACTCAAATAACTATAGTTGATACGACCTAAATAAGATTCTAAAACGACGTCTGGATAACGGAAGGTTCCAGTACCAGCCTTATCGCCATTGTCCGATGTAGCCAACTCGAAGATAGTAGCTGCATTTAGGGTCTTGATGTTGTCGGTAGCAAAACCTGAGGCTGTCTCTGCCACGCGCTGTACACGTGTACGCTCTGCTGTATAGCCCAAGAGGGCATCAATGCTATGCTGCTTCTGACTTCCCAAGTTGAGGTGATAAGAAAGGGTATTCTCTGTCAACAAATCGATGTATAAGTTGCTGAAATAAGTAGCACGGCTGGCTTCACCATCCTTGGTTGCATTCTTATTATCATAAGTATAAGAAGGTGAGAAGCGCACATTAAAACCATTAGAAGTCTTAAAGGTCAATCCCTTAGCCAATTCTACCGTCAGATACAAGTTGCCCAATCCCTGGAAATCTTCACTCCAACGCATGGTGTTGGCCATCACGCTGCATGGATTGTTGTTGGAAGAAGAGAAAGGTGAGGTTCGCTCTGTCAAAGGATTGCCTTCTTCGTCTACCTCGCCTGTTGGGTTTCTATATTATTGAAGTGGCTACCACGAGCAAAACCACTATAGCCAGTAAGTGCTGTTGTGATGTCGTTGTGATAAACAGGCAGGAATGATGGTGTGCGATAGAAGTCGATAAAGTTGTTGCGAGGACGCTCTGCACGCTTGTAAGTACCAGAGAAATTGACACCGAAGCCCACACTCTTAGATAAGCGTGTGTCTAACTTGGCGCGGAAGTTCACCTTGTCGAGTGTATTGGAACGCATGATACCCTGATCCTTCATATAAGCAGCCGACACAAAAATACTTAGTGTCCTTCTTGCCACCAGATACGCTAAACTGCACATTGGTCATTGAAGCCACATCGTTAAGACCCTCCTTCTGCCAGTCGGTAGCACCATACAACGACTCCAGATAAGCCGCACTACGTGCCTGAGACATAACAGGGCGTCCACCTAACGCTTCTTCTTGCTGCATCAAGTTAAACCAATCGGTAGAGGTCATCATGTCGTGCAACTGGTAAGCATACTTGAAACCCTGATAGAAATTGAACTTATACTTAGGTTGTTCGGGAGTACCTTGCTTCGTGGTGATAAGAATAACACCATTGGCTGCACGTGAACCATAGATGGCTGCAGAAGCAGCATCTTTCAGAATCTCTACAGACTTAATGTCGGAAGCATTTACCTGCGACAAACCACCCTTTACAGGGAATCCATCAATAATCACTAATGGAGAACTCTCGGCTGAGATAGAACCTGTACCGCGCACACGAATAGAAGGTGTAACACCCACCTCGGAAGTCTCATTGCTCACGGTAAGACCTGTCATCATACCCTGTAACGCCTGAGTGACATCGCTAACAGGAGCTTTGGTCAACGAGCCACCATCCAGTTTGGAAATAGAACCCGTAAGGTGAGATTTCTGCTGTACGCCATAACCGATCACCACTGTTTCGTCCAGCTGTGTGTCGTTCATCTCTAATCTTACATCGATTTTCTTTCTGTCACCAACCGTTACCATTTGATCAGTGTAACCAATATAAGAAAAAACAAGAACAGTCTTCTTGCTTTTCACCTCTATGGAATATTTACCATCCATATCGGTAATAGTGCCAGCAGTGTTACCTGCATCACCTTTCACAGCAACAGTAGCACCTACTAAAGGTCCTTCTGTATCAGTGACGGTACCATGTATCACTATCTGAGCATTGACAGCAGCACTAAGACATAGTGCTATCATTGTCATCAATAAGTTTGTTTTTAAAAGTCTCATAGGCTTTCTTTTTAAGAATTATAGATATTTTAGTTTCTATGCGCAAAGATAATGCAAATCGAATGCAGAATCATCAAGCTCGCTTGAATGTTATGCTGAGATGCTGCTTATCGTCTGCAAAGATAATACTTAAATATGATAAACAAAACTTTTTGGTATACCAATTATACTAGTTTAACGTTTCGTTATTTTTTTCTTGCCTTTATGTGAATTATCGTTAATTCGATTCCGGTTTCATGAAATATACAGAATAATTATGTACCTTTGCGCTAAAATACAAGTAAAGCAGAATATGTCTATGAAACAAGAAATCAACCATTCACCAGTCGACAGAGTAGTAGACTACATCAAAACTCAGATTGCAGAGAAACAAGTCAACCCTGGCGACCGCTTGCCTTCTGAAAGAAAGCTATCAGAGCTCCTGAAAGTAGGAAGACCGCACATCAGAGCAGCACTACAAAAGCTTGAAACTTATGGTGTTGTAGAAACAAGACCACAGAGCGGAACCATCGTAACCGAATTTTCTAAAAAGTCAAAATTTGACAATCTATTCAACGAAACACTGAAGGTTGACAAGTACGATTTTTATAGTCTTGTACACGTGCGCGTACTATTAGAAATAGATGCCTGCACCCTTGCAGCCACCAACTGCACAAGCGAAGACATCGACAAAGTGGAAAAGGCACTCAGAGAGTTGGAGGACTGCCAAGATCCTAAGAAAAGGATCGAGAAGGATTTTGCATTCCATCACGCCATAGCTTGCAGTAGCCATAACCCCGTATTGGCTTCTCTACTGCTTATCATCACACCAGACATCATGAAGTTCTATCATAAATATAGATTCTGCTCCGTGCCTGAGCGACAGGTAATCACAGAACACAGAGACTATATTGCTAAGATGAAAGCACGCGACACAGGAGGCATGAGAGAGTTGGTACTAAGCCACTTAGCTAATCAGATAAACTTTGCTAAGTCACAAAGAAAAGACTGAACAAACACCTGACAGCACCCTGACAATCGGGGTGCTGTTTTGGCTTCATAACCTATTATAATAAAAGCACAATTGGCTATATTGGTATATTAATTAATTATAATTAAACCATAATACACTTAAATATTATTAAACGTTAATTGGTTTACCAATTTTTGTTTATATTTGTCACCGTTTTTTAGTTACCAAAAATAAAATATAAACGAATTATGAAACATTTATTATCATTAATGACCGTATGCTTGCTCTCACTCAGTGCGCAAGCACAAAAAACATGGGACTTTTTAGACCTGAGTGAATCTATCCCTCTCATCGAGGCAGATGACATTAACTGGAATGTTGACAAGTATCAAACAAATACCACTGATGTCCCTATACAGTGGAGCAACAAAATCGCCTTTACTGAATGGAGCACCTTGAAAGCCAATGGCGAAGAGATTCCAGCAACCAAAGGCTTATGTTTATTGGAGGTGAAGGCAAATTGCTTTTCTCTATCAGCAGCAAGAACAAAAACTATTTTAAGCTGAACAATAATAAAGCTAAAATCAAGATTTGCAACCTCAAGAAGGGGCAGAAGCTCACTATCGTGGGGCTGAGCGGAAGTAAGACCGAAGCTCGTACTTTTACAGCAGAAGAAAACCTCAAGGTGACAAGCGGTATGGAGCCCACAGTAGAAGAACAAACCAGCGAAGCTGAAGTGATAAACGACGGCGACATCGTCATTGGCTGCACCAACGCCATGAACGTCTATTCTATCAGCCTCAGCGCAGCCGACGCCACGGGCATTGCGCAGACAACTATCAGCAAGCCATCAGGCAACGATAAGTTTTACACGCTTGACGGCAAGCAAGTGAACCCCTCACACAAAGGCATCATCATTGCCAATGGAAAGAAATACACCAATAAATAATTAACTAACATACATTTATTCTACATCATGCCATCGAGCAACTCGATGGCATGGTGCATATCTTGCTCGAAAGCAGTATGGTCGAGCAGATAATGCGGAGTGCCATTAGCCAACAACTGGTAGAGCGCAGGGGTCATCCCATCTACATATTGGCTGATGGCATATTCTATATTATCACGCTGCGTATGACTATGAGAAAATTCATACACACGCAGCTTCTGATGAAAGAAGCAATAAGCCGACTCGATACTATCCTTACTAAAATTTACCCCCAGTTCGGGATAAGAAAAGTTCAATAAAAAGTTTGTAGTCTCACAAATATTTTGTATCTTTATAGGTAAAAATCAAACAGTTATAAAAATATTTGATATGACTACCGATTACAAAGTTACAGAATTATTTTGTATTATAGACGAGTTTTGCAAATATTTTGAAGCAGAAAACGCAGGAAATTTGCTGGAAGACAGCAGTGACATCAAGCGTAGAAGGCGTTCTGTCTCATTGTCAGACAGTGAAATCATGACAATCCTGTTGTATTTTATCCAAAAAATCGAGGATAAAAAATCTTAAAACATTCTTTATCCCCGATTAAATATCGTACCTTTGCAACCGAAAGAGTTCTTTGGATGGTTATGCAAATCACAGCAAGATACTACATTCTGTTTTATTTTCTAATTCGTAACCTCTTCTTTTTTATGAGATAAAAAAC
>ENA-OPYW01000027-OPYW01000027.1-human-gut-metagenome-genome-assembly--contig:-NODE-27-length-16901-cov-1.468761_pt1 | contig 16901 bp, 13 predicted proteins | sample MGYA00242473_ERZ504483 | MGnify/ENA primary metagenome ERZ504483 (study PRJEB26092, sample SAMD00036221) | human gut metagenome | host: Homo sapiens | study: EMG produced TPA metagenomics assembly of...
ATTCTAAGCACTGTTTGATTAAGTCGTGAGCATCTTTTGCATGATATACTCTGCCTGCTTTAACATCTTCTAGGGCTTCTTCAATACCACTTTTCTTTTCGGTTTGAATAACCCAGCCAAACTTTTTGCCAGTTCCTTTAATAAGTTGAAGTCAACTTGCGGAACAGTTATAGTTGTTTTTATATTATTTATAGCTACATCCATATTGCTTTCCTTTTGATGTTATTTTAAATGATGCCGCAAAGATACGACTTTTCCTCGTAACTTCCAAGGTTTTAGGGAAAAATGTTGAGAGGGGGATAAAGAAAAAATAGACGGCTCCCGGAAACGAGAGCCGCCTATTGGATGTTATTCTTGATTCCATTCGTTGAGTCCCTTTTCGATTTCTTCAATGGAAGGAAGGCTGCTGCGAAAATCTTTTGGCAGAGCTTGACCTAATTCATAGTCGGATACACCAATTGGCTTCTGTATATCACGAAGTGCATATTCTGCTTTTATTCTGTCTTTGGTCTTGCAGAGAAGCAAGCCGATAGTCTTGTTGTCGCCTTCTCTGCAAAGCGTCTCATCTATGGCAGAGCAATAGAAATTGAGCTTACCGATGTATTCGGGCATGAAGTCTGTGGCTTTCAACTCTATAACTAAATACCTGTGCAAAAAGGTGTTATACATCAGCATATCGATATAATAGTCATCACCTGAGACTTCAATGTGATATTGTCTTCCCATAAAAGCGAAGCCAGCTCCCATTTCGACCAAGAATTTTTCGATATGTTTGATGAGCCCAATCTCGATGTCTCTTTCGTCATATTGGTCGGTGAAAGTGAGCATGTCGAAAATATAAGGGTCTTTCAATAATGATTTAACCTCTAGTGCTTCTGTAGCAGGGAGCGTTGTGTCGAAGTTATTGGCGAGAGCGCCATGTTTGCCATAATAATCGAGCTTGATGGCTTCTGTTAAGTATCTTGTCTGCCAATGCCCTATAATGCATTGTATCATGTACCAATATCTTGCTTGAATATTTTTTACTTGCTGTATGAGAATTATATTGTGAGTCCAAGATAAGTGCTTGATAGGTAGTTCGGTCGGGGCGTTTCCTAATTGCGCAATCATTGATTGCGTAATTGGGATATTTCCAACTTTAGCCATGGTCAACTCCTTGTTGTACTCATTATAGAACTGCATCATGCACTGCATGTTTCTTACGGAGAATCCTTTCCTTTCAGGATACTCATTCTTAAGATCTACAGCTAGGCGCTGTAGAGTCTTCTTGCCCCAACCATCAGCCTCTTGGCTTTTGGTAAGCATTTCACCGATGTCCCAATTCATACGGAGCAACTCCTCGTTTGCTGCGTACATGGCTTTTTGTTGGGCAAAAGAAACACGATGCTTGATTTGTCTCAACAAAGACGGATAACCTTGGAAGTTTCCCATGCCTAATTCTTTTTGTTCAATTTCTTGTTTCATATAGAAGATTGTTTGTTCCAATCTGCAAAGAAAATGCAAAATCATCATTCATCGTCCTTTGCAGGTTCAAATAAGTCCTTATATCCAAAGAAGATGTTTCCATCTGCGGTTTTTGCGGAAATGACAATTCCTACGAAAGGATTGTTCTCAACTTCAATCACTTCGCCCTGTGTCCAGTCTTTGGCATGTGTCAAGTCTGGAGATATTAATACTTTGTCGCCAGTTCTCATATTCACAAAAATATAAATGTTGTACTTATTCGGTGCAAAGAAAATGCAAACGAGCGCAAAGAAAGCTTGTTTTCAATTTGCCGAGTGCAGCTTTTCTTATGCAAAGATACGACTTTTCCTCGTAACTTCCAAGGTTTTAGGGAAAAAATACTTGAAAAGGGGGAGGAGAAAAAGAAAATAGGCGGCTCCCGGATTTGAGAGCCGCCTATTGGTTATACTATTTTTATTATGATGAAACAAATACTTATTCTACTGTGCAGTAGATATTGTCCTTAGTCTTTCTTGTAGGATACAACTTGACTGTGTTGCCTGCAACTGTAAGGTTGTCGCCACCTGCTGTCAGGTTGTTGAGACTTCCACCGAGGTTGACAGCCCAACCACCGTTTACGCGGAACTTCCAACCATCGGCAGTAACACCTACATTTGTTGCCTCGAAGCAATACTCTTCAGCATTCCAAGTCATGACTGCGTCGCCATCCCAATTGTTGAAGCCACCAATCATACCCATGGTCTCAACCTTAGTGGCTGTGATAGTGCCTTCTGAAAGATTAACATCCATGTAGTAAACACCTTCGCCTGCATTTACGCCGAGGTTGCCATTGTCGACGCCGATAGCAGCTCCAGCAAAGCTTACAAATGTACCTGCACCAATAGCGGTGTCCCAGTTTCCTGGCGCACGCTGGAACTTGAACTCAAAGCCAGCATTGTTAGGATCGGCTAAATATACATAACCTGTGTATACGCCCTTTGCATCATCTACGAGAGCAAGCTTCTGATCATTGGATTTCCAACCATCAGTACTACCGATGAAGTAGATGAATGGATCGTAGTTAACCTCCTCTAAGGTATAAGAGTAGTCCATCATGTTGATGGTGAGCTTATACTTACCAGCCTTGGCAATCTTACCTGCCTTAGCGTCACCGTTGGTCAGCGCACCAGTCATGCTGTCGTCGCCGTCAACCTTAGGACCTACTACGCCGGCAGCCCAGAGGTCATCTGCATCAATGTTTTTCTTAGGAATAATCTTCCAATACTGGTCAGCCTTGGTTGTTTCGAAAGATACGGTGAAGACCGGATCCTCATATACATCCTTGTCGCTGTGGTTGAATGCTTTTGCTACTTCCTTAGTCCAACCATCTACGTCATCTGTAGTAAACATGTCGCCTACGAGGTAATAGCCTTCTTCGATAACTGGAGCCTCAGGAATAGCCTTTACCTGGAATGTTTCTGATGTAGCCATCTTCACGGCTGTAGCTCCATTGCTTACCCATGCGTCGAGAGTAGCATCGATATCACGCTCTGTAGGACGCTTGCCAAACTTATCTACAATATAATTTACCAAGTCAGCTTTTGCCATGTTACCTTCTGCGTCAATATCGAAAGCTCGACCACCAATATTGATCTTGTAGGTTGGAGTGTAGGAAGCGTTGGAAGAAGTGGGAGCAACAATGCTCGCCACTTTTACCTTCTCTGTCTTAACATCAGCCAAGTTGATGACATCAACTGGAGTTACGCTACCTTTTCCGAATGATACGGCTTCCTCCTGAGGATTTGACTGTGGGGTACCCCAATCTGTGTAGTCTTCGGTACATGATACCATAGACATCAGCAGGGTCATTCCCAATAATATTTTCTTAATCATAATTGTCTATACTTTAAGTGATTTACAATTTAACGATGCTGAATGCACCTGTGATATCGTTGAATGAGATGCAATACTTGCCTTCAGTCAAACCGATGTTATGACCATTAGCCTCGCACTTACCATACATGTTGACAGCGCCATCTTCTGCACCATATCCCCAGTTGGTATCCCAAGAACCAGCAATCTTGAACTTGAAGCTTACTGTCTGTCCGGCAGGAACTTCCATCACATAGTACCAAGCGTGGTTTTCAACGCCCTCTGTGTTGTAAGGAAGCATTGGAGTGTCGCTCGCGAAATCGTCTAATGAGGTTGCAATCTGGATAGTACCATAGTTGGTTACATTACCCTCGTACTTCACCATAGTGGCTGTATTGTTGGCGGTGTTCAATGTGATTGTGTAGTAACCGTCTGCTCCTGCAAGGATATGACCACCATCGCTATTAGTTGAACCACGATAGGCGATATTGTCCTTCAACTTTCCACCGCCGTCCATACTGTAGTTCCAATCGAAGCTTGAAGGCAGAATCTTGAAACCTGCTACAGCAGATTCTGCTTTTTCGTCGAATTCGTCTGTAAGGAAGTAGTTGGTGTATTCAATCTCACCAGCACCAGTCTTCTTGTCATAAGAGAAGTTAGGCTTCAAGAACATAGGAAGCGCATCAACACCAATATTCTTGTCACCTGCCCCACTTGCCGCCAAACATGTTACCTACGAGATACCACATTGTTGGAACAGCATCCTTCAGTTCAATATAGTAAGGCTTTACGTTGAGCTTTACTGAGTTTGAAGCGACAGGGTTCAGACGGCTTGTGCCCTCAAGGATGTAAGCGTTAACACGAACGTACATCTCCTGCTCGGCAGGAACATTACCTCAGTCCATTTAAGTATCTTTACCAATGCCTTGTCCATTTCTTCTGCAGAGGCAGAAATATTACATTTCTGTGTGGTGTTGCTAAGAACAGCGTAGTCTGGCACCTTTTCTCCACTCTCGTCTGCAGCAGCTTCATCAGTAGAAACTGTGAAGCTGTTGGTTGGAGATACTTGCACCTCGTATGTTGCGTTGATTGGGGCATTGTCTGCTGTGTACTTAGGCTGTGACCATGTAAGCTCAAGACCAGTAGATTTTTCCAAATCAATAGTCGCATTGGCATATGCAGGAGTGTTCAACACAAACTCTTTAGGCTGAATCAGCGTTGGGTTTGAATCGTTGTCATCCGAACATGATGCGAATAAGCTGATGATGCCGACAAGCAGAGCACCAATTATATATTTATTCTTCATATTGCGTTTTCTTTTATAATTCTATTATACTTTAGTTTTTGACCTCGTTATATCCATCAATCTGAGTCAAGTTCTTGTTAGAAAGAACCTCTGAAGATGGGAGAGGATATACATTATAGGTCTTGGCGAAGGTTGTACCATTAGTACTACCACCCTTGAGTTCCCAATTGTATGTAGCCTGACTGCCACCAAACTGGTTGAAACGGATCAAATCGGTACGGCGGAGACCTTCGCAATACAACTCACGGGCACGCTCATCGAGCACGTCGTTAAGAGTATAAGAATCACGTACGGCAGCGTGGGCACGATTGCGAAGAGCATCGATATACTTCTTTGCCTTAGCCGAGCTTTCACCATTGATGTGCATCTCTGCCTCTGCTGCATTGAGGTAAGCCTCAGCTACACGGAAGAGGAAGAAGTCGATGTCTACGTTGTAGCTGTCGTGAGGAGTACCACCATTAGAATAGTTGTTATTCCATTTTGGTGTTGCAATACCCTTGACGAACTTATCGTTAGCACCAATCTCCAAAGTACGATCGCCGTCACTGTTGCCTTTACCCCAAAGGATAGCACGGTCATCAACGTTCATAGCACGGATTTCGGAAGCTGACTTGTTTACAACAACTTCTGGATTGGTAAAGAACTTCTCTACGAATTGTGGGCGAACACGCATACCTGACCATGTGTTGGCAGTAGTGGCAGCATCCTTAGCTGTAACAGTCTGCATCGTAGCATCCCAAAGAGCAGCTACATAGAACATAGAACCACCGTATCCCTGAGTTTTTTCTCCATCTTGCATCAATGGGAGTAGAGCCTCGCAGCTTGCACCATTTGAACCATTGTCGCCCATGAAGAGCAGGTCGTATGGCTTGTAGCCATTAGCCTTAGCCTCATTAGACATCTTGCTGTCATCGAAGAGCTTGTAGTCTGAATTGATAACATTCTCGGCATATTCGAGAGCCTTATCCCAATATTGATTGTTCTGACCATCGTTATTGAGGTATGTACCAGCATTGAGGTACAGACGGCTTAAAAGCAACCAGCATGTGCCTTTATCAATACGGCCATAGTCTGGGTCGTTGTCAGTCTCAGGCTTTGCCTCCAACAGGTCTGGCTCTGCAGCGAGCAATTCGTCCTTTACCCAGTTGAACAGGAACTCACGGCCCAACTGAAGAAGCTCTGCACGAGTGTAAGACTTGCCTTCCTCAAACTTTGAATTGTAAGAGTGTGCCTGACGTGGTGTCTCTGCAGAAATCTTGTCAATGAATGTAGGGTCTCCAAAGAAGTCGAGCATCAAGAAATAGCTATAGGCACGAAGTACACGTACCTCTGCATACTTAGTTTTATCCTCTTTGGCTGCGTCGAGGCTCAAGAAATGATTCTCGTAAGAGATGTTCGACATCAGACGATAGTAGAGGTTCTTCAGAGTAGCATTACCCGGATCGAACTTATTGTAGGCAACATCTGCGATACCGCCATCTGACCACCAGCAGACGGCTTCGTCGGTAGGTACCTCGTTGAAGTTGAACAGGTTGCGTAGAAGGGTTGACTTACCAGCGTCGTCGATAGTGAAATCGGCATTACCGTCATTACCCTCCATGATAAGACCAGCATAGCACTTGCTGTATAAGCCCGTAATATTAGGATTGGCATCAACAGTAGGGTCAATGTTTCCCTTGTTCAAGTCATCCATGCAAGAGCTCAAGCTTGCTGAAAGCAGAAGAGCTGCTGCTGGGGCAATTATGTTGAATTTATTGAGTTTCATATCGAAATCTATTTTAAAATGTTAGAAGTTAAGGTTCAGACCGAGCAGGAATGTGCGGCAACGAGGATAGATGTTGTCGTCCTTACCTGATGTTACTTCAGGGTCAATACCTTTATACTTGGTGATAGTAAACACGTTAGAGCATGAGGCGTAGATACGGCCAGAGATGCCCTTGTAGTTGCCACCCTTCAGCAGATTGTTGAAGTTATAGCCCAGTGTGATGTTGTCGCACTTCAAGAAGCTGCCATTCTGTACGAAGTAGTCGGTAAGAGGATAGTTGTACGAAGTCCAGCCAAGAGCTACTAACTCCTTTGTGGTATTTTTATAATATCCCTTTGCACTACATACCTCTTTTGTGTTTATCGCACCTTCTGCGTATCCATTATAGAGATAGTTTCCGAAGCTTGCACGGAAATTACTTCCGAGGTCCCAGTTCTTGTATGCAACCTTGAAGCTGAAACCACCAGTCCAAGGAGCCACGATATTCTTATAGAAATATCTGTCGTTCTCGTCAATAGAACCATCACCATTACGATCTACGTAGCAACCCATGATTGGACGTCCGCTCTCATCGTAAACCTGCTGGTAAACCAAGAATGAGTTGGCTGGCTTTCCTACCTTATGATAGGTGATTGCCTGATCCTGACCAACCTTCATTCCTGCCTCCATCAAATCACGACCGCCTGCAAGTTCGGTAATCTCGTTCTTGTTGTAAGCAGCGTTGACGCTCAATTCTACAAACCAGTCCTTGGTCTGGATAGGACGACCTGTGATAGCTACCTCAAAACCCTTGTTTTCCAATGTACCTGCATTCATCAAGAGCGCATTGTCAAAGTTCTGACCTGCAGCGATGGTTGTTGTGCTGAGCAAGTCGGTTGTCTTGCGGATATAACCATCAAGGTTGATGGTGAGTCTCTGGTCGAACATACCATAGTCGAGACCTACGTTCCATGTAGTAGTCGTCTCCCAAGTCAATTCGTCATTGTATGCCAATGGGCGGTAGAGTATTCCTGGGTTGTTGGCAATACCACCGATTGGATAAAGGTGGTGATTACTTGTACTCTTCTTATAGGTAGCGGTGTAGTACTCTCTACCTGTATCCTGCTGACCGGTCTTACCCCAACCAAGTCGGAGTTTCAAGTCGCTGATAGCATCAACATCTTTCAGGAATTTTTCGTCTTTGATACGCCATGCGAAGGCTGCTGATGGGAAGAAACCCCAACGGTGTCCGTCTGCAAAGCGGCTTGAACCATCATAACGGGCAGTGAATGTAAGGAGGTAACGATCCAACAGAGAATAGTTGGCACGTCCATACCAGCTCACTAGGTAAGTCTGTCCCTTCCAGTTGCTTGTATCGTAAGACTTCACAGTTCCTGCAAGAGCTTCGCCTGCATCATTCTTACCTTCGTAGGTAGATGGATACATAGACTTGCTCCACTGGTCTCCCCAATATTTCATGTGGCTATACTCATAACCAGCCATGATGTCGAAGTGGTTAGCCTTGTTGAAGTCCTTGGTGTACTGAGCATAGGCAGTAGCTACAACGTTATACTTCTTCTCCTTATTTTCGCTGTTGCCACCATAGTAGAATCCGTATGTAGATTGTGGATTGTTGGTGTTGTACTCTCCACCAGTGCTATATTCTCCAGCTATGTTGGCGTGAAGATGAAGGTCTTCGAAACCATGTATCTTATAGTCTGCCTCTACATTACCTAAGAGAATATGCGCACTCTTGTAGAAATCGTAGTTTTCTACTTTTTTCTACAGGGTTTGTTGGAGCATCGTCGTTGCGGTTATATGGGAATGTAGGGTCATATGAGGTAGTAGGTAATGCCCACTGCCAATAGCCACCCCAGTTCTTGAATTTCTCATCATTACTCTTAACAGGACGAGTAGGATCCATAGAGACAGCTGCGCCTACTGCATCCTGTCCACCTGGATTTGTTTTTGAGTAAGAATACTTACCGTTGACATTAATGTTAAGGTGCTTGTCGAACAATGATGGATTGATGTTGAAACCGGCAGTAACTCGCTTATAGTCAGAACCCTTCAGAATACCTTCCTGACCGGTGTAACCAATGCTGACACGATAAGGCATTGACCATGATTTCTTGCTGATGCCACCTGTTAAACTTACATTATGCTCATGGCTGACAGCTGCACGGTAAATCTCGTCCTGCCAGTCGGTATCGTATGTGCCGGCAGAATAATCTGGAGTTCCATCTTCATTGAACTTCTTCCATCCTAAACCTTTGTAGGCAGAAGAATCTTCACCATAATAGTTCTTGATGAAGTCTGTATATTCGGAAGCATTCATCACATCCATCTTCTTGGCAACAGTACTTACCGAAAGTGTACCATTGTAAGAAACCTGTGGCTTCTGGCCGCTGCGACCCTTCTTGGTTGTAATGATGATGACACCATTAGAACCACGGGAACCATAGATGGCAGTAGCTGAAGCATCCTTCAATACGGTGAAGCTCTCGATATCGTTAGGATTGACAAGAGAAAGAGGGTTGTTTACACCTTTTGTATTATTGTTATCCATAGGCATACCATCGATAACAATCAATGGGTTGTTGCTCGCAGTAAGAGAAGCACCACCACGGATACGAATCTGTGCACCATCACCAGGAGCACCCGTTGATGAGTTGACATTTACACCGGCAATCTTACCTTGAATCATATCCTGTGCAGAAGTAATGATACCATGGTTCTTCTCGTCTGGCTTGATAGCTGTAACGGAACCTGTCAAGTCGTTCTTCTTAGCCACACCATAACCGATGACAACGACTTCGTTCAAAGCCTTTGAGTCATCTTCCAAGGTAATGTTCATGTTACTAGATGCCTTCACTGTCTGTGGTGTCATACCCAGATAGGTGAATGTAATCTTGGCACCTGGCGCTGCATCAACTGAGAAGTTACCATCCATGTCGGTAATGCCTACTGCCTTACCGTTAACTGTAATGGTAGCACCCATGATAGGTTCACCAGAAGCATCCTTCACATGTCCCTTAATTGCATTACTCTGCGCAAAGGAACTCACCGTCAGAAGCAGACCGCTTGCTAGGGTCAACGCTCTGAGAGGCAATTTAATTTTTACCTGCTTCATCATTTGCTTGATTTTTAAGTTAATGAATTATATTTATTTATCTACTTTTTCTTCTTTTCTTCTTGGCTTAAGTTATTGTCGTTCCTACTCAAAATGCCGTTCTGGCTATTTTCGGGGTCTTTCTGGCATCTTACTTATATTATATTAAGATAGGAATGGGGCGCTTGCCCATAAACTTGTCGTTTCTGTGTGCAAAATTAAGTTCTTTTCTCTAATGTTGTACTATTTTTGTGTTAATTCCGTTATTTATTTTGTGCAAACGTTTGCACAGAAATTACTTGATTTAAGTCAAGAACTTTGAACTGATATTGAGGATATTTCGTAATTTTGCAGCACAACTAATAGCAATGGGCGATAAAGAAACAATAACAATGAAAGATATTGCTCGCGATCTGGGCGTAAGTGTTGCCACAGTGAGCCGGGCATTGAAGGACAGTTCTCGTATCAGTACTGCCCAAAAGGAGCGTATTCAGAAATACGCACGTGAACATAACTTCTTTCCTAATTTCCTGGGTGAAGCTTTAAGACATAATAAGGTGAAGCCGATGAAGGTGATTGGAGTTATTTTGCCTCAGGTGGTACACTATTACTTCATGTCGGTGCTTTCGGGTATAGAGGAAGAGGCTAGAGCCAGAGGTTACCGTGTGATGGTGGCGCAGAGTAACGAGCGTTACGATAAGGAGGTGGCCATCTGTGAAGACTTCTATCAGAACAAGGTTTGTGGCATCATCGTTTCACAGGCGAAGGATACCAAGCAGTATGACCATTTCGAAAAACTGCTGCAGAATGGGGTGCCGCTCATCTTCTATGATAGAATATGTACGGGCGTGAACTGCTCGCGAGTGGTGGTAGATGACTATATGGGTGCCTTTACTGCCGTTACCCACATGATTGATACGGGTTGTAAGAAGATTGCCTTCTACGGCTCGCCGATGAATCTGGAAATCTCCAAGAACCGATATAACGGTTATCATGATGCGCTGGTAAAGCATGGCTTGACGGAGAACCCTGACTGGGTGAAGATCTGCGATGACCGTGCCAATGCCGAAGCAATAACGCCGGATATTCTGATAGAGGAAGACCGTCCGGATGCTTTCTTTGCCATCAATGATGATACGGCAATCGGTATCCTCTATACCGCCAAGCGCATGGGATTCAAGGTGCCTGAAGAAATCAGCATCTGCGGATTCACCAATGGTGACCGTGCCAAGGCATGCGACCCGATGCTTACTACGGTTGAGCAGCGAGGTGTAGCCGTAGGCGAGGAAGCTGCCAATATCCTGATTGGTCAGGTGGAAGGCTCCATCCCTAGAGATGAGGTGGAGAAGCGAGTGGTGAGAACACGACTTGTGGTGAGAGGAACAACAAGATAAAAATATAAAAACAATATAACGATGAAACAAAAACCTGATTTAAGTTTCTGGAAGCTCTGGAACTTGAGCTTCGGATTTTTCGGAGTACAGATTGCCTACGCCCTACAGAGCGCCAACATCTCCCGAATCTTTGCAACGTTGGGTGCTGACCCACACAACTTGAGTTATTTCTGGATTCTCCCTCCTCTGATGGGAATCCTGGCTCAGCCTATCGTGGGCACGTTGAGTGATAAGACGTGGTGCCGCTTCGGTCGCCGCATCCCTTATCTCTTTGTGGGTGCTACGATTGCCGTCCTGGTAATGTGCCTGCTCCCGAATGCCGGTTCGCTCGGACTGACCGTGAGCGGTGCGATGCTCTTCGGACTGATAGCGCTGATGTTCCTCGATACGAGCATCAACATGGCGATGCAGCCGTTCAAGATGTTGGTAGGCGATATGGTAAATGAAAAACAGAAGGCAAAGGCTTACTCTATCCAGAGTTTCCTCTGCAATGCCGGTTCTGTAGCCGGATATATCTTCCCATTCCTCTTTACCTTCCTCGGTATCAAGAATTATGCTGAGAAGGGTGTGGTTCCTGATTCTGTCATCTGGTCGTTCTATATCGGTGCGGCTATCCTGATTCTCTGTGTTATCTACACCACGATGAAGGTGAAGGAGTGGAATCCACAGCAGTATGCGGAGTATAATGAAGCGAAGAGGGAAGAGGGAAGAGTGAAGAATCCTAATGCTGAGGCTTCTGAAGACAAGGCCGGTTGGATTACTTTGCTCCGCAAGGCGCCATCTACCTTCTGGAAGGTGGGACTGGTTCAGTTCTTCTGCTGGGCTGGTTTCCTTTATCTCTGGAATTATTCTACGGGAGCCATCGCTGAAACCGTATGGAATACGACCGATCCTGCTTCTGAAGCATTCCAGGAGGCAGGCAACTGGGTGGGCATTCTCTTTGCCGTACAGGCTGTAGGTAGTGTAGTCTGGGCTGTGATTCTCCCTCAGTTTAAGAATACGAGGTGGCATACGCTGTCAGTCTGGTTATCGGTGGTGTGGGTTTTGCCTGATACCTTTCCTGCATGACCAGTATCTGCAGTTTGTTCCGTTCCTGATGATTGGTGCCGGTTGGGCAGCCATGCTGGCGATGCCTTTCACCTTTGTTACCAATGCTTGCAGGGATATGGTCACATGGGTGCTTATCTCGGTCTGTTTAACGGAACCATCTGTATCCCTCAGATTGTGGCTGCTATCTGCGGTGGAATTGTCTTGAGTCTGGTGGGTTCTCATCAGAGCGATATGATGATTGTGGCAGGTATCCTGCTGATTGCGGGTGCACTGTCTGTGAGTATCATCAAGGATAAGAAATCAGAATAAAATGAGATGAACGATTAATTATTGTTTCTACAGAGTAGGGGTAGTGCAAACGTTTGACGATGTGTGAGAAAAAATATGCAAATTTCAGATACGTTTTTCGCTCGTTTTTCTTACCTTTGTAGCATCAAAAATAAATTATAACATTTTCAAGAGCCTTTAAGAGTCTTATGACAGTACAGTTTAATATTGAATATAAAGCAATGTTCGGCGAACAGATCGTCGTAAACATTCAGACGGAGGAAGGTGAACTGAAACTTCCTCTCGAGACAACAGATGGTGAAAGATGGGTATGCGACTGGTGTGTTGAATCACCAGAAAAATCGTATACCTATTATTATAGTGTAGAACGTGAAGGAAGAGCAGTCAAGACCGAATGGCTTATGATTAAGCATCAGCTCGATGTAAATGCCAAGAAGGCTGTGGCTTATACCCTTTACGACCACTGGAAGGCTATGCCTGAGGATGCTTACCTCTACAGCAGTGCCTTTACCGATTGCATCAATCATCAGGCTCCACAGGAGATGAAGCCGGAAACGGGCAGCAAGATTGTGCGTCTGATAGTCCGTGCTCCTCAGCTTCGCGATGGTGAGCGCCTGGGTGTATTGGGTGCTGATAAAGCTTTGGGTGCCTGGGATGTGCAGAAGATTCTTCCGATGACTCAGCATACTTATAATGAATGGGTGGCTGATATTGATGCGACTCATCTTGAGGGCAGCCATCTGGAGTTTAAGTTCGTTGCTTTCAGAAATGCAAAGAATGATCTTCTCTGGGGAAACCAGTATGAACAGAACCGTGGATTTGCCGGAGATGAAGGCAGGTGAGTTGGTATCTTATGAACTCGACCAGGCTTTCTTCGCTCTGTATAACCGCAAACTTGCCGGAACGCAGGTGCCAGTATTCTCATTGCGTACCCGTAAGAGTGCCGGTATCGGTGATTTCGGTGATCTGAAGACCATGATTGATTTTGTGGCTTCTACCGGTCAGAAGGTGCTCCAGCTCCTTCCTATCAATGATACCACCATCACTCATACATGGACCGACAGTTATCCATACAGCTGCATCAGCGTCTTCGCTATTCATCGCAGTATGCCGACCTCCATGCTCTCCCTGAGCTGAAGGATGCCAAGCTCGTGCTGAGGCTGAGAAGACACGTGCTGAGTTGAACGCACTGGATAAGATAGATTACGAGAAAGTAAATGATTTCAAGATAAATTACTTGCGCCAAATCTTCAATCAGGAAGGTGAAAAGATGATGAAGACAGCCGAATACAAGGCTTTCTTCCAGGATACTGAACTGTGGCTGGTTCCTTACGCACAATATTCATACCTGCGTGATAAGAATGGTACGGCTGATTTCAACCAGTGGCCAGATCATCAGGTATGGGATGAGGCTGAGCGCAAGGCGCTTGCCGACCCTAAGACTGCTGCTTACAAGAACGTGGCGTTCTTCTATTTCGTACAGTTCGTACTGGACCGACAGATGCAGGAGGCTCACGAGCATGCCAAGGCTAAGGGCGTTATTTTGAAGGGTGATATTCCAATCGGCGTAAACCGCAATGGTTGCGATGTATGGACGGAACCTAAATACTTCAACCTCAATGGTCAGGCGGGTGCTCCACCTGATGATTTCTCTGCCAATGGTCAGAACTGGGGATTCCCTACCTATAACTGGTTTGAGATGCTGAAGGATGGCTGCCAGTGGTGGAACCGCCGTTTCCAGAATATGGCAAGATACTTTGATGCTTACCGCATCGACCACGTATTGGGCTTCTTCCGTATCTGGGAGATTCCGGTACATAGCGTACATGGATTGCTCGGACAGTTTGCACCGGCGCTTGCCATGAGCCGTGAAGAGATAGAAAGCTATGGTTTGCACTTCCAGGAAGACCGTTTTACCCGTCCGTTCATTACCGATTGGGTATTGGATCGTGTGTTCCATGAGCGTGCCGGCGAGGTAAAGGAGAAGTATCTCGACCGTCTGGATGACGAGCGTTATCAGATGAAGCCTGAGGTAGATACCCAGCGCAAGGTAGAGGCTCTCTTTGCTGACGTAACAAATGAGAAGGAACTCTGGCTGCGTGATGGCTTGTATGCCTGATCAGCGATGTACTCTTCGTACGCGATCATACCAACCCTGGCGTCTTCCATCCACGTATCTCAGCCCAGCTCGACTTTATCTACGAGTCGCTCTATGATAATGACAAGGCTGCGTTCAACCGCCTTTACAACGACTATTTCTATCGCCGCAACAACCAGTTCTGGTATCAGGAGGCGATGAAAAAGTTGCCTAAGCTGGTTCAGGCTACCCGCATGCTGGTTTGTGCCGAAGACCTCGGTATGGTGCCAGACTGTGTGCCTTGGGTAATGGACGAGTTGAAGATATTGAGTCTGGAACTCCAGAGCATGCCAAAGGATCCATCGGTTAAGTTCGGACATCTGAGCCGTAACCCATACCGCTCGGTATGTACCATTTCGAGCCACGATATGCCTACTCTGCGCATGTGGTGGGATGAGAATATCCAGCGTACCCAGGAGTATTACAATACGATGCTCTACCGTCAGGGATCAGCACCTCATCCACTCCCAGGCTGGTTGGCTAGCGACATCATCAGCCGCCATCTTACCTCTCCATCCATGCTCTGCATATTGAGCATCCAGGACTGGTTGGCTACCGATGAGGCTCTTCGTCTGCCAGATGCCGATGCCGAGCGTATCAATATTCCGGCTAACCCTAAGCATTACTGGCGTTATCGCATGCACCTCAACATAGAGGATCTGGCTGCTGACAAGCGTTTCGTGCAGAATATCACCGAAATGATTTCGCAGTCTGGAAGAGTCTAACTAACATGATTACATATAGTGCAAACGTTTGCACACTCATTTGCAGAAAAATACCCTCCCAAAACGTGGAGGGTATTTTTGTTTTTTGTATCTTTGCACTATCTTAAGAATAAACAGATAATGATTGAGATAAACTAACGAAGATTCAAAAGAAAGAATAAACAACAACTGAACAGTATGAAAAAACTGAATGTATTAGTGATGGGCCTCTTGCTTCCTATGTTGGCAGCAGCCCAGACCGTAAAGTCGCCTAACGGCAACGTCTCGGTAACATTCTCTTTGACCGAAAAGGGACAGCCTACCTATGAGATGAGCTATAAGGGAAAGACTGTATGTAAGCCATCCCACTTAGGATTGGAACTGGCTAAGGATAAACATGCCTCTAAGGGCATGGAGGAAACCAGCCTGATGGATGGTTTTACTGAAACCGGCAGCAAGACATCGACTTTCGATGAAACCTGGAAGCCGGTATGGGGCGAGACCGCTACCATCCGCAACCATTACAACGAGATGGAGGTAAACCTGAACCAGGCTGCTTCTAAGCGTAACATCACCATCCGTTTCCGTGTATATGATTATGGTATGGGCTTGCGCTATGAGTTCCCACAACAGGAAAGTCTGAATTATTTTGTCATCCAGGAGGAGCATACCCAGTTTGCCATGGCAGGCGATCATACCGCTTACTGGATACCTGGTGATTATGATACACAGGAGTATGATTACAACATTACTCCATTGACAGGCATTCGCCCAATTATTGCGAAAAACCGTGAAGCTTACAAGAGTAATTCATCTACCACCGTCTTCTCTGATACCGGTGTTCAGACCTCTCTCCAAATGAAGACCAAGGACGGACTCTACATCAACATCCATGAGGCTGCCTGCCTGGATTATCCTACCATGCACCTCAATCTGGACGAGAAAACATTGACCTTCGAGTCTTGGCTCACTCCTGATGCCGTGGGCAGAAAGGGATTCATACAGACACCATTCAATACCCCTTGGCGTACCGTGATGGTAAGTGATGATGCCCGTGATATGCTTTCATGCAAGTTGACATTGAATCTCAACGAGCCTTGCAAGATTAAGGATACATCCTGGATTCATCCTACCAAGTACTGCGGTGTATGGTGGAACATGATTGTGGGTACCAAGACCTGGAGCTATACCAACGATCTGCCATCTGTGCGTCTCGGCGTTACTGATTACAGCAAGTGCAAGCCTAACGGTACTCATGGTGCAACCAACGAGGAAGTGAAGCGCTACATCGACTTTGCAGCCAAGAACGGTTTGCAGGAAGTATTGGTAGAAGGCTGGAACGAAGGTTGGGAAGACTGGTTCGGTCACCAGAAGCTCGATGTCTTCGACTTCGTGACTCCATATCCAGACTTCGATATCAAGATGCTCAATGACTATGCTCACTCTAAGGGCGTGAAGCTGATGATGCACCACGAGACATCTTCTGCAGCTCTCAACTACGAGCGCCACATGGAAGATGCCTTCAACCTGATGAACAAATATGGTTATGATGCCGTGAAGACCGGTTATGTGGGAGATATCATCCCAAGAGGTGAGTATCACTATAGCCAGTTGATGAACAATCACTACCAGCGTGTCATCGAGACCGCTGCCAAGCATCATATCATGGTAAATGCCCACGAGGCAACCCGTCCTACAGGTATCTGCCGCACCTGGCCTAACCTGGTTGGCAACGAGAGTGCACGTGGTACAGAGTATGAGGCATTTGGCGGTAACAAGTCTTATCATACCGTAATGTTGCCATTCACCCGTCTGCAGGGTGGTCCGATGGATTATACTCCTGGTATCTTT
>ENA-OPYW01000028-OPYW01000028.1-human-gut-metagenome-genome-assembly--contig:-NODE-28-length-16732-cov-1.363023_pt1 | contig 16732 bp, 20 predicted proteins | sample MGYA00242473_ERZ504483 | MGnify/ENA primary metagenome ERZ504483 (study PRJEB26092, sample SAMD00036221) | human gut metagenome | host: Homo sapiens | study: EMG produced TPA metagenomics assembly of...
TTTGTTTTTATTTTTACAACACTAAGATAAGTGAAATTTCTGACATGGCAAAATCCTGAGCAACTTTTTGTTGCTCAGGTGCTTATAAAAAATATTAAATTATAGTGTTGCGGAAATTAGAATATATATTTTTGTAAGTGTAAGTTTCTAACTTCTTTATTTCTTTTGCTCTGAACTTTGTGGCTCGAAGAACTTAATCTGTGCTCCAGTATATGGTTTTCCTGCTATATTATAGCTGAAAACTGTAGGCTTTGGATTCTTCTCATCCTTTGGATCAACTTCGTAACCATAAAGAGCAAAATAAGCTTCCAACTTGCTGGTCTTACTGTCAACCAGTCCTGTATTGTAAATGTAATATGCATTAGCATAAACATAGAAATTGACCTTATGAGTTGCACCACCATACTCCAAATTTACTGTCATTGTTTCTGGATAGAGCAAGAATTGAAGGACTGGTGTAACTGTATAGTAGGTTACAACACTCTTGAAGTTAACCGGCATCTCATATTTCTTCAATGCTTTCTTCAGGTCTTTCGTGTCAGCATTTTCAGGAATGTAACGGGCGAGAATCTTTACAGGGAAGTTGCGAACAGTCATTACAGTGTCTTTGCCATTTCCATAGATTTCTGTAGCAACGTCTAAGGTGTCGATGTATTCCTTTGTACCTTTTTCAGTAACATGCTCATCGCTCATATAGCGAGTTTACCATTGTGGACACCTGCTGTCTTGAGATAGCAAAGATCCTTTTCTGCTTGTGTGAGCGGCTGATAATAGCTGTTGTTATCATCGCCTGTATTACAAGAAGTGAATGCGAAAGCTGCAACGAAGGCAGCTACAATTGAGAATAATTTGATTTTTTTCATTTTGCTATTATGTTTTGATTCTTATTTTCTCATATTTCTCAGCCTAAATGCACCTCGATATAGTTGCCCGAGGCACTTCAGTTCTTGTATAAAACAAGAAAAGGCGGGAAACTTGCATCACTTTTAGTTAATCTCTGTTAATGCTCTTCACTTGTCCATTTCATAGAGCACTTTTGCCAATGTATTGTAACCTCTGACTTTCAGTTCTTAGTTGTTTGAGCTTTTTACTGTATTAAGTCTAGGTTTGTCTTACATAGCGATGCAAAGTTAGTTTTTTATTTTGAAATACGCAAGAAATTTATGATTTTCTTTCTCTTTTTCGCATAAAAATACTACTTTTGTGGAGATTTTAGGGATTATTCACCTAAAAGCGGAATGAATCGTGTAGACTCTGAGTCTCATGGAAAATGAATTAATGATGAATCTGATATGAAAAAGAAAGTAGGTACATTTAAGATTTGGCTGTTGGCGATAGCCGCAGTAGTGGCGTTTTCTGTCTTGCCGAAGGTTTCTTCGCTGGCAACAGAAGATCAGGCACTTGTTGTAAAGGAGAACAAGCAGGAGGCTGTTGATGCTGCGGGCGATGAACCGTCTGCAGAGAATAAGCAGGAAACTGCTGGAGAGGATGCGAATCTGGAGGCGCAGGGGCTGGAGATTCCGGTATCTAAGTTAAAGGTATCTGAAACCATCAAGCATCGGTTGGCTTATACGGTATCTTATAATCATGATACGCGACAGCCGAATTGGGTAGCCTGGGCGCTGACGGGGGTGCATGCATCTGGTAAGTTGCCGCGCGGTAAGTTTGCTGATGATGAGGAGATGCCGGCACCCGTGGGTACTTTGGCGGATTATTACAACAGTGGTTTGGACAGGGGACACATGTGTCCGGCTGGTGACAATAAATGGAGTCAGCAGGCGATGGATGAATGTTTCCTGATGACCAATATGTGTCCGCAGAACCACAGTCTGAATGCGGGGGTATGGAACACGATAGAGCAGCAGTGCCGCAACTGGGCGAAGCAGTATGGTAAGGTTTATATTGTCTGCGGACCGATATTTCTGAATAAGGAGCATCGCAAGTTGGGTAAGAACAAGGTGGTAGTGCCTGATGCCTTCTTCAAGGTGGTTCTTCATACGGGCAAGAATCCGCAAGCCATCGGCTTTATCTGCCGTAACCAGTCGCAGAAAGGCAGAAAGAAGACGGAATTCGTAAATTCAGTGAATGAAGTGGAGCGTATCACCGGCTATGATTTCTTCCCTCAGCTTCCGGATGATGTTGAGAAGAGGGTAGAGGCTAAGGCTGAAATGTTTTAAAAAGGAATTTCTGCAGTATCCGGTAATAGGATATAACAAAAAAGGCTTTCCGTAATGGAAAGCCTTTTTCTTGAAGATCTGTGACTCGCATGGGGCTCGAACCCATGACCCCAACATTAAAAGTGTTGTGCTCTACCAGCTGAGCTAGCGAGTCAATCTTCTGCTTTATGTTTCAAAAGCGAGTGCAAAGGTACGGCAAAAATCTGAAATAACCAAATATTTTGCCATATTTTTACTGATTTTCTTCATTTTTATCTGAAATCGGGACATTTTCGCCCGTTTCTTCATGATATTGCGGCTTCTCCTTCGTTACATACCGCTGCCAGTAGGCTATGATGAGCGTTGTGAGCGGAAGGGCTACAATCAATCCCAGGAAGCCCAGAAGTGCACCCCAAACCGAGAGACTCAAGAGGAGAATGGCTGGATTCAATCCCATCGCCTTACCCATGATCTTCGGGGTAACTACCATGTCGGTGATGACCTGCACCACACAGAACACCAGAACTGCCAGACCGAATACCAGCCAGAAGTTCTGACCTGTGTCGGCAGCCTTCAGCATGGCAAGGAATGCCGTAGGGATGAGGGCGAAGGTATGGAGATACGGAACCAGGTCCATGATGCCGATGAGAATACCCAGACCTATCGCCATCGGGAAACCGATGATGGTAAAACCGATGCAGAACATGATGCCCATACAGAGCGCTACCAGTCCCTGACCACGGATATAGTTGTTGAGCTCGCGCTCCACATCCTTCATCAGCGCACTCCAGAACGGACGGTTCTTCTTAGGGAAGATTCTCACCCAGTTGGCTGTCAGCGTCTCATAATCGAGCAGGATGAAGAACATATATAATAAGGTAATCATCGATGCCACGATACTCATCAGTACCGTGGCCGTCTGGCTGACTACCGAGAAGACCTTAGGCATGGTGGTCTTGATGGCATCGCTGAAGTCCTTGCTTTTCAGAAAAAGCTCTATCTGTTCCTGGTTGGCCTGCAGCCAGTCTTTGATCAGCGCCGTTAGGTTGTTGGTATGAGTCGTCTGATGCAGCCATCGTGTCAACACCTCACCGAGTTTGTCAAACTGATCAATCATCGGAGGGATGATGAGCCACAGCACGCCTCCAATAACAGCGATAGCCGTTCCCATGGCGATGAGGATAGACAGCGCACGTATTCTGATGTGGAGTTTGTTTTCGATAAACTTCACGACCGGATAGAGCAGGTAAGCGAAAAACCATGCAATGAAGAATGGCAGCAGTACGCTGCTCAGATAATTGGTCATGTAGAGCACGGCCAGTACGATGAGGGTAACACCCGCCCATCTTATAAATTTATCAAATGTAATCTCCTTTCCCATAACTGTTCAATTTGTTATAATTTTTCGTTAAGAATTGCCTTCTGGTAGCATTCTCTGCAGAGTGGCTCGTATTCATCTTTTTCGCCCAGAAGCACCCGTTTGTCGTTATTGATCAACCGGTGGCTTACATAGGCGACCGATCCGCACTTTACGCAGATGGCATGAACCTTGGTCACCTCGTCGGCGATAGCACAGAGAGCAGGAATCGGACCGAAGGGAACTCCCTTGAAGTCCATATCCAGTCCTGCCACGATGACTCTCACGCCACGGTTGGCGAGTTCGTTGCATACCTCCACGAGTCCATTGTCCAGGAACTGGGCTTCATCGATACCCACCACGTCGATATCAGAAGCCAATAGCAGTATCGATCCAGAGGACTCAATAGGTGTAGACCGGATAGAGTTCTGATCATGGCTCACTACATCTTCCTCGGAGTAACGAGTGTCAAGCGCCGGCTTAAAGATTTCCACCTTCTGCTTGGCGAACTTCGCACGCTTCATTCTTCGGATCAATTCCTCTGTTTTTCCGGAGAACATCGATCCGCACACCACTTCAATTCTTCCGGGACGGTGTGCCTCCCCAATTAGATTTTCTGTCATTTCGGGGGCAAAATTAATAATAAGGTTTTAAAAAATGCAAAGAAACGCGTTTTTTTTTTGCTATGAAAGATTAATTAACTATATTTGCGGTCAGTATGGGCACATTATACATCGTTCCGACTCCAGTTGGTAACATGGAGGACATGACAATGCGAGCCATTCGCATACTGAAAGAAGCGGATTTGGTACTCGCTGAGGACACTCGAACATCGAGTGTCCTGCTGAAGCATTTCGATATCAGAAATCGATTAGTGGCTCACCATAAGTTTAACGAACATGGCACATCTTCTGCCATCGTAGAGCGACTGAAGGGTGGCGAAACCATTGCCTTGATCAGCGATGCCGGAACACCGGGTATCAGCGATCCTGGTTTTTACCTCGCCGCGAGGCAGCCAAGGCAGGCATCACGGTGCAGACTTTGCCTGGACCTACGGCATGCATACCGGCCATCGTTTCATCGGGTTTGCCATGCGACCGTTTCTGCTTCGAAGGATTCATTCCGCAGAAAAAGGGCAGACAGACCTATCTTGAATCATTGAAGGATGAGGTGCGCACCATGATTTTCTATGAGTCGCCTTATCGTGTGGTGAAAACCTTGCAGCAGTTTGCCGAGGTTTTCGGGGATGACAGACAGGTGAGCTGTTGTCGTGAAATATCCAAACTCCACGAGGAGAGTGTGAGGGGTACGCTTGCCGAGGTCATCGCTCATTTTGAGGAGACAGAACCAAGGGGCGAATTTGTCATTGTATTGGCAGGAAAAGATCCCAAACAGCTCAAGGAGGAGATGAAGGAAAAGAAGCGTGAAGAGCGCCGGCAGAAGAAAAACGGGGCTCGCAGGGATGAAGAAAGTAATGAATAAAGTATAGGAAGCGACGCGTTTTACGCGAAAAGATAATTTTTTAAATCAAACATTAATATTAAAAAAGGAAAATGATTATGAAAAAGCTATTATTTGCGGCATGTTTAGCTGCTTTTTGCTTGACCAGTTGCAACAACGGCAAGAACAACACCCAGGATTTGGCAAATCAGCAGAATGATTCGCTAAACAGTATCATCGCTCAGAAGGATAGCGAAATTAACGATATGATGGGTACATTGAATGAAATCCAGGATGGTCTGAACCAGATCAGTGAGGCTGAGCACAGAGTAACTCTCCTGAAGAACGGTGAGGGTGCCAGTAAGAAACAGCAGCTCAAGGAGGATGTTCAGTTCATCGCTACCCGTATGCAGCAGAACCGCGAACTCCTGGCTAAACTGCAGAAGCAGATGGCTAACAGCTCTTTGCAGGCTGACCAGTTGAAGAAGACCATCGCAAACCTTCAGAAGCAGATTGCACAGAAGGATAAGGAACTCCAGGCGCTTCGCGAGGAGTTAGATAAGAAGGATATTCATATTGCAGCGCTCGACGAGACTATCAACAATCTGAATACCAAGACCTCTCGTCTTACTACTGAAAGCAGCCAGAAGACAGAGACAATCAATGCACAGGACAAGCAGCTCAACACTGCCTGGTACGTATTCGGTACCAAGAAGGAGTTGAAGGAGCAGCATATCATGGAAGGTGGTAAGGTAATGACCGGTAATTTCAACAAGAGTTATTTCACCAAGGTTGATATCCGCAACATTTCTGAAATCAAGTTGATGTCAAAGTCGGCTAAGTTGCTCACTACCCACCCATCCAGCTCTTATGCATTGGTACGTGATGCCAACAAGCAGTATACGCTCCGCATCACCAATCCACAGATTTTCTGGAGCACCAGCAAGTATCTTGTAGTGCTCGTTAAGTAATTATCTCTTTCTCTGAAAGAAATCCTGCATGAGTGCGCGGCACTCATCTTCCAATACGCCCGATGTAACTGTCGTCTTAGGATGCAGTGCATCGGGCGCATATTTTGTATACCCCCTTTTCTCGTCGCTGGCACCATATACCACGCGGCTGATCTGTGCCCATCCCAGCGCTCCGGCGCACATCACGCAGGGTTCTACCGTAACGTAGAGGGTACAGTCTTTCAGGTATTTTCCTCCCAGCATGTTGGCTCCCGAAGTGATGGCCTGCATTTCGGCATGAGCCGTAACATCGGTCAGCATCTCCGTAAGATTGTGGGCTCGCGATATGATCCGGTCCTTACAAACAATGATGGCGCCTACCGGAATCTCGTCTTCATCGAATGCCGCCTGAGCCTCCATCAGGGCACGGCGCATGTATGCTTCGTCTTTATTCTTGATATCTTCCATTGTTTTTCGTGCAAAATTACATAAAAAAAGTTTGAAGTGTGGACTTTTTTTGTTATTTTTGCAAGGTAAAAGCATCTTTTGGTGCAAAATAAAGAAAATAGACTATGGCAGAGCATAATGAATTAGGCAAATGGGGAGAAGACGAGGCTACGCTCTATCTCGAGAATGAAGGCTATGTCGTCATCGACAGAGACTGGAAAGCCGGCAAGCGGGATCTGGATATCCTTGCCGTTTCGCCGGATGGTAAGACGCTGGTTGTGGTAGAGGTCAAGACCCGTTCGGGTGAAGAATACCAGCAGCCCGAGGAAGCCGTAGATGTCAGGAAGATGCGTAATCTGGCAATAGCCGCCAATACTTACGTCAAGGAACAGAAGGTGGAAAAAGAACTTCGCTTTGATATTGTTACCGTGGTAGGGGTAGGGCATCAGGTGAAACGCATCGAGCATCTTGTGGATGCCTTCAACCCGTTGCTGATAGGATAACCCGTTGTGATTCGCTATACATTATTATATAGACATGGAAAAGAAGATTATACGATTAAAGGAAGTGGATTCTACGAATGCCTTCCTGAAGAATTTGGATACTTACGATGAAGATGCGCTGACCATTGCCGTTGCTGATTATCAGACATCGGGCAGGGGACAGGGCGTGCATACCTGGGAGAGTGAGCCGGGCAAGAACCTCCTCTTCAGTATGATGATGTGTCCTAAGTGGGTACCTTTGCGCCAGCAGTTCCTCCTTTCCGAGGCTGGTGCGCTCGCCGTGAAGGACGCTCTTGATTCCTATACGGACGGCATTACGCTGAAATGGCCGAATGATGTGTACTGGTATGACAAGAAAATCAGTGGCACGCTGATAGAGACTGCCATCGACTCCAAGGGCATCAAGCGCTGCATCTTCGGTATCGGCATTGATGTCAATCAGACTGAGTTCCACAGCGATGCGCCCAACCCTGTATCTCTGGCTCAGATTCTAGGCCATGAGGTGGATAGGGAAGAGGTGCTGCAGAAGGTGATTGAGGCTTTCTGCAAATACTACGAACTTCTGCGTCGTGCCGACTATATGGATGTGTCGGGCATCTATCATCTTTCTCTCTACCGTCACAAGGGCTATCACTGGTATGAGGATAAGGACGGTAAGTTTCGAGGGCGCCCTCGTAGAGGTGGAGGACGATGGTCATCTCATCCTTCATGACAAGAAGGGAGTAATACGCTCGTATGCGTTCGGAGAAATCAAGTTCCTGGTTAATAGTTTATAGTTAATAGTTAATAGTTAATGGTTTATAGGAGGCTACGCCCTATAAACTGTTAACTGTAAATTGTAAATTAAAATAAAATGGCAAAGTTTAAAAGAATTCTTTTTGAAATTGAGCGGCGAGAGTCTGATGGGCAAGCAGAGCTTCGGCATCGACCCAGAGCGCCTGAGTGATTATGCTAAGCAGATAAAGGAGGTCCATGAGATGGGCGTTCAGATAGGCATTGTGATTGGTGGTGGTAACATCTTCCGCGGTTTGAGTGGAAGCCAGAAGGGTTTCGACCGTGTCAAGGGCGACCAGATGGGTATGTGTGCTACCGTTATCAATTCCCTGGCATTGAGCAGCGCACTCGGAGCCTTGGGCGTTAAGAACAAGGTGCTTACTGCCATCCGCATGGAGCCTATCGGCGAATTCTACACCAAGTGGAAGGCGATAGAGGCGATGGAGGCAGGCTATATCTGCATACTTCTCTGCAGGTACAGGCAGTCCATACTTCACTACCGATACCGGTTCTTCTCTCCGCGGTATCGAAATCGAGGCTGACGTGATGCTCAAGGGTACCCGTGTAGACGGCATCTATACCGCCGACCCAGAGAAGGATCCTACAGCTACCAAGTTCAAGGACATTACCTATGATGAGATTTATACCAAGGGCTTGAAGGTAATGGATTTGACTGCTACCACCATGTGTAAGGAAAACAACCTTCCTATCTACGTGTTCAATATGGATGTTGTAGGTACCTCAAGAAGGTGATGGATGGTGAGGAGATTGGTACGCTCGTACACAACTAATCATCTCTCTCAACAGGAAAGAAAAAAGCAAATGCGACTGGATTCACATCTAGCCGCATTTTTCAATTAATAATCTACATAAATACCTAAATATCCCAATAAAGGGGATTTCTTCTATTTCGTCTTCTTCAGATAAATAATCGCCGAGATGATGACGTATGCCACGATGACAAGCCACCAGCCGGTGAGGAAACCGGTCAGACCATCGAGTGCTACCGAAGTAGCGAGGAGGATGATGGTGAGCGCGGCAAAGCCATATTTCACCTCATTGCCCTTGAAACCCCACTGCTTGAATTTCAAGGCGAAAAGAGGCATCTCGCAAACCAGCAGATAGCTGGTGATGAGAATCAGAGCCAGAATGATGAATACCGACCACGCATATCCTTCTAGCCAGCTTGGATTGAACACAATCAGCGAACCCCAGAACAGGGCGTTGGCTGGTGTAGGAACACCGATGAAAGAGGTAGTCTGGCGCTCATCAAGATTAAACTTAGCCAGTCGCAATGCCGAGAAGGCTGCGATGATGAAGGCTGCGTAAGGCAGCCATGGGCGCAAAGGCTCCAGAAAACCCGGATATTCCATCACAAAGAGTTGTGAGAATACGATGGTGGCAGGAGCCACACCGAAGGTTACGTCATCTGCCAGCGAATCCAGCTCCTTGCCTATTGGCGATGAAACGTGCAGCAGGCGGGCGCTCATGCCGTCAAAGAAGTCGAATACGGCTCCGATGATAATCCATAACAATGCCATCTTTGGGTTCCCGCCGAAGGCAAACGATGTTGCGATGCAGCCCGAAACCAGGTTGCAGCAGGTTATCGTGTTTGGAATATGTTTCTTGATACTCATTTCTTTACAGTATATTATGATAGAGTGAAAGCCGGAAGTATGTTCCGGCTTGCCCTCTATCTGTCAATATGTTATTTCAATTTAGCGATGATGGTCTGGTCGCCAGTAGTTGACTGTCCCATCTTTACGCATACTTCTGTACCTACAGGCAGGTAGACATCCACGCGTGAACCCAGCTTGATGAATCCCAGGTGCTCGTCGATGAAGCATTCTTCCCCTTCCTTGGCATAGGTTACGATGCGGCGTGCCACCGCACCGGCAATCTGTCGGCAGAGTACATCCACTCCCTCAGGTGTGGTAATCATCACGTCGGCATGTTCGTTTTCCTCGCTAGCCTTAGGCAGCCATGCCTTGTGGTAGTTACCGTCCACATGCTTCACGAATTTCACCTTACCATCCACCGGGAACCAGTTGGCATGAACATTCCAGAGGCTCATGAAGATGGAAATCATCAGGCGGCGGTCACCGAAGTAGGGAGCATTCTCCACCTCTTCTATCACCACAATCTTTCCGTCGGCTGGTGCTACTACCAGTTTCGAAGTATCCTCTACGTTGAGGTATCTGATAGGACAACGGTAGAAGTTGAGCACGATACCATATACCGTACCGAACACAACAACAAAAGCCCAGAACGGAATCTTGTTGTCTAAGGTTGTCCACAATATAGCCGCAATGGCTACTAACGCTATCGCTCCGGTAACCAGCTGATCGGTACCTTCGCGGTGCAATCTTATCTTCTTTAATTTCTTTATTTTCTGTCCCATATAGTAGGATTAAGTTTTTATTGGTGCAAAGGTACGTCATTTTTATCACTTTTGCAAATTTTTTGTGGGTTTCTTTTACCTTTTTCAATATTTTCGCATATTTCTTTTGGCTTTTTCAATATTTCGCCGTAACTTTGTTGTCAAAATTCGAATTTTAAACAGATAATGGAAGATTTTGTTCATTTGCATGTACACACCCAATACTCCATCCTCGACGGCCAGTCGAAGATACCGCATCTGGTAGATAAGGCCATCAAGGACGGCATGAAGGGTATGGCGGTAACCGACCACGGTGTGATGTTCGGCATCAAGGAACTCACCGACTATTGCGGCAAGATTAATAAAGACCGCAAGAAGGAGGGACTCGAACCTTTCAAGCCTATCATAGGCTGCGAGATGTATGTGGCACGCCGAACCAAAGCCGACCGAGAGAAGGATAAGGGCGATATGAGCGGTTACCACCTCATTGTACTTGCCAAGAATTATAATGGATACAAGAACCTCATCAAGCTGGTGAGCAATTCGTGGGTGGATGGTTACTACATGCGCCCACGAACCGACCGTGCCGATCTGGAGAAGTATCACGAAGACCTCATCGTCTGTTCGGCATGTATTGCAGGCGAGGTGCCATCCAAGATTCTGCATGGTGACCTGGAAGGAGCCCGCGAGGCTTGCCAGTGGTACCACAACCTCTTTGGCGATGATTACTATCTCGAGCTCCAGCGCCATAAAGTGCCCGATGATCCAAGTCTGCTTGCCAACCGCGAGGCTTACGAGTTGCAGCAGCGTGCCAACAAGGAACTTATCAAGATGGCAAGGGAGTTTAACATCAAACTGGTGTGCACCAACGACTGCCACTTCGAGGATAAGGAGACTGCCGAGGCTCACGACCATCTGCTCTGTATCGCTACCGGCAAGGATCTCGACGACCCTAACCGTATGCGCTATTCCAAGCAGGAATGGTTCAAGACCCGCCAGGAGATGAACGAGGTGTTCTCGGATATCCCCGAAGCGCTTTCCAATACCCTCGAAGTATTGGATAAGGTGGAGATTTACAGCATCGACCATGGTCCAATCATGCCTTTCTTCCCGATTCCGGAGAGTTTCGGTACCGAGGAGCAGTTGCGACAGAAGGTATCAGAAGAAGATCTCTACAAGGAGTTTACCTCTGATGAGAACGGCAAGAACCCGCTGCCACCAGAGGAAGGTCAGAAGGTAATCGACCGATTGGGCGGTTACGATAAGATATACCGTATCAAGTTTGAGGCAGAATATCTGCGCCACCTTGCCTACGAGGGAGCCAAAAAGCTTTATGGCGACCCGCTGCCCGAGAATGTAGACGAGCATGTAAACTTCGAGCTCCACGTGATGAAGACCATGGGTTTCCCGGGCTACTTCCTCATCGTGTCAGACTTCATCAGGGCGGCGCGCGAGGAACTCGGCGTGATGGTGGGCCCGGGACGTGGATCTGCGGCAGGTTCGGTGGTGGCTTACTGCTTGGGCATTACCAAGATTGACCCATTGAAGTACGACCTCCTGTTTGAGCGTTTCCTGAATCCAGACCGTGTGAACCTTCCGGATATTGATACCGACTTTGATGATGACGGCCGAGGCAAGGTGCTGAGATGGGTAATGGATAAGTACGGTCATGAGAACTGTGCCCATATCATTACTTACGGTTCCATGGCCACGAAGAACTCCATCAAGGACGTGGCGCGTGTAGAGAAGTTGCCGTTGGATAAGGCGAATGCACTCTGCAAGGCTATCCCAGACCGTTTGCCTGACGGTGCCAAGATGAACCTGACCAATGCCATCAAATATACCCCAGAGCTGCGCGAGGCTGAGTTCTCCAACGATCCGCGCGAGAGCAATACCATCAAGTATGCCAAGATGCTCGAGGGAACCATCCGAGGCACGGGTATCCATGCCTGCGGATTCATCATCTGCCGCGACCCTATCAGCAACTGGGTGCCTGTATCTACTGCCGATGACCCTGATTTCCCGGGACTGAAGACGGCGGTAACGCAGTACGACGGCCATGTCATCGAGACCACCGGTCTGATTAAGATGGACTTCCTGGGCTTGAAGACCCTCTCCGAGATGAAGGAGGCATGCAAGGTTATCAAGCAGACTACGGGCGATGTTGTTGACCTCGATACCATCCCTATCGATGACGAGCTGACCTATCAGCTCTATCAGCGCGGTCAGACCATCGGAACCTTCCAGTTCGAGTCGCCGGGTATGCAGAAGTATCTCCGTGAGCTGAAGCCTACGGTGTTCGAGGACCTCATCGCCATGAATGCCCTCTACCGTCCGGGACCTATGGATTACATCCCTGATTTCATTGCCCGCAAGAACGGCAAGCAGGAGATTACCTACGATATCCCGTGTATGGAGAAGTATCTGAAGGATACCTACGGCATCACGGTCTATCAGGAGCAGGTGATGCTTCTTTCCCGTCAGTTGGCGAGCTTCACCCGAGGCGAGTCAGATGCGCTGCGTAAGGCGATGGGTAAGAAGAAAAAGGCCATCGTAGATGCGATGAAGCCTAAGTTCATCAAGCAGGGACAGGAGAACGGCCACGACCCGAAGGTGCTGGAGAAGATATGGGGCGACTGGGAAAAATTTGCTTCCTACGCCTTTAACAAGTCTCATGCCACCTGTTATTCGTGGGTAGCCTACCAGACAGCCTATCTCAAGGCGCACTATCCTGCCGAATATATGGCGGCGCTGATGACCCGACGCTTTGCACAGATTACCGAAATCACCAAGCTGATGGAGGAGTGCCAGTCGATGGGTATCAAGACCTTGGGTCCGGATGTGAACGAGAGTTACCGCGTGTTCGGTGTGAACGAGCATGGAGAGATACGTTTTCGGTCTTTCAGCCATCAAGGGTATGGGTGCTCCGGCAGCCGATGCCATCGTGGCAGAGCGACTGAAGAACGGACCTTATAAGAGCATCTTCGATTTTGCCGAGCGTGTAGATTACTCCAGCGTGAACCGCAAGGCTTTCGAAACCTTGGCGCTGAGTGGCGGTTTCGACAGCTTCGGCATCCGTCGCGAGCAGTTCTTCGGCAAGAACAACAAGGGTGAAACCTTCCTCGATACGCTGGTGCGCTACGGTCAGCTCTTCCAGCAGGAACAGCACGAGGCTGCCAACTCACTCTTTGGCGGTACCGAGGCGATAGAGATAGCTACGCCGCCTATTCCTGATGCTGAGAGCTGGAGCACCATCGAACGTCTGAACCGTGAGCGCGAGCTTGTGGGCATCTATCTTTCTGCCCATCCGCTCGATGAGTACAGCATCATCCTCAATTCCCTCTGCAATACCCATTGTTCCGAACTGGGCGACAAGCAGGAACTGGCAAAGAAGGAGGATGTGGTGCTGGGCGGCATCATCACGGGTGTGAAGTCGAAGTTTACCAAGACGGGCAAGCCGTGCGGTTTTGTTACGCTTGAAGACTTTGAGGGTTCAGGCGAGCTGGCTCTCTTTGGCGAGGACTGGGGCAAGTGGCGCGGCATCATGGTTGAAGGCAGCACCATCTACATTACCGCCAAGTGCGTTTCCCGTTACGGCAATGCCAACTATCTCGATTTCCAGATAGGCAATGTAGAGTATCTGCAGACGGTCAAGGAGAACCGCATCGACCGCTTTACCATCAATGTGGAGAGCGATGCGATAGATGAAACGATGGTCAGCGACCTGCAGACTATTCTGGAGAATGACGAGGGCAAGGCGCAGCTCTTTTTCCAGATACATGATGTTGACAGCAATACCTATCTGCTGATGCGTGCCCGTGAGCATACGGTGGGTGTGGGCCATGCCTCATCCAGTATATCGAGCAGCATCCTAAGATGAGCTATCAGATCAATTAGAGATAATTTTAGTTTTAATATATAAAAGTATAGAAAAATGGAAGTAACAATTACAACCGAGAATTTCGAGAGCTACAAGAATGGCGAACTGCCATTGGTAGTAGATTTGTGGGCAACATGGTGCGGTCCTTGCCGCCAGATTGCTCCTATCGTATCAGAACTTGCTGAGGAGTTTGACGGCAAGTTGGTAGTAGGCAAGTGTGATGTAGAGGAGAACGACGACATCGCTATGGAGTTTGGTGTTCGTAATATCCCTACCATCCTCTTCTTCAAGGGTGGCCAGCTGGTAGATAAGTTTGTTGGCGCAGCCTCTAAGGCAACCCTCACTGAGAAGTTCCAGGCTCTCCTGTAATCAAGCCGGATAGGAAATGATAAAAGCATCTGGCTTGAGAAAACATATTCTCAGCCAGATGCTTTTTTTTGTTCGGGGCTGTCGGTGACTTACCATTCTACGCTTCTTGTTCCGTCTTCTTCGACGGTGATAGTCACTTTGGTGCAGTCTTCCGGCAGCAGGTCTTCTATCAGTTCCGGCCACTCCAGGAAACAGAGGTTGCCGCTGTAGAAATAATCTTCGTAGCCCATATCGTATACCTCATCGAGTTTCTTGATGCGGTAGAAATCGAAGTGGTAGACAGGTGAGCCGTCGCCCGCTGTATATTCGTTTACGAGGGCGAAGGTAGGAGATGTGATGACATCTTCTACGCCCAGTTCTTCGCAAATGGCTTTTACAAATGTTGTCTTTCCGGCTCCCATCTTGCCATAGAAGGCAAAGACCTTGCCGTCGCCATGTTCTGCAGAAATTCCTTGGCTGCTTCATGGATTGTGTCTAATGAGTCAATTTTTATCTTCATATATGTTTTCTATAAACTGTTAACTATCAACTATTAACTGTTAACTGACAATCATTATCTTTTTCTAGGTGTCAGCGTGATGAGCGGTATGAGCATTTCCTCCATCGAGATGCCGCCGTGCTGGAAGGTATCCTTGTAGTATTGCACATAATAGTTGTAATTATTCGGATAGCGAAGAAACTGTCGCCCGTGGCAAATACATACGAGGTACTCAGGTTAGGTGCCGGCAATTGGGCACGCTGAGGCTCCTTGATGGTGAAAACTTCCTTGCTCTGGTAAGCCAGATTCTTGCCCAGCTTGTAGCGCAGGTTGGTGTTCGTATTGCGGTCGCCTACAATCTTGATTGGTTTCGATGCCCTGATGCTGCCGTGGTCGGTGGTGAGCACTACCTGATAATCGCTCTGCGAAAGGAGCTTGAAGAGCTCGGAGAGAACCGAATGGCGGAGCCAGCTCTGCGTGATGCTGCGGTAGGCACTCTCGTTGTTGGCAAGCTCGCGCACCATCTTGGATTCGGTACGCGCGTGAGAGAGCATGTCGATGAAGTTAATCACCAGCACGTTCAGGTCGTTGTTCCGGCATTCGTTGTAATGCTCCAGGAAACGGTCAGCACCCTGCGAATCGTTCACCTTGTGATAACTGAAGGTATAGTGCTTTCTGAATCGCTCTATCTGGGTCTGTATCAGCGGCGCCTCGTTCAGGTTCTTGCCTTCCTCCTCGTCCTCATCTACCAGAGGTCAGGGAACATTTCGGCAATCTTGTTCGGCATCAGACCGCTGAAGATGGCGTTGCGCGCATATTGCGTGGCGGTAGGAAGGATGCTCATGTAGAGCTGCTCGTCGATGTCGAACTGGTCGCCGATGTCTTCAGCCAGCATGCGCCACTGGTCATAGCGGAAGTTATCTATCACAATCAGGAACACCTTCTTGCCCTCATCGAGCAGCGGGAATATCTTGCGCTTGAAGATGTCGGGACTCATCAGATGTCGGTCTCTGTTGTCGGGACTTACCCAGTCGAGATAGTTCTTGGCTATGTATTTGGCGAACCCCTGGTTAGCCTCTTCCTTCTGCATGCCCAGCATCTCTGCCATCGGACTTGCCGTATCGCTCAGCTTCAGTTCCCAGCTTACCAGTCGCCTGTAAATCTCCATCCAGTCTTCCGCACTTCTGCATTCCATCATCTGCATGGCTATCTGCTGGTAGTCCTGCTGGTATCCGCTCTGCGTCACTTCCGCCACGATGTCTTTGCGGTGGATGTTCTTCTTGAGCGAGAGTAGAATCTGGTTCGGGTTTACGGGTTTAATCAGATAGTCGGCTATCTTTGAACCGATTGCCTGGTCCATGATGTTTTCTTCTTCGCTTTTGGTGCACATCACTACCGGTGTGGCAGGCTGGATGTCCTTGATGCGTAGCAGGGTTTCCAGTCCGCTGAGTCCCGGCATCATCTCATCGAGCAGGATGAGGTCGAAGGTCTGCTGGCGGCAAAGTTCAATGGCATCAGGGCCGTTGCTTACCGTCTGCACCTCGTATCCTTTCTTTTCCAGAAAGATGATGTGTGCCTTGAGAAGTTCTATCTCGTCGTCTATCCAAAGTAATAGTCCGTTGCTCATATTTTATATCCTTTTTCTTTTCGGGGTGCTAAAGTACAAAGAAAAATGGAATGAGGAACACGACTTCGTGTTAAAGAGAGTTAATGATGAAGATTCTTTGGTACTTTTTATGAAAACGTTTGTATTACCTTGTGACAAAACCTAAAACATAGGTTATTTGAAACTTTTTGTATAACTAAACATAAGCATTATGATCAGACGCAATTACTTGAAAAGTTTGTCTATTAAGCAATAATACGACCCGGAATCCGTTTTTTATGGTAAGGTAATTCATCAATAGTTCGTTAATAATTCAATAATGTGCTAAGCAGCTGTACGCTGTAAGCACGAGAGATCTTTGAAAATCTTGCTAATTAAAGTTCGGTTCGGGG
>ENA-OPYW01000029-OPYW01000029.1-human-gut-metagenome-genome-assembly--contig:-NODE-29-length-16680-cov-0.965746_pt1 | contig 16680 bp, 12 predicted proteins | sample MGYA00242473_ERZ504483 | MGnify/ENA primary metagenome ERZ504483 (study PRJEB26092, sample SAMD00036221) | human gut metagenome | host: Homo sapiens | study: EMG produced TPA metagenomics assembly of...
CTTTTACTGATGGTAACATTACATTTCCTATAGTAACACCAGAGGGTATATTTACTTCCTCTTCTACATTAATACTTAGTGTTCCATATTCATCTCTTGGCATATGCAAGAAAGGAATCCCCATAATTGTTGGCATCGTCAACGATGCCCGTAATATTTCATCAAATCTCATGCCTTGTGCTTCTTGTATGTCACTAACTATGCGCCCAGAAATCTGAAGATAATAACAAAGAAATCAAGTCCAATTTTCTAATAAAATTATTCTTCATAATCAATATAATCATTTCCAGAAATAGAGCATACGATTTTTTTGATACTTTTAGCAAGTTCTACATATTCCTTCTTTTGCGAAATTAAAGTTGCTTTTGCATTATGCTTTACCTTGATGTTCTTTTGTATACTCTCTGCCAGTCCTTTTCTGTCTATTTTGCCATTAGTAGAAAGTGGAAACCTCTCTACATTTACAAACTCTGAAGGAATCATTGCTGGTGGCAAAAAAAAGGCTAACTGCTTTCTGTATTCTTCTTTCGTATAGGAAATGCTCGATATTTTATTTTTTATAAAAGCTATCAGCACACCCTTCCCTATACTTTGATTATAAACCACGCAACAATCTTCAATATTTTGCATTCCACGTATTGCATTTTCTATTTCCGCAATTTCTATTCTATGCCCATTGATTTTTACCTGATTATCCAATCTCCCAAGGAACTCAATATTACCGTCACTCCAGTACCGTCCCATATCTCCAGTGCAATACAGCCTTTCCCCAGTTCTATCTAAAACAACAAATTTATCCTCTGTTTTTTCTTTATCGTTTAAATATCCCTGTGCAACGCCATCTCCGACAATATAAAGCGTTCCCGGTACCCAGTCCGGGCAATCTTCCATATGCTGATCCAGAACATAATACTTCTGGTTTGCAAGCGGTTTCCCATACGGAATACTCTTCCAATCTTCCGGCACAACTTCTGGAATCTCGAAATGATTGGACCAAATACTGCCTTCTGTCGCGCCTCCAAGAGCAATGATTTCAGCATTCCTGAACAGATTACGGATCCTCTCAGGAAGCGAAACCGGCACCCAGTCACCACTCATCATTATCAACCGCAACGATTGTGAAGTTACCTGCCTTTGATATTCTTCATATTCTGTCAGCATTTCTACAAAGGCTGGCACGCTGTTCCATACGGTAATATTCTCCTGATTCAGCCACTGAATCCAATGCGCTGGATTTTTTCCATATTCCGGATCCGGAAGAACCAGTTTCCCGCCTGCGCCTAAAATGCCAAAAACATCATACACAGACAGGTCAAAATGAAGATTAGAAATTCCAAACGCAGTATCCTGCTCAGTAATCTGATAACGGTCATTGATATCCAATATAGTATTGACTGCATTATGGTGGCTAATCATTACTCCCTTCGGCATCCCTGTCGTTCCAGACGTATAGATTACATAAGCAAGATCTTCTGGCTTATTTTCCTGCATTTTGATTTCAGTCTCATTTTTCAGACCGGACAAAGAAACGCAGTTCCATTTCCGCAGCCATTCCGCATCATGATCATCCGCTTGATTCTGCACAAGAATGATTCTTGTCCCGCTGTCACGGAGAATCTTTTCTACCCGTTCCTTTGGATTATGGATATCTATCGGAAGATATGCAGCTCCGGCAAATAGGATTCCATAAACAGCAACCACCTGCTCCCATCCCTTTTCCATAAATACAGCTACAGTCTCTTGTTTTTTTATTCCCATGCTCCGCAACTGCTCGGAAATATAAAACGCTTCTTCTTTTATTTCCCGATATGTCATCCGTCTGCTACCCGTTACCAGCGCCTCCTTATCCGGGAACCTGTCTACTGCCTCCAAAAATAATCTATCCAGCGTTTTCTCTTCAAATTCAACCGCCGTTTCATTCGCCTGACGCCGTTTTTCTGAAATTTTCGCTGTTACCAGACTTGCCGTTTTTTTCCTGCATGATCTCCGGATGAACTGCCAACGTATGAAGCAGACCAGTATATGCCCGGAACATCTCATCCAACATTCCCGGATAAAACAATTCATCTACAAAATCCCAGAACAGGCATAAGCTGCCATCCATTTCAACCACCTGATGATCCAACCACACCTGCGGTGTCTGTGAAATGTTATAATTCAGTTTCCAAGCCATTTTCCCTCATTCCACTGCTCCACGCCAAGACCACTGGTAAACACTACCGGCATAATAGCGCCCCGCATATTTCCAGTCTTTTTCTTTAGTTCGCGCTCCAGTTCAACTGCACTATAAGCTGTATGCTCCAGATCTTCTGTAAGCTGCTTCTGAATTGCTTTTGTCCTTTCCGCAAAACTATTCCCTGCATTCTTTATCTCCAACAATGTCAGGGTTGTAAAGTCTCCAATCAGATCGTTCACTTCCGGATGCAATTGTTTCCGGTCAAACTGTGTCAAATTGAGCGTAAAATCCGTATTGCTGCTCCACAAGCGGAGGGTCTCCGCATAAGCGCTCATCAAAAGAACAGAAGGCGTTACCTCCAGTCTTCCCGCCGCGTCTTTTACAGACTGCCATTCTTTCTGTGACAGTTTTGCGCTCCGGCGACAGAAACGCTGCTCTGTAATCTGGCTTTCGTTCTTTGCAAGCGGCAGATCCGGTGCGTCCGCAAAAGTCTCCACCCGGTCTTCCCAATATTTTTTATCTTTCTCATAAGCAGAGGTAGACTTTATCTGCTCCAGTCCCAGCACGTAATCCCGGAAAGACAAAGTAATCGGCATTTCCGCTTTTCCATTTCGATATACTTCTGCCCACTCATTTAAGAGATGGAACATACTCCAGCCATCAAAGATAATATTGTCAAAACTGATATGGATTCTATGCTTCTGGTCCTCTATTTTAGTGATTCGCACATCAAACAGAGGCCATTCATCTGTCTGAATTACCTGATGAGACATCTCTGCCCGTTTTTCATCCAATGCCTTTTCTTTTTCTGTCACTTCCAATTGTCGGATATCCGTCACGTCAATATGATACTGGGGAGTATTCTCCAGTATGCGCTGCATACCATCCGGCTGGATAATAACACGCATCATCCATGCCTCTGTATCAACAGATTCCATGCCATCTCTGCGCACTCAGTATTAAGGCCGTCTGCATCCAGTTCAAAATAACAGTGCGTTGCAACATTTCCCAATTCATACAATCCGCTTCTGCCAAGCCAGTAAGCATACTGCACATCGGTTAATGGAAACGAATGATATGCTTCCTCCAGATTCGGTTTGATCTGCAGTGTATCTTCTTCTTTCTGTTCGGACTTGTTCAATATGCTTTTGCCAGAGATTTTACGGTCAGATTTTCAAAAATCATACTGATCGTTATTTTGCAGCCGAGGTTTTCTGTACTTCCGAGATCAACCTTGTGGCAATCAGCGAGTCTCCCCCAAGGCTAAAATAATTATCTTCAATTCCGATATTTTCATATTCCAAATAATTGTTTCCAGATATCTAAAAGCTTTTCTTCTGTTTCTGTCGTTGCCTTTGAAAATCGGATAACCGCAGTTTCTTCTTTAAAATCTTCCCGCAATTGCTTCCTGTTAATCTTCCCATTGGACAATGTTGGGAGCTGATCCATGAAATGATAGTTCTGTGGAACCATATACTCCGGCAGTTTTTCTGACAGATATTCCCTTAGTGCTCCATTATGATAGGACAGGACAGACGCCTGCTGTCTGCTACAGCATATACATCTTCCATATCTCTCTGTCACAGCACAGTCTTCGCCCATTCCTGCCTCTGATAAACATTCTCTCCACAGCAAGCAATCCGGGGTAACCAGCCCTGCTTCTCTTCTCTTGTCCCGAATATCCGCAAAACCATTTTCCAAAAAAGCCGCTGTAAGTTCCTGAAGGTATGTCCTTACCACAAGGTCAGTCATCAGCAATATTCCGTTTGGCTTCAGTAATTCCGCTACTTTCTTTACCGCATCCGCAGCATCAATATTTCTATGTAAAGCATTTACCGATATCACAACGTCATAACTATGCAAGGACATCTGCTGCTTATCCATGCCTTCTTCCAGATTCAGCATCTCAAACTCGACTCTCTCATATCTCGCAAGTTCTTTCTCTGCTTCCTGCAGAAAATATTTTGAAGAATCCGCATATGTATAAGCCACGCTTACATCTTCCAGTGCATTCAAAAACTGTCTTGTAATTGCAGTGTCCCTTGTACCAATTTCTATAATCTGGAGTGGCTCTTTTCTGCGTTCTTCTGCCAGAAGCCTTAATCCCTGCACCAGTCTTTCCACTGTTTCCTCGCAGCCCGGAATCCTCCGAAGCAGCATATTCGGAGCCAAAGCCGGCTCTTTCTGGTAGAATACGTCTAGCGGAACTTCATTCCCGGTAACCATATGCTTCAGATACGGCTTCAGTTTCTTAAAATACGTTTCCGCATCTCCAGCTTTTTCCGGTACAGCCACTTCCTTCCCGGTACGCGATAGTCTGCCGTCCTCTTCTTTCAGGATTCCTTCCTTCTTTAAAATTTCCAACCATCTTGCCACAGTATTTTTCTGTATTTCCGTAATATTCCCTTTTTCAAAAATTTCCTTCTGCGAAAGAACTTCCTTCTCTGATACAAAAACGCCTAACTCTATGAGTGTCTCCAACATAAGCTGTACACATCTCTGGTCTGCATAGGCAAGGAAATTTTTGTATTCCGTCTTCCGTTCCTGCTGCATCTGCCAATTGCTGACATCATCCTTCAGTTCTTTCCAGCCTGCGCCAAAGATATCTGTGCCGTACAAATATGTTGTAACTTTAGAATCTTCCTGCAGCGGCGCTCCGATATAAGCAGCCAGTGTTTTATTGTCATGACCGTCACTGACTGTATCAACAACTGCATGAGCCACACCCGGAAACTCCTGAATCGTATGTTCAATTTCTCCCAATTCAATCCTGTGTCCGCGAATCTTTACCTGATGGTCTTTTCTTCCCAAAAATTCAATTGTCCCATCGTTCCAAATTCTTCCGAGATCGCCGGTCCGATACCATCTTCCATACTGATCTTTGACAAATTTCTGCTCCGTAAGCGCAGAATCTCCCCTATATCCTTTTGCCACGCCAAAACCGCCGATCCAGAGTTCGCCTTCTGCCCAGTAAGGGCAATCCCTTCCATACTCATCCACAACACGATATGCCTGATACCTAAGTGGCCTTCCATAAGGAATAGATTTCCAGTTTTCCGGCATTGGCAGGGTAACATTCTGATAATTAGACCAGATGCTTGCTTCCGTGGCTCCTCCCATAGCGACAAACTGGCAATCCTCTGTCCATGCCACAACCCTCTCCGGGAGGTCCATCCCAATCCAGTCTCCGGAAAGCATAACCGCCCTAATCGGCAGTTTCTGTTTCATGGATTCCGCCCGTATCAAAAGCATTTCCAGAAGCACCGGCACTGAATTCCAAACGGTAATCTGGTATTTCAACACCTGTTCCAGCCAGTAATCTGCATTCCTTCTTTCCTGCTCCGGAAGCAATACCAATGTTCCTCCTGCGCCTAAAATTCCAAAAACATCATATACCGACAAGTCAAAATCCATAGCCGAAACAGCCAACGCCCGATCCGCACTTGTCACATGGTATTTTTCATTAATATCCTGAACCGTATTCCATGCGCTTTCATGTGCAATCTCTACGCCCTTTGGAACACCTGTAGAGCCTGACGTCATGATGATATAGGCACTGTCCTTCGGCGACACCTCCGGCAGTTTCACATTTTCCTGTCCCTCTTCCATACCTTCCATCACAAGGATTTCCGTATCTTCCGGCCAATCCAGTTTTTCGGATAATTCCCGATTCGTGACCACATAGCGGACTTCCGTTTTCTCATGAATTAACGCTCTCCGGTCTTTAGGCTGGCTCAAGCTGACCGGAAGGTATGAATTTCCGGAAAGCAAAATTCCTAATGCCGCCTCGATCTGTTCTATCCCTCGCGGCAGGGTAAGTGCAATCGGGACGCCCTTAATATCCTTTTCTGAAATTCCTGCCGCCACTGCTGTTGCCCGTGTTTTTAATTCCCCATAGGATACCGACCTTCCGCTTCCCGCATCAATAAGCGCAATATCTTCCGGGCAAACTTCCGCATGGTTCATAACAGCCCAATGCAGGCATTCCGAACGCTCCGGCACTCCTGTATGCGCTGTATCTTCAACTTCTCTTTTTCTTTTTTCCGGAAACACATCAAATCTCTGATTCCAGTCCTTCTTTCCTAATTCATGCAGAAGAATCTCAAAACTCTCCAACATATCCGGGATCATATTCTCCGGGAATAACTCATCCACGCTGTCCCATGTAAGCTGTACGCCATTTTCATCTTCATAACTCTGGAAGTCATTCCACACCTGCGGCGTTTGGGAAATCATATAGGAAAACTGTCCCAGTTCTTTCCGGAACGTATCATTTACCAACGGCGTTCCCAGATTGCAGGCAAAAACAACCGGAGCCACTGCCGATGCGTCCCCACACATCTGCGCAATGTCTCTCTGTACTTGCACGCCGGAATATGCCGTATACTTCATATCCTCATGAAGCTGCTTCTGAATCCTGTCCAACAATTCCGCAAAAGTCGGATTTTCTTCGCAGTTAATCTCCAGCAATAACAGAGTAGTAAAATCTGCTATTACTTCCTCTAACCCCTGCTGCTCTGTTTTCCGGTTAAAAAACGGAATGTTAATAAGGAAACAATGATTCCTGCTCCATCGTTCCAGAACCACCGCATATGCAGTAAGAAGAACCATTGCCGGAGTTGTCTGGTATTTTTTTGCCCGCATTTGCAAATGATCCCATTCTTCCTTTTCGATTCTCACAATCCTGCGGTTGAACACCGTTTTTTCCACTTCTTGCGGACGTTTTGCCAATGGAAGGTCAGGGCCTTTTGGCAAATGCTCTAAACGATTCTTCCAGTATTTTTCTGCGTTTTTCCGTTCCTCCCCTTCTTCCTGTTTCTGCCGTTCCAGATAGGAAGCAAAATTCCACCCTTTTGATTCTTTCGGCAGGTTTTCCCCTCGGTAAGCAGATGCCAAATCCCTCAATAATATCTGCAGACTCTGTACATCAGCAACCAGAAGCGCCATGTCCACATGAAGGCGTGCCTTATTTTCAGGAAAAAGCGTAAGCTCTATTCCTGCTACTTCGCCTTCCTCAATCTTTAACTTCCGATGGGATAAACGTTCTCTGACAGATACTGCCATTACCTCTGCTTCCTCAGATGACATCCGGGAAAAATCATGAACCTTTATTTTTTCACAATACGGCTTATCCAGGATTTTCTGTGTTCCATCATCCAAAAAGCAGGCGCGCAGCATAGGATGATGATACTGCAGTACATTCCATGCTTTTTCCAGACGCTCCGGATCTATATTTCCCCCATCAAACTCTAAATACGCATGACAGTCTATTCCTCCAAGAGCCTGTTCTTCATCCCTGCCAACCCAATATGCATACTGTACGTCTGTTAAAGGAAACGGCTGTTTCATATCCTTTTCCGGCGTTATCTTAGATTCTTGCGCCCGTTTTTTGCCCGCTTTTTTCTTCATGCTGCGCTGGATTAACGCCCACCAGCCTTCAAAGGTGGGATTTTCCATCAATGAACCGAAAGAAACCTTAACCCCCTGTTTTCTCCACTGGTTTACCAGACGCATGATCGTCAGGGATGAAAGCCCAAGCTCCAACAGATTTTCGGAATCTCCAAAATCTCTGGCTACCGGCAGTTTTTGTTTGATCTGTTCCTTTATCTCTATATATTCCATGCTACTGTCTCCTTCTACTTTTCCTGAGCCATCCGTTCTAATGCTTTCTTATCTATTTTCCCTACGCTGGTCAGCGGCCATGTTTCAACCCGTTCTATCTGATCTGGCATTTTATACGCCGCAACGCCTATTTCCCGCAGAAACCTGTGGATTTCCTGTAAATCGATCCCGGCTTCATCATCGGTTACAAGGAATGCGCATATCCGATTTCCAAGGGTTTCATCCGGAACGCCGACAACGGCTGCCTCTTTGATCTCCAGATGCCTGCAAAGGTAAGCTTCAATCTCTGAAGGCATGATCTTTTCTCCGGCGCGGTTAATCTGCTCTTTGATCCTCCCACCCAAACGCAGTCTTCCGTCTTTCGTCCACATAGCCTTATCGCCCGTCCGATAAAATCCGTCCGGCGTAAAGCTCTTTTTATTCGCTTCCTCCGCCATATAATAACCATCAATCGTATACGGGCCTCTGGATAATAATTCCCCAAAAACTCCTTCCGGTACGGTCTTATCCTCTTCATCCACAATCTTCACTTCATCCGCAGGAGACACCGGAGTTCCCTGGCATCTTGCGATCAGGGAATCTTCATCTTCCGGACTGGTAAAGGACAGCAGCCCCTCCGCCGTACCAAATACCTGCATCAGTTTGCAAGGCCATTCTTCAATGATCTTATCTGCAAGGGAATCTTCCAGCATTGCGCCGCCCACCTGCAAAATTCGCAGGCTGGATATGTCATAATCTTCATCCCATTCCAACATTTCCATGCACACAGTAACCATAGCAGGAACCAATGCGGTAATCGTAACGCCTTCCTCTGTAATTGCGTCAAGAATATCGTCCGGGCTGGTCGCAGACGCAAGCACAACTTTTCCTCCCACATCCAGCGTACCTAAAAGCCCCGGGCAGCATAACGGAAAATTATGGGCTACCGGAAGAGACGTCAGATAAACGTCGCTGCTATCCAGGCGGCATCTTTTCGCGGACATACGGGCATTATACATATAATCCGTATGGGTGCGCGGAATCAGTTTCGGAACCCCTGTCGTCCCGCCGGACAGCAAAAGAACCGCCGTTTCATACCCATCCACAGCCGGAAATGCTCTATTTTCTCCACACGTTTCCGCAATCATTCCACTGATATCCCCGGATTCGCTATCTACAAATATATGCCGGATATATGAATATTTCTTTTTCATCGCATTTGCCATCGGCACATATGAAAATCCCAGATATTTCTCCGCCACAATATAAGCGGCCGGCTTTGCCAGTTCAATAATTCCTTCCAGTTCCGCCTCCCTGTGGGCCGGCAGCATCATGATCGGCACCGCCCCGATCTTGGAAAGCGCAAAAAACACGACCACAAAAGAAATCCTGTTCGGAAGCTGTACAAGCACTTTGTCTCCCTTTAAAATCCCTTTACGCAGAAAAGCTGCCGCAAGACAATCTGCTTTTTGCTTTAATTCCATATAACTGATCTCGTCTTCGCTGTCCGTGACCGCAGTTCTTTCTCCATATTTTCCGCCCACTTATCAAGCTGTTCTCCAAAACTACATCTCTCCCAACCTTCCAGATACTCATATTTGCTCATATCTTTCTTATAACCCATTTGATTTATCTCCTTTCTTATGCACCGCCACATACGCAGCATATCCTTTGATCCTGACCGGATACAGGAACCAGCCCTGATCATTCCTGCCTTTTTCTATAATTTCCCCGTTTCTGACAGAGAAGAAATCCATTCCTCTTCCTAATCCAATACCGAGCGCTTTTACATACGCTTCTTTGGCCGCCCAGTACTGGAAAAACAAAGCCGATCCTTCCTTTATTACATCTTCCGCTTCTTCTTCCGTATAAAAATTCCCGGCTATCTCCCAGTAATCCGGACATCCCGCCATTTCCTGCACATCCACTCCGATGTCCATTCCAACAGCGAATCCCGCCAGTATGAATTCTCCCGAATGCGAAATATTAAAATCTACGGTCTGCTTTCCTGCAATCTTTTTATGATAAGGCTTGCCCCGTTCACTGACAGAAAAATCAATCGTTTCCACATCTAAATATCTTTTCAAGAGAAGCCGCACGACAACCTTCCCGGCTATATAACGCATCCTGTCTTCCGAAAAGCGGAATCTTCCGACCTGCTCCGATTCCTGCCCACTCAGAATATATTCATGGTTCACCCAGAAATCTGTCATTTCCGGCCAGCAGATGCACCATATATGTATCTCATTTTCACGGATACAAAGTTTGCCTGCCGCCAGAAATTCCTTCGCTCCATACCGTTTAATCTCCATCTTTTATTCCCGGCAGGCGCCTTATAACTTCACTTATTACTTCGTCTTCGTAATCCCGCAAATAAAATGTCCTCCCGGAAATATCCGGTAGCTAAAATCATTATCCGTATACTTTCCCCATTCGCAGATTGCGCTCTCATCCGCTTCGCCATCCTTTTCTCCGCCAAATGCAGCGATAGGCGCATGCAGTACTATTCCCGTCTTGTCATAATATGTTTCATCCATGGTAAAATCTGCCCGTAGCATAGGCAGAAAGAAATCCAATAATTCCTGATTCTCCAGTATCTCTTTTGGCGTCCCCTCAAATCTTCCCAGTTCCCTCTTAAACTCTTCATCCGGAAGATGATAGATCGGATTCGGCTCCGGAATACTGGGAATCCGGCTACCGGAAATAAACAGACAGCTCGCTGTATATCCGACCGCTTCCAATCTCTTTTCCAGCTCATAGGCAATCTTACCGCCCATACTGTGCCCCCATAAGGCATACGGTCCATCCACAACCTCTCTTACTGCCTCTTCCAGATCATCTAACATAACCGGCATATCTATATACGGCTTCTCCATGATCCGTTCTTCCCTTCCCGGAAGCTGAACCAGACATACCGTTACTTTTCCCTGCATCTTTTTCGCCCACTGGTTATAAGCAGAAGCGCCGCCCCCCGCAAACGGCAGACAAAACAAAGTTATTTTCTCTTTGTTAATATTTTCTGTATTTTTTATCAACTTCAAATTCACTTTTATGTTCCTCTTGCATCATGTTCTTTTTTATTCTGTTTATTATCATTTTGTGATATGCTTTTCCCAAGCATTTCTTATTCCTATCCAGGATTAGTTGACTCTAACTCTTTGTCAAAAAAAATTTTTGATCCATCCCAATATTAAACCGGACGCCAAAACAATATGCGCTACCATAATCCCGTTTACGACCAGGAAATATCCGGTTACAGAAAAAACACCTGCTATCGCGCATTCAATAATTAAAATTGCCCTCGCGCGCATACCATAAACTTTCTTTTCTTTCTCATCCAGTTTCTTACTGCTGGCATCCACCGGTGCCATAACAAATATGACTCCAACTGCAGCAAGCCATATGATCCGTATTTGCCACATCACAGCCGAACCAGACGCCAGATACTGACCGCACAGAAGGACAAGGATACTGGAAACAACCATGCAGCTCCCTGCTTTTTCTAAATGAATCCCTCCGGCATACTGCCTTAGAACAGTAAAGGGCAATAAAAAGACTAGCATCTCCAGCCAATTCCCCGTTACAATGCCAAGTATGACAATGATAAGGTATATCGCCACCCTGCCCAGCAGTACGCCGTAAGCATATTCATACAGCCTGCGGTCTTTCTCTTCAAGAATCCCGTTCCTGTTTTGCACTTCAAAAAGCCAGCCGGTAGTTTTTTTCCACACTAGAATTTCCTCATTTTCTTAACTTCTTCCGGCTCTTCTTCCTGATAGTACAGCCAGTTGCACGCCAGATTTGCCGTATATGCCGTCAGGCAGAGTGCAAGACAGTTTACAACTCCAAGTACTTTGATACCCAAGCTTTTTCTGATTGTTTTTTTCATAGTTACATGCCTCCATTTTTTTCCGATAGTTTACACAAAAATCGCCCTTTTTTCAATTACCGTGGCAAAAACGGTAACTTTTTGGGCGATTTTTGCACATCTTTATTTTATTGTAAAGATCAGCTTAACAGAGAACTCCTGTTCTCCGACCTCCACTCTCATAATTCCAGCATACTTTTTAACCAGTTTTCCAACCGTATGCAGTCCGATCCCGTGACTGTCTACATCTCTTTTGGTGCTTATGTACCGGTCCTTGTCCTTTAACAGTGGAACAACATACCCGTTGCAAAATTCCATAACAAGGAAATGTTCCTCATTTCCCATATACATCCTGCATTCCACATATCGGCCATCTTTTGTCTTTTCTGCCGCTTCCAGTGCGTTATCCAAAAGATTACCTACGATTGAGATCATATCCAGTTCTTCCAGAAAGTCCAGCCTGAGATCATTACCCAGGGTAATCTTATAGGAAATATTCTTAGATTCCGCAAGGAATTTCCTTTCGCACAGGATGCTGTTCAAGATCGGGTGTTCGCAATACACACCTTTTTGAAGGCTCTGAATCCGGACACCTAAATGTTCCATAATCTCCTTAACCTCTTGATTTTCTCCTTCTTCCATCAAACCGGCTACTGTACAAATAAATTTATTTATATCGTGTAAGAATGCCCTGTTATCCTCATTGACCTTATTCATATACTGTAAATTAGCAATCTCCGCCCTGCTTTTCTGGTAAAGCCGGTCCATCTTCTTCACTTCTTCTGATTTCTCTACAAACCGGTCAAACACTGAGAAAATGAAGATATTCGTCAATAGCAGCAGCGAAGCTCCTACCGGAACCATAACCCTGTTCATTCCTTCAAAAGAAATATTTGAATAAAACACACATCCTAATATAATGATCGTAGCGGTTGGCAGCATGAGCAGCACAGTAAAAGTTTTATTCTCAATCGTCAGATAATTCCTTTTTCTCGTTACCTGATTAATGCATTTAATAAACAGAAATGTCATGGTACTCATTAGTAGTAGCGCTAATGTTTTTTCTATTTCCGTCCCAAAACCCTCAGATGCACCAGTCACGCCATACGCATTCGTAAGCGTTGCAAAGAGAAATTCAGGAATAATTGCCAGCACATAATAGCAGCATACTATAACCAGCTTCTTCCATATATTTCCCCGGAACACAACCATTGACACAATCATATACGTTACCGGAATCATTACCATATTAAATACTGAGGATTCCAAGTGGTTGATTCCGAGCATTATCAGCGCTACGACAAAATATATGAGAAATTTTCCCCAAAAGTTTTCTCTTCTGTATGGAAGCATGTTCTTTTCCAGATCTTCCAACAGATACATCTGAAGAAGGCAGATCAAAAAATCTCTTACTATCATACCATGCCGTTCCTTTCCCCAAGAAACATGATCAGAGCGTCAGCAAACTGACCTTTTCTCGACCTTGAAACATTCAATTGGATTCCCATCTGTAGCAGCGCCACATTCTTTTCCAATCCTTCCACTTTCGCCAGATTTACAATATAACTGTTATGTGCATACTCAAATCCCCTTCCGGTCAGACGTTCATATAAATCGCCTAAAGATCCTTACAATGCATCTCATCTATCTCCCCCTGCCTAGCAACGTATATAGAGCAACCCCTTTTCGCCAGACAGATATATAAAATGTCTTCCGTATAGATACGAATTACTCTTCCCGCTGATGTAACCGTCACGGAAGAATTTCCACAGTGCAATTTTACTTTTGATAAAATTGCAGGGATTTCCCTTTTTAGACTTCTGTCATGCAAGTCTTTCATAATATACCGGAACGGCTGCCCAATATTGATGCTGTCTGAAGTCGGTTCAAAGTATCCGGAGCAGAACACCAATATCGCTGCCCTATTGTATTCCCTCAGCTTCAGTACCGATTTATTCCCATCCAATCCGGGCATACGCATATCCATAAAGACCAAATCATGCAAAATATCAGCATTTTTCAGTAGTTCCTTTCCTGACTCGTATTCATAAAACCGTATCTCGCTCTTAGGAAGAATCCCTTCCGTTTCTATAACCTTCTCTATTTTCTCCCTGTAATTTTTATCATCATCGCAAATTGCTATTTTATACATCTATGTCCTCCTAAGTTAGTTTCCTCTAACCCTCTTTCATAAAAAATCCATCCTGCAGAATCTGAATCCTATGAGCATTTACTCTTCCTATAGTTCGGGTTCCAAATCTGCAAAGATGGGATCAGCAAAAAAATTCCTGTATTGTGACATCCAATCCATCGCATATCTTTTTTATTGTAACTACGCCAGCATTCTTACTCTGACCATACAAAATATTCTTTAATGTTGAAGGAGGAACGCCAGAACATACCGCCGCCTCATTCACTGTGATATCTTTCTGATTAATCAGATCGTTAAACGATATATGACCGCTGTTTTTATATCCACGGTATCGACCACCTTTTTTTCTTCTATTTTATATAAATCGGCTTTAAAAGGTCGCCCATATATAGTCTTTTTGATCTATGTACGATATTTTTTTAACAGTTTTTCTTATTCTAGCAGAAATCCGCTAAATTTCTATATTTTATTAGATACATGAAACCCTGTGAGAACATTTCTGATCCTACGCAGGGTTTTCCACTTTGTTATAAAATTTTTATATTTTGCAGTATGCTGGATCGGAGTTATCATTCAACTTTCCTTCTGCTGCCGATTGTAAAAACATATTTTTACGAATAAATATTCAGCAGTTCTTCCGGAGAAAGCAGTGTAATCCAAAAGGAAAGAAAATCCTTTTTATTCCTTGTCACAATCGCATCACACTGATTCGCCTTCGTACAAGTTGCAAGTAGGCAGTCTTCAAAATCAGATACTCTCTGCAAATAAGCAGGCAGCACATCTTCGTTCGTCACTGTCAGCACTTTTGCTATGTCCAAAACGGAGCCAAGTGCCTTTCTATAAATTTATACCGTTCTTACATCCCGATCAGCTCCTCTCTCCAGCTCATCTTTTCCCTGCTTTTCTTGGATTTTTCTCTTATTGATTTCCAGTCGTTCATGAATAGATGGCTTCTTTGCCTTCGTAGTTGCTTTATTCTTTTCTGTTTGCATACTCGAAACTACCTTTTTCACAGCTTTGTCATTATCCCCCTTTTGTCACATTCGCTGCTCTTGACGCTTCTACTCTGCTGTCCTGCTTTTCTGCAACCTGCCGTTCCTGCTTTTCCTGCACACTTTTTTCTTCCAGACTGCAAAAGCTCTGCAAATATGGCAGCACATGGTTCTGCATATCGGTCAGATCTTCCATACACTTCTGAAACTCTTCATTTCCCTTGTTTTTCAGATAACCAATCCAGCTTTCATCCGTAAGTTTCAGTTCATTTTGGAGTTTCAGCTGACTTAAAATACCGCCATTTCCTGTTCCAATATCTATTTTCCCTTTGAAATGTTGCAGCATTTTATCGCCTTTTTCCGCATAATATATAGTAAAAAACATCTGGGCTGTTACCATCGGCTCATCCGTCCTCGGATTACGGTCTGCGTACCATTCCTTATCCTTCTGTGCAGTACGGGAATCCAGATCTGAGAGCTTCTGACAGCGTGGTTCCATCAGCTCTCGCTTTTCACAGTAATTCACATACACCATCGGCTCTGTTTCTTTGGATATATCTGGTTCGTAGGATTTCAGCCGTTCCAGCAAAACACCTGCCCACACGGACTGCTCACAGTCTTCTTCAATCACATCCTTCAGAAAGGAAATATAAGAACCAACATTTCCACTTTGCAGATCCAGCATGACTTCCTGTATGGTATCCTGCCCTGGCTCTACATGGTCCCGATAGTCATACGGATCGAAGTCTTCCGCAATCTCATCCAATGCTGCTGCCAGTTCTTCTGTTGTCATTTTTTTCGGATACATTGCCTCACGCACATCCTGAATCGGGATATATTTATAATCAGGCAATGCTTTATGAATCTTCTCCAAACCTTCACGCACCACCGGCTGATCTTTTAAAAACCGCACATTATCCAAGAAGTCGCCGTGTATCGTTGTTCCCATTACAATCAACAGTTCTGTTTCATCAAACAAGCTATCCTCCGGATCACGATAAATAATCCCCATTCCACTGCCTTTATAAGCGTTTTCCGGATCTTCTCTGTACTTCTCATAGATTGCTGCGATTTCTTTCACATCTGTGCTTTTCTCATAAGCTCCCATATCATGAATTTCATCACATTCTGCAGCATAATATTCCAGATAAGCTTCTTTCTTAGGCGGCATATTATTGAGTACATTATCAATCATGTTATAATTGGCCTCTTCCAGTTCCTCCACCTTTGCCAATGGCTTATATTCGCCCTGGCTTTTCTGAATCTCTGCCATTACAACTTCATCCATTTCTTCTACTTTCTCCATCAACCGATCATAATCTCCACGGATGCGTTCTCCAGTCCAGCCTTCGTCTTCCAAAAGTTCCTCCGCCGCTTCTTCAATAGAAATTTCATCATTCTCATAAATGCCACCATCCATCAAGCGGAAATCTTCATCGTAAAAGGAATAATCATATCCTTCTTCTGTTCTCTGAATAGCAAAGTAACGTTCTCCTACCTCATATGCCAGTTCACTAAGAACCTGTTCTTCCAGATTCAGGAAAGAATCCAGCTGTTCAAAACTGATACTGTCTACAAAATGAGCAGTTACCTTTTTCCCGTCATTCAGAACTATGATATCACTGACAGACAGGGAATGCCCACGGAAGTCTTCCGGTCTGTCAATGTTGAACTTTTCAAAAATATCATCCAGTGACATATTTCCTGATAATTCACCAACATAGACCAGCTTATAATCTTCTTTTTTTTATCTGCATACCATGACTTTCAATAAAACTCATATTCATAAATGCATAGTTTTCTCCCGGTAAATCATCCCGAATCTGATAAATTCCAAATGTCCTTCTTGTTCCTAACAACAGATTTGCTTCTTTCAAAGATTGAATCTGTG
>ENA-OPYW01000031-OPYW01000031.1-human-gut-metagenome-genome-assembly--contig:-NODE-31-length-16412-cov-1.460301_pt1 | contig 16412 bp, 20 predicted proteins | sample MGYA00242473_ERZ504483 | MGnify/ENA primary metagenome ERZ504483 (study PRJEB26092, sample SAMD00036221) | human gut metagenome | host: Homo sapiens | study: EMG produced TPA metagenomics assembly of...
GACAAGAACCAGAGTGATCGGAAGAAACATTTATGGAATCAGGATCAGCACTCTCTTACGCATACGATTGTAAGCAAAGGAGAACCTGTTGCAAAGAAAGGAGACCTGTTGGCAATGGATGATCGGTATTTCCTCATCCTTCTGGTTGATGATACAGGAGCGTTGGGGATTGCCACCATCTATTATGCAGAGGAAAGGAATGATTTGAGATGACACCGGGAGAAGCACCAGAGGCTATCAAAAAGGCTGTTCAGGAATCCGTCAGGGAAACAAATCATAAGACCATGCAGAAAGCATTCAGGGTATCCAATGCAATGCGAAACAGCGTCATAGAAGTATTGACAAACCCAAGTCCATCTCCTCCGGGAAGTCCTCCTGGAGTTCGGAGTGGATTTCTGCGGAGGGCATGGAAAACTGGTGTCCGCAACAATGGAGGTTCCGGCGGTGGCGTTTCGATTGTAGCTTATGCTGATGCAAAGGCTCATTACGCCGGTTATCTGCAAGACGGAACAAAGAAAATGGCGGCAAGACCATTCGTTGATCCGATTCGCGAGGACGTACAGCCGGAAGTTGATGCTATTTTCGCAGATTTTTAAGGAGGTAGGGAATGTTAATTGTAAAAGAACCTACAGAAAAGTTTAACACCGAAGAAATTCGGAGAGGAACCCTGGTCTATGCGAAGCATAAAACATGGAGAATGGAGAAAAAGGGTTTGTTACAACAGCAAGTGAAGATGAAGTGATTGTGCAGTATCCGCCAAAGATCGGAAATGTCACAAATCACTTTTTTTTACGGGCAGAAGAGGTTGCGAAAGGAGACTGGGAAGTCCGTTATACAAACGATATGGAGACGATAGTCACATATCCGGAAGGAGGAACCAATGAACCTGAAACAGCTGATTTATAAGAGGCTTGTCCATGCGAAAGACATTGGAGGCCTGCTTGCAAAATACGCCGGACGCCCGGCTGTCTTCGATACTGAGGCTCCGGATGATAAGCAGGACGGGTGGGAAGGGAAAACACAGTACCCAAGGCTCAATATCGTCCTCGATATGCAGGCAAACGAGGAGCGTTCAAGCGTAGGCTCATTAACTATCACCATCTATACGGAACGCACGTCTATGGTCATTTTAGAGATTGAATCACTGGTGAAAACATGCTTCAGAGATTTGCTTATTTCACCGGAAGACGGAGGACCGTACAGTTTTGCATGGGCGAGAACAGATCCTTTTTCGATTGAAGGAACGAATGTTATCGGACAGGATGTTACTTTTGACATTATGGAATACTCTGCTCAAGAGACCACGGATCCAGATCCGATTGTCGCACTTTCGAGGTATATTAAAAAACTATACCCCGATTCGATTGTGCTTGGCGTGGATCCGGTCGGAGAGTTTACCGAGGCATCCGTTACACCGATCTTTTACAGTCGCCTTGTCACTATGGATAAGGCATCTGGACACAACATGAATATTGTTGCATGGATGGACTGCAGAATGGCAGTCCATCTTTTATGCCCTGATAAGGCAATGAACCTGAAAATGCTGGCAGCAGTCATGCAGAAAATCTCCGTTGACGAGAAAATTATCCTTCTGGATAACTCACCAATGAATATATCAGAGGTTCAAATCGACAAACAGGCGGATTACCTGAAACAGGGGCAGTTATATGTAACTGGGCGGTTTGGAGTCCTGAAATACAAGGAAAAACCGCATGCGATCGAAAGCATTATCACTATGTAAGGAGGGAAAGCAATGGCAGAAAAGAAAGAGCCTATGGCCAAAGCTGCTCCACAGCAGACTGCGGAAAAGAAAGAGCCTAAAGGCATTCTGTATCCTGCGGAAGAGCTCGCAAAGGCGGCTCATCGCTTTAACACAAAGGAAGAGTGTGTGGTTGCTGCACTCAAATACTTCGGTAAGAAAGAAGCGACCATCAAAGAAACGGAAGAATTAGTAAAGAAATTCTTGCAGAAGGAGGTCAAATAATGGCTGGAACATTTATTATCGGCGAAACCAAAATTCGCCCGGGAACCTATTTCAATATTCAGAAAGTAGGAGGAAACCAGCTCGCCGGTGCTGATGACGGTACAACGGCTGTTTTCTTTAAAGCTGATTTCGGACCACTGAACGAAGTGGTTGAGATCGCACCTGGAGATGGATACGAAAAAGTATTCGGTACAGCAGGAACAACGGATGCCATTCGTGAAGTTCTGGCAGCAGGAGTAAAGAAAGCCCTGTGCTGTAGAGTTGGAAAAGGCGGAACTGTTGCGAATACAAAACTGAAGACCGCAGGCGATGTGCCTCCGGCCAAGGACGCACTGTCCATCACAGCGAAGCATCCGGGAACAAAGGCATTCTCTATCGAGGTTAGAGAGAAACTTTCTGATACATCTCTGAAGGAGTGCATCATCTATGCTGGCACAAAAGAATTTGAGAAGTTCGAATTTGCCGCAGGAGAAGAGGAAGACGAGGTTAAGAATCTGGCAGCAGCATTCGTGAACTCTCAGAATTTTGCATGCGAGATCTTGGACAGTGCAACAGGAGTTCTTGCTGAAACAGAAATCACAGCATTTACCCCTGGAACAGATCCAACAGTATCTACAGAAGATTACAGCACTGCATTTTCTGCGGCAGAAGCATACCGCTTTAATACGGCTTGCGTGGATACTGAGGAAACTGCTGTGCACCTGCTCCTCGCTTCTTTCATTGACCGTATCTTCAATGCGGGACAGCTTGGACTTGCCATTGTTGCTGAGAAAAATACGGTTTCTCTGGATGACAGAATGGATCACGCCGCCGGATTCAACAGTGAAAAGATGCACTACGTTGTCAATGCGTCTGTAGAAGAATCGGGAGAAAAAGTGGAAGGTTATCTGGTTGCGGCCAGAATTGCCGGTCTGATTGCTGCGTGTCCTTCCAATAAATCCCTTACTCATTCTGTAATCAGCGGATTCACAAAACTTGTGGATGTGCTGACTCCTACTCAGATTACCAATGCTGAGAAAAAGGGATGTATCGTACTGAGCACGAACACCACGGGACAGATCTGGATTGACAGTGCAATCAACACTCTGGTAACTCCGTCTGACAATCAGGATGACGGATGGAAGAAAATCCGCAGAACAAAAACCAGATATGAGCTTATTACTCGCTGCAATGACCAGGCAGACAGCCTGATCGGAAAAGTGGACAACGATACCAACGGAAGAGCAACGGTTGTAAGCCAGCTGCAGGGTATCGTTAATGCCATGGTAAATGAAGGAAAACTGGTGTCCGGTACTGTTACCGAGAATACCCTCTATACATCTGATGGAGATTACGCATATTTCGATATTTCCGTAATCGACAAGGATTCCATCGAACACATTTACCTGACATACAAATTCCAGTTCAGCAGCAGAACAGATGAATAAAGAAGGAGGATTAGACAATGGCAATCAATGAAAGAGCATCATCTGATGCACGCCACGCCCGTACCGGTAAAGATGCGGGCCTGTATGACGGAAATGGAACTCTCCTTGCCAGCATGGAAACATTTGCATCCAAGGCTACTTACAACAATGTTAAGTACCGCCCGCTTGGAGATCCGCAGGAACATGAGACGTCCGATTCCTATGGAATCACTATTACTGTAACGGAGATCGTCATTGAGGATATTGATATGTTCAAGACCTTAATGGAATCCATGAAAACAGGTGTTACACCGCAGTTTGTATTCCAGGGTGTACTGCTCGGACTGAACGGTTCAGAGGAACGTGTGGTTTACAGAGAATGTATCCCGTCCGGAGACATCGATCTTCAGAACGTAGCAAACGGAGATGTGATCAAACGTAATTGGAGTTTCTTCGTAAACGGAAAACCGGATCTGCAGAAGGAACTTTCTATTTAATCAATATGTTTACAGGTGGGGCGAGAGAATCGCCCCATTATTTTTAAGGAGGAAGAATCATGGCGAAATTAACAAGCGTAAACGGAAAACCGGAAGAAAACATTGAGGAAGAAGTAAGAGAGGAAACTTTCTCTGCAGAGGAAACCAAGAACCAGCTCAGAGTGAAAGAAGATGACTTTATCGCTGGAATGCTGTCAGCTGCAGCTTATAAATCCGAGGAAGTATCTCAGATTGACATCGTAAGAGGCGGAAAGCTGTTCTTCTCATTCCGGATCCACGCTCTCGGAGAGGAAGAGGCGAACAAGAGCCGTAAAAAGCATACGAAGTATGTTCGTAACAAACAGATCGGAGTCAAATTCGCAGAGGAAACTGACAATGCGAAGTTCCGTTCTTCCCTCATTTACCATGCGACTGTTGAGGAAGACAGAGATAAGCTGTGGGACAACAAGCAGGTATGGAATGGTCTGATTTCTCAGGGACACCAGATCGTAACCGCCCTGGATGTTATCGAGGCTGTTCTGCTCGGTGGTGAAAAAGACCGCATTATTGATGAAATCAATAAGATGAGCGGATTCAATTCTGAGAATATCGAAGAAGTGGAAAACAATCTTGAAGATGTTACAAAAAACTGATTCGCGCCGGCGGTAAAGTAACGCTTTTACATCAGATCTTCCAGCGGACCGGAATAACACCGGATGAGGTTTATTCCAAGACACCGGGAGTAAGGGCGTTTATGTTTGCGTCTATGATGGTTCGCCTTGAAGACGATGAGAAGGGAGGTGCGGCAAATGGCGGCTAAGGTCATAAAGATTGAGATCCCTATTGAAACTCAGGATAAGACTGATCCGGCGCTCGGTAGTGTGACGGCGAAGATGGAAGACTTGGATAATGCGGCGAAAAATGCTCAGAAGAGTATGGACAGTGCATCGAAAAGTGCTTCTGGATTTGAAAAATCACTCGGGAAAAGCATGGATAATGTCTCGAAGAAAGCCTCCGGGTTTGAAAAATCACTCGGTTCTGTTACAAAGCAGAAGTGGCAGATACTCCTTGAGGCAAAGGATAAAATCACTCCTACCGTAAAGCAGGCGATTACATACGTTAAGAGCCTGAGCAGTAAGGCTTGGCGAGTGACTCTGAAAGCAGTTGACCTTGTTACTTCCCCTGTAAAAAGAGTGTTCGGACTCTTGAAAAGCCCGCTTGTAGCCGCAGGAGTTACCATATCGGCTGGCGCGGGTATTGCCAGTACCGTAAAGACGTATGCAGAGTTTGAAGCTGCTATGAGCCAGGTAAAGGCTATTTCCGGAGCCACCGGAGAAGAATTTACACAGCTTACAGAAAAAGCAAAGCAAATGGGTGCCACCACGAAGTTTACAGCGGCACAGAGCGCGGAGGCCTTTAACTACATGGCTATGGCGGGATGGAAAGCCTCAGACATGATGAGTGGTATCGAGGTATCATGAACCTGGCAGCAGCCAGCGGAGAGGATCTCGGAACCACGTCAGATATTGTTACTGACGCACTTACCGCTTTCAACCTGAAAGCATCCGATTCCACACACTTTGCAGACGTCTTGGCGCAGGCCTCCGCAAATGCAAATACCAATGTATCTAAAATGGGACAGACGTTCCAATACGTTGCTCCTGTTGCGGGCGCGATGGGATATAGCATTGAGGACACGGCACTGGCGATTGGACTAATGGCAAATGCTGGTATCAAAGGAGAGAAGGCAGGTACTGCACTCCGTTCTATCTTTACGAGATTGGCAGATCCTCCGAAAGATGCAGCAGGAGCTATTGAAAAACTCGGATTGAGCATTACGAATGCAGACGGAAGTATGAGACCTTTGAATGATGTTATGAAAGATCTCAGAAAGAGTTTTGCAGGGCTCACTCAGGAACAGAAGGTGCAGATTGCATCTCAGCTGGCCGGACAGGAGGCTATGTCAGGTCTTCTTGCTCTGGTAAATGCTTCTGAGGAAGATTACAACAAATTGGCAGAAGCTATCGGAAATGCAGATGGAGCATCTAAGAAGATGTCGGATACCATGCTGGATAACTTATCTGGTAAATGGACTTTATTCCAGTCTGCTCTTGACGGTGTAAAAATATCTCTCGGAGAGAGATTTAAGCCGTATCTTATGGATGCCCTTGATTGGATGATAGAAAAAATGCCTGATATAGAAGATACACTCCTTCTTACCATGGATAGGATCGATGAATTTGTGGACCACACAAAGGAAAAAATATCTGAATTTACCGGTACGAAGGAATGGCAGGACGCTGACTTATTCGGAAAGATAAAAATCGGATGGGATAAGCTGATTGCCGAACCGTTTTCTGAATGGTGGGATTCATCCGGAAAACAAAAGATAATGTTAAAAGCTGAAGATATTGGAAAAGGACTTGGATCTGGAATATCGGCCGGAATCCTTACGCTACTCGGAATCGACGTGGGTTCTACGATTGATGAGGGCGCAACTATAGGTCGGCAGTTCGCAAGTGGATTCGTAAGTGGATTCAATGCGTCTGAGATTCAATCTGCTATCGGCGGTGCTATTTCCGGAATCTTCAAAAATGCAGGAAAAATATTTACCGGTGACGCAGATCTATCTTCCTGGTTATCCGCAGCACTTGTTGCGAAAGTTGCAACACCTCTTTTGGTGGCTGGTATCAAAGGAGTTAAACTCGGAAAAACGATATTCGGAAGTGGAGAAGGAGGATTAGGACTCGGAAGTGCTATTATCGGATCTGCAGCGGCAGGAACAGGACTGAAAGGTCTTGCGGCATCTGCCGGTATGTTTGGTCTGAAAATGGGTTCTACGGCGACTACCGGAGCAGGACTTATTGCTTCCGGAGCAGCTGCAGCAGCTGGTGGGGTTGTCGGCGGAGCGACACTCATAAGCGGAGGAATCGACGCCTACCATGCCATAAAATCAGACGAAGAAGCAGAAAAGAAAGCCTATGGTACATCAGCCGGACTTAAAATAGGCGGCGTAGCAGCTGGAGCTGCGATAGGAACTGCAATTCTTCCTGGAATTGGTACACTGATTGGTGCCGGAATCGGTGGTATTGCCGGTTGGTTCGGCGGAAATAAGGTCAAAGAAGACTACGAGGAGACAAAGCAGGCCGCAGAAGAAGCGGCAGCGGCAGCGGAGCTTATGGAGCAGAAATCAAAGTATGCCCTGGAAGGTTCCCGGTTTGAAAATTCAAAGCTGAAAGATGCATTCAATGACACAACCGTATCTGCAGAGAGGTTTGCCTCTATGATGCAAGAGGCGGCATCTAAGAAAGTACAGGACAGCTTTGGAAATATCAAATTATCCGTAAAAGAAATTAAGGTGCTGCAAAGCAGATTGTTTTCGGAGATCAGGAACAGGCATTTACGAAATTCTCAAGTGCGGCCAGTGATGCACAGAATTCTCTTGCGAATCTCCAGAGCTCAGTAAGCACAATGGATAAGCTGAATTGGAAAGCGTCACTTGGAATGAAGTTTGATGACAATGAAATATCCGAGTATATCGCAGGCGTTGACAATATGCTCTCGAGTGCATCGCAGTACCTGGAGGACAAGCACTATCAGGCGAAAGCCGCAATAGATCTGCTTGTGGAGCCGGGGAATGAAACCGACATGACTACCGGATTGAATGCCATGTATGCAGATATGCAGTCCAAGATAGAAAGCCTTGGAAAAGATCTTCATGCAAAAGTCAATGTTGCTCTTGAAGACGGAGTTATTACGCTGGATGAGCAGGCTGAGATTACCAATTTACAGAATCAGATTACGGATATTACCAATCAAATCAGCCAGGCGGAGACCGAAGCAAGTTTCCAGAGCCTGAAGGTTAAATATTCCGGTGCATCCCTCGATGCGGATTCTTTCGCAAATCTGGTTGCTGAAATCCAGACGAACGTTCAGGAGGCGGCTCAGTCTTATGACGATGCTTTGGAAGTTTCTCTTACAAACCTTAATCTGCAGCTACAGAGCGGTGCTATAAATCAGGAGCAGTTCGATGCACAGTTACAGGCTCTTACAGAAGGGTATCAGGCAAAGATAACTGACCTGTCCGTGAGGGTAGAGAGTTTTGAATTGCAGTCGATAGCTGATGCTTTCGGAAGTGAGCTGGACGGAATCTTACCGGATATAGAAGGAACGGTAGCTGAAAAGCTCGGAACCGCAATGCACAATGCTATGGCGGCAGGAGTTGATGTGGAGAACTGGGATGTTTCTACAGCTTCACAATGGCTCGACCTTGATGGACTTTCTGCGGAAACGCAGTCCGCTATCACCGAGTTAATGAGCCAGGTTGCAGCTTCTCTGCCTGATCAGATGAGCTCTGCACTTTCCGGAACCGATATAGACATGAGCGACAGTGTAAACAGTATGGTGAATTCATCTATTGAGAATGTTGATCTGTCTGGTGCCGGAGAAACCCTTATGGGAAAAGTCAATGAAAGTATGAATGGGCTGGATATGTCTGAATCCGGAGCAGGATTGCAGGATAGTTTACAGACTTCTCTGCTGACGTCTCTTGAAAATGTGGACCTTTCCGGAGCAGGGGAAACGCTGAATGCAAAACTCGGAGAATCAATGGCTTCGCTCGATATGTCTGAGTCTGGTTCTGGACTTCAGGAAAGCATACAAAGTTCCATTACTTCTTCGATAGAGGGAGTGGATTTGACTGAGGCGGCATCCAGCTTGAATACAAGCCTTTCAGCAGCACTGTCATCGGCAGAAAGTATAGATACAACAGGGTTTGCAACTGCCCTGCAGAGTAGTATCGCAGGATCCGTACAGGGACTTGATTACTCTGGAGTTACATCGGCGGTCGGAACTGGAATATCAAATGCTATCACAGCAACCATGGGAACTATCCAAGGTGCTATTTCTACGCTTTACAGTGATGTTGGAGCTGCGATAAACAGTGCTTTCGCCGCAGGTTTTACAACCACAACAACTGTTACGATCACAGTAAACTATCAGCTTGCAAATCCTACGGCCACTATCAGCTTCAGCGGTGGCGGATCCGGATCGGCAACTGTTTCAGGAAGTATTGCTTCTAATGCAAATGGAGGATTCTCTTATGGTCCAGAGCTGACATGGTGGGGCGAAGATGGTCCAGAGGTAATTATTCCTCTAGGCAGTAAACGTCGAAGGAGAGGTCTTGAGTTATGGGCACAAGCCGGACAGATACTCGGGATTCCACAGCACGCAGAAGGCGGCATGATAGGAAATCCTGCATCTGCAGCTACTTACTATGATTACACCGCACAAAATGCAATACAGGCCATTTCGGAAGAGGACAGCGATACTTCTGAACCGATTCCGACAAGTGTTCGGCATGAAGGCGAAAGTGGAACAAAAAGAAGTTAAACTCAATGTGAATGTGAATCCGCAGTTTGTAATTTCAGGCGGCGGTGGACAGAGCGATGAGGATATCATGAGAATCATAAAGAGCCACTTCAAGGAGCTGGCTGATGATCTGGGCGGAGAGCTGGCAGACCGCCTCGGAGAAGTATTCTCAAATATGCCAGTGAACGCATAAGGAGGCATGGAATGGACATTTATCTTACCGAAACGGGAAGTGGAGGCAGAAGGTTTACATTTCCTAGCCTCCCGGAACGTATCAGAGTGAAAAACTCAACAAATTATCAGTCCTTCGACATTCTATCAATGGGGACTATTAAAATTCCAAAAGGAATGACACCAACTACGATTTCGTGGGAAGGTGTCTTTTTTGGTGAAGCAAAGAAGAAGGAATCTATTGTGAAAACATGGGTAAAACCTTCTGAATGCGAAAAAACGTTACAAAACTGGCAGGAAAAGGGCACCGTACTCAGGCTGATGGTGACTGGAACGAATATCAATATCGATGTTACGATCAGTTCCTTTACCTGTGAGGAAGTAGGAGGATTCGGAAACAAAGAGTACAAGATTGAGTTCATACGGTATAAGTATCTGAAGATCTATACCACTGATGAGTTGAAGATTGTCAAATTTGTAAAGAAAACGAATACCAGACCTGCTCCGGCGGCGCCTGCAAACAAAGGTACATATACCGTAAAATCGGGAGACAACCTTTGGTCCATTGCCAGAAAATATTACGGTGGCAGCGGTTCTAACTGGAAGAAGATCTACGATGCAAACAAATCCGTCATTGAATCTACGGCGAACAGGTACCGTGGAGGGCGGGGAAGTGACTGCGGACATTGGATTTATCCGGGAACCGTACTTACTATTCCGAACTAAGGAGGTGCGGGAATGATTGATATTGCAAACGTTCAGTACCGCCTGGTGATAATGGATGAAAAAGGAAAGCAGTACAACATCAAGGATTATGTGGATGATTTGGGGTGGGAACAGGGAGAAAAAGAACTGTCCACCCGAATCTCCTTTACAACGAGGAATGAGAAGTCCACACAAGGTCTGCTGTCTTCAATAGCAAAGCTCGGATGTCTTGTCGGAATATTTGCTACGGATGGAAAAAAAGATGAAGAGGTTGCAAGAGGGTATATCACAACATGGAAACCGAGTTATTCCTCAGATAGTGACCGGTTTGATGTGAAATGCTATGACAACCTGTATAATTTGCAGGAAAGCCAAGACAACATATATTATTCTTCCGGAATCGGAACAAAGTCGGCGATTACGAAGATCTTTGATAACTGGGAGATTCCTCTCGGCTCTTACAGCGGTCCGAATGAAACCCATGCAAAGCTCGCTTACAAATCAGAAAGTCTTGCAGATGTGATTCTGGATATTCTGGATGATGCGTATAAAAAAGGCGGAACAAAATGCGTGGTTCAGGATCGAGGCGGTAAAGTGTATGTGGTTCCATATGCCAACAATAAGGTGGTTTACCACTTTGAGGCAGATAACACAAAAACAATATCCCATAAAAGAAGCACTGAGGGAATGATTACCAGGGTAAAGATTATCGGCCAGGAAGATGATGACGGAAGAAGTAGTGTTGAGGCAACGATGAACGGCAAAACAAAATATGGCGTTCGTCAGAAAATTGTAACAAGAGGAAAAGATGACAGCCTTGAAGATGCAAAGTTTTCTGCTCAGGAAATATTGGATGACAAAGGAGAGATTCAGGAAGAGATTACCGTACAGGCTCCGGATATTCCGTGGACACGGAAGGGAGATCTTGTTCATGTTACGGCCGGAACCGTAGATGGTTACTATTATGTGATCGGAATCCGGCATGATGCAGATAACAAGATTATGACACTCGACCTGCATATTCCTTATCCTGAATACGAGAAGAAGACAGCTGCTCCGAAGAAAAACTATAATGTCGGCGATATTGTCAACTTCCATGGAGGAAAGCATTATGTTTCTTCTTATCCTGGTTCTCAGGGATACAGCGTAGGACCTGGAAAGGCTAAGATTACTATTAAAAACGGTTCCGGAAAAGCGCACCCATGGCATCTTGTGACAGAAAACTGGGGACAGACGCATGTTTGGGGCTGGGTAGATGAAGGAAGTTTTGATTAGAGGAGGTGTTTTATATGGCGTTTGATAATCACGCCGGAGCGAATAAGCTTGCCAGGACGTTAAGTAATCGTATGAAAAATGAATCAAAGAGCTCTCTGGTTCTTGATTTTGGCTCAATCAATTCTGATTACAGCCTTACAACAAACACTTTCCCCGTGAAAATTCCGAAAAAAAGACTACACAGTCTGCAGACATATAAGCGGAATGTCCCTTGGTACTTCTGGCGGATCTCATGGAGGACATGAGTACGGAGATGGAAGTCATTCGCATTCTATTCCGGTACCAAAGCTGAAACCTGGAGACAGAGTGCTTGTGGCATGGATACAGAGTGAAGCGGTTGTTGTAGACGTCATAGTATCTGCAAGTTCGCTTTAGTGGAGGTGGTATTTATGGCGTCTGAAAATGCTTTATTCCCGGTAGAAGAATCTCCAGAATTCATACAGGAAAGCGAAGAACGAGATAATCAGTATCGATATACGGTCGCATGGGATGTGGAAAAAGGAGATTTCATACTGGACGGTAAAAACCGAATGGAACCTGCAACGGTATGGAAGGTTACAAAGTGTGGTGCTGTAAAATGGCTCTCACACAGAGATATGCCTGCCTTGCATATCCGGATGAAATAGGCACCGAACTTGACGAGGCTTTGAATGAGCCGGATGAGGAGGCGGTGCAGTCGGCTTTGGAAAGGACCATAACCGAAGCCCTGATGGTAAATCCCAGGACAGAATATGTTCGAGGTTTTACTTTTGAATGGAACGGAGACAATGTCAGCTGTTCCTTTATTGTAAAAGGCATAGAAAATGAAGAATTTCAGGTAACTATATAGGAGGTGATGAGAGTGGGAATGGAATTCACACCGCCGGAGTTTATTGACAATAACACGCCGGAGGAAATTCAAAGCAGAATGATGAATGCTCTTCCTGAAGGTATAGATGATATGCCAGGTGGTTTCCCTTATGATTTTACAATGCCTACGGCGATTGAAAAATCGGAGCTGATTCAGTTCCATCTGGTCCGAACGCTTATGCTCATGTTCCCCCAGTTCGCATGGGGAGAATGGCTGGATCTTCACGCCTCGGTTGCCGGAGTGCAGAGGAAACCGCCTGGTTATGCCAGCGGAGAAGTTACCGTTACCGGAGAGGCAGGAACTGTTATCATGGAGGGATCTATATTTTGTACAGCATCCACAGATGACAGTCCTTCTCTTGAATATGCAGCAGATCATACGGTAATCATTCCGGAGGGAGGCACTGCAAAGGTGCCTGTTACTGCTGTGAATCCCGGTAAGGAATCGAATACAAAGGCAAAAACCGTTACTTTTTCGCTTACCACTATTAAAGGTCTATCAAAAGTAGAAAACGAAGATTGGATTTCTGGCGGAACAGACGAAGAAAGTGATGAGGCATTGTGGGAACGTATCGATATGGAATACAAAGCAGAAGGAGCTTCGTTCATCGGAAATGACAATGATTATGAACGGTGGGCGAAAGAGGTTACTGGAATTGGAGACTGTATCGTTATTCCAGCAAGTGAAGAGAATCCGGGTGTTGTAAAACTTGTTCTTGTGGATTCAAATGGCTCGCCGGCCAACAAGGTTCTTGTTCAGGCGGTCTATGACCATATCGTATCTCCGAATGACAGGAGTAAAAGGATCCTTCCGACCGGTTGTGCAAAGCTGATTGTAGAAGCTGCTGAAACAAAGACAATCTCATATACCTGCACAGGCCTTGTTTATGATGAGACCACGGATATTGAGCAGATTTTGAAAGAGTTCAAAGAACTTGTCGCTCAGGAGTATATCGATGCGAAGAAAGATGGAATATTGATATACAATCAGGTCCGGGCGCTCATCACAGACATTCCGGGAGTATCAGACTTTGACACATTCCTTATGAATGGGAAAGAGGAAAATATTGTTCTCGGAAAAGAAGAGTATGCTGCAACTGGCGACACGAATTTCAGTTAAGGGGGAATGTTTATGAATCTTGAACAGTTTCCAACTTCTGAAACAGCAAAAAAGATGCTCGGCTATATTACCGGCAATGGATTTTATGATAATTCTTATGTCGGGAAATGGATATTCCAGGTCATGGGCGAAGAGATGGGTGATGCGAGAGCAATCATTGATGAGCTGCCTTTGCAAGCATTTGTCGAAACAGCCACATGGGGACTACGGTACCATGAGGAAAAATACGGACTTCCGATCAGGGAAAACCTTTCTCCTGATGAAAGACGGAAAATTATCCTGGAAAAGAGAGATTTAAAGGCACCTATGAGTCCGTGGAGAATGGAGAAAATCATAAGCGGTATTCTTGGATGTACCGTTGATGTCGTTGATATAAACGAACCTGGCAGTAAAATCAGCCATCCGAATATGTTTATTGTTTATCTGGAAGGAGAAGGAGAATTCAGCCTCGGAAAAGCAGTAGAAAAATTGGATGAAGTCAAGCAGTCGCATACGTTCTATGAATTGCGTGTGAGGATTGCAAAATTTATTTTGGATGAGAAGTTTTTCTGGAAAAACATCATCCGCACAAACTTTACATGGTGGGACGCCTGCTTGGACGGGCGGGAACTTCTTGACGGAAGTATCCTGCTTGACGCAAGGCACCCGCCGTTTTTTATACCTTATTTTTCCATTATTGCGAAAAATACGGAGATCTTCAGGAGTGATGTGGTAAGAAACCGCCTAATCGGTATTGGAGAGTATGGAAATATTTCTGCGAAAGCATTTTACCGGGCCTCTGTATCGTGGTGGGATTTATGCCTTGACGGTAAGTATCTGCTCGATGGCAGCTGCATTATGAATGCAGTAAGGTCTCCGTTTTTTGGTGTTGCCTATCGCAATTCCATATCGCATGAGGAGAGCTTTTCTTATGGAAAGGCAATCCATACAGTATCTCCAATCATAAATCAGAATACAGGTCATTTTAGAGACGTACAGAGGGCAAAATTCCTTTGGACTGACTACACGATAACGCTTGACGGAGAAAAAACTCTGGACGGAAGTATTTGTCTGAATCAGGATTCCCCGCCGGAAATAAGCGGAATCAGAAACAGAGCTGTGATTGAACATGAGGAGATCTTCAATGTAACAATGTATAACCCGGCCGATTCCATGTTTCTTGATGGAGCATGTATGCTGGACGGAACAAAAAAACTTAACTCTGGAAGGGAGGAATTGTGATGGCAGGAACAACTGTTACCACGAAAGCAAAAAAGAAAATGCTTCAGGCGAGGGCTGGAATTGCTCCGCTGAGCAAAATTGTAGGAATGGCGTTTGGTACCGGCGGCGTGAATACTTCTGATGTGATTGTACCGCATTCCCCAGATCAGAATGCTCTGCACAGCGAGGTGCTGAGAAAGGAAGTGGATGGATACGAGGTAGTGTCTGATACCTGTATCCGCTACAAATGCACCCTCACAGAAAGCGAACTGGCAAATACATACATTTCTGAAATCGGTCTTTATGATGCAGACGGAGATATGGTTGCCATGAAAGCCTTTATGAAGAAAGGTAAAGATTCGGATATGGAGGTTGTATTCGAGTGCGAAGATACTTTCTAACGTATTTCGATATTTTGCAACTTGTTAAGCACAAAAAGTAATAGAAGATTATCATAAGGAGGTAGAATATGTCGAATTTTGATATAAGTGGCGCTGTATTCAATGACCAGCTACGGATGTTGGAGACAACGGATCCTGCACATTCGGATGTGTTCAACGCCCTGTTTGGACAGCTCATCCAGAATGATGTAGCTCTCAGAGATGCGGCCAGCATATTCGCTAAGAACAAAAATGAGCAGGCGCTTTTCCTGCTGAACCTCAGAAGGACCGGAAAACGGTATGGAGTTCATTTCAACGCATACAATGTAAGCCCGGCTTCAGAAGGAACCAGACTGTATGATGCAGTTGGAAAAGTAGCCATTCCATCAACGGATACTGTAAGGAATCGAAACGATTTCGAGGGAGAGTCTGTTTTTTACGGTCTTGAAGTAAACGGATCTGTGGGAACGGATGGCGAATTCGTAGTTCAGTACATCAAAGGAATTGACAATGAATTTTCCAGAGAAGACTATGATGTGTATATTCTGTTCCTGACACAGTGGATTGAGTTGAGCATCGACGCAAACGGAGAAAATCTGGTAATCTCTGATGAGAAATTTCCCGGTTCTTTTCCGGAAGGAGCGGCAATCAGACCGGATGGAACAGTTCGACCGTTTGTTGCCATGGCTAAATACATGGCAGCAGATAATGATGACGGAGTGGCGTCTTCCATTACAGGAAGAAATGCAGCACACAATCAGAGCCACAATGGAATGATCACGAGATTCCACAATAAGGGCACTCAGTATTGCGGAACTACCGCACAGGATAAAGCGCATTTGGACAATCTTTTCCTCGTTGCTTTTGCAACAAGGAATACGCAGTCTGTTATGGCCGGTTGCACTTCCTATTCTTATCAGTATGCGGCAACTGTGCAGGAATCAAATGCTGAACGAATCATTATAACGAAAGCACAGGCTGCAAACTTTGTTGTTGGTTCTGTAGTATCTATTGGAAATCCAACTTCACTGTCTTCCGGTGTTCCAAATTTGGACCGTGGGCTTGATGGTATGCATGCAAAAGCAAACCGCGTGAAGATTGTTTCCATTGAAGACTACGATGGAGAAAACAGTGCTGTAAATGTTGATAACGGAGGGAAGAAATTCTCTACAGCTTCAACCGTAGTAGATGGTGTTACTTGCCCGACATATATAAGTAGTATGCCTTGGATGACTGGATCTTGCGATAATGTTCTCGCATCATGCGGATCTCCTGTAAGTAATACAAACGGAAAATTCCCGTATGTACTGTTTGGGGTTGAGACGTCCATAGGAATGTATGAACTTGTAGCAAACGTAATCATGAAGATCGCAAATCATGCAATGATTCCATACATTTGCTATGATTGTACAAAATTAGCTACATCTGTTACGGATGATTATAAAGCCGTTGGATATTCTTTGGCTGATACGCAGG
>ENA-OPYW01000033-OPYW01000033.1-human-gut-metagenome-genome-assembly--contig:-NODE-33-length-16121-cov-1.475116_pt1 | contig 16121 bp, 19 predicted proteins | sample MGYA00242473_ERZ504483 | MGnify/ENA primary metagenome ERZ504483 (study PRJEB26092, sample SAMD00036221) | human gut metagenome | host: Homo sapiens | study: EMG produced TPA metagenomics assembly of...
GAGTTTGTCAATCCTTTCTTTGCTTTTAGCAGTCTGTTGTTTTTCCTAGTATGAACAGTATGCGTAACCCTGAGTCGGCGTTCCTGTACCATCCTTCTAACAAGCGACTTTCTAAAATAATATTTTCTGTTTTCGTCCGTATATCAGTAAAATGATTTCTACGATAATGTTTTATTCTTCTGTTGCTGGTTCTTCTACGGATGTTTCTGCAGCATCTTCTGTGTTCTCTTCTACGAACTCATCTGTCAGATCAACATTTTCGTCCATGTCAAAATCTTCATCCAGATTCAGATCATCTTCAAGATCCAGTTCATCTTCCATCTTAATATCTGTGTTGAGTTTTACATCACGGTACTTCTTCATACCTGTTCCGGCAGGAATATGTTTACCGATGATAACGTTCTCTTTCAGACCAACCAGATGGTCAACTTTACCCTTGATAGCTGCTTCTGTCAGAACCTTTGTTGTCTCCTGGAAGGAAGCGGCTGACAGGAAGGATTCTGTTGCCAGAGAAGCCTTTGTGATACCAAGCATGATCTGTTCTCCGGTAGCCGGCTCTTTTCCTTCTGCAACAAGCTGCTCGTTTACTTCTTCGAAGTCAAGAACGTCTACCATTGTTCCAGGCAGGAACTCTGTATCTCCCTTCTCTTCGATTCTGTCTTCTTCAGCATCTGACGAACGATAACCTCGATATGCTTATCGTTGATCTCAACACCCTGGAGACGGTATACACGCTGTACTTCCTGGAGCATATAATCCTGTGTTGCACGAAGTCCTTTGATTTTCAGGATATCATGTGGATTTACGCTACCTTCTGTAAGCTCATCTCCGGCTTCAAGCATAACGCCGTCCTGTACTTTGATACGTGATCCGTAAGGAATAAGATAGGATTTGGATTCTCCTGTCTCTTCGTTTGTAACGATAACCTCACGTTTCTTCTTTGTATCACTGAGTGTTGCACGTCCTGCGATCTCTGTGATGATGGCAAGTCCCTTAGGTCTTCTTGCCTCGAAAAAGCTCCTCGACACGAGGAAGACCCTGTGTGATATCGTCACCGGCAACTCCACCATTATGGAATGTACGCATAGTAAGCTGTGTACCTGGTTCTCCGATTGACTGAGCGGCCATGATTCCGACTGCCTCACCAACCTGAACTGCCTCACCTGTTGCCATGTTCGCACCATAACATTTGGAGCATACACCGTTCTTACATTTACATGTAAGAATTGTACGGATCTTAACCTGCTCAAGAGGATTTCCGTTCTCGTCAACACCTTTCTTCATCACGCGCTCTGCACGACGAGGTGTAATCATATGGTTTGCTTTTACAAGGACGTTTCCGTCTTTATCTTTAAGATCCTCAGCAGCAAATCTTCCTGTGATACGATCCTGAAGGCTCTCAATCTCTTCATTTCCATCCATGAATGCAGATACATACATTCCCGGAATCGGCTGACCCGGTTTTGCACAATCTGCATCGTGAATGATAAGCTCCTGAGATACGTCTACAAGACGTCTTGTCAGATAACCGGAATCGGCTGTACGAAGAGCTGTATCGGCCATTCCTTTTCGAGCTCCATGGGCAGACATGAAGTATTCCAGTACGTCAAGACCTTCACGGAAGTTTGACTTGATAGGCAACTCGATCGTACGACCTGTTGTATCAGCCATAAGTCCACGCATACCTGCAAGCTGTTTGATCTGCTTGTCAGATCCACGGGCTCCGGAATCTGCCATCATGAAGATGTTATTGTATTTATCAAGACCTGTCAGCAGTGCCTCTGTCAGTTTATCATCAGTTGCTTTCCATGTCTCAACAACTTCTTTGTAACGCTCTTCCTCTGTGATAAGACCACGTTTGTAGTTCTTTGTGATCTTGTCTACTGTATCCTGTGCTTCCTGCATCATCTGCGGTTTCTGCGGTGGTACAGTCATATCGGAAATGGATACTGTCATAGCTGCTCTTGTAGAGAACTTGTATCCGATTGCCTTAACATCATCAAGAACTTCTGCTGTCTGTGTAGCTCCATGAGTGTTGATAACTTTCTCAAGGATCTGCTTCAGCTGTTTCTTACCAACATGGAAGTCAATTTCCATCTTAAGTTCATTTCCCTCAACCTCACGGTCTACAAAACCAAGATCCTGTGGAATGATCTCGTTAAACAGAAGACGACCAAGTGTTGCGTCGATAGTTCCTGTCTTCTCTTCTCCATTTGCAAGAGTCTTTGTCACACGTACTTTAATCTGTGAGTGAAGTGTGATATATCCATTCTCGTATGCAAGAATAGCCTCGTTCACGCTCTTAAAGAACATGCCCTCTCCCTTTGCACCAGGACGAAGCTGAGTCAGATAGTAAATACCAAGTACCATATCCTGTGAAGGAACGGCTACCGGACCACCATCAGATGGTTTCAGCAAGTTGTTTGGTGAAAGAAGAAGGAAACGGCACTCTGCCTGTGCTTCCTGTGACAGCGGTACATGGACAGCCATCTGGTCTCCATCGAAATCGGCATTGTAAGCTGTACATACCAGTGGATGAAGCTTGATTGCCTTACCTTCTACAAGGATTGGCTCAAATGCCTGGATACCAAGTCTATGCAGAGTAGGGGCACGGTTCAGCATAACCGGATGCTCTTTGATTACTTCTTCAAGCACATCCCATACCTCTGGCTGAAGTCTCTCGACCATTTTCTTTGCATTTTTGATGTTGTGTGCTGTTCCATTCGCTACAAGCTCTTTCATAACGAATGGCTTGAACAGCTCGATTGCCATCTCTTTCGGCAGACCACACTGATAGATCTTCAGTTCTGGTCCAACGACGATAACAGAACGTCCTGAATAGTCAACACGTTTTCCAAGCAGGTTCTGACGGAAACGTCCGGACTTACCTTTCAGCATGTCAGACAGAGACTTGAGTGCTCTGTTTCCAGGTCCTGTTACCGGACGTCCACGACGTCCGTTATCGATCAGCGCATCAACAGCTCCTGAAGCATACGCTTTTCGTTTCTTACGATAATATCTGGTGCTCCCAGTTCAAGGAGTCTTCTCAGACGGTTATTTCTGTTAATGATTCTTCTGTACAGATCATTCAGGTCAGATGTTGCAAAACGTCCTCCATCCAGCTGTACCATAGGACGCAGATCCGGCGGGATAACCGGGATAGCTGTAAGGATCATCCACTCCGGTCTGTTTCCGGACTCGCGGAATGCTTCTACAACTTCCAGACGTTTTACGATTCTCGCACGCTTCTGTCCTGTTGCATTCTCCAGTCCTGCCTGAAGTTCTGCATATTCTTTCTCAAGGTCAATAGACTCAAGAAGCTCTTTGATGGATTCAGCACCCATTCCTACACGGAATGCATGTCTTCCCCATTTTTCCTTTGCTTCCTGATACTCTGCCTCTGAAAGGATCTGCTTGTAAGAGAGATCTGTCTCTCCCTTATCAAGCACGATATAAGAAGCAAAGTAAAGTACTCTCTCCAGTGTTCTTGGAGAAATATCAAGGATCAGACCCATACGGCTCGGAATTCCTTTGAAGTACCAGATATGGGATACCGGTGCTGCCAGAGCGATGTGTCCCATACGCTCACGACGAACACTGGCCTTTGTAACTTCAACACCACAGCGATCACATACAACACCCTTATAACGGATCTTTTTGTATTTACCGCAGTGACACTCCCAGTCTTTGCTTGGTCCGAAGATTCTCTCACAGAAAAGTCCGTCCTTCTCCGGCTTCAAAGTCCTGTAGTTGATGGTCTCCGGCTTTGTCACCTCACCTCTGGACCACTCCAGGATTTTTTCAGGTGAAGCCAGGCCGATCTTAATCGCATCAAATGTTAACGGTTCATATTGTTGTTCATTGTTATTTGGCATAAAAACGGCTCCTCCTTATTATTCCTCACCCAGGTAATCATCATCAAACTTAAGTTCTCAAGATCGCTGTCGTCCGGCTCTTCGTCCAGTTCAACATCTTCCAGTTCTTCTCCGACAAACTCCTTCTCTGTGAATCCATGATCTCCGAAAGATTCATTCTCATCACGATACTTTCTGTCTCCTTCGATGATATGACGCAGGTCTGTCTCACCGTAATCAACGCTCTCCATGATCTTAACCTCTGTATTGTCATCACGCAGTACGCGGACATCCAGAGCAAGTGACTGGAGCTCTTTAAGAAGAACCTTAAATGACTCAGGAACTCCTGGTTCAGGAATATTCTCTCCCTTAATAATTGCCTCATATGTCTTCACACGTCCTACAACGTCGTCAGACTTCACTGTCAGGATCTCCTGCAGTGTATAAGATGCACCATAAGCCTCCAGGGCCCATACCTCCATCTCTCCGAAACGCTGTCCACCGAACTGAGCTTTTCCACCCAGCGGCTGCTGTGTTACGAGAGAGTAAGGACCAGTAGAACGAGCATGGATCTTGTCGTCTACCAGATGATGCAGTTTCAGATAATGCATGTGTCCGATTGTTACCGGGCTGTCGAAGTACTCTCCTGTACGTCCGTCACGAAGACGAACCTTACCGTCTCTTGACAGCGGAACACCCTTCCAGAGTTCTCTGTGATCTCTGTTCTCAGACAGGAACTGGAGAACTTCCGGACGAAGCTCTTCACCATGTTTCTTCTCGAACTCATCCCACTCAAGGTTTACATAATCATTTGCCAGATCCAGTGTATCCATGATATCGTTCTCGTTCGCACCTGCGAATACAGGAGTTGATACGTTGAATCCAAGTGCTTTTGCTGCAAGACTCAGATGAATCTCGAGCACCTGTCCGATGTTCATACGGGAAGGCACACCCAGTGGGTTCAGCACGATATCCAGAGGACGTCCATTCGGAAGGAATGGCATATCTTCTACTGGAAGTACACGGGAAACAACACCCTTGTTTCCATGTCGTCCGGCCATCTTATCACCAACGGAGATCTTTCTCTTCTGAGCAATGTAAATACGAACTGCCTGATTTACTCCAGGTGACAGCTCATCTCCGTTTTCTCTTGTAAATACTTTGGCATCTACTACGATACCATATTCTCCATGAGGTACTTTCAGAGATGTATCTCTTACCTCACGTGCTTTCTCACCGAAGATTGCACGAAGCAGTCTCTCTTCAGCAGTCAGCTCTGTCTCTCCCTTTGGAGTTACTTTTCCGACAAGGATATCTCCGGCACGAACCTCAGCACCGATACGGATGATTCCTCTCTCATCCAGATCTTTCAGTGCATCATCACCAACACCTGGGATGTCTCTTGTGATCTCTTCTGGTCCGAGCTTTGTATCTCTTGCCTCTGCTTCATATTCTTCAATATGAACAGATGTGTAGACGTCATCCTGAACCAGTCTCTCACTTAAGAGAACAGCATCCTCGTAGTTGTAACCTTCCCATGTCATGAATCCGATCAATGGGTTCTTACCAAGAGCCATCTCTCCACCGGATGTAGACGGTCCATCAGCGATAACCTGTCCTGCCTCAACGCGTTCACCTTTATCAACGATCGGTCTCTGGTTGTAGCAGTTGCTCTGGTTACTTCTCTGGAATTTTGTCAGTTTATATGTTTTCTTTGTTCCGTCATCATGTCTGATCGTAATGCTTGTAGATGTAGAGCTTTCAACTACACCAGCCTGCTCTGCAACTTCAGCCACACCGGAGTCAACAGCTGTCTTAACTTCCATACCTGTTCCAACTACCGGAGCTTCTGTTGTAAGAAGCGGTACTGCCTGACGCTGCATGTTAGATCCCATCAGCGCACGGTTAGCATCGTCGTTCTGAAGGAACGGAATCAACGCTGTAGCCACGGAGAACACCATCTTAGGTGATACGTCCATGTAATCAAATTTATTTCTTTCGTAGTCCTGTGTTTCCTCAAGGTAACGACCGGATACGTTCTTATTAATGAAATGACCTTCTTCATCAAGAGGTGTATTCGCCTGTGCTACATGGTAATTATCCTCTTCATCAGCAGTCATATATACAACTTCATCTGTAACGACCGGGTTCATCGGATCTGTCTTGTCAACTTTACGATATGGTGCTTCGATAAATCCATACTCGTTGATTCTTGCGTAACATGCAAGAGAGTTGATCAGACCGATGTTAGGACCTTCAGGAGTCTCGATAGGACACATTCTTCCATAGTGAGAGTAGTGAACGTCGCGGACCTCAAATCCTGCACGATCTCTTGACAGACCTCCAGGACCAAGTGCGGAAAGACGTCTCTTATGTGTCAGCTCTCCAAGCGGGTTGTTCTGATCCATGAACTGTGACAGCTGGGAAGATCCGAAGAATTCCTTCACTGCTGCTGTTACAGGCTTAATATTGATCAGGGACTGTGGTGAAATACCATCTGATCCTGTGTTGTCATTCTCTCACGAACAACTCTTTCCAGTCTGGACAGACCGATTCTGTACTGGTTCTGAAGAAGTTCTCCAACCGCACGGATACGTCTGTTACCCAGATGGTCGATATCATCATCATTTCCCATGCCATACTCAAGATGCATGTTGTAGTTGATAGATGCAAAAAATATCTTCCTTTGTGATGTGCTTCGGAATCAGATCATGAAGATCTCTCTTGATCAGTCTCTTCATCTCATCTACATCACCTGCAGATTCTTCAATGATTCCTGCAAGAACCGGATAATATACCTGCTCTGTCACACCAACCTCGGCCGGATCAATATCAACAACAGCCTGGAGGTCAACCATCATATTGGAAAGAACCTTGATATTTCTGGAAGTCTCTTCACCCTCTACCCAAATGTACGGTACTGCCGCATTCTGGATCATATCAGCGATCTCACGAGTAATCTTTGTTCCCTTTTCAGCAACAACTTCACCTGTGATTGCACTTACAGCATCCTCAGCGAGGATCTGTCCTGATACACGGTTCTTAAGAAGAAGCTTCTTATTAAACTTATAACGTCCAACTTTAGCAAGATCATAACGTCTTGGATCAAAGAACATGCTTGTGATCAGGCTTTCTGCACTGTCTACTGCCAGCGGCTCACCCGGACGGATCTTCTTATAGAGTTCCAACAGACCTTCCTGGTAGTTCTCAGAAGTATCTTTTCCAAAACTTGCAAGAAGTTTTGGCTCTTCACCAAAGAGTTCAATGATCTCTGCATTTGTACCTACTCCAAGTGCACGGATCAGAACTGTGATCGGCACTTTTCTTGTACGGTCTACACGTACATAGAAAACGTCATTGGAGTCAGTCTCATATTCCAGCCATGCTCCACGGTTCGGGATAACAGTTGCTGAATAAAGCTTCTTACCGAACTTATCATGTGCGATTCCGTAATAAATACCTGGGGAACGCACAAGCTGGCTGACGATAACACGCTCAGCACCATTGATAACAAAAGTACCTGTCTTTGTCATCAGCGGAAGATCTCCCATAAAGATCTCATGCTCGTTAATCTCATCAGTTTCCTTATTATAAAGCCTTACTCTGACTTTCAGAGGTGCTGCATAAGTTGCATCACGTTCTTTACACTCATCAATCGTATATTTTGCATCTTCCTCACAGAGTGTAAAATCCACAAATTCCAGACTCAGATGACCATTGTAATCTGCGATCGGGGAAATATCATCGAATACCTCTTTCAGTCCTTTGTCAAGAAACCACTGATAGGAATCTTTCTGAACTTCAATGAGGTTAGGCATCTCCAATACTTCTTGCTGCCTGGAATAGCTCATGCGGAAGCTTTTTCCGGTTTTGATGGGACGAATTCTGTTTTTCTCCATTGACGTTTCACTCCTCATTTATTGTTTTTGCAGGCAATAAACTGCCTTTTACGAGTTCCAGTTATATAAAAATGAAAAGAGCCTTGCGACAGTATTCTCTGTCACTATATGGCATACCTTTCCACAATAGCGCATTTTCTACTATATCACAAAGCTCTTTTTATTGTCAACATGATTCTTGTGTTTTTTTTATATTTTTTCTTGACTTTTATCTCAAGATATGTTATATCTTCCGCTATTCTAAGCTTTTTCCTTTTGAACAATATCTTTTTTCAGAAATAACTTCTATATCATATCTTCATAAAGACAGATCAGTTCACGATAAACCTGAACACACCGCTCAATATCCGCAATTTCAACATACTCATCCGGTTTATGAGCCTGTGCAAGATTTCCCGGCCCATAAGACATACAATTCAGATTTCCTAAAAGACCTGCCACAACTGCTGTGTCTGTGTAACCCGTGAACGCTGATACAACCGGATCTTTTCCAGTAACTTTTTTCACTGATTCAGATAAGGCTTTCATAAGACCTGACTCCATGTGTGTCTCCACCGGTGGTCTGTCACCTGTAATCTTATAAGAACCCTTTACACCCGGAACTGCATTTTCCCCAATTTCAATTGCTTTCCGAACAATCTTTTCTGCCTCTTGTGTATTCATCGGCGGAACAAGACGCATATCTATCGTCACCATGCTGTGATCTGATACTACATACGGACTGTATCCCCCGGAAATCTGTCCAAATGTAACTGTAGACTTTCCAAGTTCTTCATGTGTCGGTACTTCTCCCATTGCTTTTCGGATCTCTGCGATCATAAATGCGATTCCGGCGATTGCATCTGCGCCCTTCTCCGGCATACTCGCATGTGCAGTAATACCTTCCACACTCAGTTCAAACCAGGTTCTCCCTTTATGAGCCATCTGAATCATTCCGGAAGTCGGTTCCATATCAAGAACCCAGTCTTCCTTCTGAATCCATCCTTGTTGCACTACTGCTTCTGACCCTTTCATATCTGCTTCCTCGTCTACAGTTCCGATAAAGACTAATGTTCCCGGAAGTTTTTCTATATCCTCAGCATTCTCTTTCTGTAATTTTGCCACCTCCGCAAATGCTGTCAAAGCACTTGCAAGTCCTGACTTCATATCACAGGCTCCTCGTCCCCAGATTTTCCCATCTGAAACTTCTGCGCTGAATGCATTCTTTGTCCATCCTTCGCCCTTAACAACCGTATCCATGTGACAGATAAACACCAGTGCCGGATGCGCTTTCGCACCTTTCACGACGCCTTTTACAATTTTTCTTCCCGGCTCTACTTCGTAAGTCTCTGTATCTGCTCCACTCTCTTTCAAATAGTTGCAGATATATTCCCCAACCCTGGTTTCCCAGCTTCCAGGATCTGTGCTCTCAATTTTAATCAGCTCTCTTGTAAGTTCAACTGCATCCATTTCTTTCGCCTCTTTTAAAAAAATCCGCAGAAGCATATCATCTTCTGCGGTCATAATAAACTTATGTTCAGGAAAATTATTTAAGAGTAACCTCTGCTCCCTGCTCCTCAAGTTTAGTTTTGATTTCCTCAGCCTCTGCTTTGGAAACTGCCTCTTTAACTACCTTCGGTGCTCCGTCTACAAGCTCTTTAGCTTCTTTAAGTCCAAGACCTGTGATCTCACGAACAGCCTTGATAACTTTTACTTTAGATGCTCCAGCGGATGTAAGTTCTACGTCGAACTCATCTTTCTCTGCTGCTCCTGCACCCTCAGCTGCTGCTGCAACTACAACGCCTGCTGCTGCAGATACGCCGAACTCTTCTTCACAAGCTTTAACAAGCTCGTTTAACTCTAATACTGATAACTCTTTGATCGCTTCGATCATTTCAGCTGTTGTCAATTTAGCCATTTTAAATATCCTCCATTTTTCTTTTCATTCTTAATTAATTAGATGAGCATCTGCTCATATATGCTGTCTGTATCCAGATCAGCTGACGCATATTACTCTGCGTCTGTTGCTGTCTCCTCTGCTGCTTCTGCTGGAGCCGCTTCTCCACCCTGCTCTGCGATCTGTTTGATAACACGAGCAAAGTTTGTGATAGGTGACTGTAAGCTTCCAAGCAACTTGGAAAGCAGTTCGTCTCTTGAAGGGATCTTAGCAAGTTCAGAAATACCTGCTACATCATATGCTGTTCCTTCAACTACACCACCCTTAAGTTCAAGTGCCGGAGCATCCTGTGCAAATTTGTAAAGGATTCTTGCCGGTGCTGTTGCGTCATCTTTAGAAATAGCAATAGCGCTTGGTCCTTCCAGGCAGTCATCAAGGGCTGCAAATTCAGTACCCTCGAAAGCTCTCTTCATCATTGTGTTCTTGTAAACTTTGTAGATCACACCAGCTTCTCTAAGCTGTTTACGAAGCTCTGTATCCTGAGCAACTGTAAGTCCACGGTAGTCAACGAGAACTACTGACTGAGCGTCTTTAATCTCTTCTGCAATCTTCTCAACGATTGGCTGTTTTACTTCAACCTTTGCCACTTTTCGGTACACCTCCTTATATTATTCGTGTACTGCCAAAGTTCCCAGCAGATCACTCTGCTGAAACTAAAAAAAATCTCCAAGTCCAAAGACGTGGAGGTTCTACAAATTCATACGCATGTAAAAATTCATTCTTCCTCGGTAGGCGTTCATAACTTACGCTTTTCAGCACCTACTGTCTTCGGCAGTTGCTAGGCTATAATACCATGTTATTTTCTATATGTCAAGCCTATTTTTATCTTTTTTATTTTTTCTTTTTCAAAAGAGGATCCGCCGAAAGCGGATCCTCCTCTATGACAGTCTCGCAACTGTCTCTTTTACATTTTATTATGCAAGCTTAACCGGGTTAATCTTCACGCCAGGTCCCATTGTAGATGTAAGAGTTACACTCTTCAGGTACTGACCTTTAACAGCGGCTGGTCTAACCTTGTTGATTGCATCGATAAGCGTCTGGAAGTTGTCCGCTAACTGCTCCTCTGTAAAGGATGCTTTTCGATCGGAACATGGATAATGTTTGTCTTGTCCAGTCTGTACTCAATCTTACCAGCTTTGATATCGTTGATAGCTTTTGTAACGTCCATTGTTACTGTACCAGCCTTCGGGTTTGGCATAAGTCCTTTAGGTCCGAGTACACGTCCAAGACGTCCAACAACACCCATCATATCCGGTGTAGCAACTACAACGTCGAAGTCAAGCCATCCCTCGTTCTGAATCTTCGGGATCAGTTCGTCTCCTCCAACGAAGTCAGCGCCTGCTGCTTTTGCTTCTTCTGCCTTAGCGTCCTTAGCGAACACAAGGATGCGAACCTTCTTACCTGTTCCGTGTGGAAGAACTACAGCACCACGGATCTGCTGATCAGCGTGACGTCCGTCACAACCTGTTCTGATATGAGCCTCGATTGTCTCGTCAAACTTTGCTGTTGCTGATTTCTTTACTAATGCTACTGCTTCTGCAGGATCATAGAGATTTCCTCTTTCGATCAGTTTTGCAGCTTCGATATATTTTTTTCCTCGTTTCATTTTACAATAACCTCCTTGTGGTATTGGCGGGAACTTGCCCTCCCACTTTATGAATTTACTAAACAATTGAACTCTCAGCGCTCTCTCCCCCGAGGACACCGGAAAAAGGTCGGCTGATTGTATCCTACAATATAATCTTTATATGATCCGGATTAGTCTTCTACAACTACACCCATGGAACGGCATGTTCCAGCGATCATGCTCTCAGCAGCCTCTACGGATGCTGCGTTCAGGTCTGGCATCTTCATTTCAGCGATTTCTCTAACCTGAGCTTTTGTGATTGTAGCAACTTTTGTCTTGTTCGGTACACCAGAACCGGACTGAATCTTACAAGCTTTCTTAATAAGAACTGCTGCCGGTGGTGTCTTTGTGATGAAGCTGAAGCTTCTGTCATTGTAAACAGTGATTACTACAGGGATGATAAGATCTCCCTGATCTGCTGTTCTAGCATTGAACTGTTTTGTAAATTCTACGATGTTTACACCGTGCTGTCCAAGTGCAGGACCAACCGGTGGTGCCGGAGTTGCCTTTCCAGCAGGAATCTGTAATTTGATATATCCTTCTACTTTTTTTGCCATTTCAATTACCTCCTTGTGGTATTGGCGGGATTCTCATCCCTCCCACGCAATTTTAATCCATTTTCTTCACTTCTGAAAAACCAAGTTCAACCGGAGTTTCTCGGCCAAACAGCTCAACATTGATTGTCAAACTCTTCTTCTGTTTGTTGATTGTCTGAACAGCTCCAACTGTTCCTTCCCATGCACCGCTAAGTACAGTTACAACATCACCGATCTCAAGATCAAGGATCACCTCATCCTGTTTGATTCCAAGGTTCTCCATCTCACTCTCATCAAGCGGTACCGGCTTGGATCCAGGTCCGACAAATCCTGTAACACCTCTTGTGTTTCTTACAACATACCAAGTGTCATCATTCATGATCATGTGGATCATAACATATCCAGGAAACATCTTTCTCTGTACGACCTTTTCCACTCCATTACGTATCTCAGGTACTTCCTCAAGTGGAACACGAACTTCCAAAATCTGGTCTTCCAGATGACGAGTCTCAATTGTCTTGTCAATGTTTGCTTTTACTTTGTTCTCATACCCTGAATAGGTATGAACGACGTACCATTTTGCCTCTGACATAAAATCACCTTTCTGCTGCGATCAACTACTTCACTAAAAAGTCAATTCCATATCTCAAAAGCGCATCAACTACTGAGATCAGCGCTCCAAGCACTACGGAGACAGCAACAACTGCCGTGGTCTGTTTAGCAAGTGTATTCTTGTCTGGCCAAACGATCTTCCTGAACTCTGCCTTAAGTCCTTTGAACCAGCTCTTCTTCTGAGTTTTTGTATTCTCACCCATAATTCCACTTCCTTTCGACAACAATTATTTTGTCTCTTTGTGCAGTGTGTGTGATTTGCAGAATCTGCAGTACTTCTTGGTTTCCATGCGTTCCGGATGAGTCTTCTTATCCTTTGTCATGTTGTAGTTACGGTTCTTGCATTCCGTACATTCCAGAGTAATTCTTGTGCGCACAACTTCCACCTCGCTTTTAATATATTCACCTACGTGTTGCTGATGGTTGCGAGCCATCAATTTTTAGGCATAAAAAAAAGCCTACTTCCATTCGCCCAAACATTGTATCATGGGAACAAACGGAAGTCAAGCCTCTTTCTTAAATTGTTTTATACGAAATTGTTTTATACCTATTTCAACTATATATCTTGAACTATCGGCTAAATTTCTTCTTTCCGATCATAAGTATCAAGGAAATGATGTTTCATCCCTTTTGACTTATATGCAACCACAGTATCCAGATTTACATTTTCGACACTCTTGAAAATATTCCCTTCCACATATGGATTTACTTTTTTCAATGTAGCGATCAATTCTTTGATTTCTTTACGCTTAGAAAGATTCTCTTCATTATTCTCACTTGTAGCGCACGCTTCCGTAAACTTACATGCACACTGAAGAAAATACAGATCATTATAATCTCTCCATGCTTTGATATCTTCTTCGCGAACCATATATAGCGGTCGGATCAGTTCCATTCCTTCAAAATTTGTACTATGCAGCTTCGGCATCATTGTCTGCACCTGCGCTGAATAAAGCATTCCCATAAGGATCGTCTCGATCACATCATCATAATGATGTCCCAACGCAATCTTATTACATCCCATCTTCTGCGCATGACTGTACAAATATCCACGACGCATTCTTGCACAGAGATAACATGGGGATTTTTCTATATTAAAAACTGATTCAAAAATATCTGACTCAAAAATCTCTATCGGAATCTCCAGACGTCTCGCATTCTCTTCTATCACCTGACGATTGACCGGACTGTACCCGGGATCCATCACAAGGAATTTCACCTCAAAATCAAATTTATTATGACGCTTCAGTTCCTGAAAAAGTTTCGCCAGTAGCATAGAATCTTTCCCCCCCGGAAATGCAGACCGCAATTCTGTCTCCCGGTTTCACAAGTTCATATTCGTTGATTGCCTTTGTAAATTTGCACCATATATTCTTTCTGAATTTTTTACGCAGACTCTGTTCTACTTCTTCGGCAAAACTTAATTCTTTCTTTGATTTACTCATCTCTCTTCCCCTGTCGTTCTTTCTTATCTCGCAAGGTCCTTAATCACTTCACCTGCAATGATCAGACCTGCCACTGACGGTACAAATGCCACGCTGCCCGGAGTGGATCTGCGTTTTGCAGCTTTGTATTCTACACCGTCCTGACAAACCGTCTCTGTGCTACAATTATCCGAAGTATCTTCCATTGGACGGATCGGCTCCTCTTCCGAATATACTACTTTCAGCTTCTTTACGCCGCGTTTCTTCAATTCACGTCGCATCACTTTCGCAAGCGGACACACCTTTGTCTTATAAATATCTGTTACGCGAAAGGCGCTCGCATCCAGCTTATTTCCTGCACCCATACTGCTAATGATCGGCACATCCACTTCTTTACATTTCATTACAAGCGCAATCTTAGCTGTTACCGTATCAACTGCATCTACTACATAGTCATATTCTTCAAAAGGAAATTCCTCCGCATTTTCCGGCAGAAAGAAACAATTATGGATATTCACTTCCGTCTCGGGATTAATCTCAAGGATACGACTCTTCATCACTTCTGTTTTGTATTTGCCAACTGTATTTCTCGTCGCAATAATCTGGCGATTCAGATTACTCATGCATACTTTATCATTATCAATCAGATCAAGCTTTCCGACTCCGCTTCTCACAAGCGCTTCACATACATATCCACCGACACCACCAATACCAAACACGGCAACGCGGGCGCCTTCCAGCTTGTTCATTGCTTCCTTACCTAAAAGCAGTTCTGTTCTCGAAAACTGTGTTAACATTCTCGATTCTCCTCTTCTATTCATCTTACATAAATGTTCCGCCGCCCGGACCGCCTCCCAGGCACAGTCCGCCACTGTTACAGCAAATATTGCACATCAGATTGGCAATACATAGTTTCACACACCAGCTACTATTGTAGGTTCCCGGATATCCGTACATTGTCTGCCTTGTCTGATACCAGTTTCCGCCACCTTCCAGCTGTTGAAGCAACATCTGATACTGCATATTCTGTGGTTCCAGACGAACTGCTTCTCTCGCATCTTCCAATGCAGTCACGTTATTTCCTAATCCGGAATTCGCCGATGCGCTGTAGAAATACCATCTTGCACTATGCTGGCTGATTCCGGCGAGTACGTTAAGAGCTTCTTTATAATGTCCGCTTCGTATATAATTAGCTGCCGCATTCAGATGTGCATCTTCCTCACTCATCCCGGAAGTTCCGCCCGTACTTCCTGCTGAACCATATCCATAAGAACCAAAACCGCCGAATCCTCCAAACGGACCGTAACTACCATAACCTGAGCCATCACTTGAACCATACCCGGAATTATATTCTTTTTCGCGTTCATCCATAATCTGCTGATAAGCCTGCTGCACTTCCTTAAACTTCGCCTCAGCCTCATCTTTCTTCGGATTATTGATATTCGCATCTGGATGGTACTGTCAGCTCAGCTTTCGATAAGCTTTCTTCACATCTTCATCCGTAGCATTCCTGTCTACACCTAATATACTGTATGGATCTGACATCCTTCTTATTCCCTCGTTCTTTCTCTCATCCTCATTCTATAAATACCACCTGCATATCATAGCAGATGTTGCGTCTCTGGTAAATGCATCAACTCTTTTTAATAAATGTTGTTCCGCACTTCGGACAGCGAATCTCTATCTTTCCCTTCCTTTCGGAATACGGATCTTCTGCTTGCATCCCGGGCACTTATAGATATGATATACCTTTCTCTGTGCCAAACTGTTCTTCTGCTGCTGAATATAGGTTCTGAGTTTATAAGTCTTCGCAAGATACTTCTGATTTTCTGCATACCGTTTCGATATATTTCTGGAAAAGACCCGGAAATAACAATAAATGATCAATACCCATCCAAGGAAATAAAATAGCGTCCCCACTCCTTTCCCTGTAAAAAAAGAAGACAGGAGCACTACTACCAATCCTGCAATGAGCAGCGCTTTAGAAAACTGATCCACGCCATACCTTCCCTGCATAAAACGTAAAAATTTTTCTTTCATACAAAATCCTTCTTTCTCAATAACTCTGTCTACACACATTATTTTCACGATATCTGTAACTTATCGTGTACTCTTCCGTTGAGTTTCCTACTAAAATGATATGTGCTATATTCTGCGCTGTTTTCATTCAAAAGTCAATTAAATAAATATAAAATGTGGTAACCGTCCAGAGGAAATACAGCGAATTTTCTTC
>ENA-OPYW01000034-OPYW01000034.1-human-gut-metagenome-genome-assembly--contig:-NODE-34-length-15969-cov-1.788726_pt1 | contig 15969 bp, 19 predicted proteins | sample MGYA00242473_ERZ504483 | MGnify/ENA primary metagenome ERZ504483 (study PRJEB26092, sample SAMD00036221) | human gut metagenome | host: Homo sapiens | study: EMG produced TPA metagenomics assembly of...
ATCGTCCTAAGATAAGGAGGTAAATCATGCAGAAAGTAAAAGAAAAAAGTAATTGGAAAGGCGAAACCATAGTAGAAATTGAAATAGAACGACTCAAAGCATTTCGTAATCACCCATTCCAGGTAAGGGATGATGACGATCTGGAAAAGCTGAAAGAAAGTATCAAAATGTACGGAATTTTAACACCACTACTTGTCAGACCAATCAAAGATGGTACTTATGAAATCATTTCCGGGCATCGAAGAAAAAGAGCTGCTGCGCTTTTGGGATATAGAAAAATACCGGTACTGATCCAGCCTATGAGCTATGAAGATGCGGTTGTAAAAATGGTTGATACAAATTTGCACCGGGAACATATCTCTTTCAGCGAGAAAGCTTTTGCTTACAGAATGAAAAATGAAGCACTGAAACAAAAAGTAGGCCGGAAAAAGGGACAAAGTGGCCAACAAAAGAAAGGTAAGAAGACAATTGAAATAATTGGAGAAGAATTTGGTGACAGTCCAAAGCAAGTTCAGAGATATATCGCAGTAACAAGGCTGATTCCTGAATTGCTTCAAAAGCTCGATCAGGGAGAAATCTCATTTAATCCTGCTGTAGAAATCTCTGCATTAACAAAAGAAGAACAAAGAGAATTGCTAGAAGCAATGAATTATGCCCAATCCACACCATCTGTTTCACAGGCGCAATGGATTCATCAAACCAAAGCAAATTTCTGCATTACGAGAACATTTAAAAACAGAAAAAATAAATCAGCAACAAATGATTACTCTTCTAAACGAAAATATGCCCGGGAGAAAATCCGTAAGAAAAGTAACTCTATCGGAAGACAGATTATCGAAATATTTTCCACCATTCTATTCGCAGGATGATATGGAAAAGGTTTTAATCCAGTTACTTGAAATTTGGAAACAAAATCAAACACAAGATGATGAATGATACAAAGAAACAGATGCTAAGAAGTTTGATTTGTAAACTTCTTAGCAGTAGAAGCACAAAACCAAAAGGGGGAATTCTATGGAACAGAAAGCAACATTCCGGTATTTCTATGGCGAAGAAGCTGATATGCATAGCTTTTACCGGATACCAAAATTATTATTTACAAATGACTATTTCAAAGCCTTAAGCAATGATGCAAAAATTCTTTATGGTCTGATGCTGGATCGAATGTCCTTATCCGTGAAAAATCAGTGGTTTGACGAGGAAAATAAGGCTTATATCTACTTCTCTGTAGAGGATATTATGGAGCTGTTGAACTGTGGTAAAAATAAAGCAGTGAAAATTATGCAGGAGCTTGATGATGAAACAGGAATTGGTTTGATTGAGAAACGCAGACAGGGATTTGGAAAGGTGAACATTATCTACGTGAAAACCTTTATGCCGGAAAAAACGGAAGAGAAATCACTAGAGGATGAATTAAAGAAGTTTAAAAAACAAACTTCTGAGGAAAATGAGGAATCTACAGAAGTTTACAATTCAAACTTCATGAAGTCCCAAAATCAAACTTCTAGAAGTCCCGAAAACAAACTTCAAGAAGTTTACATTTCAAACCCTAATTATACTAATTTTAGTGATACTGAAATGAATTATAATAAATCTAATCAAATCGTATCTGCAGATGAGAATCGATCCGATGGCGATAATCCTACTGAGGAATATCAGGCTTATGAAAATCTGGTCAAAGAGACCGTTGATTATGAGTCACTGGAAGTAACCCATCATGACGATATGCGACAGGTTGATGAAATCGTGAACCTGATCGTAGAGACAGTGATGTGTAAAAACGACAAGATTTTGATTGCCAGCAACTGGTATCCGGCAGCACTGGTGAAGAAAAAGTTTTTGATGCTGACTTATTCACACATAGAGTATGTCTTGCACTGTATGAGCGGGAATACAAGCAAAGTGAAGAACATCAAGAAATATTTACTGGCAGCTCTGTTTAATGCACCGTCCACGATGAACGGGTATTACCAGGCAGAGGTGAACCATGATATGCAGGACTGGTAAGATAGGAGGTGCACATGTTTATTTTAAAACTTGCTGGGAAGATATTATTACTGCCAGTATGGCTGATCCTTTTTGTGATCGGCCTAGCAGTGAAGATGACAGTACAGACTTATGCGGTTGTCAGGGGAATCCTTGGGTTTCTATTCACTTTGCTGATTATAGCGACTGCATACTGTTATCATGACTGGGTACAGGTTGCATTTCTATTTTCGCTGAGTGTAATTCTGTATCTGATCCTGTTTGCAGGAGTATTCGTGGACACTGTACTGGACATGACAAGAGAACGTATTATTGATTTTATTATATCGTGAGGAGGATATGAAAATGAGCGAAAACAATGATTATATTCAGTTACCACCACTAAAAAAAGACACACCAGCCGATGTGGTAGCATTTATGTGGGAGTACATGAAAGTACCGGAGGATTCAAGAGAAAAAGTTAAGAATCTGCTTAAAGATGCAAATGAAAATGGAGTAAAAATAAGTCATCAGGCACCAACACTGTATGATGTTGTTCCGAAAGAAGAAATTGCTGAATTTGAAGAGCTTATGCGCAAAACCATAGCTGACATTGTATCAGAAGCCAGTAGCGTTGCCTGTTGGGTGTATGTGCAGAAATATGTGAAGCACAAAACCCTAAACGAAATGCTGCAAGAATTGCCAGACGTAGGTCAATTCATCCTAGCTATGGATACCTGGTTTGAAAAACTGATGGAGAAATAATCTAGGAAAATAGTTTAAAGTTTACATGTTATGATCATGTATGAAGTTGGAACAAAATAAAAGAATTGTGATATAATATTGTTCAAGAAAAAGCTCATTGACATATTTCAATCTATTTAGGAGGATAAACGATCATGTGTACAGCAACAACTTATAAAACAAAAGATTTTTACTTTGGACGAACCCTCGATTATGAATTCTCTTATGGTGATCAGATAGTAATTACACCACGTAATTATGCGTTTAATTTTCGCCATGTTGGCGATATGAAAAATCATTATGCAATTATTGGAATGGCTCATGTTGCAGAGGATTATCCTTTGTATTATGATGCTATGAATGAAAAAGGAGTGGCAATGGCAGGACTGAATTTTGTCGGAAATGCTGTTTATGCTGCGCTTAAGCCAGATGTGGAAAATATTGCACAGTTTGAATTTATTCCGTGGATTTTAAGTCAGTGTTCTTCTTTAGTTGAAGTTCGCGAGCTTCTTGAACGAATTAATATTGTTAATACTCCTTTCAGCGAGCAATTACCATTAGCACAATTACACTGGATCATTTCTGATGAGAATGAGTCAATTACGGTAGAATCTATGTCAGATGGTTTGCATATTTATGACAATCCAGTAGGAGTGCTTACGAATAATCCGCCATTTCCACAGCAGATGTTTCAACTAAATAATTATATGTATTTATCTCCTAAACAGCCCAGAAATACTTTCTGCGAAAATTTGGCTCTTGATGCATATAGTAGAGGTATGGGAGGATTAGGTCTTCCGGGAGATCTCTCATCTTCCTCACGCTTTGTACGTGTAGCTTTTACAAAGGTAAATGCAATTTCAGGTGAATCAGAGGAAGAAAGCGTTAGCCAATTCTTCCACATTCTCGGATCTGTGGATCAGCAACGAGGATGTTGCGAAGTAACGGATGGAAAATATGAAATCACATTGTATACGTCGTGTTGTAATGTTACAAAAGGTATTTATTATTACAATACTTATGAAAACCATCAGATCAGTGCAGTAGATATGCATGTAGAAAATCTGGATAGTGATAAAATGATTTGTTATCCAGTAATTCAAGGAGAACGAATCAACTATCAAAATAAATAATGTTTTGAAATCAGGGATGAGGTAGAAAGGAAAGTTCCATGACAAAAGATGAAGTAAAAAAACTCAGGATGAACAGTCCGGAATCACTACAGTTTTTAAATAATGCTACAAAATTTTATAATTTAATGATGATGTATCGTTGTGCTATTCGGGAGATACAAACTAAACTTGAGGTTTTGGATGATGAATTTTCAGTTGAGAACAATCGAAATCCTATTTCTTTTATAAAAACAAGAATTAAGCAGCCCAATAGTATTTACGATAAACTGCAGAAGATGGGATATGAATTTACAACAGAAAATATACAGACATATCTCAATGATGTAGCAGGCGTTCGAATAGTTTGTGCGTTTATTGACGATATTTATATGATATCAGATTTGATTACCCAACAGGATGATATTAAAGTTATTGAAATAAAAGATTATATAAAAAATCCAAAATCGAATGGTTATCGAAGCTATCATATGATTGTTGAAATACCAGTATTTTTTGCTAAGGGTAAAACACCTATGCGTGTAGAATTACAGATTCGAACCAATGGTATGGATTTCTGGGCAACATTGGAACATCAACTTCGCTATAAAAAAGGAATTGAAGAAATGCCTGGCTATGATGAGATAAGTGAAGAATTACTTCATTCTGCAAGAGCTATCATTGAAGCAGATAATGAAATGCAGAGAATAAAAGACAAAATTGGTATGTTCCACGAAATTTAGGGAGAAAACTGAGCAAGTAGGAAGGTGGAATATATATGAAACAAGATACTTTAGAGGGCAAAGCAAAAACAAAAAATGGGGTAAAACGGCTGTGTTTTTCCATAATCTGCATTCTTCTGGAAGTGATTTTTATTATTACTATCGTAACACGCTTGAATGAATATGCAGAAATCATAAATTTATTTACAAGGATTTTGAGTGGGATCTTGGTTTTGGGATTGTACGCATCAAATAAGACATCCTCTATGAAAATGCCTTGGATCATCTTAATTCTAATTTTCCCAATTATGGGTGTAGGCCTGTATTTGTTGATTGGTTTGAATGGTGGCACACATAAAATGCGTGAGCGATATGCAGAAATTGATAGCAAATTGCTACCAATGCTTCCGGACAGTCAGGAGTGTTTGAGCAGAATAAAAGAAACAATTCCGAAAGCAGGAAATATAGCAAGTTACATACAAAGAAATTCGCAGTATCCAATCTATCAGAATACGGATATTGTGTATTTTGATGAAGCAGTGAAAGGATTAGAGGCACAGCTTAAGGATTTGGAGAAAGCACAGAAGTTTATCTTTATGGAATATCATGCGATAGAAGACGCTGAAGCATGGCATAAGATTCAAGATGTTCTGGAAGAGCGAGTAAAAGCAGGTGTGGAAGTTAGAGTATTCTACGATGATATGGGTTCTATAGGCTTTATTAACACAGATTTTGTGAAAAAGATGGAGGCAATAGGAATTCATTGCCGTGTATTCAATCCGTTTATGCCAGGTTTAAATCTGTTTTTGAACAATCGTGATCATAGAAAAATAACAGTTATTGATGGAAAAGTCGGATTTACAGGTGGATATAATCTAGCAAACGAATATTTTAATTACACACACCCGTATGGACAGTGGAAAGATACAGGTATTCGTTTAGAAGGAGATGCTGTTCAGTCGCTTACGGTGACATTTTTGGAAATGTGGAATGCAGTAAGTGATAAGGATGCTAATGATTCTGATTTTAGTAAATACCTTTTCCACTATGATTATGCGGCACAGCAAACTGGGTTTGTTCAACCTTATGCAGACAGCCCTATGGATAATGAGCAAGTAGGAGAAGAAGTTTATATCAGTATGATAAATAAAGCTGAAAAATATTGTTGGTTTATGACTCCATATCTAATCATAACAGATGAAATGACGCATGCGTTATGTCTGGCTGCTAAGCGAGGGGTAGACGTAAGAATTATCACACCTGGTATCCCTGATAAAAAATTCATTTATAATATAACTCGTTCTTTTTATCATGGATTAGTTAAACATGGTGTTCGTGTTTATGAGTGGACTCCTGGTTTCTGTCATGCAAAAATGAGTGTGGCAGATGACTGTATGGCAACTTGTGGAACAATTAATCTGGATTATCGAAGTTTATATCACCATTTTGAAAACGGCTGTTTTATGGCAGATTGTCAGGCAGTTGTGGAAATAAAAAATGATCTGATAAGAACGATGGGAGAATGTCGTGATGTGACAGACCAATATCAAACCGGACGAAGTGCATATTTGCGACTGGGACAATTATTTATGAGATTATTTGCTGGATTGCTATAAGAATCTGATGAAACGACCTTTCAAAAAACAGTTGATTTAGAAGTTAACTGTTTTTGAAAGGCCGTTTTTGCTATATCTAACAGTCTGTTGTACAAAGAAGATTTTGCATGGATGAAAAAACAAACCTTGTTGAGGTTAAATTGAGTTTTCCATTGTATTGTATTGCTAATGAATAAGAATAAGAAAAAGAACAGACAATGCTGAATGCTCTGGAAACAAGAATATCTGAGTATAGTATGTAAGTTCGTAACAGAATGAAAGGAGCGATTCAAATGAGCAATTTGGAAAATTATATGAAACAGCAAGCAATTTTTTGTGAACAAAATGATAGCATTAGTAAGAATCTGTATTCAGAGTATGGTGTAAAAAGAGGCTTACGAGATGAAAAAGGCCAAGGTGTGTTGACGGGGCTTACAAATATTTCTGATATAAAAGCTTTTGAATATCATGATGGAGTAAAGAGTCCATGTGATGGCGAGTTATCTTATCGTGGTTATAATATAAAAGATTTAGTAACAGGAAGTAAAGGAAAAAGGTTTGTCTTTGAAGAAGGAGCATATCTTCTTTTATTCGGAGAATTGCCAACTGATACACAGTTAATGGAATTTCAGGGAAGACTATCTGATTGTATGGAACTACCGACTAACTTTACCAGAGATGTCATTATGAAAGCACCTACATCAGATATTATGGGTTCTATGACTCGAAGTATTCTTACATTGGGCTCTTACGATAAGGAGAAAGAAAGTCTTGAAATTCCGAATGTGCTAAGGCAGAGTATGCAGTTGATCGCAGCATTTCCTATGTTAGCAGTATATGCATACCATGCTTATTGTCATTATGAAAAAAACGAAAGTATGTATATTCATAGACCTGAAAAAGATTTATCTATTGCTGAAAATTTCCTGCGCCTATTAAGACCAGATACAAAATTCACAGAACTGGAAGCAAGAGTACTGGATATAGCATTATTGTTACATATGGAACATGGTGGTGGTAACAATTCTACATTCACTACACGGGTAGTAACATCTTCAGGTTCAGATACTTATTCTGTTATTTCAGCAGCAATGTCATCCTTAAAAGGAAAAAAACATGGCGGTGCAAATCTGATGGTAATGAATATGATGGATGATATTAAAAGTCATGTGAAAGATTATGAAGACGAAGAGGAAATTGCATCATATCTGAGTAAGATTTTGAAGAAAGAGGCGTTTGATCAGAAAGGACTTATTTATGGAATGGGACATGCTGTATATTCTATTTCAGATCCGAGAGAAAGGGTGTTCAAAGGCTTTGTAGAACAACTCGCAAGGGATAAAGGACGTGAGAAAGATATGACCCTTTATAACAATATTGAGAAGATTGCACCTAAGTTGATTGCAAAGCAGCGTCAGATATTCAAAGGAGTAAGTCCTAATATAGATTTCTATAGTGGTTTTGTGTATGACATGTTGAATATTCCAAGAGAATTGTATACGCCATTATTTGCGATAGCAAGAATTGCTGGTTGGAGTGCACATCGCCTGGAAGAATTGATAACTACAGATAAGATCATTCGCCCGGCATATAAGAGTCTAGTCAGCAAAAAAGAATATATAGAAAGAGAGGAACGATAATATGGGAGCAGGAACCAGTGCAGAGGAGTTTTTTTTAAAGAGCATCAATGTTGAAAGTATATTTGAATTTGTCGAAAGAACAGATTATTTGTTTCTTTATAGTATAAAGGAATGTGTTGAAAAATCAGACTGTCATGAAGGAGTATATCTTTCAGAAGTGGCAGAATACATGAAATTATCGATTCCAGAAACATCTAAGATGGTAAAAAGTCTTGAAAATAAAGGATATATTATCTGGAAATTAGATGAAAAAAAAGAAAGAACATACCTTGTTTTGACGAACAAGGCAATTGAATTAAGTAATTGTCAGAAAGAAAAAATGATAGAAGCTTATGAAAAAATCATATCGAATATACAAGAAGATGACCTGGCAGTTACACGGTGTACATTGAGAAAAATCCGACAGCTTATGGAAGAAATAAAATAGTGATTAATACAACGGAGTAAGAAAAGCTCCTTCATATATTAGAATAAAAATATGACTGTTTCTTTAAAAAGAAGCCGGTCATATTTTTTTATGAAAAATAAATTTTGTTGAGGTTAAATTGAGATTGACTTTGTATTGTATAAGTATGAAATAAAAAGGAATCAGGTGATGTACAATGAAAAAGCATAAAATATGTAAAATCCTTCTTGTTATACTGGCAATTTTTTTATGTGTGGCTTTTTATGAATTGCTCGGAATCTGCGTTGCATATAAAAAGCAGCCGGAAGTGTCCAATACAACCAAAAAAGAAACAAAAAATGGGTCATGGAACGAATGCAGTGAAAATACAGAACGGGCAGTAATCATAGAAAAGAATCCAGAAGCGCTTTTACAAAGAGTGCGTTTGATCAAGAATGCAAAAAAGGAAATTATTCTTTCTACTTTTGCATTTCAATCCGATGAAAGTGGAAAATTGATCTTAGGAGCACTGCATGATGCGGCAGACAGAGGTGTACATATTCGTCTGTTAGTAGATGGAATGGAGAGCTGGATTGATATGGAAGGAAATCCGTATTTCTATGGATTATCTTCCCATGAGAATGTTGAAATTAAACTATATAATAAGGCCAATCCGTTGAAACCGTGGAAAATGATGGGTAGAATGCATGATAAATATTTGATTGCAGATGGAAAGAGATATATTCTTGGGGGAAGAAATACATACAATTATTTCCTGGGTGATTTTCCGGGACATAAGAACTATGACAGAGACGTGTTAGTGGTTTGCGATGAACCTGAGAAAGAAAATTCAGTTAACCAGTTGTTAGAGTATTTTGAAACGATATGGGAACAAGAAGACAGTGGTTATTTTCATGACAATAAAAAACTGGCAAATAGAAAATCTGTAAAGAACGCAGTTTTAGAGCTGCAGAACGGCTATCAGAAATATTTTGAAGAGAATAAGGAAAGAATCTGCGATACCGATTACACGGACGAAACTTTTGAGACAGAAAAGATTGCATTAGTGTCAAATCCTATTCACACAGGTTCCAAAGAACCAGTAGTGTGGTATCAGTTGGGAGAATTGATGAAAAATGCAAAAAATCGTGTGAAGATCCACACGCCATATATTATCTGTAATGATATGATGTATAATACATGGGAGGAGATTGCAGAGAACGTTTCAGATTTTTCTATCATGACAAATTCAGTTGCGAATAATGGGAATCCATTTGGGGCTGCCGATTATGCGAAAAACAGAAATAGAATCTTAAGTACAGGAATTAATATCTGGGAATATGAAGGCGGTTATTCATACCACGGAAAAAGTATTCTGATTGACGATGATCTGTCTGTAATCGGTTCCTTTAATATGGACATGAGAAGTGCATATCTGGATACGGAACTGATGCTTGTAATTCGCAGTAAAGATATTAATAAACAGTTGGAAGAGGGCATGATGGAATATGAAAGAGTGTCCCGCCAGGTATTGGAAAATGGAACCTATCGTGATCCATATCATGTAGAGCCGATCGAATTAACAAAGAAACGTCAGAGAAAAATATTTTTGGTACAGCATCTGCTTGGATGGGCAAGGTATCTGTTTTAATAAGGAGGAAGGAAAACGTGTTTCAAATATTGATTGTAGAAGATGATAAAGAATTAAGCCAGCTATTCCAAAAAGTGCTTGAGAAGAATGGATATCAAGTCAAAAGTGCATCGGATGGAGCACAGGCATTAGAAGTATTGGATAAGGAATATATTGATCTGATCATTTCTGATATTATGATGCCGGTTATGGATGGCTATGAACTGGTGTCAGAACTTCGCTCAGCAGGATATCAGATACCAGTGCTTATGATCACTGCGAAAGGTTCCTTTGATGATATGCGCCAGGGATTTCTTTCGGGAAGTGACGATTATATGGTAAAACCGGTAAATGTGAATGAAATGGTTTTAAGAGTCGGAGCACTGCTTCGCCGTGCACAGATACTGAATGAACACAAAATTGTGATCGGTTCAACAGAGTTTGATTATGATGCAATGACGGTTACAACTGATAAGGAAAGTCTTGTTTTGCCTAAAAAAGAATTCCTGCTTTTATATAAGCTTGCAGCTTCGCCAGGCAGAACATTTACAAAACAACAGTTGATGGATGAAGTATGGGGATACGAGACGGAGGCAGACCCACATACGATAGAGGTACATATAGGAAGAATCAGAGAGCGTTTTAAAGATAACCCTGATTTTGAAATCGTAACAATGCGTGGAATTGGATACAAGGTGGTGAAAAAATAATGGAACAAAAGAAAGAAAAAGGATTGCGGATCCGATCCTGTCTGACTGGTGCAATCTGGCTGGCACTTGTATTTTCAACAGTCATATCTGCTTTATTATTTGCTTTTTTGAATCATTTTTTAATCTGCCGGGCAGCATACCTGTGCTTGGCTGGCTTTTGATTTTCAATACATTGATTGCAGGGCTGATCACTTCCTTTATCAATGCAAAGTTACTGGAACCAATTACCAGACTTAGTAAAGCAATGAAGGAAGTTTCTCAGGGAGATTTTGAACAGCATTTGGAAACGAACAGCCGTATAGCAGAAGTTGGAGAATCTTATCAAAGTTTTAACGTTATGACAAAAGAACTTCGTGCAACAGAGGTGCTGCAGATGGATTTTGTATCTAATGTTTCTCATGAGTTTAAGACCCCGATTAATGCCATTGAAGGATATACAATGCTGCTTCAGGGAGAAGAACTGTCTCCGGATCAAGAGGAATATGTAGAAAAAATCTTATTTAACACCCAAAGACTTTCCGGATTGGTTGGTAATATTTTGCTGTTATCCAAGTTAGAGAATCAGAATATACCAATGAAAAAAACAGAATATCGTCTGGATGAACAGATCCGCCAGGCATTTCTTTCATTGGAAACAAAATGGACAGAAAAAGAAATTGGTTTTCAGGTAGAATTGGAGGAAGTTAAATATACTGGGAATGAAGGACTTTTTATGCATATCTGGATAAATCTTTTGGATAATGCGATTAAGTTCAGCCCTTCAAAGGGGACAATTACGATGTTTCTGAAACAAGAACAGGATTCTGTTAAGTTCATTCTGGAAGATGAAGGACCAGGAATAGAGGATGATGTAAAATCCAGAATATTTGACAAGTTCTATCAGGTAGATGGATCTCATAAAGCAGAAGGAAATGGCCTAGGTCTTGCACTTGTAAAACGGATTGTAGATAGTGCCGGAGGAACAATCAAAGCAGAAAACCGTGAATATGGTGGATGCAGATTTGTTGTAGAGCTTCCAATACAGAAAGATGAGGCCATATAAGTTTAAGAAAAACAGATAGAGGAGGAATTACATGACATTTTATCAGGAATTGCAGTTAAATCAGGCAGGTTCTAAAAATCTGTTGAAAAAGAGTGAAACAGTGAAAGAAAAATCATATCATATACTGCTATATTTGGTAAAGATAGCTGTTACAATGGCATTTTGTTTTTCATTTGTTACTATTTTCAGTATCTTATTTGGAAATGAGAATAGTATTGTGGGTGTAGTAGTTTTATTATGCCTTATGGTATTTCGGAATGCGGATCTGGGGATCCACACCGGACAATCTACGATGCTTTTGGCTTTGTTCTTTGTAATTATGACTGTATGTCCGCATTTAGCAAATCAGTTTTCACCGGTATTGGGAATGCTGTTAAATATTGCGGCACTGGCTGTGTTGATTCTGTTCGGATGCCATAATCCATTCATGTTTAATCAATCTACATTGGTTCTTGGGTATCTGCTGCTATATGGTTATGATGTTACGGGAAAAAGCTATCAGATGCGATTAGTCGGAATGGCTTTAGGTGCAGCACTTACCTGCTTCGTATTTTATCGAAATCATAAAAACAGAACTTATAAAAGAAATCTGAAAGATCTGATACAAGAATTTGATATCACTTCTTCCAGAACAAAATGGCAGATATGTCAGATTTTATGCGTACCGATTGTCCTTTGCATTGCAGAACTTTGTAATATGCCACGTGCAATGTGGGCTGGTATTGCGGCCATGTCCGCGATTTTGCCGTTTATGGAAGATATGCACTACAGAGTCCGTAAAAGGATTGTCGGAAATATTGCAGGTGTTATATGTTTTACAGTATTATATTTTCTGCTTCCTTCGTCAATCTATGCATATATAGGAATTCTTGGTGGAATCGGTGTAGGATTTTCAGCACAATATGGCTGGCAGGCAGTATTTAACACATTTGGTGCTTTAGCCATTGCTGCAGAGACTTATGGACTACAAGGAGCGGTTAGTCTTAGAGTGATTCAAAATGTTTTTGGTGTTGTGTTTGCTTTAGCATTTTGTGTTATATTTTATTGGTTTATGTCTAAAAAAAAGGAAAGTGAGGTGACCGTACATGCAGAGTGAAGTGAATCAGGAAGAAAATTTGAATAGAATTATTACGGTTCCTAATCTTCTTTCTTTTTTTCGGCTTTGTCTGATTCCGGTAATTATATGGAGTTATTGTGTAAAGAAAAATCCTCTGTTAGCTGGTGAAATTTTATTGCTGTCTGGTCTTACGGATCTTGCTGATGGATATATCGCAAGAAGATTCCATAGGATTAGTAATTTAGGAAAAATACTTGATCCGGTGGCTGATAAGCTGACACAGGCAGCAATGTTGATTTGCTTGTTTACTCGCTTTCCACATATGCTCCCGTTGATCGTTATAATGGCAGTTAAGGAACTTTATATGGCGGTTAGTGGATGTCTTGTGATACAAAAGACAGGAAAAGTACATGGTGCAGACTGGCATGGAAAGATAGTAACCTTTTTATTATATGGAACTGTGGCTGTACATATTATATGGTTCCACATTACACCGATGGTATCAGATCTGTTGATTGGTTTGTGCGCTATAATGATGGTCATATCGGTCGCTCTGTATATTATCCAAAATACCAGGACTCTTAAGGGAGAGACTGTATAAGCAATTTTATATTGCAATGACTAGAAAAATATTTAGGAGAAGATAGATATAAACAGTAAGTCAAACACACAAACTATGGAGTCTTTAGTCGGTTTAATAAAATTTTAGATAGAAAATAAATCATTATAAAAAGATCCTGTTCATACTATGATATATAGAACAGGATCTTTATTTACTTTATTTCGCCAGGAAATTGCTCTGAATCTCCATCGGCATATGATAAGCCTGGCCTCGTTTTGCCAGGCTGTATAGTTTAAAGCTCATGAGTTCCGGAGTCGCATTCAATGAACTGCAGAGGCCGAAATAATCCAGATCTTCGTTCTGAACCATCTCTTCAATGTCTTCATCTTCAATCAGTAGATCGGCAGCAAACAGATTGGCCTGATATTCTGTATTATCTGTCATATTGTAGAGTGTATCATCTTGCATTGGAGCCATTTTCAGCTGGGAACGATGCAGGATGATATGCCCTAATTCATGGGCGGCAACGATCATCTTTTCTTCTTCTGAAAGGAAACTGCTGATCATGACATAGATTGTCTTACAGCTCATAAAACAGTATCCTTTCAGTGTCTTATATCTGGAAGTTTCCCCGACAACAATGTTCATCTGATCCATGATCTCAAATGGATCTCGGGTTCCATATTTCTTGATTAATTTCTTTGTTTCTGCTCATATTTGATTTTTGTCATATAACCAGCAATGCAACATATGATAATAATTATAATAGCTGCAACAAATACGACAACTTTTTTATGCTTTTTTAAATGCTTCCTTCATAGTTTCTGAATCCCCCTACATATTTTATAAATGTATTGTAACATACACTTATTTTTTAGATAGAAGAAGTCATACAAAGAATACTACTCTTCTTGTTCTGAAAATACCGAAAACAGAAAGTAGTGTACGTAAAGTTTTTCTACCAAGAAGTGTTGCCGAAATGCTGCAAAAATGGAAACTGAAACAACTTAATACAAAAGCAATCCTTGGAGAGGAATATAATGATTACAACTTAGTGATGACAAGTGAATTTGGCTCTCCATTAGAATCCGGAACAATTCGAGTATCCTTCAATAAACTAATTGAAGAACATCATCTCCCCAAAGTTGTATTTCACAGTTTGCGTCATAGCAGTGTCACCTATAAATTAAAGCTCAATAAAGGTGATATAAAAGCTGTGCAGGGCGATTCTGGTCATTCCCAGACAGATATGGTTACAGATGTGTATTCCCATATTATTGATGAAGACAGAAAAAAGAACGCTGAATTATTTGAAGATGCATTTTACAAAAAAAATAATCTTAATCCAAATATGGTTTCTGAAGAAGTCGATATGGAATTACTAATGAAAGCTCTGGCGAATCCGGAAATGCGGGCGTTGCTTAATTCACTGGCGAAGACGATGAAGTAATGAAAAATAGTGAGTCTATCTCCATCATGCCTATAGAAATTATTCAATAAAAGCGAGCAAAACATCAATACAATTGTATTGAATTAGCAATGAAATGGCATTATAATGAAGAAAAAAGGGAGGTATCTAAAATGGCAAGTACAATTCAGATCAGGGTAGACGATGACTTAAAAAATAAATCAGATCAGCTTTTTAAAGATCTTGGAACTGATACGACATCAGCAATAAGGATGTTTTTAACGCAGGCGGTTGCATATAATGGATTTCCATTTGAAATAAAACGAACTGTGCATAATCCTTATACATCTATGACAGAAGAAGAGATGCTTCAAAGACTGGAACAATCCAGAGAATCTTCAAAAAGGGGAAATTACCGAAATGCAGATGATATGATTTCAGATATGAGAGGAAAATATGGATTATAAAGTAGTTGTAACAGCTGAAGCAGAAGAAGACTTGAACCATTTTATACAGTATCTGCTTTTCGCCAAGAAAAATAAGCAGGCAGCCAAAAATGTGCTTGATGATTTTGAGGATACTATTAAAAAGTTGAAGTATGTAGCGAGTAGTTTGAATGTATGCGACAATCCGCGTTTACAGAGCCTTGGATATCGTCGAATAAATTTTCAACAGCACAGATACTTTATGTTGTACAGAATAGAAAATGATGTTGTATATGTGGATGATATTTTCCATGAATTACAAGATTATGAAAACCGAATGATATAAATTGAATATTGGCAGTAAAAAGAGTATTTACCGTAAAACCGTAAATGCTCTTTTTTTGCACCTATTTGGAAAGAATAAATAATATAGCGTCTATAAGGAAGCGTTGGTTTTAATGGAAATGCATTATTGGAAAATCCCCTAATTTCAAAAATAAAAAGTAGTCGAAATTTCCATAGACAAATACACGCTCACGTTGTATATTATAAATATAAATCTAGTCAATTAAATATAGATATCATTTCCACCTCTAAGGGAATGGTAGTCATAGGATTGATGTAGTTAGTATCATTACATACTTCCCCAAATATTAGCTGTAGATAAAAAGTTGCTAACAAGCTGTACTTATCTAAGGTTTATAGCTGATTACAGTAATTGACTGGATAAAAATTGGAAAGCCGTTTTTCATAAGAAAAATCGGGCTTTTTCATACAGAAACTATCAAACATTGACAGCTCCCTGTATAACTCCTAAGACTTTATTGTAGGTTCGATTCCTACAGGGAACGCTTGATAAGAGGCGGAAATGATTAGCTAATTAGCAAAATCGTTATCCGCTTTTTCTTTTTTTCGAAAATAATTGCTTTGAAAATCAGCTGTTTCTGCTAACAAATCCATAAAAAATGTTAGCTG
>ENA-OPYW01000036-OPYW01000036.1-human-gut-metagenome-genome-assembly--contig:-NODE-36-length-15956-cov-1.215617_pt1 | contig 15956 bp, 13 predicted proteins | sample MGYA00242473_ERZ504483 | MGnify/ENA primary metagenome ERZ504483 (study PRJEB26092, sample SAMD00036221) | human gut metagenome | host: Homo sapiens | study: EMG produced TPA metagenomics assembly of...
CTAGCAGTGATGAACTTCCTGGAGTTTGCAGTTTGGGGAGCTTATCTTACGTCTATGGGCAACTATCTCGGCAAGGCTGGGATGGGTGCGAGATTTCCTGGTTCTATACCATACAGGGAATCGTATCTATTTTTATGCCTACATTGATGGGCATTGTGGCAGATAAGTATATCCAGCCGCAACGTCTTTTGGGCTATTGTCACCTTTTGGCAGGTGCAGCCATGATAGGTCTGTTCGGTATGGGACAGGCTAGTCAGACTCCTAATGAGGCAATGTTTATTGCCGTTTACACCTTCAGCGTGGCTTTCTATATGCCTACATTGGCATTGTCAAATACTTCGGCATTCAGTATATTGAAGAGTAACGGGCTCGACACCGTGAAGGCTTTTCCGCCAATCCGTGTGTTCGGAACCGTGGGCTTCATCCTCACGATGTGGATTGTGAATTGTGCTACCTGGGACAAACGGTTCATTCTCGTTCCTGTTGAGCGAGAACGCCCATAAGTTCCAGTATACCCATTATCAGTTCCTGGTATCGGGTGTGCTCAGCATTCTTCTCTTCCTCTATTGCTTCTCATTGCCAGCCTGTCCTATCGTGAAGAAAGAGACAAAGAGCTGGGTAGAGACATGGGGTTTCGATTCCTTCAAACTCTTCAAGAGCCGTGAGATGGCGATGTTCTTCATCTTCTCTTGCATGCTCGGTATGAGTCTGCAGGTAACCAATGGTTATGCCACTCCGTTCATTACCAGTTTCAAGGGTGATCCTGCGATGCTCGATACTTTTGCAGCTAACAATGCTACGCTCCTGGTATCCATCTCTCAGGTGGCCGAGGCGCTCTGCATCCTTCTCATTCCGTTCTTCCTGAAGCGTTATGGCATCAAGGTTGTGATGCTCATCGCCATGTTGGCATGGGTTTTGCGATTCGGCTTCTTCGGATTGGGCAATCCTGCATTTCCGGGTGTTACCTTCTTTATCCTCTCATGCATCGTTTACGGTGTAGCCTTCGACTTCTTCAATGTGTCGGGCGGTCTGTTTGTAGACCAGAAATGTGATGTGAAGGTAAGAGCATCGGCTCAGGGACTGTTCATGCTGATGACCAACGGTCTGGGAGCATCTATCGGAACCATTCTCGCAGGTATGGTCATCAACCATTACTGCCACTGGACAGATGACGGCTACCTGATGGGTGACTGGAAAACCTGCTGGTTCATCTTTGCCGGTTATGCGCTCGTGGTAGCAGTAGCCTTTGCTGTCCTTTTCCGTCCGAAGAAAGAACAGAAATAAGAAAGAAAAAGGTCATACTCAACGCGAGAGTAAAAGCAGAATGTTACGTAAGAATATAAATAAATTTAAATAAAGAAAGGGTACATAATGATGTTGTACAAACTTAAACTCGCTGCCTGTTTTGGCATTCCGGAAGCTTTCGGGACATGTATTATTAGTTTGGTAGACGAAGCCGAAAAAAGAGCTTTGTCTATTATGACTACTGAATATGTAGCAGAGCAGCTGAAGGCATGTAATTCGAAAACTTCTGATTTTAAAAAATGATGTGATCTCTGTACTTTGGACACTATTTGACAGGCTCAATGTTGACGATTTCTATCTCGAATTCGATGCTACGCCAGAGAGGGGAGTATATGCTACTCTTGTGAATAAAATCACAAATGAACGTATGAGCATCAAGACTGACCAGGCTGTGTTGCTGTCTGTGGCTGCGGATATAGAAATGTATACAACAGAGCTGGTTATAAAGGAAATTTCTACTCCTTTTAATAAAAATGATATGAGTTCGACTTCTTGTGCGGTACCTATTTCGGCTTTGCCAGACCAGATGCTTGAGAAGGCATTGGATTGTGCCATTAATGAAGAAGATTACGAAACAGCCTCAGCCATTCGCGATGAGATAGAGCGCCGCAAAGGCAAAAAAAGTGAATAATTAAAGGATATTCTTGCGGAATAACAGAAAATTAAGAAGAAAAAGTAACAATAAGAGGAAATGAAAGAAGTTAGATTTTTCTATGTGCCAGATGCGGCTACACAGACAGAACTGCCTCAGGAAGAGGCTACTCATGCACTCAGGGTTTTGCGTATCCAGGCGGGGGACGAATTGTTCCTGATGGATGGCAAGGGGGTGTTCTACCGTGCAGAAGTTTCGCTGGCTACCAACAAACGGTGCATCTATGAGGTGAAGGAGGTTATGCCGCAGCAGCCTGCCTGGCGAGGACACATTCACCTGGCCATCGCCCCGACAAAGATGATGGACCGCATTGAATGGATGGCAGAGAAGGCTACGGAAATCGGCTTCGATGAAATCTCTTTCCTCAACTGCAAGTTCTCTGAACGCAAGGTCATCCGCATAGACCGCATCGACAAGATTGTGGTTTCTGCCGTCAAGCAGAGCCACAAGGCTTGGAAACCTGTAGTCAACGAACTGCAGAACTTTAAAGATTTTATTACGGCTCCCCGCAATGGCAGAAAGTTTATCTGCCATTGTTATGAGGAGATAGAAAAGAAAGACTTTTTTGCCGAGATTTCCAAGTCATGCCCAGCTGATGATTCTGCCGGAGCAGCCCAGGAGGGTACTGATGACATCACCGTGCTGGTAGGACCTGAGGGCGATTTCTCTATCGATGAGGTGAGACTGGCCCTGGAAAACGGATATGAGAGTGTTTCGCTTGGCACCAGTCGCCTCCGTACGGAAACAGCAGGATTGGTGGCTGTCAACATGTGCCATCTGGCAAGAGCTTTATAATATTTACTAGTGTGATGAAAAGATTGTATAAGAGTTTGATGTTCATGTGCTTGGCTGTCGTATTGGGATTGCTGAGCTCATGCTCGGGCACTGACTATCTCAATGCCATTCCAAAGAAAAGTACTGCGCTCATCTCTGTTGACATGCAGCAGATGGCATCCGGCAAAAGCGATGAAGACAAGGCGGGAATGCTAAAGTCTCTGCTGCACGTTGAGGATGCATCGAAGTGTGGCATCGACATCTCAGAGAAGATATTCCTCTTTGAGAGTGCTGATGGCAACCTCGGACTTTGTGCCAAGGTGAGCGATGAGGGCGATGTTGAAGACTGGCTTGCTTCGCTTGCCAAACAGCATATCGCTACAGAGGTGAAGGAGCGCAAAGGCTTTCATTTCTCTGTATTGAAAAATTCGTGGCTGGTCGGCTTTTCTGATCAGGCACTCCTCGTTATGGGACCGGTTGTAGCCGATGCGCAGGCACAGCTCCAGCAGCAGATGGTGAAATATCTGAAGGCTGATGAGGACGAAGGTATTACCGCATCGCCTATGTTCGAGCGACTGGAAACCATCACTTCGCCTATGGCTATGGTGGCTCAGGCTCAGGCGCTGCCGGAGAAGTTCGTAGCTCCATTTACCCTTGGCACGCCTAAGGATACCGACCCTTCGCAGGTAGTGATTGCTGCTGAGATGGGCGTGAAAGACGGTATCCTGCAGGTGAAGGGAGAAACCTTCTCCTTTAATAAAGAAATATATGAGGCCCTGAAGAAGGCGGCTCAAACCTATCGTCCGATTAAAGGCAGCTACGTCAAGTCGATGCCTGCTGATGCCCTGGCGGGTATCTTCATGAACGTAAAGGGCGAGCAGTTCCTGCCGATGATGCAGAGCAACCGCAGCCTTCAGACCCTCCTGATGGGTATCAACCAGGCTATCGATATGGATAATATCATCCGTAGTGTGGATGGGGATATGGCTATCGTGTTGCCTTCGCTTACGGATAACAATATGCAGATGACGATGGCTGCTAAACTGTCGCATGCCAAGTGGTTGGGTGATGTTGATTATTGGAAAACTTCATGTCCGGCTGGTGCGAAGATAGCCAATTGGGGCAAGAATGCTTACTTCTATACCGACGGCAAGACCTCGTTCTATTTCGGTGTGACGGATGACAAGCAGTTCTTTAGCGGAAGCGACCAGCTGATGGCGCAATATGCCGTGAAACCAAGTAATCATCCGATAGATGCAAAGATTCAGAAACTCATCGTCGGTCAGAAACTGGCAATGGTCATCAATCTCGCCAAGAGTTCTGATAGTGACGGCTCGGGCAAGGATGATGCCATCTCTACCGTAACCGGTCTGCTCACCCCTGTCTTCGGAAATCTTACTTCGGTGGTCTATACTTTAAAGGTAAAAGATTAAACATTAAACATAAAAAAAGTGGAAAAGATTCAGCTTCATTCCGTTCTCCCACAGGTTTTTGCCCAGCGCAACGACCTGGATTCGGAGATATGGAAGCAGGATGTTACCTTCGAGAAAGGTCATCTTTATCTTATCGAGGCAGAGAGTGGCAGCGGAAAGAGTACTTTCTGCAGCTATGTGCTCGGCTATCGTCACGACTACAGCGGAAGCGTGATGTTCGACAATGATGTTACCGCCAACTACAAGGTGAAAGACTGGGTAGAGATGCGCAAAAAGCACATCAGCCATCTCTTTCAGGAACTCCGTCTCTTCCCTGAGCTTACTGCCCTGGAGAATGTAGAAATTAAGAACAAAATAATCGGATTCAAGACGCGTGAGCAGATTCTTAAATGGTTTGAGATGCTCGGTATTGCTGATAAGGTAGATGCCAAAATCGGCAGAATGTCGTTCGGACAGCAGCAGCGTGTGGCAATGATGCGTGCGCTCTGTCAGCCTTTCGACTTCATTCTGGCTGATGAGCCTATTAGTCACCTCGACGACAACAATTCGCGCATCATGGCAGATATCATGATGACCGAAGCGAAGGAGCAGGGGGCTGGCGTCATTGTAACCAGTATCGGTAAGCACATGGGCTTGCCCTACGAGCACGTGTTTAAACTTTAGTAAAGTTAATAGTTGACAGTTTATAGTTTATAGTTAATAGCAAGTTTGCTATAAACTGAAAATTATAAATTATAAATTTAAAATTTAAAATGAATCTCGTTTGGAAATTATTGCGTCAGCATATCAGCATACCTCAGTTTGCGGGCTTTGCCTTCGCCAATCTCTTCGGTATGCTCATCGTTCTTTTCGGCTTCCAGTTTTATCAGGACGTGCTGCCTGTCTTCACTCAGGAAGACAGTTTCATGAAAGCCGACTACCTCATCATGAGCAAGAAGATAGGTATGGGAAATACCATCAGCGGCCGTTCCAATATCTTCTCGGGTTCTGAAATCAATGAAATCGGAGACCAGAAGTTTGTGAAGAAAATAGGAAAATTCACCTCTACTGAATATAAGGTAGATGCCCAGATGGGTGTAAACGGCGTGAACGTTCTAAATAGCGAACTCTTCTTCGAGAGTGTGCCTGACGGTTTTGTTGATGTGCCGCTCAAGAACTGGAAATATACGCCGGGAACTCAGGAGGTGCCAATCATCCTCCGCGTACCTATATTAATATGTATAACTTCGGTTTCGCCCAGAGTCATTCGCTCCCTAAAATCAGCGATGGACTGATGGGCATGATTGATTTCAATATCCAGATTCAGGCTGGTGGCAAGAAAGAGCAGTTCAAGGGAAAGGTAATCGGTTTCTCTTCGCGACTCAACACCATCCTTGTTCCACAGGCATTCATGGACTGGAGTAACCAGGAATTTGCGCCAAACCAGAAGAGCGATCCTAACCGCCTCATCGTAGAGGTAGGAAACCCAGGAGACGAGAACATCACTAAATACCTGGATGATAATGGTTATGAGGTAGAGACAGACAAACTGGATGCAGAGAAGACTACCTATTTCCTCCGCATGATGGTATCGATGGTGATGATTATCGGTTTGGTTATCTCTGTCTTGAGTTTCTACATTCTGATGCTCAGCATCTATCTGCTGGTACAGAAGAATTCTTCTAAGTTGGAGAATCTTCTTCTGATAGGTTACAGTCCGAACAATGTAGCTAAGCCATATCAGGTGCTCACCATCGCGCTGAACATCGTGGTACTCATCATCGCGTGGATCATCCTCTTCTTCCTTCGCGATTACTACATGAGCTTCATTGAAACCCTCTTCCCTGATATCGACGAGGGCACCATGCTCCCAGCCATCGCCCTGGGTCTGTTCCTGTTCCTGATAGTTTCTATCCTGAACATCGTAGCCATCCGGCGCAAGGTAATGAGCATCTGGCAGCGAAAGGAGTAAGGCACCTAGCCCCCGCTCTAGCAGCAAGTAGTAAGGTTTGAATAAGGTGTAAGTTAAGAGCAAGGAAGTAAGTTAAGAGCTAGGTGTAAGGGAGCCTAGCCTCCGTTCCAGACGATTCCATCGCCTGTCATAAAAGCTCAGTCCCCCGCTTTTAGCCCCCAGAAAAACTATAAGCAAACCCCCCGTTATAAATAACAAATTAAAGAAAATCTGCGTTATTTGCTTAACGCAGATTTTTTTTATGTTACAAAACACATTTTTTCATGCTGTTGTAACACTTATATCGAATTTTTTTGTTTAATTTTGCACCCGTAATAGATATTTTGGGGCTATTCCCCCGTATTATTAATTAATTTTTAAAAAAAAGGTATGCTGAAAAGATTGCATTTACTTCTGGCTTTGTTCATCCTGACGGTGAACGCTGCCATGGCACAGATTACTACCTCTGGAATCAGCGGTAAGATTACTTCTGATGGCGAAAATGTCATCGGAGCTACTGTTACTGCTATTCACCAACCTCCGGTACCGTATATCGTGCCGTTACTAATATCGATGGACGATATACCATCCAGGGTATGCGACCAGGCGGTCCTTACAAGGTAGACATCTCCTATATCGGCTACAAGGACAAGGTGATCAAAAACCTCAACCTGAGCCTCGGTGAAACGGAGAATATCTCATGCTCGCTCCAGGAGGATGCCCACCAGCTTCAGGAAGTGGTGGTTTCCGGTAAGGCGGGTCTTGCTGCTTCCCGTACTGGTGCTGCTACCAGTATGACGGCAGAGCAGATCAACAACATGCCTAGCATCACCCACGGTATCGCTGACGTGGCTCGATTGAACCCACAGCTCACCGTTACCAATTCCGGTAATATGTCGTTCGCTGGTGTCAACAACCGATACAACAACTTCATGATTGACGGTGCGGCAAACAATGACGTCTTCGGTCTGGCATCCAGCGGTAACAACGGCGGTCAGGCAGGTGCTCAGCCGGTATCTATGGAGACCATCGAGCAGATTCAGGTTTCCGTGGCTCCTTTCGATGTGCGCCAGAGCGGATTCACCGGAGGTGCCATCAACGCCATCACCAAGAGCGGTACCAATCAGTTCCACGGTTCGGCTTACTACTATGGCTACAACCAGGACCTCATCGGTACCAAGTATCCTTACCTCGATGGCACGGGTTATGCGCCAAAGTATCAGAAGCAGACTCAGTATAACATGGGTGTCACCCTCGGAGGACCAATCATCAAGAACAAGCTCTTCTTCTTCGCCAACTATGAGCGCACCAACAAGGAATATCCTAATCTCTATGGTGTAGACTCCGGCAATTCCAAGGTAAATACCGAGCAGGCAAAGGATATTCTCACCATGCTCCAGAATATAGCTGAGAAGCAGGGAGTCAACTTCAACGATTACTACAGTAACCAGGACATCTACACCAAGAGCGATAAGGCAGGACTGAAACTTGACTGGAACATCAACGAGTTCAATAAGTTTGCCATCCGCTGGAGCCTGGTCAAGGCTGAGCAGTTGAGTGGCGGCGGCAGTGCCAGCAGCTTGAACTCCTACGGCTACAGCTATCCGTTCAAGAGCAATACCAACTCGTTCATCGCTGAGCTTCAGAGCCGATTCTCTCCAAGTTTGAGCAATGAGGCACGTGTCAGCTTCGTAAGAGTGCGCGATAGCCGTGACATCAAGGCTCATCTACCGATGATTTCCATCACGGGCGTTGGTAGTGGTACGGTCAACATCGGTACTGAGCGAAACTCACAGGCTAACTACCTGAACAGGACATCTGGACCATTGAGGACAACCTGACTTGGCTCCGTGGCAACCATACCTTCATCTTCGGTACCCACAACGAGTTCTACCATTTCAAGAATATGTTCATCTCGGATAAGTTCGGCTCCTATACCTTCAAGGGATTTGATAACTTCAAGGCTTATTACGATGACTATATGGCAGATAAACTGGATCCTAACAAGGCTTACATGAACCAGTACCGTTACGGTCAGGCTAACACTGATGTTACCGGCGACCCTAACTGGGCTTCAGAGTTCTCATCTGGTCAGTTCGGTTTCTATGCGCAGGATAAGTGGAATGCAAGCAACAACTTCACCTTGACCTACGGTCTGCGTCTGGATATTCCTGTATTCTTCGATACTCCAGTGGAGAATCCGGAGTTCAACGCCTTGTCAGAGAAGATGGGGTGGGGATTGAAGACCAACGATAAGCTCAGCTTCTCGCCAATGCTCTCTCCACGTGTAGGTTTCCGCTGGGACATCAATAACGACCGTAAGTATATCCTCCGTGGTGGTGCGGGTGTCTTTACCGGTAGAATCCCATTCGTATGGGTAAGCAACAACTACTCAGGTACTGGTCTGCAGCTCTCTTCTTACGATAGCAACAACTCTACCGTCAAGGGATTGGAGCTGATTCTCGATCCTAACAAGCAGAATGCCAATGCCGATAAGATGAAGGCGAGTGCCGGTAACCAGGATGTGGCTGTATGCGGCAAGAACTTCAAGTTCGCCAGAACCTCCGCCTCAACCTCGGTTTCGACTTCGAGGCTCTCGGTATCGACTGGACCGCTGAGGCTATCTACTCCAAGACTTTGAACGATATTCTCTATAAGAACCTCGCTCAGGAACAGACCGGTCAGACCTTCTCCCAGAAGTATGGATATGAGTGGGACAACCGTCCGCTCTATCAGAGCGTAGTGAAGGGTACTCCTATTGCAGGAGTCTATGCCCTCGGAAATACATCCAAGGGTTATACCGTAAACCTCTCGCTCAAGGCTGAGAAGCATTTCAACTTCGGCCTCGACCTGATGGCAAGCTATACCTGGACCCGTTCACGCAGTGCTGCCAACGGTGGTTCTTCTGTAGCAAAGAGTAACTGGACCTACCAGTATACCTATCGTGACTGCAACGATTTAGAGGTGGGTAACTCTGCCTACAACGTGCCTCACCGCATTCAGGCTTCTGCCTACTACCACATCGACTATGGTCATCAGAAGCAGTGGAAGACAACCCTGGGTGTCATCTACCAGGCTAAGAGCGGTTCACCTTACACCTATTATTATTATGGTGACGTGAACGAGGATGGTTCCAGGGGTAATGACCTGTTCTACATCCCAACCGATGCACAGATTGACAAGATGCGTTTCGAGGAGACCAAGTATAACAACAATACCTTCACCAAGCGCATGTTTGGTGATAACCATGGCGATAAGCTCACCGAGGAGATGCAGCGTGAGATGCTGAAGAAGTGGATTGCAGACGATTCTTATCTGAGCAAGCACCGTGGCGAGTACTACGAGCGTTATGCTGATAACCTGCCATTCGAGCATCATTTCGATGTTCACTTCGGTCAGAAGTACAGCTTCAAGGTAGCTGGTCAAATTAACTCCATCGAGTTGACCTTTGATATCCTCAACGTGGGCAACCTGCTGAACAAGGATTGGGGTCATACCTATGGTGATGGCTTCGGCACCTATTTCTCACCTGTCAACTATCAGGGTGGTGGTGTTTACCAGTTCACCGGTGCTTATGCTTACAAGAGCTATAGCGATTACTACAGCCGCTGGCGTGGTCAGATTGGCTTGAAATATACTTTCTAAAAGGCATATTTCATGTTGATATAAACAGATAATAGATAAGATAATAAAGTAGAAAAAAAGAAAAAGTCCCTGGAGAAGTTCTCTTTCTCCAGGGACTTTTTCTCTAGAAATAGATTTCTAAAATAGAATCCTTTCTCTATAAACTGATTTTCTTTTAGATAAACAAATCCTTCTTTGGCATGTTTGCCATATATTTCTTTCTCAGTTTCTCGAAGAAAGCCATAGTATCGTTAGAGAAACCATGTCCCTTCCAGGTGGATGTGTTCGTGATGAGAATCCAGCATTGGTTATCCGGATATTTCAGGACGATGGCTGATGTGCCTGCCAGCGAACCTGTACGAATCCATGGCTTGTTGCTCTTTGGTGTATAGTTCCAGCCGATAGAGTATTGGTGGTCAGCCTGCTCCCGCGTCATAAACTCGATACTCTTCTTGCTGAGGATATCCTTGACATGTGGCAAACCGTCGATGCTGGCGATGAGACGGCTCAGTTCGGCTGCTGAACCACACCATGCTCCGGCACCTGAGAGACGTGGAAGGTCGGTATCGCCATAACATTTTTCAACCATTCTGCCACTGTTGTTGTATTCATATACCGGGATGCTGCCCTGGTGCATGTAATACTTCGTCTCGTTAGGCCGGCGGTCCTTGTAGTAGGTGCCGGCAATATGCATGTCGTAGCAGCCGGCTGGGTGGAGCACATACTTCTGCATGAAGTTTTCATATTTCATTCCGCTCTTCTTTTCTATAATCATGGAGAGAATCATGTAGCCTAGATTGCTGTAGCATTTGCCTTCGCCAGGAGTATAGCCCAAGTGGCGCTTCAAGAGAATCTTGAGCAGGGTCTTATGGTCAGGAGGAGTAGTGAGATGGTTCTGCATCATGATGTAGCGGGTGGAAGATACCGGGTCGCCGGCATAATTGTTGAAACCAGCCTGATGGCGCAGCAACTGTTCTACGGTGATGTTGTAGTAGCGCTGGTCCTTGATGCCGTTGTTGTAGGTGGTATCGTTTAGGATTCCCTTAGGTCCGAATACCTTCTCGTTCATTCTGAGCTTCTTCATCTCCTGCAGTTTCATGATACCTACGGCGGTGATGAGCTTGGAAATGGAAGCGAAGCGCTATCAGCATATTCGGTTCCATTCGAATGCCCCTCTCCTTGTCTGCCCATCCGAAACCGCGGGCATAGAGCAGGGAGTCGTTGCGGGTGATGACGAGCTGTGCACCGTTGATTTCCCATCGCTTGAGGTATCTCTCTACGAGCGAATCCATCTTTTGGTATTCCTTCCCCTCTGTCAGGGCATTTGAGATGGATCGTTGATATGAACCTTAGGGAGCGAATCTGCCGCCTTGTTCTTGTCTGATGCTGATGTACAGCGAGATACACAGCTGTGTGTAGTCCATCCTACGATTGCTGTAAAGGAAAGCAATATGATTGCTATGCGTTTTTTTCTTAGTCGTCGTGCCATTTTATTTAATTTTTCTTTTGCAAAGATTTTGCAATCGAGTGCAATGAAAGTTTACTTTCAGATTGCCGAGTGCAGCAAATCTTATGCAAAGATAATGCAATCTTCTCAAATAACAAAACATTGAAAATATATTTAAATTTATTTTGTATTGTCTATGAATTATCGTACCTTTGTACCCAGTTATAAAGAAAAACAATGAAGAAGGTATTAAAAAAGGTATTAAGATCCATATTCTATATAGTAGTCATGTCGGTTCTGGCATTCCTGCCCGACTTCTGGCTTTGGCACATCGGGGTGAGTGAGTGGCCTTTGCTGCTAGCCATCTTATGGTGGGTTCCCTCGTTGTTACTTGTTCTTGCCGAAGTGGGGTTGCAGATGGGGTTCTTCCATAAGTTGTCAGTCCGTGTACTCTTTACTACCATACTTTTCTCGGCATTCCCTAAGCTTGTCTTCATCCTGTTCGATGCATTTCTTCCTTGGTTTTTTGCTCTGATTCCAGCTTTGGGTGTAATGGGGTGGTTTCCTTCGGCTTTATAGAGGGTTGGAAGCGGTTAGAACTGAAACATATTACCTTTACCTCGCCCGATTTGCCACCTTATTTTGATGGTTACCGTCTGGTACAGATTACCGACTTTCATCTCGGTTCGTTTCCTCCCGGCAATGATTTCGTGCAGAAGGTGGTGGATGCGACCAACAATGAAGAACCCGATATGATTCTCTTTACGGGCGATCTGGTCAATAACCAAGCCAGCGAAGTGGAGCCTTATCTGGATACGCTGGGGCAGCTTCATGCGTCAGATGGCATCTATTCTATCTGGGGAAATCATGATTATTGTGAATATGGCAACAATCACTCTATTGGCGCTTTGAAGAGAAACCGCCGTATGCTTTATGGTTATCAGAAAAGTTTGGGGTGGCATCAGCTGATGAACGAACATCATGTGGTGAGTCATGGTATGGCATCTATCGCTGTAATAGGCGTAGAGAATCCCGGTCAGCCTCCTTTCACCAATCGCAGTAATCTGAAGAAAGCGATGAAGGGGTTGAATCCAGATATGTTTAAAATCCTCTTGAGTCATGATCCTCATCATTGGCGCAGAGAAGTAGTTGGTAAGAAGATACAACTTACTTTGGCGGGACATACGCATGCCGGACAATTGAAAATAGGTAAATGGACGCCTGCCCGCATGGCTTTCAAAGAGTGGGGCGGAGCTTACCGGATTGGTGAGCAGATGCTCTATGTATCATCGGGTATTGGTGGTTCTTTCCCTTTCCGCCTAGGCGCATGGCCTGAACTGACAGTTATCACGCTGAAACGTGATTTATAGTTCTTAAAGATAACGTAACTGGTGTTTAAGTGTTAACATATAGTTAAATATTAGCCGCTTGAACCATTGTGATGAAAAAAACGTGTTAAAAATTTGGTGGTTCGAATAAATGTTGTACCTTTGCACTAGTTTTCGCATATATTTGGGCAAATGGGGGGTGTCGTGAGATTGTACTCCATTTGTTTTTTTGAAACAAGGCGAAAATACTTCACATCAGAAGTAGCTGTTCACATTTTAAATTTTATATTTAATATTGATAATAATGAAGATTCCTGTAGAAGAACAATATAAATACGTAAAACTTACTCTCCCGGATGGAAGCAAGGCTGAAGGTCAGGCTGTCTTGTTGCATGCCTGTTGTGCACCTTGTTCGGCGGCTATCGTAGAATGTATGCTTCGTAATGGTATGAAGCCTACTGTATATTTCAGTAACAGTAATATCTATCCTCAGCAGGAGTATGATGTTCGTAAACATGAACTGAAACGATTTCTGGAAGCCCAGAATGTACCTTATGTAGAGGATGAGTATGATCATCATGAGTGGCTTTCTGTTATTAAGGGTTTAGAGGATGAGCCGAGCGTGGCAGCCGTTGTTCTGTCTGCTTTCAGTTCCGCCTCTCTCATGCAGCCAAGTATGCGCAGGAGCATGGATTTCACCTTCTCACTACCACGTTGGCATCTTCGCGCTGGAAGAATATCAGGCAGATAGATACTGCCGGTCATCTTGCCGTTGAGGCTTATCCTGATGTAGAATGGTGGGATATGAATTGGCGGAAGGGCGGTTTGCAGAATCGCCGAGGTGAACTCTTGAGAATCAATGAATTCTATAATCAGTTATATTGTGGTTGTGAATTCAGTATGAGATAAATGAAAAAGGCCAGGACATCACGCCCTGGGCTTTTTTATAAGAATCTGTGAAATCTGTAGTGTTTAAGAAAGACCAGTAATCTCACCGTTTACTACATCAATGCGCTCAGCCTGTGGGCTCTTTGGTAAGCCCGGCATACGCATGATAGGACCAGCGATGACTACAATCATCTCGGCACCCATATTTACGGTGATGTCGCGAACGTGGAGTTCGAAACCATCTGTAGGACCGTATGCCTTGGCATCGGTAGAGAAACTGTACTGAGTCTTGGCAATACAGATAGGGAACTTTTCAGCACCCAGTTTCTTGATCTCTTCAATCATCGCCTTGGCAGAATCGCTCAATGTCACGCTGCCTGCTCCGTAAAGATTGAATGCAACCTTTTCTATCTTCTCCTCAACGCTATCGTTATCATCGTAAGCAAAATAGAGAGGGGCTGATGGACGCTCGTCAATGGTCTTCACTACGAGGTTGGCAAGTTCAATGGCACCGTTTCCGCCTTCGGCAAAGGCGCTGTTTACGGCGAAACCGCAACCCATCTCCTCGCAATGCTTGCGCAATACTTCAATTTCTTCATCTGTATCGGTTGCAAACTTGTTGAATGCAATCACTACTGTCTGACCAAAGCTCTGCAGGTTCTTTACGTGCTTGTCGAGGTTCCAGTAACCGGCTTCCATACCTGCGATATTTGGCTTCTTGATATCTTCCTGAGCTACACCACCATGCATCTTCAACGCCTGGAGGGTAACAACGAGAACAGTGAGGTCTGGTTGCAAACCTGTCTTGCGGCATTTGATGTCATAGAACTTCTCTGCACCGAGATCTGCACCGAATCCTGCCTCTGTAATAGCATAGTCGCCATACTCAAGAGCAGCAGCAGTAGCCATGACGGAATTGCAGCCATGAGCAATGTTGGCAAAAGGACCGCAATGAACAAATGCCGGTGTACCCTCTGTTGTCTGAACCAGATTTGGCTTCAAAGCATCGAGAAGAAGAGCTACGATACTGCCACCTACACCCATATCCTTTACGGTAAATGGCTTGTCATCCTCGGTGATGCCCAGGAGAATATTATCGATACGGCGACGAAGATCATCGATGCTTGTTGCGAAACACATGATAGCCATAATCTCAGAAGCTGGCGTAATATCGAAGCCTGTCTCTGTCTCGATGCCGTTCTTATCTCCTATACCGGTGATGATGCGGCGCAAGCTCTATCGTTCACATCCATGACGCGACGCCAAAGAATCTTCTTGAGTTTGAAACCCTCTGCTTCGTGCTGGAAACGGTAATTGTCCAGAAGGGCAGAGATCATGTTGTTGGCCTCTGTGATGGCATGGAAATCGCCAGTGAAATGGAGATTAATCTTATCCATAGGCAAAACCTGGGCATAACCGCCACCTGCAGCACCACCCTTCATGCCGAAGCAAGGACCCAGAGATGGTTCGCGAAGAGCCACTACAGCCTTCTTGCCAATCTTCTGCATACCCAGGGCGAGACCCACGGATACGGTGGTCTTGCCATTACCAGCCTTGGTAGGACTGATAGCGGTAACGAGGATGAGGTGATGGTTCTGAAACTTGTTTCTGTCAATTCTGGCCGTAGTAATCTTAGCGATGTAACGGCCGTAGTTTTCCACTTGGTCTTCGTGAATTCCAAGTTCTGCTGCCACTTCATTGATAGGGCGTAATTTTACTGATTTAGCTATTTCAATATCTGTTAACATAAAATAAATAGTTTTATGGTGCAAAGGTACAGAAAAGTATTCATATATTAAAATAAGAAAGTATAAAAAAAACAAAATAAAAAAAGGAAGACTTTCCCCATTTTCAAATGACGAAGTTTAAAAAAGGTAAATTGTAGGATTTTGTCGTGTGAATGTAGTACCTTTGCAAGCGAATTTATATTTTATAGTACGTATGAACAAGTCTTTAGCATTAGCTCATTTTCAGACGAGCTTTCAGTTTATCACGCATCAGAACGAACGCTTCTCTTATCTCGAAGGAGCCTATCTAGCACTTATCGGAGGATGTGATTGGATTCAGCTTCGCATGAAAGGTGCTACCGATGAAGAGGTTGAGCCTATAGCCCGTAAGTTAAAGTTGGCTTGCGAGGGTGCCGGTGCAACTTTTATCCTCGACGACCGTGTAGAACTGGTGAAGAAGTTACAGATAGATGGTGTACATCTTGGGAAGAATGATATGCCGGTTGATGAGGCCCGTAAGTTCCTGGGTGATGAATTCATTATCGGAGGCACAGCCAATACTTTTGCTGATATTCGTCGTTTGCATGAACAGGGGGCTGACTATATCGGTTGTGGTCCGTTCCGCTATACTACTACCAAAGAGAAACTCTCTCCGGTGTTGGGTATAGAAGGTTATCGCCAGATTATTGAGCAGATGAGGGAGAATAAAATCTCTCTGCCTATGGTAGCCATCGGAGGTTTGACTCCAGACGATATAGATCCGCTTGCAGAATTGGGCATCGGTGTGGCAATGAGCGGTACCATCCTGAATGCGGAGAACCCTGTTACCATGACACGTCAGATTCATG
>ENA-OPYW01000038-OPYW01000038.1-human-gut-metagenome-genome-assembly--contig:-NODE-38-length-15646-cov-1.041626_pt1 | contig 15646 bp, 20 predicted proteins | sample MGYA00242473_ERZ504483 | MGnify/ENA primary metagenome ERZ504483 (study PRJEB26092, sample SAMD00036221) | human gut metagenome | host: Homo sapiens | study: EMG produced TPA metagenomics assembly of...
GGAAAATGTAGGCTTTTTAGGTACCTAACAATTACTAGCCTTTTTTTAAGGGGTCCTTGTCTGAACGCCAGAAAAAAGGACCCCTTATTTCTTTCGAAAAAGTTGTTGAACAATCGCTCGATGCGAATTAGCGATAGATATGAAACAGCCCCGGTTGCAATTAAGCAACCGGGGCTGTTCGATGTTTCACATGAAACGTTTAGGTTGGTCTCCCCTACGCGTTCTTCTGAACCTTGAAGCGCTGCTTGAGTTGGCCGCAAGCAGCGTCGATATCGTTGCCGCGAGAGTTACGGATCGTGGTCTCAATGCCACGGGACTCAAGACGACGCTGAAGGTCTTCAACCTTATGAATCGGTGACGGTTTGAGAGGACTGCCCTCGATATCGTTGAGCTGGATTAGGTTGACGTGGCACAGCGTGCCCTCGCAGAAGTCGCAGAGCGCCTGCATCTCGGGGTTGGTGTCATTGACGCCCTCGATCATGGCGTATTCGTATGTCGGACGGCGGCCGGTCTTTTCGGTGTAGAGCTGAAGGGCCTCGTGAAGGCGCAAAAGCGTGTACTTCTTAACGCCCGGCATGAGCTTATTGCGCGTGGACTGAATGGCAGAGTGCAGCGAGACGGCGAGCGTGAACTGCTCGGGAATGTCGGCAAACTTGCGAATACCAGGAATGACGCCGCTGGTGGAGACAGTGAGATGACGTGCTCCAATACCGATTCCATCGGGGTCATTAAGAATACGCAGTGCCTTGAGGACCTCGTCGTAGTTGGCGAAAGGCTCACCCTGGCCCATGAACACGACGCTCGTCGCGCGCTCACCAAAGTCGTTGGAAACATGCAGTACCTGGTCAACGATCTCTTGAGCGGTCAGTGAGCGCTTGAGGCCGTTCAGACCGGTAGCGCAAAAAGCGCAGCCCATACCACAGCCGGCTTGGGTAGATACGCAGACAGACAGCTTGTTGCGACGAGGCATGCCGACGGTCTCGACGGAGATACCGTCGTGGTACTCGAGTAGGTATTTACGAGAGCCATCCTTAGACACCTGCTTGGCGAGCTCGGTCGGCGTGTCGAAGGCAAATGCCTCCTTCAGCTGCTCGCGGAAGGCCTTGGGAAGGTTGGTCATGTCATCAAACGAACAAACGTTCTTCTCAAAAACCCATTCGATGAGCTGCTTTGCGCGAAAAGCGGGTTGGCCGAGTTCGGCGACAAGTTCGCGAATATCGTTTTGGCTCAAGTCGCGAATGTCTTGAGATTTAGTCCTGGGATTCATGGAAGCCTTTCGATTTTGGGGAAACGTAGAGGGTATCGCTACAATATGGTATCAGCTGCAGGAATTATAGAGGAGGAGTCTGCCCATGCCGGGTAAAAGCCTAGAGAACATGCACGTAGCGGTCTTGGCGGGCGGCCATTCCGCCGAACGCGAGATTTCGCTCAATTCTGGAAAGAATGTCGTGGTGGCACTGAAGGAGGCCGGCTACACCTCGGTGGAGCTGCTCGACACCGCCGCCGATGACTTTATGGTGACTATGGCGACCGGTGGCTTCGACGTGGCGTTTATCGCCATGCACGGCGCCGGCGGCGAGGATGGCGCCATGCAGGGGGCCATGGAGACGCTGGGTATCCCCTACACGGCGTCAGGCGTGCTCGCCAGCGCATGTGGCGCCGATAAAGAGGTTTCAAAGCTTCTGTATGCCAAGGCGGGCATCCCCATTGCCCCCGGCCTGGCGCTTGAGGCGGGCGACGAGGTCGATATTGATCGTATCGTCGAGATTTGTGGCGAGCGTTGCTTTGTAAAGCCCGCCGTCAACGGCTCCAGCTACGGCATTTCGCTCGTCCACGAGCCCTCAGAGCTGCCGGCGGCAATCGCCAAGGCTTTTGAGTACGGCGATAAAGTGCTGGTCGAAAAGTGCATCGAGGGAACCGAGATCACTGTGGGCGTGTACGGCGAGGACGACGTGCGCGCGCTGCCGATTGTGGAGATTCGCAAGCCTGAGGACTGCGAGTTCTACGACCTGGATGTAAAGTACGTCGACCCCACAGACATCCACCGCATTCCGGCGCAGATTTCGCCCGAAAACTATGCGCGTGCCCAGGAACTTGCCTGTGCGGCCCATAAGGCCCTCGGCTGTCTGGGCGTTTCGCGCAGCGATTTTATCGTGAGCGAGGACGGCCCTGTCATTCTCGAGACCAACACCATTCCCGGCATGACCGATACGTCGCTGTATCCCGATGAGATTCGCCATACCGACGACATGACGTTCCCGCAGGTGTGCGACAGCCTGATCCGTATGGGTCTCCGCCGGGCGGGCGTTGCATGCTAATCGAGGACGCCGTATCTCCTGGAACGCCGCAGTTCGTCATCGATTCTTACGCCACGCTCGCCGAGCGCGCTAAGACGCAATCGTTTGGCCTCATCGAGGAGGACGTAATCGTCCTCGATACCGAGACCACGGGTCTTTCGGTGCAGGACAATGAGTTAATTGAGATTTCCGCGGCCCGCCTTTCGGGCCGCGAGGTCATTGACCGCTTTGATACGTTCGTGCATCCCAAGCAGCTGATTCCTGCAGAGATTACCGAGCTCACGAGCATTACGAACGCCGATGTGGCAGATGCTCCGTCGGCCGTCGAGGCCGTCGCGGCACTCGCCGACTTTGTGGGCGGCTGTCCTGTTATCGCGCATAACGCCACGTTTGACCGGTCGTTTATCGAGTCGGTCAAGGGCGGTGTCAACGTCAGCGACATCTGGATCGATTCGCTGGCACTGTCGCGCATCGCACTTCCGCGCCTGGCCTCGCACAAGCTGTCTTTTATGGCCGACTTGTTTGGGTGCGATTCAGTATCGCACCGTGCGAACGCCGACGTTGATGCCCTGTGCGGTGTGTGGCGCGTGCTGTTGGTCGCACTTACCGACCTGCCTTCGGGCCTTATGGCGCGCTTGGCGGACATGCACGCGGACGTGCCTTGGTCATATCGCCCCATTTTTTCTTTTTTGGCTGGACAGAACCCGGGTTCGATATTTTCGCTCAGCGCCGCTCGTGCCGATGTGCTCAAGGCCGATCGCGCAGACGATCGCGTTGATGCGGACGAGCTGCCGGTCCTTAAGATGCCGAGTCGTGAAGAGATCGAGGCAGATTACGCCCCCGGCGGCCTGGTCAATCGCATGTACCCCACCTATGAGCCGCGCGACGAGCAGATCGCGATGGCGGTTGAGGTTCGCGATGCGCTGGTCACGGGCACCCATCGCGTGATCGAGGCGGGCACGGGCGTCGGTAAGTCGATGGCCTATCTCGTGCCCTTCGCCGAGGCCGCCCGCCGAAACAACATTACCGTCGGCATTGCGACCAAATCGAATAATCTTGCCGACCAGCTTATGTACCATGAGCTACCAAAGCTCGCCGAGCAGCTGGACGGGGGGCCTGTCGTTTTGTGCACTCAAGGGCTATGACCACTATCCGTGTCTGCGCAAGCTCGAGCGCATGAGCCGTGGTCAGGTTGAGATCACCACCAAGCGCGATCCTGCTGACACGCTCACGGCGGTTGCGGTGATCATGGCGTATGTGTGCCAATCTGCCGATGGCGACCTCGATTCACTCGGCATTCGCTGGCGCAGCGTCAACCGTCCCGACTTTACGACGGCTTCGCGCGAGTGTGCTCGTCGTCTGTGTCCGTTCTTCCCTGACAAATGCCTGGTCCACGGGGCGCGCCGTCGTGCGGCACATGCCGACGTGGTGGTCACCAACCATTCTCTGTTGTTCCGCAAACGTGGCCGCCGAGGGGAGGATTTTGCCCCCGATTCGTCACTGGGTGGTCGACGAGGCCCATTCCATCGAGTGCGAGGCCCGTCGCCAATGGGCGCGCGTGGTTTCGGCAGATGAGTCGCGCGTGCTGTTTGAGCGCTTGGGTGGGTCGAGTGCCGGCGCGCTGAGTCAGGTTTCCCGTGATTTGGCCACTTCCGAGGGCTCCACGCTCTACCTGGGACTCACCGCCAAAGCGACGTCGACGGTTGCCCGCGCGAGCATGGCGATTGCCGATGTGTTCGATGGTGTGCGCGAGCTCGGCCGTCGCGCCCGTGGGAGCTACGATAACGCGAATCTGTGGATTGGCCCCGAGCTGCGCGAGTCGGATGACTGGCACGATTTTTTGCAGTCGGCCCATACCGCAATTGATGCGCTGGACCAGGCGGATAAAAGCGTAGACGCGCTGGTGCAGACCGTCGCCGCCGATAAGCCCGAGGTCGTTGTCGACCTAGGCGACATTTCGCGCCGTCTGCACGAGCTGGCCGAGAATCTCAAGCTCATCATTGAGGGTACGGACGAGCACTATGTGTACTCGCTGCAGGTTAACCGCCGGCTGCGTGCGGGCGGGGAGTCTATGACCGCCGAGCGCATCGATATCGGCGAGGCCTTGGCGAACGAGTGGCTGCCCGAAGTGCACACGGCCATCTTCGCTTCGGCGACCATGACGGTGTCCAAGAGCTTTGAGCATTTCAACCATGCTGTCGGCCTCGATCGCATCGGTGCGTCGACATCCTCATCGCTGCACCTGGATTCGAGCTATGACTTTGACTCGAATATGGCCGTGGTCGTGGCGGGGGACATTCCCGATCCGCGCGATCGCGAGCGCTATCTCTCGGCGCTCGAGTGCGTGCTGGTCGATGCCCATCTCGCCATGGGTGGATCGGTGCTCACGCTTTTCACCAACAGGCGCGATATGGAGGACCTGTATGCCCGTGTCAGCCCAAATTGGCGCGAGCGGGCCTGGAGCTCAATTGCCAGCAACGCAACTCGTCCCCGCGTCGCCTGCGCGATCGGTTTATCAACGAGCCGACCTCATCGCTCTTTGCGCTTAAGGCCTTTTGGGAGGGCTTTGACGCCAGCGGCGAGACGCTGCGTTGCGTCATTATCCCCAAGCTGCCGTTCTCGAGCCCCACGGATCCCCTTTCGTGTGAGCGCAATCTGCGTGAGGACCGCGCCTGGGCGCGCTACTCGCTGCCCGAGGCGGTGCTCGAGGTCAAACAGGCCGCCGGCCGTCTTATCCGCTCATCGACCGATTGCGGCGTGCTCATCTTGGCAGATCCGCGCTTGGTGACAAAGGGCTACGGCAAGAAGTTCTTGACGTCGCTGCCCACGACTTCCTACCAGCGTATCGAGTCGGCGCAGATCGGTCATTATTTGCAGCTGTGGCGTGCGCGCCACGAGCGACGCCGTTAAAGCGGGCAGGTCAGGCTCTTCGCCATATCGCATAGACGCAATGCCTGGGCGGGGTCATCCAGTATGCGGATGGCTCCGCCCGCTGCGATTACCTGGCAGAACAGCCAGTGCTCTGACCCATAACGCACGGTCACCGTTGCCATGTCTGCCCCGTTTGGCTCAATCGACATGATGCCGGCCCAGTCTAGGCGCTCTGCCATGTCGAGCGGCATGAGGAGTTTTGCGCTCTGCTCCGCTTTGGAAAGGGATTCGTGGAGGGATGCGGACGCGGGCGCGTGGCGCTCCACAGAATCGTCGGTAAGGGCAAGGCCTTCGATTTTGTCCATGCGGTAGGAGCGCTGCGCATCAACTTCGACATCCCAGGCAATCAGATATGTTTGGTCGCCATGCGTCGCGATGCGCAGGGGGTCGATGAGACGCTCACGCGGCCGTGTGTCGTCCATCGAACGGTAGATGATGCGGCATCGAACGCCGTCTTGAATCGCGCAGTTCAGCTGTTGCCAGTGCGATCCTCGGGCAACGGTATCGACGACGCGCTGGTTGTAGCCGAGTTTCTCGGGTAGGAGGGCGTGTCGGATACGCTCTGCTGCCCGAGAGTCGATTCCCATCGATTCGAGTTCGTGGTTGAGCACGGCACCTTCGGCGCACTTAGGCGCAAGGGCAGCACACGCCCCGCATCGCCTGTCAGGATGATGCACTCGCCGTGGCGTTCGCAGATGATGCGTGCGCCCGACTCACGGTCAGCGAGGGTCGAGACGATATCGATAATTTCGTCGAGCGCCGCACCCGTGATATCAAAACGGCTGCAGATATCCCCTCGTGTCATACCGGTCCCACCGGCAGCGTAGAGGGCCTCCATGATGTCAATCGCACGCGAGAGCCTTTGCTCGCTGGTGAGTTTACGCGCGGGCATGCTCGTGCACCGTCCTTTCGATGAGGTGGTTCCACGCCAGTTTAAGTGCATCGGGGGCAACGGGTCTCATGCCGTCCATGGCGTGCTCCATACAAACGAGGCAGCGGCATTAAGGTCGCGCACGCCGACGGTCCAGGTCCAACCCTCTTCGGTGTGCGTGAGCTCCCCGCGACCGCGCGTTAGGCCGCTGACCATGTCGGCCTGGGCTTGCGGGGCAAACGAAAAGGTCGCCATAACGGGCTTGCAATCGGCAAAATCAAACTCAAAGAACAGGCGATCGTTCAGGTTAAAGTCGGCGGGGATGGAGTAGGCCTTCGAGGGGCGCCATGCGCGAACGATACGGTCGCAGCGAAACGTCCTGATTTCATCGGTGGCGTTGTCGAGTCCGCAAAAATACGCCACACCCTCGTGCTCAAACATGCCGTATACGCAGACGGTGCGCTCTTTTTGCTCCCCGTGCCCGTTTTGATACAAAAAGCGCAGTGCGCAGCGTTCGGCGAAAGCGCTCCACACCGCATCGACGGCGGGTAAGCGACGGGCGGGAGGCTCTTCTGCGGTCGATGCGCCGGTGAGGTAGGCGATCTTGGAGCGTATGTCTGCAAGCGGCGTGGCAAACGCGGCCGAACCGGTCGCAAGGGTCTGGTCGATAGCGTCGAGCAAGATGTCCGCGTCGTCTGCGGTGATGAGGCCACCGGCGCAAACGTGTGCTCGCGATCGATGGTCCACGCGCTTTCTTCGGTTTCTTGGGCGCCTGCTGCGCGAACTTCCTTGATCGTGATTCCGCGTTCGAGGAGTTTTTCGCGATCGCGGCGAAACTTGCGCTTGTCCGAGTCGATATTGCCCGACCCATAGCCAAGATCGGAATCCAGGACAATTTGCTCTGTGGTCAATGGCTCGGGAGAGCTGTTGAGGACAAAGAACAGATTGAGGATGCGCTGGGCGGTCTTGTCGAAACCGGGTTCCGGCACCCCATTTTTATTCGTTACGGTTGTATCGCTTGCCGTCATAGAATCCTCGCATGGGAAGGTGTTTGATGCCATGATTTTAGTCCGATATGGAGATTAGGCTATATCCTTGTCCGCTTGGGGCGTTAAGATGCCCAGAATTCGGCCGTTTGCGCCCGCTCGGGGTATACTTTCGACTATATACGGTTCTAATGTGCATACATTGGGCCTATTTGTCGGATTATGGATGTGGAGCGCATATGGCGAACACCCAGAACTATATTAACCACCTGTTGCAGAACACTGGCATCACGCCGGCGTGCAGCGAAGAAGAGCGCTTGGCTGCCGAAGATATCGCTCAAATTTTCCGCAACCACGGCTTTGATCCCGAGGTGCAGGAGTTTAATGCTCCCGCGCCGAGCAGGATGGCGTTTGCCGTTACGGGCATTCTGGCATTTGCCGGTGCCCTGCTTATGGGCATCGGTGGCGGTATCGGCTTAGTCGGCACCCTGTTGGCCATTGTCGGAGCCGTGCTCTATGTGCTCGAGCGAACCGGGCGCCCGTGATCTCGCGCCTGGGCAAGACGGGCGTGAGCCAAAATGTCATCGCCTATCACAAGGCCTCTGGTCCGCTTGCCTCTCCGCGCAATCGCCCGGTTGTCGTCGTCGCGCACTATGACTCCCCGCGCGCCGAACTGCTCGCTCGCGAGCCCTATGCGCCGTACCGAGCGCTGATCGCCAAATTGCTCCCGATTGCCACGATTGCTCCCGCGGCTATTGCCATCCTGCGCATCTTGCCGCTTCCCGGCGCGTTGAAGGTCCTGCTGTGGATTGTCGCGATCCTTGCCTCCCTCGTGGCGCTCGCCAATGCCGCCAATATCATTTCCAATCGTTTTGTCCTTCCCTACACGTCCGGCTCGGTTTGCAACAAGTCCTCTGTTGCCGCCATGCTGGGTGTCATGGATAACGTCGCCCCCTATCAGGGCGAGAACGAGTTCCCTGACGATATTCCGTTTGACACGTATTTTGGCGAGCAGAAGCGTCGCGCCGAGGAGATAGCGCGCGCGGCAGCCGAGTACGCCGCGGCCCAGCAGCAAAACGATTACGGCAATACCATCGAGTACGAAGAGCCTGCCTATACCGAGGATGAGTATGGCCAGCCGGTCGCTCCCGAGGGTGAGCAGGGCGAGGCTTTTGATGAGCAAATCGATGGATTCGAAGGTGCTTCTGCCGACGAGACCCTGATTGGCGTCATTGCACCCGAGTCCCAGGTCCAAGATATTCCGGCCGAGGAGCCCGTTGCAGACGAGTCCGCTGCCGAGTCGGCAGAGGAGCCTGCCGCGGCCGAGCAGGCCGAGCCCGAGCCCAAGCTTTATCGCAATGCCGCCGGCAACATCCGGTTTGGCTCGGATGCCATCCGTGCCCTGGGAATGCTTCCCGAGTCCTGTACGCTCGATTACGAAGAGGGCGAGGAGCCGACGTTCGAGCCCGCGCCCAGCCCGATCCGGTCGTGGCTGCGCAGCCCGATGAGGCCAATGCCGTCGAGACGGAAGCCGATGCGGAGACTGCTATCGATCCCGCAGCCGGTCTGGACGTCATGGCGCCTGCCCCGCGCCCGAGGAGCTCGATAATACCGAGGACGACTACGATGCGTATCCGCAGCGTGTGTCCTACGAGAGCGACACCGATTTTTCTGCCGAGCTTCCGGTGACGACGCCCCATGCCGATATCGCTTCCGCGTTTTCTTCGATCGGTGCCAGCGCCTCCCATTTCTTTAAGGGGGCATTCGAAAAGGGCAAGAACTCGTTGACGACTTTGAGGAAAAGCGCCGCCGCCTGCCCGCGAGGCAGCCGAGCGCGAGGCTGCAGCCCAGCAACAGGCGGCCGAGGCCGAGCGCGAGCGCGCGGCACAGGAATTTGAGCAAAACGACGCCGAGCAGCCGGTATCTGTTGATGTTGCCGACGCCACGACGTCTTTCGAGGCGCCGCAGCCTTCGCCTGCGGATGTTGCCGGGGAGACGGCGACTTTCGAAACCCAACAGCCGGTCGACAGCACTGTGTCGTTTGATGCCACGATGACGTTTGAGAAGCAGGGCACCGCTATCGCCGAGCCCCTTTCCGCTCCTGTCGAGGACGAGCCCGCTGCGCCCGATACGGTCGAGGATCAATCTGTGGCGGAACAGGTCGCTGCGGACAGCTCCGAGCAAGAGCCTGAGCCCGTGGCCCCCGAAGCTCCGCAGGCGGATGAGTCGAGGCCCTACTCTACGCAGATCTTCACCATGCCCGCGCCGAGTGATCCCGGCGCCACGGTTGCCAATGCTGCTCCGTCGCAGGCCGAGACGGTCGATGCTCTGATGGCTCAAATCTCGTCTCAGGCGTCGCCGCGCCCGAACATGAACGTTCCCGACCCGGCATCCGCGCCGGCTCCCATGCCCTCTGCGTCTCCGCTGGCCTCGGTCCCCGATCCCTCGATGCCTTCGATGCAGCAGGCCAATGTCGCCTCGCGCACCTCGCTGTTCGACCTTCCCGACCCTTCGGCTCAGGTTAACGATCCCTTCGCGACGGCACAGGGGCCCGAGCCCACATCGGCTCCGGTTGTTCCCCCCATGCCGGTCAGCTCGGATGTTCAGCCGCTTGAGACTATCTCGGCTCCTGCCGCTCCGGCCGCCAAGCCGCAAAAGCGCGGCTTGGGCGGTCTGTTCGGTCGCAAAAAAGAAAAACGAGCAGGACAGCATGAGCGATTGGCTTGGTGTCGAGGATGATTACGACGCCAAGAAGTCTGGTCGCGGTATCGGCTCGTGGGATAACTTCGAGGATGACGACGACGGCTGGAAGGGCGGTGCCACGTCTTCCGATGGAGCTTCCGCCGAGGATATGCTCGCTGCCGTTGCCTCCATGGGCGATGACGAGCTGCTTGGCCACGACATCTGGTTTGTGGCTACAGGCGCTTCCGATTGCGACGGCGCCGGCATGAAGGCGTTCCTGGCCGCGCATCGCGACAAGCTCCGTGGCGTGTTCTTTATCAACCTTGAGTCCATTGGTGCCGGTAGGCTTTCGGTCGTGACGGTCGAGGGCGAGCAGCAGCTGCTCAAGGGTGACCGACGCATCATGAACTTGGTCAACAAGGTGTGCAAGTCGTTCCATGTCGATTGCGGTGCATTTGAGATGCCCTATGCCAAGACCGATGCCTATGCTGCTCTCGAGGCAAGCCGACGCGCCCTTACCATTGCCGGCGTCGACGGCCCACGTTTGGCATGCGCTCACACTGAGGACGATCTGCCGTACAACGTCAATCCGACAAATATCGCTACGGTGTCCGAGGTCGTGACCGAGGTCATTCGTCGTTCGTAGGTTGACCTATAAGGAGTCTGCGTGTTTTCGTACATCAAGCGCCACTGGCCCGTCTATCTCATCTTGGCCCTGATCGCCATTGTCCTTGGTTTCGGGGCCGCGTATATCGTGGGCGTTAAAGGCTCAACGCCTGAGTCCACGATTAGCGAAGAAGTGGAGCACGAGCAGAGTTTGGGAGCCGATGGCATCTCCGAGTCCGATCAAGCGCTTATCGACGGTGGGTCTGCATCTGGGGAATAGCCATTTCGCCACGAACGAATAAGAGGCGAGCCGGGAGACGGGCTCGCCTCTTTTTTATTGCGTCAGCGACGTTTTGACGCCAGCTTTAGATGGGCAAACCAGATTGCCGCGGCGCCGGAGGTCACGAAGGCGGTGAGGCAGGCGGCAATGGGAAGGGAGCCCGTTGCCGGTAAATCTTGCGGCATGGCGCATCGCTGGATGACGCGATCCTCGTCATGTGATTCAAGGTTGCTACCGCCGCCATTGCGACAGAGGTCAACGCGAGCGCTGTTGGCGAGTGCGGTCTGAAGCGTGTAAGACGACGCGGCCTGCATATGGATGACGGCACCGTGAATATCCGAGTCAAGGACGGCGCTCACATCATCAAGGTCGTCATGCTCGTCTTTGAGGTCCTCGCGGGTCCAAGATTCTGCAGCGCCTCTTGTCGTGAAGTCGGCCGATACGACCCCGTACTCAAGACGAATGCCCGTGACGGCGGTATCGTCCAAAAGAGCGAGCTCTTTTGCCTCGAGGGTGACCGACTCCGTTGTTGGGATATCGGCTTTCCAAAGATGCCAATCGCCGTAATCGACCATGCGCAAATCGTCACCTAGGAGCTTTTTGACCTCGTCCGTTTCGAGCCAGGGGTTGTCATGCCCGTCGCTGAGCGTTGCATTGGTCTGTTCGCCCGTATCGATACTTCCCACTGGAGACGTTCGATACCACACGTTGCAAAGACCGTCGATGTCCCCGTCGCGACAGGGGTTTCGATGGCGATGAGTTTGGCAGTGCCTTCCTTGGCGCATTCGAGATCGTCAGTGATGGTGAATTCATCAACCCAGGTATTCGACTCATTTTTAGCATCGAGCGTATAAGAGAGGGAGCCGTCCGCATCGGATTGTGCCACGGCTCGGTTTTTGCCATCGCCGTTGGCGACGAGACCCTTACCGATAGGGCGGGCGATCTCTTGCCGCTTGTCGACTTTGCCCTCGATCTCGATGGGTGCGTCCTTCATGGCTACCGTCTGCACTTCTCCTGTGGCCTTAATTTCAAACGTCATGTCTTCGGCAAGGTCGTAAGTGCGCGGGGGCATCACTTCGCGCAGGGTGTAGGTGCCGGGCAAAAGATGCTCGATGCGATGCGGTTTGTCAGAGGAGGTCCAAGCGTCTATTTCGGTTCCGTCGACACCGTGGAGGGAGAGCCGGGCGCCATCTACTTCTTGTTTGCCGGTCAAATCGACTTTGGAGATGTCGATTTTGGTGTAGTCGTTAGAAACGTCGAGGTGCGCATCGATCACGGGTGTTTCCTGACCGGCATACGACAGCTCGACGGTGTGGACGCTTTGGTCGAGCAGGTAACCTTCGGGTGCCTGCACCTCGATTACCTCATAGGTGGCGGTTCCGCACCCCAGCGAAAGATGATTTGCGCACGCAAATCCCCGTTCGTCGGTCGTGATGGTGGCGACAGTCTCGCCGTCCAGGGCAGCAATGCTGCCGTCGGGGCGCACGATATCGCCCACGGCACGGATATCAAAAACAGCACCGGCAAGGCGCGCCCACCTACGGCATCGTTCTTGACGATCTCGATGCTTCCTGTTGCCGCGTCGTCGTAAAACGAGGCGACCGCGACGGGCGTTAAGTTCATGTCGGCGGGAATCGTTATCTCCAGATCTTCACCAACAAGATACGGTTCCTTGGCGGAAGTCTCTCGTATGTAATACGTGCCCGGGTTAAGCGATTCGGGCAGGGTGACGGTGCCGGTTTCATCGGTCGTAAAGGTATTCATAACGGTATGGGCGGGATGCCAGGATGTTTGCGAGATGGGCTCACGGTCGCCATTGAGCAGCTGAAAGGTGAACCCAGCGCGTGGTACGGCGTTGCCGGTCTGAGCATCGCGCTTCACGATTTGAAGATGTGTCGACAGGGCGTGGTTGTCTACGATGTACTGAAGCTCTGCGCCGTCCGTGATCTGCTCTGCTGTGATAGTCCATTCCCCTGCCTGCTTAAAGCCGTCGGGCACAGTGTCGACAACCTCACGAATGGTGTAGCCGGCACGGTCATACGGTATGGTTCCGCTGACGCCATCGGGGCGCTCTCCTGCGCCAAACCATGCTCCGGCCTGGTCTTTGGTCGATGCGAAGCCGTAGATATTGGTGGTCAGCGTTCCAACAACCTGCTGCGAAGTGTTGCTTGCCACTTCAAAGACCACGCCTTCCGCCGGCTGCTCTACACCAGATTCGTCACTATTACCGCAGTCCTTGAACTTTGAAATCTCGAGGTCAAAAGCGATGGGGATGTTGGGGATGCGACGCTCGAGTTCAACGACGCCCGCGTCTCCGAGCTGGTCGGCACCGATGGTATAGCTCCAGGTTTCATCGGAGGGCAGATAACCCTCGGGAGCTCTCGACTCATAGATGCTAAAGGTGCCCAGGGGGATGTCGGTAAGTGTTGCCCGCCCGTCCTCATCCGTTGTGAGGGTGTGCGACCAGCCCGGAGTAGACTGTGAGACGCAGGTGAACTCAGCACCGGCAAGTGACGCACCGACTTGAGGACCTGCCCCTGTCGCGGCATCGACCTTTGCGATGCGCAGGGTAATGGTACCGGGCTGCTCATCGATGACGACATTCCCGCCGTCATTGCCGGTGGAAAAGGCGATGCGGTCACTCCTGGGGATATAACCCGCTGGAGCTTTGGTTTCGACCAGATAATATGCCGTATTGGACAAAAGTGTCGCCTGTGCGCGACGCTGCTGTCCATCTGGATGCTGCCGACACGCTTGTCGCCGGCGCTCTCATAGATGTCGAACCTCGCTCCGTCGAGCCTGTAGGTATCGTTTTCGCTCGTGATGGCGGCGTTGGCTGACTGTTTTTGGAAGGATGCGGAGACGGCCGGGAGCACGTAGAGCATGTCTTGACGCTTGCTGCCGCCCGACACAGTTCCCAAATAGCGCCGTGCGCGATGCGGTGCGGCTTTAATGCTTCCCGATTTGGCGCTGTCGTGGAGCCAGCGCGCTGCGGCAACGACCTCATTGTCGCCGGAAAAGTTTCCGCTCTTTGTGACGCCCTGGGCGGTTGTATATGAGAATGATCCGTCGGTATGGGTGGTGCCGTTGAGCATCCAGACGGCAAGTTGGGTTGCGGCGCGCGCTCGATCGGGGGACAGGTTATGCCCGCCAAAGGATGTGGCGGTGGGGTAGCCATGGCAGATGATGGCCGCGAATTCGTCTTCGAGCCATACCCAGCCCTGATTGTAGGTGAGCCAGGGTCCGCCCGGTGTGCTGGGGCCAAATCGGTCCTGGTTCATACAATAGGCAGTCGAAGAATCCTGTGCCTCGTATTTGCCAACTCCAAAAGGACCGCATTCATTGCTGATAGTGCGGAATCCGAGCGATTCGTAACCGTCGACGGCGAGCGCGGCATCCGGTGTCATGCAGCCTAAAAGTAAAAAGAGGACTAGGAGCAGCGATCCTGCTGTGATTGCGCTGTGGACAGAGTGCGTGGGTGCGTTGGACATGGCTGCTCCTTATCCCTCGTGCGCCGCACGGGGAGGCCGCGGCGCGTAGGATGAGGCTATCCCCAAGGTTCATGCGGGTAAGTACCGGAAGCAAACCGAAAACCAACCAAATGCCGACAAATGAGGGCCGCGCGCAACAATAGCGTTGCACACGGCCCCTACCAGCAGGTTTATAGAACCCTTAAGGTCCCTGTCTCCACAATTGGCCTAAAAAAAGGCGCTCAGTCTGCAGAAAGTTTCCGCAAAAGCTCACACGATGCAGCGGAGAAAGACCATGTTTGCGAATGGCCTCGATGTGCTCGGGACTCGCATAGCCTTTCGATTCGGCCAAATGGTACTCGGGATACTCGGCATCGTACTCGACCATCATCTCGTCACGCGTGACCTTTGCCATGATGGATGCCGCGGCGATACAGGCGATCTTGGCATCGCCCTTGACCACGTCGCGCTCATGGGGCACGGCGCCCAGGGGGTTACCGTCCATAAGCACGCAATCGGGCTCAAGCCCCGTATCTGCCACCGCACCCGCGACAGCGGCTCGAATGGCGCGGGCCATGCCCATCTCATCGATATCCGCAGGAGCGATATGGCAAAAGCCGATAGCAGTCGCCACCTCGGCAATCTTCACCGAGAGCAGCTCGCGGCGCGCCGGCGTGAGCTTTTTGGAATCGTTGATGCCCCAGATGCGCGGCTCCATCGGAAGACACACGGCACACACGGTCAAGGGACCCGCTACCGAGCCACGGCCCACCTCGTCGACGCCCACGACCACGCCATCACCGCCGAGCTCATGCATAAGCTCGTACATGCCGTTGACGCGCTCGCGTTCGGAAGTTCCTTAGGCATGGCGCTTAAGGGCACGTTCGCAAGCCTTGATCACCTGCTGGCGCGGATCCTCGCGATAATGCTCCACGAGGGCGGGAATCTCCTCGAACGTGGCGCTCGCCAGCTCGCCGGCAACCTGCGATGCCGAAACCGAGCTCGTCATATTGGCCATACCAGGCCCTCCTTGCATGCAAATCAGATAAAAGAAGGGCCACCCGAAGGTGACCCTTGTGTCCAAACGAGTGGACAGACGCTGCGATCTTCTTAGCGCTTCTCGGGGATGCGAGCAGCCTTGCCCACCTTGTCGCGGAGGTAGTACAGCTTGGCGCGACGGACGCGACCATGACGAACGACCTCGAGCTTGGCGATCTTGGGGCTGTGAAGCGGGAAGGTGCGCTCAACACCGACACCGAAGGAAATCTTGCGGACGGTGAAGGTCTCGCGGGCACCGGCGCCGGCCATGCGGATGACGTCGCCTGGAAGACCTGGATGCGCTCGCGGTCGCCTTCCTTAATGCGGTAGTGAACCTTGACGTTGTCGGCGACGCGAACCTGAGGAATGTCCTCGCGGATCTGCTGACGCTCGATTGCGCGGATGTAATCCATGTGCAATTCCTTACTCTTCTAGAGGTGCCGTACCACCTTGGCCGGCACGTAGTTGAACAAACGTAATTCGAG
>ENA-OPYW01000039-OPYW01000039.1-human-gut-metagenome-genome-assembly--contig:-NODE-39-length-15525-cov-1.217431_pt1 | contig 15525 bp, 19 predicted proteins | sample MGYA00242473_ERZ504483 | MGnify/ENA primary metagenome ERZ504483 (study PRJEB26092, sample SAMD00036221) | human gut metagenome | host: Homo sapiens | study: EMG produced TPA metagenomics assembly of...
CAAGAGTTCATGAATGAGAATCATTATGCAGACATCTCTCGTGTACATTGTTTGCTCCGAAAGATGATGCCTAAGGAATACCATGACCTGATAGACCAGATCAAGGAGTGTCAAGACCCGCACGTTATGTTCAATGTTAATGGTGGCAACAACGTGATAGCGCCAAATGCTAGTCAGGCGAAACAAAATATACATGATGATTCTTCTAGTAGTATAAAAGATAATTTTCAATCATAAAAGTTGAATTATGGATTTGCAATTAGAGCGATTTTCAGACATCAATCTCAAAGATTCATTCTTTGATTCTTTGAGGTCGAGTTATCCCGAGTTTGATGAGTGGTATCATAAAAAGGAAGCTGCAGGTGCAACAGCCTACACCTATTATATTAATAGAGAACTGAAAGACTTTCTTTATTTGAAGATAGAGGAAGAGGAACTATCAGATATGGTACCTGTGCAACCTGCGAGGAAACGCTTGAAGGTCGGCACATTCAAGGTGGACAATGACAATCGTCATACCACACGTGGCGAGCGTTTCATGAAGAAAATCATGGATTTGGCTATAGCCGAGGATGTGGAAGAAGTCTATGTCACCATGTTCCCTACAGATGAGTTACAAGGTTGATTCGTATGTTTGAGAAGTTTGGATTCTTACATGAGGCGGACAAGCCTCATGAGGACGGTAATTCGGAATATGTATTGATAAAGAATATGAGAAACCATAATGGTGATTTAAAACTCGACTATCCTTTTGTTAGAAAAGCGGGTTTTTAATAAGTATGTTCTTTCTATAGTTCCAGAATACCATACACAGCTTTTTCCGGATTCCATTTTGAAAAAACGAACAGAAGTATGATCTTATACAGGATGTTTCTGAGACTAACAGCATCTATAAGATATACCTTTGCTGGATGAAAGGTACTAGATATTTGAAAACAGGCGACAAACTTGTCATTTATAGGACTAGTGATTTCCAAGGTCCAGCCAAGTATCGCAGTGTTTGTACATCTGTTTGTACAGTTAGTGAGGTCAAGACCTTCAAAGACTTTGAAAATGAAGATGCTTTTGTGAATTATACCAATCGTTATTCGGTATTTAAGGAATATGAATTGAGACGATGGTATAGAACAAGGAATTGTTTCATTGTCATCAAGATGTTGTATAACATAGCTTTCACTAAGAAAGTAATCAATAAAGTGATGAAAGAGCAGGTTGGCTTGAACCCTGAGTATTGGGGATTCTTCAAGTTGACCGATGCTCAATTTGATAAACTATTGGAATTAGGAGAAATAGATGAACGTTATATTATCGATTAAGCCAGAGTTTGTTGAGAAAATCTTTTCTGGGGAAAAGCAATATGAGTACCGCAAGGTTCTCTTCAAGCAAAAGGTGGATACCGTATATATCTACGCCAGCCGTCCCATCAGCAAGATTGTAGGCGAGTTCAAGATAGCAGAGATTATCTGTGATACCCCTGCGAATATTTGGAATCAAACGAAAGAATACTCTGGTGTAACCAAGTCTTTCTTCCAACAGTATTATACAGGAAAAGATAAAGGCGTGGCCTCAAGATAAAGGAATGTAAGCAGTACAAGGAGGCTGTTGATCCAACAACGGTTATTGCTAACTTTAAAGTTCCCCAGTCGTTTATATATGTTTAAGTTTTGTCTAATAGAAATATGATACCTCCATTTCAAGTAATAATAGATTGTCCCTTCAAGAGTATTACTAAAGATTCAACATTTGCTTCTATAGACAAGAAATATAGTGTTTGTATGGTAAATGATTTTGAGGATGGAGTATGGAACGGTAAATCACCATTAGCCCGTATGGCGGTACCTATATAATATATTACCTTTCATATTATGAATACTGATATTAAGAGTTTGATACCATCCATGCATGCAGAACTGAAGCATATGCAATCTCGTGTTGCAGAGCTCAAGTCTCATTGCAGCAAGGTTCATCTGATGAAAAGACGATTCTAGAGGAAAATTCTCGAATGAATCTTGCGTGGGATTTGGACTTGAAACAAAAATTCCTTTAAAAATTTGGTAGTTTCATATAAAAACCATATATTTGCAGTCAAAAAAAAGGAGATACAATTATGAAATACAATTACAATAGATAATAATACATATCACGACATAGAAAATTTTGCTCATGTAAACAATTTGGATGTAGCAGATGTTGTGAAGAAGTCTTTTCGTTTCTTTATAGAGGAGTTTAAGTTTGCTAAGCCGCATTCGAAAGCATCTCGGTATCAGTTGCCTTTGCATTTGAAAAAGATGCGAGGAGTATTAGCTGGTGTGGAAGATAGTGAGGATGAAAGATTAAACTATATATTGAGCAAGTAATGAAGAAGGTATTTTTTAGATACGAATGTGGTTCTTGATTATTATCTGGATCGAGAAGGCTTTAGTGATGATGCTGAAGCCATCTTGGCTTATGGATATAATCAAGGATGTTTATTGTATGTATCTTCTTTAACTTGTGCTAATATGGCGTATATAGGCAGAAAGAAGTTCCCTGGTGAAGCGATATATGCAGTACTTGCAAGTTTGTTTGAATTTGCCGAAATAGCATCTGTCGATTCGAATGCTGTAAAGTCCGCAGTAACTTTGCAGGCTAAGGACTTTGAAGATGCATTGCAATATTTTTCTGCTAAGGCAATAGGTGTGGATTGTATTGTTACCAGAAACGTTAAGGATTTTCCTTTTTCGGAATTGCAAGTCTTGACCCCTAAGGATTTTTTTGGCTCATTATGCAGTTAAATAAAATGACAGGTTAGATACTTACTAAGAAGAATACGACGTTATGAACATAGAAGAAAAAAAGCAGATTTTATGCGTCGCTTCAAGGCTTCTAGAGAGCGGAAGGCAGAATACATAGCACAAATGGAAAAGCGTATGCGTGATGACTATCGCCGCAGAACCGGTAAGGAAGCAGAATCATTTTGTGTGTTGTAAGAATGAAAAAATTAGATTTAGTCAAGATTAATAGTTGTGCACCATATGCAGTAATATAGTAGAGACGCAGTCTTGGTGATATACGAATCGTTGCTTGCAACGAAAAAAAATCCGTGAGATCCGTGAGATCCGTGTGCGAAAATTCAACTTTCTTCTACAATTTCCAACAAGTTTCTGCTTATCGTAAATCAATCCTCGCTGAGGAGTTTCTTGATTTCCTCATCAGTCTTAGTGAGTTTGTCTTTACAGAGTTTCACCAAAGTTTTGGCACGTTTCAACTGCTCGGAGAGCTGATCAATATCGAGTTCATCATTCTCCATTCTTTCTACGATTTCTTCAAGCTCTCTTACGGCTTGTTCGTATTTCATGTCTTCTTTTTCCATAATCCTATTTTTAGTTAAGAGTTAATAGTTATAGCGGCTTCGCCGTTTAGCTAGATTGCTATAAACTATTAACTACAAATTATAAACTATTATTCAACTTTTGCCTTCACGCTGCCCTCGGCAAACCTCGTTTCGATGATGTCGCCAGACTTCAGTTGCGAGGCAGAACGGATACTTTTGCCATCTTTCAGCGTGATGCTGTAGCCACGTTTCAGCAACAATTCGGGGTCTTGTGCCTGAATGCGCTGGGAAAGAAGCTGCAGACGATGACTCTCGTTGAGCATCTTCCTTTCCAATATCGGCTGAATATTCTGAGAAAGAATCTCGAAATGGCGCTGGGCTTCCGATAGTTTCGACTGGACATTTGTGCTTAAACGGCTCATCAAGCGATCGAGATAGGCTCCCTGCTTCGTCTTCACCAGCGAAAACTGAACAGGAATCGTGTTGCTCAATCTGTCGAGCCTCATCTTCTCCACCTGCAGACGGTGCTTCACATTCTGCACGATAGCCTCTTGCGCATTCACCACACGGGCATAAACCTCAGTAAGATGATTAACGAGGAAGGCGGCAGCGGCTGTCGGTGTCTTTACACGCTGGAAAGAAATCATATCCAGCACACTCTCGTCCCTTTCATGTCCTATTCCCGTGATGATAGGCAGCGGGAAGTTTGCCACATTCTCGGCAAGCGCCAGGGTGTCGAAACCAGAGAGATCGCTCGTAGCACCACCACCTCGGATAATGACTACGCAGTCAAACTGTTCCCATTCGGCATTGATACTGTCGAGGGCAGCTATCACACTCTGCTCTACCCCCTCGCCCTGCATTGTAGCCGGAAAGAGGCGGGTTTGAAACTGCAGACCATAATCGTTATCGGCAAGCTGGTTGCAGAAATCACCATAACCTGCTGCCGTAGCACTGGAAATGACGGCGATGCGCTGGCAGAACATCGGGAGCGCCAACTCCTTCTGCAGTTCGAATACGCCCTCTGCTTTCAGCGTATTGATGATTTCCAGCCGCTTGCGCGCCATATCGCCCATCGTATAGTTAGGGTCAATATCATCTACTATCCAGGAGAAGCCATAGTTCTCATGAAACTGCGCGTGCACCTTGAGCAGTACTTTCATTCCGGCATGAATGCGCTGTCCGGTGATGCGCTCGAAATTCGGTTTGATGAACATCCATCGGTTTCGCCAGCAGGAGGCATGCGCCTTGGCAATGGGCGTATTAGACTGCTCATCCTTCTCGATGAGTTCCAGATAGCAGTGCCCGCCGTAGCCCTCGCGAGCCTCGGAGAGTTCCGCTTCCACCCAATAGCTGTCGGGCAAGGACATCGAAATGACGTCGCGGACCATGGAGTTTAATTCATAGAGAGATAATCTTTTTACTTTGAACATTGAGCTTTGAACTTTGAACTTTATGAATACTATTACTTTGTACTTAGCCTCCATGGAACTTCCTCTATCATATAGCAGCAAAACTAATCATAAAGTTCAAAGTTCCAAAGTTCAAAGTTCCAAGTTTACTTTATCGCTTTTCCCGTCTGATAAGCCTTCCAGAAATCAGGCACACCATATCCGAATACATTATCGGGATGATGCTGATTATTACCAGCCAATCTCACGAGTTTCATAATCTGCTTAGCCGTCTTCTGAGGCAAAGCCTGCCAGAGACACGCTACCATTCCGGCAATGAGCGGAGAAGAGAAAGACGTTCCGTTATCATTGATGATATTTCCACGGCCCGTAATCACACAGGTAGGACTTCCGTAAGCCATCACATCAGGCTTGATTCTGCCGTCAGCAGTAGGTCCCACGGCACTGAAAGCCGCATTCTCGCCCATTTCGTTTACGCTGCCCACAGTAAGGATATTGCGTGCATCGGCAGGGAAATTGATTTTCTTCCAGCTTCCCATTCCGTCGTTTCCTGCAGAATTGACACAGATGATTCCCTTGTCAGCACACATCGAAGCGGTGCGGGAGATGAGGGTAGAATTACCGTCCTGCTCATAATAATGATGGTTGGTAGACGCATCATCGAAGCCATGATAGCCTAACGAAGAGTTGATGACATCCACGCCGCAACTATCAGCATATTCAGCCGCAAAAGCCCAGTAATCCTCTTCTGCCAGACTCTCTGTGCGCTCATCTTCACAGCGCACCAGCAGATATTGAGCCTCAGGTGCCACCCCCACGAATCTTTCGGGTTCGTTGGCAGCCATCGTAGAAAGCACCATCGTTCCATGCTCCATCTCGGCGAAAATATTCTTGGATTGAGGAACCACAAAGTCCCTAATGCCCGCCAATCTGATATTATGCAGCGCCGGAATCTTATCCACATTCATGAATCCGCCGTCGAAGACAGCAATCATCATTTCTTTGCCCAAATGTCCGGTTCTATGCAGCCGCTTGCCGTTGAGCGACTGGATCTGCGCATCGGCAGCACCATATTCGCCTACTCCACCAGTCCAATCGTTCAATCCCCTGCGAACGCTACTTCTGACGCGCTGACTGACAGAATCGGGAGCAGAGAAGACCTTCATCTTCCGGGTGATGAAATCGAGTTCATCCAGTTTCCGTAGTTCCTTCTCCTTATGAATGCGGACTAGCAGGGTATTGTTCCACTTGCTTTTGCCCACAATCTCGATGCCTGCCTCGCTTACAGCCTGCTCATAAGCAGGAGCTATAGGCAAATCGGTAACATCGATGGGCAGATTCTGCCTCTTTCTGCGCTCTATGGAACGGGGAGAGAGAAAATCTGCCGGGCGACTTACCGAGAAGGGAGTGTGACTGAGGTCTTTGTCTCTGAGATAAAGACGATACATCATACACTTGCCTCCCGGATACGACACCATATCGGTTTCGGCGATGCGGGGCAACCGCATCAGTTGCTCAAAATTGCTAACCCTGTCTTCGCGAGCAAACAAAGAAAGAGCGGTCATTAAAAATGCATAAAGCATCAAATATTTTTTCATCATTATATCGGTAGTCCGGTTTGTTATTGTTGTTGCTGCAATATTTTTGTATTGCATTTGTTAATGAGTTGAATTGTTTATTCTGAAGTGCAAAAGTACAGAAATTGTACGAAAACACCAAAGGAAAAGGGAAGTTTTTATCATGAAATGCAAGTTTTTCTCATATATATAATAAGGTATCAGATATTTTTTGTACTTTTGCAGACAAGTAGCCGCTGCAATTGCATTCTGAAAAAAGCAGGGCGAGCGGCTATGAGGAAAAAACAGATATAAATGGAAAATAAACAAGCGACATTAGAATTAGGTACGAAGCCGGTGGGCAAGCTGCTCGTTCAGTACGCCCTGCCAGCGATGATTGCGATGACCGCCGCCTCACTCTACAACATCGTTGACCGAGTATTCATCGGTCAGGGTGTGGGAGCCATGGCCATCTCAGGTCTCGCCATCACCTTCCCCTTCATGAACCTCACCGCCGCTTTCGGAACCGGTGTGGGCGTAGGAGCGTCTACTGCCATCAGCGTGAAGTTGGGACAAAAAGACTATGCCACAGCGCAAAACATTCTGGGTAACACAATTTCTCTGAATCTCATCATCGGTATCGGATTGAGCATCATCTGTCTGCTCTTCCTCGACCCTATCCTGAGATTCTTCGGAGCCAGCGACCAGACGCTCATCTATGCCCATGAGTATATGGTCATCATCCTGCTGGGCAATGTGGTGAGCCACATGTATTTCGGTATGAATGCTCTGCTCCGAGCAGCGAGCAAGCCCAAGCAGGCGATGTTTGCCACCATCTTTACGGTGATGATGAACGTGATACTCGATGCGCTCTTCATCCTCGTCTTCAAATGGGGAATACAGGGAGCCGCCATCGCCACCATCCTTTCGCAGTTGATGGCGCTGATGTGGCAAATCAAGCTCTTCAGCAACAAGAATGAGCTGCTCCACTTAAAGAAAGGCATCTACAAACTGAAGAGGAAACTCGTGGATAATATCCTTGCCATCGGCATTTCGCCTTTTCTGATGAACGTGTGCGCCTGCATCATCGTCATCTTCATCAACAACCAGCTGGTGCGGTTCGGAGGCGACCTCTCCGTGGGAGCCTACGGAATAGCCAATGGTATTGCGATGGTGTTCGTGATGTTCGTGTTTGGCGTAAACCAGGGAATGCAGCCTATAGCCGGATACAACTATGGAGCCCAGAAACTGGACCGACTGATTCGCGTACTGAACCTGAGCATCATTGCCGCCACCGCCATCATGGTAACGGGCTGGCTGATAGCAATGTTCCTGCCTTACTACTGCGCACGACTGTTTACAACCGATAAGCAACTGATAGACTTGGGCATTAAGGCGATCAGAGTAGTGATGTTCTGCTTCCCGGTCATCGGGTTCCAGATGGTTATCACCAACTTCTTCCAGTGCATCGGAAAGGTGAAGATCAGTATCTTCCTCTCCTTGTCGAGACAGTTGCTCATCCTTCTGCCGCTCCTGGCTTTCCTGCCGATGATATGGGACATTGATGGAGTATGGTACAGTATGCCTATCTCCGACTTCGCTGCCGCAGTCATCGCCGGAGTCGTAATGATGTGGTACATGAACAAGCTGAAAAGACAACAACCAAGAACAGCTAAAAGTTAATTGTTAATAGGGCTTAGCCGTTTAGCAAGATTGCCATAGGCGGTTCATGCTATAAATTATAAACTACAAACTAAAGATTATGAATAAGATTATCATAAACGTAGGTCGCCAGATAGGTAGCGGCGGGCATATCATCGCCGAGAAGCTGGCGGAGGATTTCGGTTGCAAATGTTACGACCGTGAGCTGCTGAATCTTGCCGCCAAGGAGAGTGGATTCTCTGAGAAATTCTTCGAGCAGAACGATGAGCAGAAGGGATTCTTCAAGTCTCTCTTCCATACCCATCTGCCCTTCCTGAGCGATAACAATTTCTATCACAACGACTTCTCGCAGGAAGGTCTGTACAAGTTCCAGAGCGACGCTATCAGAAAGGCTGCCGATGAGGGCAACTGCGTGTTCGTGGGCAGAACCGCCGACTATGTGCTGCGTGATTACAAGAATGTGATTAATATCTTCATCACCGCCAATATCGACGACCGCATTAAGGCAGTGTGCAAGCGAAAGAACATCGACAGAGCATCCGCCCGCAAGTTCATCGAAAGCCACGAGGAGCAGCGCGCCTCTTACTACGATTACTATACAGGCAAGAAGTGGGGACACAGCGAGAGCTACGACCTCTGCATCAACAGCAGCCATCTGGGAATCGAAGAAACAGAGAAGTTTATCGCAGAATTTATCAGAAAGAAGTTCGGACTTAGTGATTAATTATTAGTGATTAGTGATTTATTTTAGGGACATAAAATATTAAACATCATATAAATGAAGAAGATTATGCTTTTGGGCTCAGGCGAACTGGGCAAAGAATTTACCATCGCCGCAAAGCGAGCAGGACAGTACGTCATCGCTTGCGACAAGTATGACAATGCACCAGCCATGCAGGTAGCCGACGAGCGAGAAGTGTTCTCGATGCTCGATGGCGACGCATTGACCGCAGTGGTAGAGAAACATCACCCAGACATCATCGTGCCTGAGATTGAGCTATCCGCACCGAGCGACTCTTCGACTTCGAGAAGGAGGGCATCCAGGTTGTGCCTTCTGCCCGTGCCGTAAACTACACCATGAACCGCCGTGCCATCCGCGACCTTGCCGCCAAGGAACTGGGTCTGCGCACCGCCAAGTATTTCTATGCCAAGACCTTCGAGGAGTTTAAGAACGCTGCCGATGAAATCGGTTTCCCATGCGTAGTGAAACCTCTGATGAGTTCAAGCGGCCATGGTCAGAGCTATGTTCACAACGATGATGAACTGAAGGAGGCTTACAAGGAGGCAATGGAAGAAGGTCGTGGCGACGTGAAGGAAGTAATCATCGAGGAATTTATCGACTTCGATTCTGAGTTCACCCTGCTCACCGTCACCCAGAAAGACGGTCCTACCCTCTTCTGTCCACCTATAGGCCACGTACAGAAGGGCGGCGACTACCGCGAGAGTTGGCAGCCATTCCAGATTCCTGAAGAGGCTTTGAAGAAGGCTGAGCACATTGCCGGCGAAGTAACCAAGGCATTGACAGGTGCCGGTCTCTGGGGCGTAGAGTTCTTCCTGAGCAAGCAGGGCGAGGTTATCTTCTCTGAGTTGAGTCCTCGTCCACACGATACAGGTATGGTAACCCTTGGTCACACCACCAACCTGAGCGAGTTTGAGCTCCACTTCCGTGCCGTGATGGGCTTGCCTATCGCCGGAATCCATCTGGAGCACATCGGCTGTTCTGCCGTCATCCTCTCGCCAGAGGAAAGCACCGAGCCATTAAACTACAATATGCTCGATGCGCTGAAGGAAGACCATACCCGCATCCGTATCTTCGGCAAGCCAGAGGCTCACGTAGGCCGCCGCATGGGCGTCGTACTCTGCTACGGCGAGAAGGGCGATGACCTCAACCAGCTCCGCGACAAGGCAAAGCGTCTGGCAAAGACTGTATTGGGAACCGACCCATACATGAAGAAATAAGCATGAAAGAATTAGGAAGAATTATCACATTACCCAAGATATTCGACCCTAGAGGCAACCTGACAGTGGCAGAGGGAGAGACGCATATTCCCTTTGCCATTGCCCGTACCTACTGGACCTATGATGTTCCGGGCGGAGAAAGTCGCGGTGGCCATGCTCACAAGAAATGCCAGGAATTCATCATAGCAGCCAGCGGTTCCTTTTCGGTAACACTGGATAATGGAGAACAGAAGAAGACCTATCATCTTAACCACCCTTGGGAGGGACTGTTCGTAGATGTCAATATCTGGCGAACACTGGATGATTTCTCTTCCGGCTCATTGTGTCTGGTTCTGGCTTCCCACAAGTTTGAGGAAGAAGACTACATACGCGAATATGACGAATATCTCAGATTCATCAGTTCATCCCAAAGTCCTAATCTCTCAAAGACCGAGAATCAATAACGCTAAAAATCATGTTTGAGATCAGAAAATACAACGATGCAGACAAGGAAGTCTGGAATGCCTATGTAGAACATGCACGCAACGCCACCTTCCTTCTCAACCGCTCCTACATGGATTATCACAGCGACCGTTTCCATGACCATTCGCTCATGATTTTCCACAACAACAAGCTCTATGCCTTACTCCCTGCCAATGAGGACGGAGATGTTTTCTATTCTCATCAGGGACTCACCTATGCCGGACTGCTCACTACCGGACACGCCTCAGCAGAAAATATCTGTCAGGTTTTCGTTGCCATCAACACATACCTGAAGCAGGCAGGTTTCCGGAAGTGCATCTACAAACCGATACCCTGGATTTACCAGCAACTGCCAGCCGAAGAAGACCTCTATGCTCTCTTCAAGGAATGCCGGGCGCAAATCTGCGCCAGAAACATTGCGGCTGTCATCGACCTGAGCATCCGCTGAAATGGTATAATATCAGAAAATCGGGCGCAAGGAAAGCCCTAGGAAAAGGAATCTTCATTGAAGAAAGTGAGGATTACGAAACGTTTTGGAGCATTTTAACCGAAAACCTGATGAACACCTATCAGGCTCATCCTGTTCATACCTTGCAAGAGATGAGCAGACTGAAAACATCTTTCCCTGACAATATCAAACTGTATGTTGCCCGAGAAGAATCTGGCAAGATGCTAGGCGGAACCGTTCTGTACATCAGCAGAAAAGTGGTTCACACGCAGTATATTTCCGCATCAGAAGAGGGAAAAAAGGCGCATGCACTCGATGCTTTGTTTCTGAATCTCATTAATATAAGGTATAAGGATTTTGATTATTTCGATTTCGGAACATCTAATGAAGAAGGAGGAAAGGTGCTCAACACCAGCCTCATCTACCAGAAAGAAGGTTTCGGAGGAAGAGGCGTGGTTTACGACACCTATGAATGGAGCTTATAATGGTTGATAGTTGAAAGTTGATAGTTTATAGCAATCTTGCGAACGGCTAAGCCCTATAAACTATCAACTTTCAACTATAAACTAAATCAGTATAACTGTCACACCACGAGCAGCTTGCGCACCCATAACCAGAGCCTGCTCGATATCGGCAGTCTTGGAAGGACCACTGATGAAAGTACCGAAATTGTACTTCGGATCCATCTCAATACGGGCATAAGCCTCATGCATATTGTTCACAATCTTCTCTTTTTCGAGGAATATCACAAGGTATTCCGAGATGAAAAGCACCGCTTTCTCCTTCATGGTCTGAGGAATCCAGACGCAGCCATTCTCGGCAACACCCACTTCACCACGAACAATACCCACATCAGTACCATTCAGGTCATTAGCCTCAGTCACCGTATCAGGATTCTTCTGGGCAATCGTGATTTCTGGCAGATGAGAGGCAAAGACCTTGGCTTCCGGATAAGCCTTCTTCACCAGCTCATCCAGACTCTCACCCTCCTTCGCTTCTATCACATGGCCACCTACCGATTCCGTCATCTCAATAAACTGTTTCAGCGTATCCTCATACTGGATACCCTTTACATCTACGGCAGGCATATCGAATTGAACATGCGTATTCTTGCGCAACTTGTTCAGGAAATCTTCTTTCTTCATTTTACTTTTCCCTCCTTCCATAATTGATGAAAACTCTTCTTGGCAAACTCAGGCATGGCGTGACCGATGCCCCAGGCATTCCAATTGCTGAAGTGCGTACAGCATTCAGGAACCAGATTGACAAGCGGAGCAAACTTCAGGGCTGTGGTGTAGAGCGCAGGACGGTCAAAGAGATACTTCATACCATTCGACATCGCCTTCTTCACAGGATCTGCCTTGCCCAACTTCTCCAGACTCTGGCGCCATACGTAAATCTGCGAACCAGGTCCTACCTTGAAGGACAGACATTGTCGCAAGACAAGCACAAGGTGCAGGCAGAAACATTGTCGCTGTACTTCTGAGGATTCTTCAGCATACCCAGGTTCACACCAATAGGACCCGGTATAAAATAGGTGTAACTGTAACCGCCTGAACGACGATAAACCGGACAGGTATTCATGCAGGCTCCGCAACGCATGCATTTCAAAGTCTGCCAGTGGTCCTTATCGGCGAGAATATCGCTTCTGCCATTATCCACCAGCACCACATGCATCTCGGCACCCGGACGAGCCTGGCGGAAATGAGAAGTGAAGGCGGTGGTAGGCTGACCGGTTCCGCAGCGGCAAAGCAGACGCTGGAATACAGCCAATGACTTATAATCAGGAACCAGTTTCTCAATACCCATCGCTACGATATGGAGCTTAGGCATGGAAGTAGTCATATCCGCATTACCCTCATTGGTGCAAACAACGCAATCGCCGGTAGCAGCTACACCGAAGTTACATCCGGTCATACCTGCTCCAGCTTCCATAAACTGGTCGCGGAGATGATGACGGCACAGCGGGTCAGGTAAGTAGGATCGTAGTTGCCGATTTCCTTGGAGATACCCTTCTCCTCGAACATCTTACCTACCTCCTCACGCTTCAGGTGGATGGCAGGCATCACGATATGGCTAGGCTTCTGACCCAGAAGCTGGATGATACGCTCACCCAGGTCGGTCTCTACCACGTCAATGCCGTGCTGCTCCAGATAAGGATTCATCTCGCACTCCTCGGTGAGCATCGACTTCGACTTCACCATCTTCTTCACGTTATGGTCTTTCAGAATACCGAGCACAATCTCATTGAATTCCTGCGCATCCTTTGCCCAGTGAACCTTTACCCCGCGGCTCTCCAGATTCTTGGAAAACATATCGAGATAATCGGCAAGATGGGTAATCGTGTGCATCTTGATTTCAGACGCATGCTCGCGGAGATCTTCCCACTCAGGAAGTCCCTGCGCCATTCTATCTCTTTTCTGACGAACAGACCAGAAGGTAGCATCGTGCCAGGTGGTCTTCTCTACATTCTGCGTAAACTTCGCAGCTCTCTTGGAATGTTCTGTACTCATAGTCCTGCAGCTAATTATTTGAACAACATGAATAAACTTGATCGGCATCTTCTCCTTCTTGGCGATTCCCGCCATGTGCATCAGGCAGGAAGAATCCGGACCCGTTACATACTCAGCACCTGTAGCCATGTGGCGCTTGATCTTGTCCTCACCCATACGGGTAGAAACGGCAGGTTCCTCAATAGAGAACATACCGCCGAATCCGCAGCACTCATCCTTACGCTCCGGTTCGTGGATGGTAATACCTTCCACCATATTTAATAAGTCAATGATTTTGTTGAAAGGCTTGATGTGGCGCTCAGAAGGAGATGACAATCCCAGTTCACGCACACCGTGGCAACTGTTGTGTACACTCACCACATGCGGGAACTTGCCCGGAACATGATCCACCTTCAGCACATCGTGAAGGAACTCCACAACATCCATGATTTTCTTTGAGGAAATACACTCGTGCTTACCCTCAAGGATTTTAGGATAATACACCTTTACGTAAGCAGCACATGAGGCTGAAGGAGCTACGATATAATCGTAATCCTTGAACAGCTCATCAAATGTCTCTATGACCTTCTCCGACTTGTCCTGAAAACCGGCATTAGCCATTGGCTGGCCGCAGCAAGTCTGTTTTTCGGGATAACCCACGTCTAGTCCGTAATGCTTAAGCAACTTGTATGTAGCCACACCCGCTTCAGGGTAAAGGGCATCCACATAACAAGGGACGAATAATCCGACTTTCATTTGTTGTTATACTTATCTTGTTTGCTATTTGTTTATTCTTTTTCTACATGACTAAAAGCCGCTGCAAAAGTAACAAAAAAATAGTAATAATAAAAGATTTTAGGGAAGAAATTATGAGATTTGATGTTATTTAACTCAGCAATACATGAACCATGAACTTCCAGATGTTCAAGCTGGTTTTAGAAAAGGCAGAGGAACCAGAGATCAAATTGCCAACATCCGCTGGATCATGGAAAAAGCAAGAGAGTTCCAGAAAAACATCTATTTCTGCTTTATTGACTATGCCAAAGCCTTTGACTGTGTGGATCACAATAAACTGTGGAAAATTCTGAAAGAGATGGGAATACCAGACCACCTGACCTGCCTCTTGAGAAATCTGTATGCAGGTCAGGAAGCAACAGTTAGAACTGGACATGGAACAACAGACTGGTTCCAAATAGGAAAAGGAGTACGTCAAGGCTGTATATTGTCACCCTGCTTATTTAACTTCTATGCAGAGTACATCATGAGAAACGCTGGGCTGGAAGAAGCACAAGCTGGAATCAAGATTGCTGGGAGAAATATCAATAACCTCAGATATGCAGATGACACCACCCTTATGGCAGAAAGTGAAGAGGAACTAAAAAGCCTCTTGATGAAAGTGAAAGTGGAGAGTGAAAAAGTTGGCTTAAAGCTCAACATTCAGAAAACGAAGATCATGGCATCTGGTCCCATCACTTCATGGGAAATAGATGGGGAAACAGTGGAAACAGTGTCAGACTTTATTTTTCTGGGCTCCAAAATCACTGCAGATGGTGACTGCAGCCATGAAATTAAAAGACGCTTACTCCTTGGAAGGAAAGTTATGACCAACCTAGATAGCATATTCAAAAGCAGAGACATTACTTTGCCAACAAAGGTCCGTCTAGTCAAGGCTATGGTTTTTCCAGTGGTCATGTATGGATGTGAGAGTTGGACTGTGAAGAAGGCTGAGTGCCGAAGAATTGATGCTTTTGAACTGTGGTGTTGGAGAAGACTCTTGAGAGTCCCTTGGACTGCAAGGAGATCCAACCAGTCCATTCTGAAGGAGATCAGCCCTGGGATTTCTTTGGAAGGAATGATGCTAAAGCTGAAACTCCAGTACTTTGGCCACCTCATGCGAAGAGTTGACTCATTGGAAAAGACTCTGATGCTGGGAGGGATTGGGGGCAGGAGGAGAAGGGGACGACAGAGGATGAGATGGCTGGATGGCATCACTGACTCGATGGACGTGAGTCTGAGTGAACTCCGGGAGTTGGTGATGGACAGGGAGGCCTGGCGTGCTGCGATTCATGGGGTCGCAAAGAGTCGGACACGACTGAGCGACTGAACTGAACTGAACTGAACTGAACTAAAGCAGGCTGAATTCTAACATTTTTTGGGTCCTGAACCAACAGTGCAAATAGAACACTTCACCCACTATGCACACACTTCTCTCACACCTACC
>ENA-OPYW01000041-OPYW01000041.1-human-gut-metagenome-genome-assembly--contig:-NODE-41-length-15216-cov-2.465703_pt1 | contig 15216 bp, 19 predicted proteins | sample MGYA00242473_ERZ504483 | MGnify/ENA primary metagenome ERZ504483 (study PRJEB26092, sample SAMD00036221) | human gut metagenome | host: Homo sapiens | study: EMG produced TPA metagenomics assembly of...
TATTTCTGTCACAGTATAGCATGATATCAGTTCATATTTTGTAGAATGATGTCGCCTGTATGCAACGCTTTTCAGATGGAAGAACAAAAGTCGCATGCATGAAACACTTTTCAGATAGCAAGAAAGAGATACGCAATCGCATCTCTTTCTCCTTGCAGACTTGTTTCTTTTGTCTGCTTTCTCTTTCATTTACAGATCAAATCTGATCTTAATATATGCTTTGATTTCTTCCACGCATTTCTGGAATCCAAGTTTTCCGCTGTTCAGGCACAAGTCATAGTTTCTTGCATCTGCCCACTCGTGTCCTGTATGGTAACGATAGAAATCACCGCGAAACTTATCCGTCTTCTCGATGTATTTCTTCATTTCTTTTTCTGTCATGCTGTTACGCTCCATTGCACGATCAAGACAGAATTTCTCATCTGCATGAACAAACACACTGACAACATTCGGATTGTCTTTCAGAACATAATCTGCACATCTTCCGATGATTACGCAGGATTCTTTCTCAGCAAGATCTTTGATGATCTTTGCCTGATAGTTGAAGATATTTTCTTCTGAAACAAAGCCTTTTTCTTCCGGTGAAAGAAGTTCTCCATCGTATGGACGACTCAGGATTTTAAACCATCCGGCTCCCTTCATCTTCTCATCACTCATACCGAAGAGTCTCTCGTTCGATTCCGCTTTCTTCGGATGCCATACGCAGGATTTCTCTGCTATAACAGTTGATTCCAAGCTCTTTTGCAAGCATAGCTCCGATTGTCTTACCGCCGCTTCCGTACTGTCTTGCCATTGTAATTACAATATTGTTGCTCACCCGAATCGCCTCCTATTCTCCTAAATATGCTTTCTTAACTGCTTCATCTTCCAGCAGGTCTTTTGCATTTCCTGACATTGTGATCTTACCAGTCTCAAGAACATAGGCGCGATCTGCGATAGAAAGAGCTTTCTTTGCATTCTGTTCTACAAGAAGTACTGTTGTTCCACTCTCACTTACTGCCTGGATAATATCAAAAATCTCATTTACAAAGATTGGAGAAAGTCCCATAGAAGGCTCATCCATCAGAATAATCTTCGGTTTAGACATCAGTGCACGGCCCATAGCAAGCATCTGCTGCTCTCCACCACTGAGTGTTCCGGCCATCTGATTTCTTCTCTCTTCCAGACGTGGGAATCTCTTATAAACATTTGCAAGACTCTCTTCGATCTCATTTTTATCTTTTCTTGTATAGGCGCCCATTTTCAGGTTTTCATAAACACTCAGTCTGCGAAAACTCTTCGTCCTTCCGGAACGTGAGCCATTCCCATAGACACGATCTTATGCGCCGGGATCTTTGTGATATCAGTTCCTTCAAACATAACAGAACCTTTCTTTGGAGAAAGAAGTCCTGTGATCGTATGAAGTGTTGTTGTCTTTCCGGCTCCGTTTGCGCCGATCAGTGCAATAACCTCTCCCTGATTTACCTCAAAGGAAATGCCTTTGATTGCCTGGATCATTCCATAATATACTTCTAAGTCTTTGACTTCAAGCATTGCCATTGTTATCTTCCCCCTATTCTCCCAGATATGCCTTGATTACCTGAGGATCATTCAGTACATCTGTTGTCTTGCCCTGTGCAAGTACTTCACCGAAGTTGAGTACTGTCAGCTCCTCGCAGATACCACTTACCAGTTTCATATCATGTTCGATCAGAAGGATTGTCATATGGAACTCATCTCTTACGAAACGGATCATATCCATCAGTTCTCCTGTCTCGTTCGGGTTCATTCCTGCTGCCGGCTCATCCAGAAGAAGAAGCTTTGGATCCGTCGCAAGTGCTCTGGCAATCTCCAGTTTTCTCTGCTGTCCGTAAGGAAGGTTTGCAGCCTTATATGACGCAAACTTCTCAAGATCGAATACCTTCAGAAGCTCCATCGCCTTTTCATCCATCTCTTTTTCTACCTTACGATAATTCGGAAGTCTTAAAATCCCTTCAATCGTTGAGTAATGATGATGATTGTGAAGTCCTACTTTAACATTATCAAGAACAGTCAGTTCTTTGAAAAGACGGATGTTCTGGAATGTTCTTGCAATTCCGGCCTTACTGATCTCAATATTTTTCTTTCCTGTAAGATCCTTTCCGTCCAAAAGAACCTTTCCGGAATCCGGTTTGTATACACCAGTCAGAAGGTTGAATACAGTTGTCTTACCGGCACCGTTCGGTCCGATCAATCCGTAAAGTTCCTCTTTCTGAATCTTAAGGTCAAAGTCATTTACCGCACGGAGACCACCGAAAGAGATTCCAAGATTTTTTACATCTAATAATGTACTCATTCTTACTTAAGCCTCCTTTTTCTTTCCAAAATGAAAATACTTCTCTCTCCACTCGATTGCCTTTGGTGCCCAGTTAAAGAGCATCATGATGATCAGAACGATCGCATAGATCAACATACGGTAATCAGACAGTCCACGGAGAAGCTCCGGAAGGAGTGTCAGGATAACTGCTGCAATAATAGATCCACGGATTATTTCCGATTCCACCGAGTACTACAAAGACAAGAATCGTGATGGACATATTGTATCCAAAGTTGTTTGTATTTGCTGTCAGTGTTGACAGGTTGTGTGCATACAAGAACTCCTGCTGCACCGGCCATAGCTGCTGAAATTGTAAATGCCATGAGTTTATATTTTGTAACATTGATTCCGATAGACTCAGCTGCAATTACATTATCACGAATTGCCATGATCGCACGTCCGTCTCTGGAATTAACCAGATTCAGTACGATAAATAATGTCACCATGATCAGGATAAATCCGATCAGGAAGGTTGAATCCTTCGGAGTTCCTGTGATTCCCTGAGGACCGTTCAGGATAACTGTTCCGTCCGGATCCATGTCAAGTGCCATAACGTCCTTTGTTGCAAAATGAAATCCTTTGGAATCCTTTCCAATATAAAGAACATTTACAAGGTTCTTAATGATCTCACCGAATGCAAGTGTAACGATTGCAAGGTAATCGCCTTTCAGACGAAGTACCGGGATTCCGATGATAACACCGAAGATTGCTGCCACTACAACACCGATCAAAAGTGCAAGCAGAAATCGTACAATCGAATTCTCGATCACATCTCTCATACATTTTGAGAAAAATGCACTGGAAAATGCTCCCGCACACATAAATCCGGCATGCCCCAAACTAAGTTCTCCAAGAATACCTACTACAAGGTTCAGAGAAACCGCCAGGATAATATATGTACAAAGCGGAACAAGAAGTCCTGTCAGAAGACTGGAAATACTTCCTGTACTACTCAAAGTCTGCATCACTACGAAAGCTACAATCACGATCGCATAAGTGATGAGATTACTTTTCTTTGTTTTATTCATATTCTTCAACATAATTCCATCCACCTACACTTTCTCCTGAATCTTCTTGCCCAGAAGTCCTGTAGGCTTCACAAGCAACACAACAATCAGAACTGCGAACACGATCGCATCTGCAAGCTGGGAAGAAATGTATGCCTTACTGAGTATCTCGATGATTCCCAAAAGAATTCCTCCGATAAATGCACCCGGAATAGAACCGATTCCTCCAAATACTGCTGCAACGAACGCTTTGATACCAGGCATCGCACCGGTATATGGTGTCAGGCTCGGGTAAGTAGAACACAAAAGCACACCGGCTACTGCTGCCAGTCCGGAACCAATTGCAAATGTAAGAGCAATTGTTGCGTTTACATTGATACCCATTAATTGCGCAGCACCTCTATCCTCTGAGACCGCACGCATCGCCTGTCCTGGTTTTGTCTTATGAACAAATGTAATCAATGCGATCATAATGATCACACATACAGCGATCGTAATGATTGTCTCTCCTGAAATATTCAGCTTACCGTCTGCAAGTGAAAGTCCTCTCCACTTAATTACAGATGGGAAAGTCTGTGCATTCGCACCAAAGATCAGAAGTGCTACATTCTGAAGCAGATAGCTGACACCGATCGCTGTGATCAGTACCGCAAGTGAAGATGCCGCATTACGAAGTGGTTTGTAAGCCACACGCTCCATCAGAACACCAAGCACTGTGCAGGCAATGATTGAAATCAGGATTGCCACCCAGGTAGGAAGTCCTGCCTGCTTCATTGTGATCAAAGCTACATATGCACCGATCATGATCACATCGCCATGTGCAAAGTTCAACATCTTGGCGATTCCATATACCATCGTGTATCCAAGCGCGATCAACGCATAGACACTGCCAAGACTTAGTCCATTTACTAAATATGAAATAAAGCTCATATCCGTCCCTCTCATCCTTTTATATTTTTGTAAGGTACTACTTTAACCTTTTAAATTGAATTGATTATAGCATAATTATTTTCTCGTATCAATACAAAAAACAGAATCCACTCTGTTTTTCTTTGTTATTTTTTAACTTTTTGTAAGAAAAAAGACAGCATTTTCCGTTTTTTCTATCTATACCGAAAAATACTGTCCTTTTCTTCTTTCGCTGATTCTTATTTACAAACTTTTATGAAGTAATCCAATTACTGTTGTCAGATCTTCAATTCCCATCTGTCCCGGTGCAGATACTTTTCCAACTGCTCCGAATGTCAGTGCAGAACCAAAGACTTCTCCACAGAGACGGCTGATCACACCTGTTCCTGACATAGACATTGTAATGATCGGACGGTCCGCATACTCGCTTGCCATCTCTTCTGTCGCTGCAAGAAGTGTAAGAACATCTTTCGTATTCTGTGGCATCACGGCGATCTTCGGAATATCTGCGCCGAGCTCCTGCATTTTTCTCAAACGGGATACGATTTCCTCTTTTGCCGGGGTCTTGTGGAAGTCATGGTTAGAGGCGATCACTTTTACACCATTTGCATGTGCTATCTCAACAATAGCCTTCACAGCCTCATCTCCTGTAAATGCCTCTACGTCTACAAGATCAATAAGTCCTGTCTTTGCTGCATTCTGATTCAGTTCAACATAAGTCTCTGTCTCGATTGCTTTCTCTCCACCTTCTTTAGATGTGCGGAATGTAAAAAGGATCGGCATCTCACCAAGCACCTCACGAAGTGCCTGCATTGTCGCCTCTGTCTTTGCAAAATCAAAGATATCTTCATACCAGTCAACACGCCACTCAACAACATCAGCCTTTGTTGACTTGATATTCTCGGCTGCTGCAAGAATCTCTTCTCTTGTTACGCCAACAATAGGTACACAGATTTTCGGGATTCCAACACCTATTTCAACATTTCTTACTTTTACTGTATTCATGATTCTTTACCTTCCTCAAATTTTCTTAAGTGTCAATCAGTCCTTCTTTCTTGCCTGCTGCCTTCTGGGTTACTGTTCACACGATGTGCGACCAGCAACGCATCTGGTCTGCATCCGGAAGTAGGAACAGCATCACAAGAACAAAAAGTACAATATAAATAATACCATAAATATAGAACAGCATGTTATAGGAAATTAATCCTGTTGCTAGTCATCATATCTGATGTTCAGGACTTCTTTCATGTGCTCAATTGGCATATCCTGTCCTGTCCACAGTTTGAATGCTGCAGCTCCCTGGAAGAGCATCATTCCAAGACCATTCATTGTCTTACAACCAACTTCTTTTGCCCTCTTACGCATCTTTGTCTCAAGTGGAGAGTACGGTACATCAACAACGATCAGTTCCGGACGGAAGAAAGGTTTGTTAAATAACAAACAACCGTCTCTGATATTCATTATACTTTTTTTCTGTTAATAGTTCTAATACATCTTTCTTTCCTTTTTGATAGCTTTATGCTATCATTATGAGTAGATATTTACAAAAAGATGTTTTTTTAACAAAGGAGCTCACTTATGACTTTAAATCAGATGATTTACTTTCAGACAATCGCAAAACATGAGCATTTCCGTCTTGCAGCCACAGAATTGAATCTATCACAGCCAAGCCTCAGTCGTTCCATTGCCACACTGGAAGATGAACTCGGTGTGATTCTCTTTGAACGTAAAGGACGAAATGTAGCATTGACTAAATCCGGAAAGCTCTTCTTAGAACATGTGAACCGAATCCTAGATGAAGTGACAATTGCACAGAAGCAGATGCAGACGCTTTCCGGAAATGCCGGACATATTGATATTGCCTATGTCTTCCCACTTGCTGCCTCTTATATTCCCCATACAGTTCGTCGCTTCCTGAACAAACCAAAAAATGAAAATGTAACTTCAATTTTCATCAAAGCCATACCGGAGAAATGATCCGCGGTCTAAAAAATGAACGCTTTGATGTAATCTTCGGTTCCTATGTAGAAGGTGAACCTGAGATTCAGTTTGTTCCTATCATGAATCAGGAAATGATCGTGATCACACCGGTCGGACACCCGCTTGCTACAAAAGAAGAAATCACTTTGCACGACCTGGAACGTTATCCTGTCATCGGCTATGACCGTACCTCTGGTCTTGGCCGATTCACCAAACAGACTTATGCTTCTTATGGCATAAATCCGAATATTTTCTGCGAATCTCCAAACGAAAATGCAATTGCCTCACTCGTTGCGGAAGATTTTGGAATTGCGCTGGTTGCCGATACAGATACATTAGACCATTTTCAGTTAGAACGATTACATTTAAGCGATATCACTTTACATCACACCGTTTATATGGCCTATCTGAAAGGGCACTATCAGATACCTGCTGTAAAGAATTTTATTTCTTTTATCAAAAAAGAAGGAACTTCTGTCTGAGAGGTTCCTTTTTTGTTTCTATTTTTTTACTCTATTCCACGCTTTTTTACATATTCAGCAAACCTTTTCACAAGCGGTGGCTGGTATTTTGTCCTACCTTCTGCCATATAGAAATACCGTTTCTGATTCTGATTGCGAAGCGGTGTGACATCAACATCCAATTGTCTGAGAACCGGAATCTGAGGCATCACTGCGATACCAAAATTCTGTGCGACAAGTCCCGCCATAGACCCATCTTCCTCAATTTCATAGGCAATCTTTGGCTTCAACTTTGCCTGTTCAAACATTCGATTCACAACCGGTCGAAGGCCGCTGTTCGAAGTATAGAAGATTTGCGGATATTCTGCTACCTGCTTTAGATCTACTGCGCTCTCATAAGAAATCGGATGCCCCTTTGGCGTAACAACTACAAGTTCTTCCCTTCCGACCGGAGTAAACAGGATATCATTTTCCCCCTCTGCCATCGAACAAAATCCGATATCAAAGCGATCATCCTTCAGACCCTGAATGATTTCCGATGTATTTCCAACTGTAAAGCGAAAATGAACCTCCAGTTCCTCATGTGTTCTCAGGAAATCCCCGACCAATTGCGGCACAAATCCACTTCCAAGAGTATAAATATATGCCAGTTCGATCACGCCTTCCGTCTGACTGGTCATTGTTCTCACCGTTTTTACCCCTGTCTCCAGAGAATGTAATGCGTTATCCACATATTCCTTAAACAATTTCCCATATTTCGTCAAAACCACACCGCGTCCCTGCTTCTCAAAAAGCCTTGTTCCAAGTTCCTTCTCGAGGCTCCCAATCGCATGACTTAAGCTCGGCTGAGAAATCTTTAACTCTTCCGCAGCTTTTGTGTAATGCTCCACTTCCGCCAGTTTTGAAAAATAATGCAGCTGATTTAAATTCATTTTCTGCTCCTTTCTACCCACTGTTTATTCACAATCACTTTGCTCTTTTGTATAAAATATCACAATTCATAGTTTATTTCTATAGGTTTGGCAAAAAATATGTATTTGTTTTATATTTTATTCTCTTATATAATACGCATTGTAAAACAGATTGTTAATCACTTATCAATTCCAAATAAAGCCAAACAACCTCTTATATTGATTAACAATCTTCCTATTAAGTATAAGAAGAAACAGAATCAAATCACGCTGTCACATTTACGCACGATGGAAATAAACTTCTTTGATTCGTGGCGGCACATTCAAAAAAATTTTCAGGAGATTATAAAAATGAAAAAAGAGTACAAGCATATTTTCGAACCATTTACAGTTCGCCGTATGACAATGAAAACCGTATCATGATGACTCCTATGGGAACAAACTACGGAGAATCAAGCGGAGAGATGAGTTTCCTCCACATTAATTACTATGAGCAGAGAGCCAAAGGCGGCGTTGGCCTTATTATGGTAGAAAATGCCAGCGTAGATTCACCGGAGGGATCCAACGGAACAACACAGCTTCGTATCGATCAGGATAATTATCTTCCACGTCTGTTCAAGCTGACAGAAACTGTTCATCAGCACGGAGCCTGTATCGGTATCCAAATCAACCATGCTGGTGCGTCCGCTCAGTCTAAGAGAACAAATATGCAGCCAGTATCCGCTTCTGACATTCCATCTAAAGCAGGCGGAGAGATTCCAAGGCCGCTTTCTAAAGATGAAATCTACCGTATCGTTAAAAAGTACGGTGAAGCAGCAAAACGTGCTCAGATCGCAGGATTTGACACCGTAGAGATCCACGGAGGACATTCTTATCTGTTAAGCCAGTTCCTCTCCCCGATCACAAATAAACGTACAGATGAATTCGGAGGATCTCTTGAAAATCGTGCCCGCTTTACACGACTTGTAATTGAAGAGGTCAGAAACCAGGTCGGACCTTTTTTCCCAATCTTCCTTCGTGTTAGTGCAGACGAATTCATGGAAGGTGGAAATACATTAGAAGATTGCCTTGAATACTTAAAATATCTTGAAAAAGAAGTTGATGTATTCGACGTTTCCTGCGGTCTGAACGGTTCCATCCAGTACCAGATCGATGCAAATCATTTTCCGGACGGATGGCGTTCTTACATGGCAAAAGCTGTCAAAGAGCGTTTTGGAAAGCCATGTGTAACAATGGGAAATATTCGTGATCCTCACGTAGCGGAAGACATCCTTGCAAGAGGCGATGCTGACCTGATCGGTATGGGACGTGGACTGATTGCCGATCCTGACTGGGTAAATAAAGTAGAATTCGGTGATGTCTGTGATATCCGTAAATGTATTTCCTGTAATATCGGATGTGCCGGAAACCGTATCGGCATCAACCGTCCGATCCGCTGTACAGTAAACCCAAATGTACCGGATGGAGAAGAATATAAAAAGTACAAGATCACGAAGCCATGTAACGTTGTCGTTATCGGTGGTGGAACAGCAGGCATGGAGCTGCCTGTACAGCTGCTGAAGTAGGATGTACTACATTCCTTCTAGAGAAGAAGCCTTACCTTGGCGGACTTGCTGCTGAGATTTCCAAGATTCCGGATAAGAAGCGTCTTGCTGACTTCCCGAATTATATGATCCACCGCACAAATAAACTGAAAAATCTCTTTGCATTTACAAACACAGATGCAAATGTAGACTTTATCAAAAACCTGAAACCAAATATCATTGTAAATGCGACAGGATCTTCACCTCTTCTCCCTCCGATCCCGGGACTGCACGAGAATATCGACAAAGAAGGGGGAAAAGTTGCTTCCATCCTGAACATGATCAACCATGTAAATGATTATCCGACAGATTTAACAGGCAAGAAAGTTGTAGTAATCGGCGGAGGTGCTGTAGGACTTGACGTGGTAGAATTCTTCGCGCCACGCGGAGCTGAAGTAAGCATCGTTGAGATGATGCCGATCATCGGAAACGGAATTGACCCGGTATCCAAGGTTGACATGGGAACTCTGATGGACAAATACCATGTAAATCAGATGACAAACACAGCTTTGAAAGAAGTTCGCGAGGATAACTTCCTTGTAGAAGCTAATGGAGAACTGAAAGAACTTCCATTTGATTATGGATTTGTTTGTCTTGGTATGCGCGCAGAGCAGCCAATCCTTAAAGACCTCAGAGATGCTTTCGAAGAAGATGGCTCTATTGAAATCGTAAACATCGGTGACAGCGTAAGAGCAAGAAGAATTATTGAAGGTACTGAAGAAGGTAGAAATATCATCAATGTACTGAAAAAACGTGATTATCTGTAAGATTTGAGTTCTCTAAGATTTCCAAAAAGAAGTCCCTCGGCAGAGACGATGTCTGTCGGGGGACTTCTCCTATTCTTTTAATGTATCTACAAAGAACGTTGCTGCTCTCTGTATTCATTTTTCTAAACGAATCTGATATATCAATTACTCAGCAGCATCTTCTGCCTGAAGTACCTGATACTCTCCACTCTTAACAACAACTACTGTAGGCTCTTTTGTAGGCTCTCCATCCTCTGACCATGTGATGCTCTTTCCTGTAAGTCCATCATATGTGATCTCTGTCATACCTTTTTTAAGTGCGTCACAGATATCTGATACGCTCTTATCCGGTGTCACATTTTCTTTCTCAGCTGCTGCTTTGATTACATATACACAATCATAAGCATCTGCTGCGAACTGAATTGGTGTGCTTCCAAATGCATCTTTGTAATCAGCAACGAATTTCTGTGTTGCTTCGTCTGTAGCATTTGCTGTAAATGGTGTAAGGAACATTAAGTCTTCTGCAAGATTTGCATCAAATCCATCAAGATCAAGGATACCATCCATACCATCACATCCGAACCATTTCGGTGTAAATCCTGCTTTGTTTGCCTGTGCAAGGATCAGAGAAGCTTCCTGATAATAAATTGGAAGGAATACAAGTTCAGCACCTGCATCTTTTGCTTTCTGGATCTGTACAGAGAAGTCTGTCTTGTTATCTGCTGTAAATGCTTCTGCTGCTACAACATCAAGTCCTTTTGCATTTGCCTCTGTCGCAAATGTCTGATAAATTCCTGATGAATATGTGTCAGAGCTGTTATAAATGATTGCTACTTTTGTTGCAAGCTTGTTCTCTGCAATGTAATCTGCTGATGCGCTACCCTGGTTAGGATCTGAGAAACACATACGGAATGCATTGTCATACTGGATACTGTCTACTGCTGTAGCAGATGGTGTCAGCTGGAACATGTTATCTGAATGAGTCTCCTCAACAACTGCTGTACAAGGTGTAGAAGTTGTTGTTCCGATCAGTGCCTGCATTCCCCCAGTCTTTCAGAGTATTGTAAGCATTCACAGATTTCTCTGAATCTGCCTGGTCATCTTCAAACTTATATTCAATCTGTTTTCCGTTGATTCCGCCTGCTGCGTTGATCTCATCTACTGCAAGCTGGATACCATTCTTTACGGCTGTTCCGTAGATTGCTGCATCTCCTGTTGTAGGTCCGATACCACCAATCTTAAAAGTATCAGAATCGGATGAGCCTCCACTCTTTCCACTATCTCCCGAACTTCCACATGCTGCTAATGAAAATACCATAGCTGATGCAAGCATTACACTTGCTGCTTTTTTCCACATCTTCATAATAATCTCCTCCTAGAAATTAAAATAATAAACTTTATGTGTCATATATTAGCTCGTAGAAGTATGATTTGTCAAGCAGAAATAGAGTGACAATCTGTTTTTATCTATATTCGTTAAATATGGTCAAGTGATGTTAAAATAGATCAAGTTGGTTGTTATATCTATTAATCTGATATCTTAATACATTTCGTTCTATGGAAAATTCCAATTTACACTTTGGTTTGCTGTCAACAAAGATACTCCGTTTTAATTTTGCAAAGAAAAAAACAGTGCTTTCGCACTGCTTCTCATTCCTGTCTATATTCCATGTACCTTCAAAACTACATACAGTTAAAACCAACATCATCATCCAAACCTATCACTGCTTTGGTTATGCCCTCGACCTATTAGTAACAGTCAGCTCCATGTGTTACCACACTTCCACCTCTGCCCTATCTACCTCGTCGTCTTCAAGGGGTCTTACTAACTTGACGTTATGAGATATCTCATCTTGAGGGGGGCTTCACGCTTAGATGCCTTCAGCGTTTATCCCTTCCCGGCTTGGCTACTCTGCTATGCCTTTGGTAAGACAACAGATACACCAGCGGCCAGTCCATCCCGGTCCTCTCGTACTAAGGACAGCTCCTCTCAAATATCTTACGCCCACGCCGGATAGGGACCGAACTGTCTCACGACGTTCTGAACCCAGCTCGCGTACCGCTTTAATGGGCGAACAGCCCAACCCTTGGGACCTACTTCAGCCCCAGGATGCGATGAGCCGACATCGAGGTGCCAAACCACTCCGTCGATGTGAACTCTTGGGAGTGATAAGCCTGTTATCCCCAGGGTAGCTTTTATCCGTTGAGCGATGGCAATCCCACTTTATACCACCGGATCACTAAGTCCTACTTTCGTACCTGCTCCACCCGTCGGTGTCGCAGTCAAGCTCCCTTCTGCCTTTGCACTCTTCGAATGGTTTCCAACCATTCTGAGGGAACCTTTGAGCGCCTCCGATACCCTTTCGGAGGCGACCGCCCCAGTCAAACTCCCCACCTGACATTGTCCCCCAGCCGGATCACGGCTGCTGGTTAGAAACCCAGTACTGCAAGGGTGGTATCCCAACAGTGGCTCCATGGCAACTGGCGTTACCATTTCCTAGCCTCCCACCTATCCTGTACATGCAATACCGAATCCCAGTATCAAGCTGGAGTAAAGCTCCATGGGGTCTTTCCGTCCTGGCGCAGGTAACCAGCATCTTCACTGGTATTTCAATTTCACCGGGTGCATTGTTGAGACAGTGCCCAAATCATTACGCCTTTCGTGCGGGTCGGAACTTACCCGACAAGGAATTTCGCTACCTTAGGACCGTTATAGTTACGGCCGCCGTTTACTGGGGCTTAAGTTCAAAGCTTCGCTTGCGCTAACCTCTCCCCTTAACCTTCCAGCACCGGGCAGGCGTCAGCATATACCTCACCTTTCGGTTTTGCATAGACCTGTGTTTTTGCTAAACAGTTGCTTGGGCCAATTCTCTGCGGCCATCTTACTGGCACTCCTTCTCCCGAAGTTACGGAGTCATTTTGCCGAGTTCCTTAACAATGCTTCTCCCGTCGGCCTTAGGATTCTCTCCTCATCCACCTGTGTCGGTTTACGGTACGGGTATCCTGCAAACAATAGCGGCTTTTCTTGACAGTCAGCTCACGTGCTTCCCTACTTATTTTCAGTCCACATCACGTCTTCAGATTAAAGAGCGGATTTGCCAACTCTTCTCCTACCTCGCTTGTACCGGTCTTTCCATTCCCGGCTCACGCTCTCTGCCTGTGTCCCCACAGTTCTGTTACAGGATAGTACAGGAATTTCAACCTGTTATCCATCGACTACGTCTTTCGACCTCGCCTTAGGCCCCGACTTACCCAGAGCAGATCAGCTTTACTCTGGAAACCTTAGATATTCGGCCGGAAGGATTCCCACCTTCCTCTCGCTACTCATTCCGGCATTCTCTCTTCTTAAAAGTCCACAGCTCCTTACGGTACTGCTTCGTCCCTTTAAGAATGCTCCTCTACCAATTGAATTCTCAATTCCAAAGCTTCGGCAGTGTGTTTTAGCCCCGGACATTTTCGGCGCAGGACCTCTCGACTAGTGAGCTATTACGCACTCTTTGAATGAATGGCTGCTTCTGAGCCAACATCCTAGTTGTCTTCGAAATCCCACATCCTTTTCCACTTAACACACATTTTGGGGCCTTAGCTGTTGGTCTGGGCTCTTTCCCTTTTGACCACCCAACTTATCTCGGATCGTCTGACTCCCATACATCATCTACACGGCATTCGGAGTTTGATATCCCTTAGTAAGCTTTGACGCCCCCTTAGGAATTCAGTGCTCTACCTCCGCAAGACTCGTATGAGGCTAGCCCTAAAGCTATTTCGAGGAGAACCAGCTATCTCCGGGTTCGATTGGAATTTCTCCCCTATCCACACCTCATCCCCACCCTTTTCAACGGATGTGGGTTCGGTCCTCCATTGCCTTTTACGGCAACTTCAACCTGGACATGGATAGATCACCCGGTTTCGGGTCTACTCCGACTGACTATGCGCCCTATTCAGACTTGGTTTCCCTTCGGCTCCGGACCTTCAGTCCTTAACCTCGCCAGCCAGCGTAACTCGCCGGACCGTTCTACAAAAAGTACGCGGTTGAGCATATAAAGCTCTTCCACAGCTTGTAAACATATGGTTTCAGGTTCTTTTTCACTCCCCTCCCGGGGTCCTTTTCACCTTTCCTTCACAGTACTATGCGCTATCGGTCACTAAGTAGTATTTAGCCTTACGGGGTGGTCCCCGCATCTTCCCACAAGGTTCCACGTGTCTCGTGGTACTCTGGATCCCGCCATGTCAACTCGTCTTTCGCTTACGGGGCTTTCACCCTCTCTGGCCGGCTTTCCCAAAACCGTTCTGCTAAACTTGTTGAATCAATTCCGCGGTCCGAACCCCAGCATGCACGCACGCTGGTTTGGGCTCTTCCGTTTTCGCTCGCCGCTACTCACAGAATCACATGTTGTTTTCTCTTCCTCCGGCTACTTAGATGTTTCAGTTCACCGGGTTCCCTTCCTTAAGTTATGTATTGGCTTAAGGATACTTGAGGTTTGCTCAAGTAGGTTTCCCCATTCAGAAATCTCCGGATCAAAGGATATTTGCTCCTCCCCGAAGCTTTTCGCAGCTTATCACGTCTTTCATCGGCTCTTAGTGCCAAGGCATCCACCATACGCTCTTATCAGCATAACCAACTCGACCTCATCCCACGGGAATGGGATAATGTCCACACATACATAGCGTTGTATGCGTTGGTGATAGTCAATTTATTTTAAGTCTGTTTTCTTCAGACTGTAAGTTAATGTTGTTAACATTACCTCGGATGTCTTGATTAGATATTTATCTAAATCTATTGATTTTTACTATATGCAGTTTTCAAGGTACATAAGATGCGAGCGTATTGAACGCTTTTTGCATCCTGACTGACTTTTTCATCAGTCATTAGAACTCAAAAGCTTTTTGAACTCTAATCACTGGTGAAACCAGCTATCATAACAGCACTGCCCTGCTGATTGGGTTGGCGGCGATAAGTTGTTGCTCATCTGTGCCTGTATCTATATATTCAACTTCGGCAGCGTCTCTGCCTTAGTTTCTTTTTTATGATTTGGCGGCCACCTACTCTCCCACACCGTCTCCAGTGCAGTACCATCGGCCGCTTAGGTCTTTACCATCGTGTTCGGGATGGGAACGGGTGTTACCCCTAAGCGCATCGCCACCAAAGAGATTGGTTATCTCCGTTCGTGCCGGTCTTGCCCGCTCGAATCCGCTTTGCGTATCCTCGCTAGTGCAATCCCTCATATACATCTTTTGCATCACATCTGCTTTCGTAAGCAAGCTTACACGCATCTGTGCTTCCAAA